>Ga0137374_10002066_pt1 | contig 23570 bp, 17 predicted proteins | sample SagtaG_20_FD_104811 | JGI IMG/M metagenome (GOLD analysis project Ga0137374, IMG submission 104811) | Vadose zone soil microbial communities from Sagehorn Ranch, Mendocino, California, USA - Sage1_R_100_16 metaG | ecosystem: Environmental > Terrestrial > Soil > Vadose zone | place: USA... | reverse complement strand
GCGGGTTCAGCCGTATTGCCTGCCGGTACGTCTCCTCAGCGCCCCTCCAGTCCCAGTCGAGCTGGCGCATTCGGCCCAGTGTCACCCACGCCTCAGCCAGCTGACTGTCGAGCGCTACCGCCCGGAGTGCTGCCACCCTGGCCCTGCGATAGCCCTCCTCCCGCAGGACGGAGTTCGTGGTCAGCATATAGAGATACACGTCGGCGAGACCGCTATACGCCAGGGCATAGCCTGAGTCCAACGCGATCGCCCGATTGAAGTAGTCGATCGCCTTCTGGAGTCCTTCTCGATCGCGCCGGTTCCAGAAGAATCGGCCTCGCAGATACAGATCGTAGGCCCCGGCGTTGTCTGTGTAGCGCCTGGCCAGCTGAGCTGTACCACGCGTCGCGAGCTTGATCCGAAGCGTGGCGACGACGGCACCCGCGATGTCCTCCTGCACCGCCACCGCGTCCTTGAGCGGGCGGTCGTACTGCTCCGCCCAGATCTGGTAGCCGTCAGCCACATTCACCAGCCGAGTGCTCACCCGCAGCCCGACACTCGTCTTGCGGATGCTTCCCTCCAGCACCGTCGCAACTCCCAGCTCTGCCCCGATCTTGCGATACGGGACGTTCTTTCCCTGATACGCGAACGAGGAGGCCCGCCCCGGGACCCGGAGCCCCTCGACCTGGGCCAGCGCGTTGATCAACTCCTCGGTCATGCCGTCGCTGAAGTACTGGTCGGCGGTATCTCCGCTCAGGTTGACGAAGGGGAGGACGGCTACCGAGGGTGGCGCGGAGCCCGCAGCAGCCGCGCGGCCCCGCCAACGCCCCACGGCCACGGCGCCGAGCAGCACCACGGCGCTCGCCGCGACGACTCTGCGAACCCACTTCGCTCGCGTCCGCTGTCGGCGGGCGCGCAGGACCGCCGCCGTCTCCGGGGCCGCGAGCGCCGCCGCGAAGTCGGCGACGTCGGTAAAGCGCTCCGCGGGTTGCTTGGCGAGAGCGACGAGAACCGCCGCCTCCACGCCCCGCGGGATTTCCGGGCGCAGTCTCCGCAGCGGCGCCACGGGCTCGAGCGCGTGGCGGGCGAGGATCTCCTGAGCGCTGTCCCCCGTGAACGGAGGCCGGCCGGCGAGCATCTCGTACAGCACGCAGCCGAGGCTGTAGACGTCGCTGCGCCCGTCCAGCTGCGCTGTCGCCGCGCCTTGTTCCGGGCTCATGTAGGCCGGTGTGCCCATCGCAATGCCGGCCTGGCTCACCGTCGTGCCGGCGGCCGCCGTGAGCGCTCGGGCCAGCCCGAAGTCCGCCACCACTGCGTGCCCCGCCTCCAACAGAATGTTCTCGGGTTTGATGTCGCGGTGCACGATGCCTTGCTGATGGGCGTAGGCCAGCGCATCCGCCACCTCGCGGGCGATCTGGAGCGCATCAGCTAAGGGGAGCTGCGGCTCGCGATCGAGCCGCTGACGCAGCGATTCCCCCTCGACATACGGCATGACGTAGTAGAGGCTGCCGTTCACCTCCCCGGAGTCATAGAGCGGAACAATGTGGGGATGGGTGAGTTGGGCAGCGATCTCGATCTCACGCAAGAACCGCTCGCTGCGCACGGAAAGGGCGAGCTCGGGGAGCAGCATCTTGAGGGCGACGCGGCGCCGCTGTTTGACGTCTAGGGCGAGGTAGACGACCGCGTTGCCCCCGCGGCCGAGCTCGCGCTCGATCACGTAGCAGTTGGCCAGCGCGGCGCGGAAAAGTCCGGAAACGTCAGACATCCTAGCCTCCGAGACGAACTTACGGCTAGGCGCTCGGGCGGCAAGGAGCTAGAACGCGTATCGGGCGCCGAGCACCACCTGCCAGCGCGATTCGAGGTCCTGGGCTTGGTTCCGACCCCGAAGCTGCACTTGGTAGACGCCGCGCGCGCGGGTTGTGTCGTAGCCAGCGAGGGAGAGCAGGGGGATTCTCGGATCCAGCGTAGTGACGCGGTATTGCCCCCATTGCTGGTTCATGAGGTTGAGCACGTTGTACACGTCCGCCGTCACCTCCAGGGACTGCCCTGCCACGGTCGGGAAGGCTTTCGTCAATCGGGCGCTCAAGGTGCCGAACCAGGCGTTGCGGCAGCTGTTGCGTTCGAGGATCCGACCGCGCTGCGAACGCAGGCACGGCTCGGCTCGAATGAAGCCGTCCAGCAGGGCGTACACTGAATCCTGCTGCGCCGAAGTCCCGACGCCGGCAGCGCTCCCGTTTCCGTCCAGCGCGATGTCCGCGCGGTCGAACGGCACGTAGACGATGTCGTTCTTCAGGGGCCCGGTGCCGATACCGTCCGCGTTCGCATCGCCGTTGATGACGTAGGTGAAGGGGCCCCCCGAAGTTCCCGTATAGAGCAGGGACAGTCGCACGTGGTACGGTAGGCGGACCGTGCCGTTCAGCAGCACCCGATGCGGCCGCTCGAAGAAGGAGGTGCGGAGCCGGCGGTCGTCCAGCGTGCCGTCGAGCGGCGTCTGCTCCAGGTTTGCGCGCGCCGGATAATTGACGAGCGACATGCGGTCCCAGGCGCGGGAATACGAATAAAGCACGCTCACCTCACCACGATCGCCAAATTGCTTGCGGAGTTGGGCCGACAGCGACACCGCGTGGTCGCCGCCCCGGTTCGACACTCGGATCACCGGCCCAAAGGCGGAGTCACGGCGAGCGGTGGTCCCTCGGACCGTCCCGTACAGCGGCCGGCCGCCTTCCCCCGCTGCGGCGCCGCTCGGCGGCAGCAAGTTCGCGTCGCTTACGTACAGCTCGTGCACCGCCCGGGTGTAGAGCAGGTCGATGGTGCCAACGACCGCTCGCGGGAACCCGTGATCCAGGCCCAGCGTCACTTTCAGATTCTGGGGAAGCCGCACTTCTGGGTCGAAGAAACTGAACCGTGGCTTCGGCCCCGTGCCATTCGCGCAGGTGGCCGGCTGGTTGACCGGATCGAACCTCGGCACCTGAGTCTCATCGCAGATTATGAACAGCTCCTTCGTACCATCATCGCGATAGGCGTTGCCAAACCAGGTGTACGGCGGCCGGGCGCTGAACAGGCCGACCCCACCCCGCAGGAAGGTGCGCCCCTCGCCTCGGAGGTCGTAGTTCACCCCGAGGCGTGGAGACCACAGGAGGTTGCCGCTCGGCAGCCGCCCCGTGTCAATGCCCAGGGAGTCCTTGAGCGGCTCGTTCGTGGGGATCGCGTCGGGTAGAACCGGCACGTCCACCCTAAGACCTGCAGTGACGGTGAGCCCAGGCGTCGGGTTCCAGCGGTCCTGTAGGTACCCTCCGATCTGGCGCCCGCGGAAGTCGACGTCGCCGGCCCGGAGCGCTCCCGGGAGCACGCGCTCGTAGTGGTACGCGCGTCCCACCTCGAGCGAGTCGAGGCTTTCGAAGTTCCACAACCCGCGTGACGTCGTCAGCAGGTTGTCCGCGAAGTGCAGCAATTCGCCCTGCGTGCCCACCGTGAGGACGTGAGCACCGAAGCCGACCGTGAGGTTCTCCGTGACCTCGAGCGCCTGCTGCGCGAACGCGCTCGGGCACGTCACCGGCGTGCCGGCCGCGAGCGACAGAGCCCCACGGTTGGGCCGGACGACGGTCGCTGGATAGCTCGCAGCCGGCCGGCACTCGTCATGCAGGTCGAGGTAGCTCATGATGAGCTCGCTCGACCAGCGCCCGGCGGCGAGGGCCGTCCAGATCAGCCGAGAAGCGTTGCCGGTCGCCGGGTTCTCTTGACCCGCAGAGGAGAGGTTATACAGGTCGGGCGTCTGCCGATCGACAAACCCGCGGCGGTCGCCGTGAACGTAGTGATGCGAGGCCTCGAGGTGACCGCTCGCGCCGAGCTGAACGGTGATTTTCCCGAACACATCTCGGGTGGGCACCCGCATGTCGAGACGCTGGGTGCCCGGATCGAGGCCGTAAGTGTTGCTCAAGATGTCCTGAAAGCGCGTGGCGAGCGCATCCGCGCCGCTCGCGGGATTGGTGATGAGCGGTCCAGGGTCTGGAACCACTCGGTGCTGCAGGTCGACGCTCAGGAAGTAATGCGCCCGGTCGCGGGCGACCGGTCCCCCGAGGCTCACCCCCGCCTGCGAAGTGGTGAAGTCTCCCACCGGCTCCCCCGCCGCGTTCTTGCCCACCAGGCCACCGTTCGCAAGGGAGCCGAACACCGATCCGTGCAGCGCGTTGGTGCCCGACTTCGTAACGGCGTTCACGAGGCCGCCCGCCGAGGCGCCAAGGCGGACATCGAACGACACCGGGACCACCTGAATCTCTGCGAGCGCCTCCAAGGAGATGGGCCGGGGCAGCGTCTCTCGCCCCGGCAGCCTCCCCGTATATAGATCATGGTTCACGCCGCCATCGATTTGAAAGCTGTTGAACAGCCGGTTCTGACCTCCGATGCTGATCCCGCCGGTGGGGGCAAAACGCGAACTCGGGGAAAGTGCTACCTGCGGGCTGAGGACGGTGAGCGTGAGGAAGTCACGCCCGGGATTAGGCAGGGAGGCAATCGTCGCCGCGGAGATGATCTCGGCGGGCCCGGTGCGGCTCGGGCTCAGCACCGGGTCGGACATCGCGGGCACAGTGACCGGTGACAACTCGATCGCAGCCGGGCGGAGTACGAAGTCCGCGATCAGGCGCTGGCCGAGGGCGAGCAGGATCCCGGTCCTGCCACCAGGCGCGAACCCCAGGGCCCGCACCTCGATGCCGTAGGGTCCGCCCACCGCAACATTCTCGAGGAGATAGCTGCCGGTGGCTGGCGTCACGAGTTCCCAGCGCTGGCCATTCGACGCGTTGGTGACGCGCACGCTGGCCCCGGGAATGGGTGCGCCGTCTTCTCGCAGCACGGTCCCCTGTAAGGCCGCAGTCGTCACACCCTGCGCAGCGAGCAACCGCGGAGCGAGCGCGACCACAAGCAACCAACATCCGAGGACCCGCACGGGGCCTCCAAGGTCCACCGTTTCACGGTGAACCTACATCCGTGCCGGGACCCGGCAATGCCGGCACCGGGCCGAGGTGGCGGCGTCGCCCTACGCTCTCACCTCCGCCCCCACACCGACGCCTAGTAGTCTCGCGGCGCTGCCGTCACGCACCGCGATCTCCACGGTACCGCCGCTGCCGACGAACGCCACCAGCGCGCCCCGTCCCACGTCCCCAAAAGTGCGTGACAGGGTCCCGATCTCGGTCCCTCCCACCTGGATCCGCACGCCCGGCTCCACCTCGTCCCCGGGGATGTTCGAGATCAGGGTGCCGAATCCGTCCACATAGATCACTTCGCCGATCACCACCGGGCCGTCGTGGTGGGGAGCGGGGAGCGGGGAGCGATATGCGTCGGTGACGGGGTGACCCACGTGTGACAGAGGCGCGCCGAGCGCGAGTTGACCCGCCACCGGCGCGAACACGTCGCGCGCTTGGAACGTGGGGGCGGCGCCCCCCGGAATCGGCAGCCCCACGAAGTGCGCGTCCGCCGGTAGAAACGACAACAGGCCGTTGTCGGGAGCGACGAAGAAATGTCCCGCCGTCGATGCGGCCAGCACGCGGCGGTCGGTCCCGACGCCGGGGTCCACGACCGCGAGGTGCACGCTCCCCTGCGGGAACCGGTGCCAGACGCGCGACAGGATGTACTGCGCCGCGCGCACGTCGCCCGGTGGCACCTGGTGCGTGATGTCGACGAGGGCGGCGCCGTGCACCTGCGACAGGAGCACCCCCTTCACCTCACCCACGTAGCTGTCGGCGCTGCCGAAGTCGGTGAGGAGGGTGATGAGAGTCGCCATCAGCGGGTCATCCGTCGTCCGTCATGAGTCATCCGTCAGACCCTGGCGCGGCGCCAGGCGCCGCTGAGCCAGAACATCGCCATGACGATCCCGCGCGCGATGGCCGTGACCGAGAGCGCAAGCCAGATGCCCACCAACCCGAAGGCCCCCGACCACCATGCGGCGAGCGGCACGCGCAGCAGGGTCAGCGTCGTGCTCGCGATTTGGGGCCACAGCGTGTAGCCCGCGCCCGCGAGCGCGCCTTCCAGAATGATCTCGAACGTCTGACCGATCTGCGCGAACGCGATGACCCGCAGGTAGAGGCTGCCATCTGCGATGACCGCGGCATCCGACGTGAACAGCGCGACGAGCGTCTCGGGGATCGTGAGAAACGCGACCGCCGTGGCCGTCGTGACGGCGAGACAGTAGCTCACCGTTATCCGCACCGCCTGGCGAGCGCGCCCCTCCTGCTGCGCGCCCAGGTTCTGTCCCACGAGCGCGGATGCCGAGAGCGCGAACCCGGAGATGGCGATGAAGCCGAGCCCTTCCACCTTGTGTCCCACGCCGAGCGCCGCGAGCGCGGCGGTGCCGAAGCGGGAAGTGTACCGCGTGAGCCACATGTACACGACCGAGAGCAGGACACCCGCGAGGGAGAGCGGCGCGCCGACGCGGAACACCGTGGACACGGCGCGCCAGTCGGGGGCATCGAGGCGGATCAATCCGCGCCGCCAGGCGATGCCGATCCCGATGAGAAACCCGCCGCCGCGCACCATCACGGAGGCGAGGGCGGCGCCCTCGACGCCGAGCCTCGGGAACGGGCCCACGCCGCTGATGAGCAGCGGATCGAGGCCCACCGACAGGATCACTGACGCCATGAGCAGGAGGAACGGCGTGCGCGTGTCGCCCGAGGCGCGGAAGGTCGCCTCGATCGCGAAGAACCCGAACACGAGGGGCCCGCCCAGGAGCCACGTGTCCAGATACGCGCGCCCGAGCGTCGCCACGTCGCGCGGCACGCTCATCAGGCGGAATAACGTGTCGGTGAGCGCGACGCCCAGGAGCGACACAACGGTCCCCGCGGCCAGGGCGTACAAGACCGCGGCACCCGCGGCGCGGGCGGCGGCCTCCGGCAGCCCTTCGCCGTGTCGCCGGGCCGCGACGGCGATCAGCCCCACTTCCACCATCTCCCCCAACGACAACAGCACCCACACGTAGAACCCGGCGGTCGAGACGGCGGCGAGCGCCGCGGGCCCGATCAGGCGGCCGACCCAGATGGCATCGATGAGGTTGAAGCAGAAGTGGCACGCCATCATCGCGACCGCCGGCGCCGCGAGCTTCAGGATGACGGGCCGGAGCGTCCCGACGGTGAGGGCGCCGGGCGTGCGGGTGGTGCTCGTCATGGCGCCGGAAGCTACCGGGGCGCCGGGCCGGGGGTCAACGAGCCTTGAGCTGCAGGCGACCGCGGCGCTGCGCCTTGGCGTCGTACAGCGAGCGATCCGCTGTGTTGAGCAACGCCTCCAGCGTCGCGCCGTCGCGCGGATGCACGGCGACTCCGACGCTCACGGAGAGCGGCGGTTGCTCACCGTCCCGCGCCACCCGCTCGGCGACGCGTCGGGCCACGTGCCACGCCGCCGCCTCTCCGGTCTCCGGCAGGACGAGCGCGAACTCGTCCCCGCCGAACCGCGCGGCGGTGTCGATCCCACGACACGAGCCGAGCAGCGTCTCCGCCACACGCCGCAGGGCCATGCTGCCCACCAGATGCCCGTAGCGGTCGTTGATCCGCTTCAGCCCGTCCAGGTCCAGCAGCACCACGGCGAACGGTCGGTCGGTGCGGGACGAGCGCTTGATCTCCCCGTCGAGCGCCAGCGCGAGGTGGCGATAGTTGGCGAGCCCCGTGAGCGGATCACTTACCGCCAACCGGCGCAGCCGGTCCACCGCTTCCGTCCGCTCCGCCACCGCCGCGGCGAGGACCAGGGTGATGACGGCCGAGACTCCCTGGAACGCCTGCAGCAGGAGCAGCGATTCGTTGAACAGCGGCCGGGCGAAGGGTCCGTAGCCGCGTAGCGTGCCCCAGATCGCGACGCCCGCGAGCAGGACGACGACCGTCGCCGCCTCCCGCTGCTCGAACCGGAAGGCCACCCATAAGAGCAGCGGGACGCACAGGAATTCCAGCGGATAGTGCTTGTCCTTCCACGGGACCAGCCCGCCGAACACGGCGATCCCGACGATGACGAGGCAGGCGAGCAAGCCGGCCGCCTCGAGCGCCTGGCGTTGGGTCCAATGCACGCGGGGGCGCGCGGCCCACAGGAGCACCGCGGGCGCGAAGACCAGGACGCTCACGGCATCGCCCATCCACCAGGTCGACCAGATGGACCCGAAGGCGGTCCAGCGCGCGAAGCCGGCCACCGAGAGGGTAACGACACCGGCCGTGGCGCTGACCGCCGTGCTACCGAGCGCGGCGAGACCTGCGAGCTTGAAGATGTCCCGCGCGCGCTCGCAGGCCCGGTGGCCGCGGGCGAACCGGTTGACCAGGTAGGCGCCCAAGAGCCCTTCGAGCGTGTTGCCGGCCGCAATGGCGGCGGACGTCGCCACGGAGCCCGCGGTGGTGATGTTCACGAGAAAGGCGCCGACCAGAATGGCCGGCCAGACCTCGTAGCCGGCGAGCAGCAAGGCCGCGAGCGTCAGGCCCGAGGGGGGCCACACGGCGGTGGCGCTCGGGTGAACGTACGCGACCTCGAGCCCCAGCTTGCCGGCCACGAAGTAGCCGGCCGCGAGGGCCGCGAGCAACCCCAGACGTCTGAGCAATCGCGACTGGATCATCCCAGTCCTCAGTGTCTCTAGGACGGCGGGGCGCGCGCCTTCGATGGTACGTAAGGATGGGATGGGTGGAACGGCGGTGCCGCCGCTCAACCCAACCCGATGAACCACTCCTCCCACCCGACGCGGAACGTGCACTCGCAGCGGGCGCAGCGCATCGTGTGCGGCGCGCCTTTCAGCTCCATGCGGTTGCGGCAGCCGGGGCACACGGAGTATTTGTCGCCCCACTGCGCGGGCAGGCTTCTCGCATCGTGCGGGCGGGCGACGATCGTCCAGTGCTGGGGCGGTGCCGTGACGATCTTCAGCGACGCGCGCGGCACAGGGATCTGCTCCCGGTTGACGTCGAGCCTCGCTTCAGCGGACGTCAAATCGGCCACCCGGTACCACGCACCACGGCGCACTCGACAGTTCACGTCGACCTGCAACCGAGCCCACTGCGGGTCGGCCGAGGCCGGCCCTGGTTCGAGTCCCATCCTGAACATGGTAAAGGTTTCTGGCAGTAATGGTAGAGTGGCGCCGTCGCAACAGGGGGTGACCACGGTCACAGGGACTCAGGGCGCGGGCTCGGCGGTCTCTCGCAAAAAGCGTTGGAACACCGGATTCCCGGGATAGCGCGAGGCGAGCCGGACCACCTCGTCGCGGGCGTCCTGCTCGAGCGCGACGCGCCGCGCCGGATCGCGCACCGCCTCGCGCACCAACGCCGCAGCCAGCACCCAGCCCGCCTCCACCCGCGCCAAGTCTCCCTCCCTGGCCGCCCGGCGCATGTAGGCGATGCCCCGCTCCGCGTTGCCGCTTCCCAGTCCCACGATCTTCGCGACCACACGGGCGAGGACGCTCGCGCGCGCCAGGCCGTACTGATACACGCCCAGCCCCAGGTAGCAGTCGCTGCAGCTCGAGTCGGCGGCCAGCACGCGGGCGTAGGCGTCGCGCATCGCCTTGCCGTCCCTGGCGGCGCCCCACGAATGCCCGTGCAGGTCGCGCTGGCGGGCGCGATAGCCCAGCGCGGTGGCGAGCCAAAAATCGCGGGCCGGGCCGGGCGACGTGACGCGGGCGCGCGCGATCGCGAGCTCGAGCAGCGAGTCGATCCGCGCGGCCTCGTAAGCGTCGTTCTCGAGCGCGGCGGCCCACCAGATGTACGCGCTCGCTTCGAAGGTCACGGGCGCGGGGTCGGTCGAGTCGTGCCCGGCGAGCTCGGCGAAATACGCCGCGGCGGCGGGGAAGCCCCCGCCGTACAGCGTGTCGAGCCCGGCGCGTACGTCGGGTCGCTCGCCGCGAGGGGGGGGGTGTTGCAGCAGGTAGAGCGCGGCGAAAAGGAGCCGCACCGTCAGCGCGGCAGCGCGGCGAGCGCGTCCGAGACGCGGCGGGCGACGGCCTCGAGGGCCTGCGCGGCCGGTGAGCCGGGATCGGCCGCGACAACCGGCCGGCCGGTGTCGGCGAGATCCGCCAGCTGCGCCTGCAGCGGCACCTGACCGAGCAGCGGCACGCCGAGCTCGTCCGCGAGCCGCGTGCCTCCGCCGGCGCGAAAGACCTCGGTACGCTCGCCGCAGTGGGGGCACACGAAGTAGCTCATGTTCTCGACCACGCCCAGCACCGGGACGCCGACGCGCTCGAACATCTTCGCGCCGCGCAGGGAATCGCCCACCGCGACCTCCTGCGGCGTGGTGACGATGATCGCGGCGCGGATGTGCACCGTCTGGGCGAGCGAGAGCTGCGCGTCGCCCGTGCCCGGCGGCAGGTCCACGAGAAAGTAGTCGAGCTCTCCCCAGTCCACATCCTTCACGAATTGCTGGATCACCTTCATGATGATAGGCCCCCGCCAGATGGCGGGCGCGTCCCGCTCGACGATGAGCGCGAGCGACATGAGCTTCACGCCGTGGGCCTCGAGCGGCTGGATCTTGCCGCCTCGCACTTCGGGCTTCTGGTCCACACCCATCATCCGCGGGATGTTCGGGCCGTAGATGTCGGCATCCATGAGCCCCACGCGCTGCCCGTCCCCCAAGCGCGCCAGCGCGACGGCGAGGTTCGCGGAGACGGTCGACTTTCCCACCCCGCCTTTGCCCGACGAGATCGCGAGGACGGTGCCGAGGTGGGGGAGCTCGACCGGCGTCGGAGGGGGGGGAACGGCGGCCGGGGAGCGGGGAGCGGTTTGGCGGGGAGCGGTACCTTCCGCTGAGTTGCTGGCGTCGGTGACATTGACGCGCACCGCCGTGACGCCGTCCACGCCCTGCACCGCCTTCCGCACCTCGCGCGCCAGCGACCCGGGATCATCGCGGCCGAGGAGGAACGTGAGGGTGACCGTACCGTCCCCCGCCACGGCGAGATCCTTGATCATGCCGGCCGCGAGGACGTCGTTCCCGCTGCGAGGGTTCTTGAGCTGGGAGAGGGCGCGCTCGATGCGCGTCTGGAGGGTGTCGGAAGCAGGCACGGGAGAAAGGTAGAGCGAGATGCGCGAGCGGGGCAACGACGACGTGAGACGGGAGGCGGAGGCGTGCTCGCTCGCCGGGGCGCCGCGAGCACGCCGCTCGAGTCAGGGACCCCCTGGCCTGCGCGCCCGCATGTCCGCCACGTTCTTGTCGAAGACCTTCTGCTGATCGGCGGTCAACACCACGCGAATCTCGTCCAGCTCCTGGCGGAACAACCCGCGAACCTTCTCTCTCGTCGCGGAGTCCGGCGGACTGCCCCGCGTGAACGCCGGCATCTGCTCGCGGTAGCGCACCTGAATGGAGTCGACTTTCGCATGCTGCTCCGGTGTCAGGGTGATGTCCTTGAACAGCATCTGCGCCCGGCGTCCCGGACCACGGCCCGACGGACGCTGAGCCAGCGCCGACGACGCGAACAGCCCCAGCGCCGTCACACACAGCAACGCAACATGAAGCCTCATGACTCTCCTCCTCTTTGTCTTGATACGCCCATCGAGGGTCGCGTGCTGCGCTTGACGGCGTTCGTATGGGGTGCGCTCGCGACAGTCGTCGCGGGGCTGCCTGAATGGGACGTGCTCCTCGCCGGCGCGGCGTTCGCCGGCGCCCTGCAGCCGGCCTGGCAAGCCGCGCCCGCGACGCCGACCGAGCTCGTGAAGGCCGCGCCGTTGCGGGTGCGCGACAAGTGCGCGCGCGTCGGTCCCGGTGAAGCGACGGGCACAGGGATTGCCGCATTCGCGAACGTCCAATCACCTGCTCCATGCCCCCAGACCTGCGCACGGCGCGCCGCGCCGAACACACGGTGGCGCGGTGGACAACCTACTTCCTGTTCGCCTGCCTGCTGCTCGAGGCCGGGACGCTGGCATCCACCTTCTCGAACCGCGTCGAGCTCCGCGTGGCGGCGGCCGAACCACTGTTCCCCGGACAGGCCGCCCCGAACGACGCCGGGCGCCCGGCGATCGGGAACCTCAAACTGGCGGCGCTCCTCGGCACTGGTCTCGTCTGGTTGGTGTGGCTGCGGCGGGCGTACCGCAATCTCGCGCTCGTCGGCTCGAAGCGGTCGCGATTCAGCACACGCCAGGCCGTCGGCTACTGGTTCATTCCCTTGGTCAACCTGGTTCTCGGCTACCAGGTCATGAAGGACCTCTGGCTGCGCAGCGAATCGATGAACGACCGCGACGGGTACGACGATCTGCCCGCCCCCGCTCTCCTGTCGGGGTGGTGGGGCATGTCCTTGACGTGGGGAGTGCTGGAGCCGGTGGTCGCGGCCACCGCGCGGAACGCCCGCACGCCGCTCGAGCTGACCAACGTCACCGACGTGGCGCTGGTCGGCAGCGTCATCGGGATCGTCGCCGCGGTGCTCGCAATCAGGGTCGTTCGGGGGATCGACCAACGGCAGCAGTGCTTTTCGAGCAGCCCCCAGGATCTCCCGGCACCGTCGCGCGCGGCGCGGCACTAAGGAGGAGGGGCGCGCCTCAGAGCGCCGCGTTTTTCAACAGTTGCAGGTAGATCCGCACCGCGTCCGCATACGCCTGCACGCCGACCCGCTCATCCGTGCCGTGCACGCGACGCAGGTCATCCTTTCCAATGGCGGCTCCCGCGAACCGTAGTACGTTGTGCGTGAGGCGGGCGTAGTGCCGCGAGTCGGTGGCGCCCACGACGAGCCACGGCGTCACCACCGTCCCGGGAACGACCTGCCGGACCGTACGCGCCAGCAGCTGAAACGGTGGGGCATCCACGCTCGTGACCTCCGATGGGTTGCTCACGGTCTCCTCGAGCGCCCGCACGCCGATGCGCGCGTTGTCGACGACACCCCGCATGTGCTCGAGCACGCTCCCAACGCTGTCGCCGGGAAGGATGCGGAAGTTCACGAGCGCGCGGGCCGACGACGGCAGCACGTTCTCCTTCACCCCCGCCTGCAGCACCGTGGGCGCGGTGGTCGTACGGAGCATGGCGTTCCCGTACGGGGTGGCGCCGAACTGCGCGGCGAGGATCCCGCCGAGCAGCCAGCGGTTCGCCATGACGAGGCGCGGCCCGAACGGCATCTCGGGGCCGATATAGTCGAACAAGTCGGCCGTGGGCCCGCGGATGGCGCGCGGCATCTGCTGGTGCTCGAGCCGCGTGAGGGCGGCGGCGAGCATGCCGACCGCCGTCTCCTTCGGCGGCATCGAGGAATGGCCGCCCTCGGCCTGCGCCGTGAGCTCGACCGTCACGTACCCCTTCTCGGCGATGCCGACGAGCGCCACGGGCGCTGCGATCCCGGGGATGAACCCCGTGGCGAGCCCGCCGCCTTCGTCCAGCACCAGCTCGGGGTGTACGTTGCGCGACGCCAGCAGATCCGCGATGCGGGCCGCCCCGCGCCGCCCGCCGACCTCCTCGTCGTAGCCGAACGCCAGATACACGGTGCGCCGGGGCTTGGCCCCCGCCGCGACGAGGTGCTCGACCGCCTCGAGAATCCCGACGAGGCTCCCCTTGTCGTCGAGCGCGCCGCGGCCCCACACATACCCGCCGGCGATCTTGCCCTCGAAGGGCGGCTCGGTCCACCGGCTCTCAGTCCCGGGCTCGACCGGCACCACGTCCTGGTGCGCAAGCAGGACGATCGGTTGCCGATTCGGATCGGACCCTGTCCACTCGTACAGCAGGCCGTACCCGTTCACCTGCTCGCGCTTGAGCGCGGCATGGAGCCTGGGGAATGTCGCCCGCAGGTAGCGCTGGAAGCCGTCGAACTCGCGGGCGTCGAACTGGCTCGAGTCCTGATAGGAGATGGTCTTGAAGCGCAGGGCTCCGGCCAGGCGCTGGGCCAGCGCCGCGGTATCGAGCGGCTCGACCGCCACCGGCGCCACCTGGGGCTGGCGCGAGCGGAAGGTGAAGGTGCGCTCGAGCGCGACGGCGGCGAGCGCGAGCAGCGCGACGAGCAGCGCGCCGAGGACCTTTTTCATTGTGCGCGAAGGTGGCGCGACGGCGCTCGCCCGGCAAGGGGCCCCGTCGGACGATACATCGATCGATTACACTCCGGTGCATGATCCTCAGCGTCGACTACGGCGACGTGCGGTATTTCCGTATGGCCCGCACGGTGTTCGGCAGGGCGATTTACTGGACCGGCGTCTATCTCGTCGATGGGCTGCTCGTGGATTCGGGCCCGCCGAACCTCGCCCGCGACGTGCGACAGCTGGTCGGCGAGCTCGCGGTGCGCCAGTGCGTCACCACGCACCATCACGAGGACCACTCCGGAAACCACGGCCTGCTGGCGACGGAGCTGCGGATCACGCCGCTCGCGCACGCGAGCGCCTTGCCGCGCCTCGCGGACGCGGACACGCAGTTTCAGCTGTACCGCCGCGTGGCGTGGGGTCGCCGACCGCCCGCGCCCGCGGCCCCCCTGGGCGACCGGCTCGAAACGACGCGCTTTCGGTTCCAGGTGATCCACACCCCCGGCCACGCCACCGACCACGTCGCGCTGTTCGAGCCCGAGCGCGGCTGGCTCTTCTCGGGCGATCTGTATCTGGCCCCCAGGCTCCGGTACCTCCGCGCCGACGAGGACGTGTATGCGATGATGGACTCGTTGCGGAGGGTCCTGGCGCTCGAGCCGCGGGTGCTGTTCTGCCAGCACCGGGGCCGCGTGGAGCAGGGCACGGCGCGGCTGCGCGACAAGCTCGTCTTCCTGGTCGAGCTGGGCGGGCGGATCCACGAGCTGCACGGCCGCGGGTGGAGCGACGCCGCCGTCGCGCGCGCGCTCCCGGGGAGCGATCTCTTGTGGCGGCTTTGGACGGGCGGTGACTTCTCCAAGCGGAACTTCGTGAGGGCGTTTCTGCGAAACCCTAACGCCCGTTGAGATACTCCCGCGCCACCGCCAGCACCTGCGTCTGCGCCTCGGCGAGCGAGCCCTCGAGCGACGCGCCCGCCGCCTTGCGGTGTCCCCCGCCGCCGAACCGATGCGCCAGCTCGGCGACGTCCACGTCGCCGAGCGAGCGGAAGCTGACCTTCACCTTGCCATTCGCGAGCTGGCGGAACAGCAGGGCCAGCCGCACGCCCGCGATGGAGCGCGGATACTCGACGATGCCGTCCAGGTCGTCGGCGGTGGCGCGGTGCCGCTGCAGCGCATCCGGCGGCACCGTCACCCACGCCAGCCCGTGCTCCGGCTCGACCACCAGCGTGCCGAGCACCTCGGCCGTCAGACGGACGCGGCCCTCGGGCGCGCTCGCATACACGGACTCGTAGATCGACTCCGGGTCCACGCCGCGCTCGAGCAGCGCGCCCGCGACGCGCAGCACGCGCGGGGTGGTGTTCGCGAACCGGAACCCGCCCGTGTCGGTGAGGATGCCCACGTACAGCGCGCGGGCCGCCTCGGGGCTGAGCGGCCACTGGAGGGCGCTCGCGAAGTCGAACACCAGCTCGGCCGTCGCGGCCGCCTCGGGCGCCACCAGCCGAGCGCCGCGGGGCAGCGAGCCCACGCTCACGTGGTGATCGATGCACGCCACGGCGTGCGACTGCGTGATGGCGCGCGCCAGATCGCCCAGCCGGCTCAGGTCGGAAATGTCGAGGACCACGACCACGTCGGCCGCCTCGATCTCGCGCGTGGCGCGCTCCGAGTGATCGGCTCCCGCTGGGAGGAGGAAGTGGAACCGCTCGGGGATCGGCGTAGGGTTCGCGATGGTCGCCCGCAGCCCGCGCGCGGTGAGGAGATGCCACAGCGCCACTTCGCTTCCGACCCCATCCCCGTCGGCGTTCACGTGGGTCGTGAGCGCGACGCGCCGGCCGGGCGCCAGCACCGCCGCCACCGCCTCGGCCGCCCGCGCGCGTTCGGGGGGGATCGGGAATTCGTTCGTACTCATGGCATAAAATACACGGAAGGCGTCGCGACAACGACGTCACGATACAACGTCACGGAACGACGTCCCGAGAAGACGCGAGTGCTACTGCCTTGTCCCGACGAGCGACAGGCGCTGGCTTGTTAGTGTGACTGTCCCGCTCACCGCGAGGCTGTCGTTCCGGAGCCGGTACGTCCCGACCAATTGAGTCGACGCGGGACTCGTCAAGGTGACCGTGATCCCGTCAGGGGCGCCGGTAGTGTACGTCCCGTTGTAGGTGGTGGTGGTGCCCTGACTGGTGATGGAGGCCGTGAAGTCAGTAGGCGTGATGGTTACCGTACCACTCGCCCCCGCTTGATCGGGCTTCATTCCCGAGCAAACCGACTTGAGCGCGTACGAGCCGGGCAAGGCACCTGTCCCAATTATCCCGCCCCTGTAGGTGTCACATGGGGCTGGCCCGGTGACCTTGTCCCCGCCACAGGCGGCCGCCGCGAGCACGACGCAGCACGACCAGAGCTTCATGGAACCTCCCCCTTCGGAGCCCCAAAAAGCTACGGCGCAGAGCCCCGAGACGACAGAGCCGCCGGACCGCACCCGACGGTTCTTGGAGACGGCGTCTCGTGACGTCTCTCTCGCGACGTCGTCTACTTCGTACCTTCCCGCTGCAAGACGCTGTGCTTGCGGCTGTAGCCGAAGTATATCCCCAACCCGATCACGAGCCACACGAGCAGCCGAATCCATGTGTCCAAGGGGAGCGTGAGCATGAGACCGAGACACGAGAGGATCCCGAGTAGCGGGACGAGCGGCACGAGGGGCGCGCGGAACGGTCGCTCGAGGTCGGGTCGCGTATGCCGGAGGATCCACACGCCGGCGCACACCAGCACGAACGCGAGCAGCGTGCCGATGTTGACCCAGGTCCCGAGCAGCTGCAGCGGTAAGAGCCCGGTCGCGAAGCAGACCGCGATGCCGGTGTAGATCGTGGAGAGGTACGGCGTGCGGAACCGCGGATGGACTTGGCCGCCCCACCGGCCGATCAGGCCGTCGCGCGACATCGAGTAGAAGACGCGGGACTGTCCCAGCAGCATGACGAGGATCACGGAGCCGATGCCCAGGACCGCGCCGACGTCGAGCGAGACGCGAATCCACCACGGCGCGCCGATCCGCTCCATGGCATATGCCATCGGCGCCGGGAGGTTGAGCTCGCCGTAGGGGACCATGCCCACCAGGACGGCCGACACCACGACGTACAGCAGCGTGCAGACCGCGAGCGAGCCGAGGATGCCGATGGGCATATCGCGTTGGGGGTTCTTCGATTCCTGCGCCGCGGTCGAGACCGTGTCGAACCCGATGTAGGAGAAGAACACCAGGCCCGCGCCCCGGAGCACGCCCGACCAGCCGTAGGTGCCCCACTCCCCCGTGTTGGGGGGGATGAAAGGCGTCCAGTTGGCCCGCCTGACGTGCGACAGGCCGACGAGCACGACCAGCAGGACGATCGCGACTTTGAGGATCACGATGAGGCTGTTGACCCGCGCGGACTCTCTGATCCCGATCACCAGCACGGCGGACATCACGACGACGATGAGGACGGCCGGGAGGTTGATGATCGCGCCCGTCAGGTTCAGCCCGGGGTGGGCACATCCGACGGTGTGGGCGGCCACCTGCGCGACCGTGCACAACTGTGTGGGCGGGGCCGTGAGGCTCGCGGGAATCTGCACGCCAAACAAGCCCAGCAGGGACACGAAGTGGGCCGACCAGCCGACGCCCACCGTCGCGGCGCCGGCGGCGTATTCGAGCACCAGGTCCCACCCGATGATCCAGGCCGCGAACTCGCCCATGGTGGCGTAGGAGTATGTGTAGGCGCTGCCCGCGACGGGCACGGCGCTCGCCATCTCGGCGTAACAGAGGCCGGCGAACGCGCACGCGACGCCGACCAGAATCATGGAGAGGGGCACGGCGGGACCGGCGTACAGCGCGGCCACCTGCCCCGTGATCACGAAGATCCCCGCGCCGATAACGGCGCCGATGCCGAGGGTGACGAGATTGAGGGGCCCGAGCGCCCGCGTCAGGGCGTGCTCGCCGGTCGCCTCCGCTTCGGCACGAAGGGTGGCGATCGGCTTGATGGCGAACAGGGTCATCCGGCAATCTGGGAGCCGACGGGTGGGCTCCCAACCGCGCCGGGACGACCGGGACTGCGAGCGGGACGAGCGGCGCTAGGGCGTGGCCGGGGCGAGCAGGTTACGGCGGTAGCGGCGGCTGAGCGTGACGCGCGCGCCGCATTCCAGAATGACGATCGCGTCCCCGTGGAACCAGGGCTGCACCTCGCGAATGCGGTCGAGGTTGACGAGTGCGGACCGGCTGATCCGCCGGAACCGCTCCGGATCCAGTCGCGCCTCGAGCGCGGCGAGGGTGGTACGCACGGTGTGCACGCGGTCGCCGGAGTGCAGCCGCACGTAGTTTCGCGCCGCCTCGATCCAGTCCACGTCGGCCGTCCGCACGAAGAAGCTGCGGCCGTCGTTCTCCACCAACAGCCGTTCGGTCACGGGGCGCGCGGCAAGCCGCCGTTCCAGCCCCGCCAGCGCGGCGCGTCGCTCCTCCAGATCGCGGTGGTAGTCGCGCGCGTGCACGACGGCCAGGATCGTCCAGTAGATGAGGACGTTCCACTGGTAGAACAGGGTGAAGTTGTCCACCAGTTTCTGCACGAACACGAACGGCTCACTCGCCGCCCCGTGGAGCAGGTCCTGCACACCCACCGCGGCCACGAGCTGCAGCAGCGCGAGGTCGAGGCTCGCGCCCAGGTGAATGAAGAAGTGACGGCCGAAGTTGGCGCGGTCCACACGGAAGCGGCGCCCCAGCCACGCGACGACGAACGAGAGGACGCCCCACAGGTAGCACGCGGGGAGCGTGGTCGCCAGCGCCTGCCACCACGCGTAGGGATGCAGCGCCAGCCGTTGATCCGCGAGGTAGAGCTGCACGCCCGATACGAGCCCGAGCAGGGTCCAGAAGCCGAACCACTTCAAGCGGCGCATGACAGGAATCTGTCGCTCCACGCCTCTATTCTCTCGAAGCGAGCTTCGAATGCCGTACCCCGTAGAGGATGTAGAGCACCATCCCGATCACGAACCAGATGATCAGCCGCTCCCAGGTCCGCCACGGCAGCGACTTCATCAGGTACGCGGCCGAGAAGGCTCCGGCCGGGGCCACGAACCACACCCACGGGGTCTTGAACACTCGCGGCAGGTTTGGCTCGCGCACGCGCAGCACCAGGATCCCGACCGACACGATCACGAACGCCAGGAGCGTTCCAATCGAGACCAGGCTCGCGGCGTCGCGGATCGGCAGGATCGCCGCAAAGAAAGCGACGATGATACCGGTGACGATGGAGGTGAGGTACGGCGTCTGGAACTTGGGGTGCACCTTGTTCACGAATGGCGGCAGCAGGCCGTCGCGCGCCATCGAGTAGAACACGCGCGACTGCCCCAGGAGCATCACCAGGATCACCGATGATAGCCCTGCAATGGCACCCAGCTTGATCAGCGTGGACATCCAGCCGAGCCCGGCGCGGTCCGCCACGACGGCGATCGGATCGGGGACGTTCAGCTCCTTGTACGACATCACGCCCGTCGCGATCCCCGAGACCAGGATGTACAGCACGGTGCAGATGAGCAGGGAGCCGATAATCCCGATCGGCATGTCCTTTTGAGGGTTCTTCGCTTCCTGTGCCGCGGTGCTCACCGCATCGAAGCCGATGTAGGCGAAGAACACGATCGCGGCACCCGTGAACACCCCGCTCCAGCCGAACTCCCCGGGGGCGGGGATGCCGTCCTTGACCGTCTGCGGCGGGATGAAGGGATGCCAGTTGGCCGGGTTGATCGCGTGGGCCGCCCCGACGATGAAGAGCAGCACGACGGCCACCTTTACGAAAACGATCACGTTGTTGAAGTTCGCCGATTCCTTGATGCCGACGACGAGAAGCGTCGTGACAAGCCCGATGATGATCACCGCGGGAAGGTTGAAGACCGCGGCGACCTGGGTGCCATCATGACATGCCACCATGGTGCCGCGCGCCCCCGCCAGAGCACAGGGGAGGTCGATCCCGACGTCGTGCAGGAACGAGACGACGTAGCCCGACCAGCCGATTGCGACGGTCACGGCGCCGAGCGCGTACTCGAGCACCAGGTCCCAGCCGATGATCCAGGCGACCAACTCGCCCAGGGTCGCATATCCGTAGGTGTAGGCGCTGCCCGCCATCGGCACGAGGGAGGCGAACTCCGAGTAGCACAACGCCGCGAAGATCGAGGCAATGCCCGCGAACGCGAACGACAGCACGACGGCAGGCCCCGCGTTCAACGCGGCCACTGTCCCGGTGAGCACGAAGATTCCGGTGCCGATGATCGCGCCGATCCCGAGCATGGTCAGGTTGAGCGCGCCGAGGGCCCGCTTCAAACTGTGATCCGTGAGTGCCTCGGTCTGAAGCTCGGTGACGCTCTTCCGGCGGAGAAGATTCATGCGTCCCTCACGTGATGAGTTCGAGCGGTTGTCGGAACGACGGCGAGATGGCGGCTAGAGTAGGCCCGCGTGGCGGGCCTGTCAAGTCAGTACGCGAGGTCGACTCGCAACGTCCACGAATGGGGAGCGGGGAGAATGCCCGTATCTGCCACCGTCCGGGGGACGCCGTACCCTAGCGCGCCGTAACGCCCGGCTTCGGGATCGGCCCCGGAGTAGCCCGTCCAGGTCATGAGCTCGCGTCCGGCGAGGCGCAGCGTGGCCGCCCGTGCGTGGAGCACGGCCGCGACCCGTCGTGGAGCCGCCCAAGTCAGCGACACCTCACGCAGCTTGAGGTAATCGGCATCCTCGAAGTAGCCGGTCGTGGGCTGGCCTGTGACGGCCCGCGCCTGCTCGGCCAGCGGCGTCCGCGGGTCGTACGCTTCGCGGCAGAGCAAATACAGGCAGCGCTGGTAGGCGACGTAATTGAAGAGCCGCTGCCCGGCTCGATAATCGAGTGTCAGCGCCACACGGAATGCGCCGCTCAGTGTCCACTCGGACGTGAGCAAGGCTCCCTGGGTCGGGTACGGCGTCCCGGCCCACGTGCGCTCGCTCAATACAACCTCGGAGGGCGTGATGATGCCGTCGCCGTTCGCGTCGGCGTAGCTCTGAATCGACAGCGGCCAATATCCGCCCACCGGATACCCCCGTGCCGCGCTCTGGGTGAACTCTGTCCCGAAGAAGAACGGCGCGGCATCCCATTGCGTGAGCCGATTCCGATTCCCCCAGAGCGAGAGCGTCAGGTGCCATGCAACGGCAGGTCCAGTCAGCACCTGTCCGCCCACGGTAGCCTCAGTTCCGCGATTACTGACCGTTCCGGCGCTGTAGTCCACGCCGGGACCGCCAAAGCCCGTGCTGGTAACGCGGAAGACCCGAGAGCGCATGTCGTACAGGGTCACGCGTCCGGTGAGGCGGCCTGCGAACAGAGCGGCGTCCGCCCCGACCTCGAGCGACCTCGTTCGCTCGGGCTCCATACGCGGCAGCGGCGTCCCGATCGGGACGAAAAAGTCGGGCGCCCCTTCGAAGGGCCGTGGACCGGCAGAGCCGTACGCAGCGCGGAGCCGGAGCAGCCTCACGCCAGCCGAGTCTGCCGCGTGCGCCACCCACGACACACTGAAGCTCGGGTATGTTGCGCCGCGCTGCTCCTCCTTGAAGTGGTCGTGTCGAACGGCGCCGGTCAGGAGGACCCGCTGGCCGAAGTCGAGGCGCTCCTCGACGTAGTAGCCGAGCGAATGTTGTTGCTGCCGGAGCCAGGCCGAGGAGTAGGAGGGGCCGAACCCGGTCCCGGTGTCACTCCGCACGGTCCAGTCCTGGGCCAGTTTATCGCGAACGTGTTCCACGCCAACCGTGGTGGTCGACTGCACGGCTGCGGACAGCCTGCCCGTCGCGGAGCCGGTCAACGCGAGGGTGCGATGGCGCGTCCCACGCGTTCCCTCGGCGAGGTATCCCCTTGGGAAGGCATCGGTGGGCATGAAGGGCTCGAGGATGGCGTCGCGCTGGTCGAGCGCGTCGAACCCGGCCAGACCGCGGACCGCCACCCACGACAGTGGGCTCCAACGCGCGTCAACGACGCCCAGCCAACGTTCGATCCCCTGCGTATTCTGCGCGCGAAATGTCGGACCCCACTCGAAGTCGGCGCTGTCGCCGGGCGCGACGAGTCGGGCGGTCTCCAGGACGTTCGGAGGGAGACGCAGGTCGCTCGATACGCGCGTGACGTTCACGCCCAGCTCCAGACCCGACCACGGACGAACGTGCCCGCTCGCTCTGCCGTTCAGCCGGCGGTAGTAGTTCGGGTCAGGCGATGCCACGCGCGAGGAGTAGGCACCTCCCTCACCGTCGAATCCGCCAGCCAGACGATAATCGCCCCAGTCCGAGCCACCCGACACACTCAGTCCGTACTGTCGACGCAACGCCGTCCGGAACGGGTTGCGTTGCTCCAAGGGATTGAACTGCCGCATGAAGTCCTGGACACACAACCCCTGCGCCTGAGCCCCGAGCGTGCACAGGCCGCGCTGAAACCAGACGTTGGAATTGGCGCTGTCGAAGGCGCCGAAATTGGCTGGCCAGCCCGTCAATTCGCTGCCTACGCCACCCTGAGCGTAGCCTTCCCAGCGTGCCGGGCCAGGCCGACCACGCTTCGTGTGGATCAGCAGTACGCCCGCGCTGGCGCCAGGACCGTACACCGCAGTGGACGCCGGGCCGAGCACTTCTACGGATTCGATATCGTCCACGTCGAGGTCTTCCAGCCGGAGCGGCCCAGGAGCGGATGGTGCCGGGTTGCTAAAGGGAAAGCCCTGGGGGATGGTTGGCGAGAAGGCATCTTCCGTTGCGTCGACACGCATACCGTCGACCAGCACCAGGGGCGCCCGGTCGGCTACGAGACTCTGCACGCCGCGCAACCGGATCCGCGAACCCGCACCGTTGACTCCCGGACCCGGAATGACTTCGAGGCCCGGCACCCGGCTGATGAGGACGTCCGTCACGTTCCGCGCCCCACGCTCCTGGACAATGATCGCGACCGGGATCACCGGCCGATCCACGTCCAAGTCAGTCGACGGTTGAGGGTGAGAGGGGTTGGACACGGGCTGCCGGGGAACCGCCGTGCCACTGTCCGCCGGCGTCTGGCCGGGAAGTGGCCAGGCCAAGACGGCGACGATCAGCGCTGCCACCACTCGGCGGGAGGAGACGCCCATGGCGTCCAGGAAACGCCGCAAGGTGCGCGCCGTGCGGCGGCACGATGGGATCAAACACCGAGCGATGCGTCAACGCAACACCGCCGGGACGTTCTTTACAGGGAGTAGTTCGGCGCTTCCCGCGTGATCACGACGTCGTGCGGGTGCGATTCCCGCAAGCCCGCGGTCGTGATCTGGATGAACTCGGTCTCGGTGCGGAGCGCCTTGATATCGCACACCCCGCAATAGCCCATGCCACTGCGAAGCCCGCCCACCATCTGGAAGAGCACGTCGGAGGCCGGGCCCCGGTAGGGCACGCGTCCCTCGATGCCTTCGGGCACGAGCTTCGACGGCGAGACTTCACCCTCCTGGAAGTACCGGTCGGCGGAGCCTTCCTCCATGGCGCCGAGGCTGCCCATGCCGCGGATCACCTTGAAGCGCCGGCCCTCGAGCAGGAACGATTCACCCGGGCTCTCCTCCGTGCCCGCGAGCATCGAGCCCATCATCACGCTCTCGGCTCCGGCCGCGAGTGCCTTCACCACGTCACCCGAGTACTTGATGCCGCCGTCCGCGATGACCGGGACGTCCG
>Ga0137374_10002060_pt1 | contig 23588 bp, 19 predicted proteins | sample SagtaG_20_FD_104811 | JGI IMG/M metagenome (GOLD analysis project Ga0137374, IMG submission 104811) | Vadose zone soil microbial communities from Sagehorn Ranch, Mendocino, California, USA - Sage1_R_100_16 metaG | ecosystem: Environmental > Terrestrial > Soil > Vadose zone | place: USA... | reverse complement strand
TTAAGGCATCTACCGAATGGTCGGCATGACCGATCCCGGCCAAAGTTTCTTCTGCGAGCGCGCCGAGACCTGTCTCCAGAACGCAGGCCGGGCACAATCCTTTCGGCGCGTCTTCGAAGATTGTGTCCCCACAGTTTTCGCAGACTCTGCTAGCGGTCTTCATCCCCGCAGGATGGATACTAGATGCCGCAATTCATCCTCGACATCGCCGGGCTGTGCCACAGTCTGAGCAATCTCCTCGCGTAATAGCACGCGGTAACGCTGGCGAAGCCGATGAAACGCTTGCTTCACTGCGTTTTCGGTCATGTCCAATTGAGTGGCGATCTCAGCTTGTGTTGGCCGGCCCCGTTCGCCGACAAGGAATTCCTTCAACTGATCAAATAATGCTGCATTGCCTGCAGCTTCGTACTCAGCCTCCAGTTGCGTGAGCACCCGCTCAAGTACCGCCAAGGCCCAGCGACGCTCGTAAATCCGGTCAGCGCTCAGGGTTTCTGCCAGCTCAAAATCGGTAACATCCGACTCGAGCAGTTCGTCCAGCGGGATGTGAGGGCCTGTCTCGTAACGCTTGGCTCCCGCTGCGCGCTGCCGCTCGCTGACAAGAAAGCGTTTTACTGACACAAGGAGATAGGAACGGAGCCGTCCCTTCTCGCGACGGACCATGTCTAAATTTCTATGTTCAAGTAGTCGCGCGAAGAATTCCTGAACGAGATCCTGTGCCTCTTCTCGCGTAAGGCCTTGTCGTCTAACAAATCCGTAGAGAGGTCGCCAATAAGTTCGACAAAGTGTTTCAAGTGCTTTCTGTGCAGCCGGCGTTTCTCCTTGCGCCTCGAGCACGATGCTCCAATGAGTGGTGGTGAATGCCATCGCATCACCATTGGCGCTTTGGATAGCGGGTGATCCGTTCATGAACTGATCGCAGCCTTCCGACTAAGACCGACTCCGTCGGCATTCTGCCGAAAAAGGCGAGAAAAGAGCAAGTAATTTTAGGCGGAAACGAGAAGTGACGCGCTTAGCGGCGAGGTCGGTCAGCGCGGGGATTAGGCAAATTGCTAAATCGAGAACGCGTCGGCAACTAATCGGGCTTGCTCGCGCTTGTGACGCGCTAGGGCGCCGACTGCGGGACTGGCGCTGGCTTCGCGACCGGCGTAGGCGATCTCGGTGCAGAAAAGCGTGCGCAGCCGCGGTTCGATAAAAGTCCAGGCGCCCATGTTTTGCGGTTCTTCCTGGCACCAAACGAACTTCGCGTTCTTTGGAAACGGCTTGAGCATTTCGCGCAGCTTTTTTTCCGCCAGCGGATAAAGCTGCTCGATGCGAATGATCGCGGCATCATCAATCTTGCGATCGCTTCGGTACTTGAGCAGATCGTAATAAACTTTGCCGGAGCAAAAGATGATGCGCTTCACGTTGTCGACCGGACCAGCTTCAGGTGAGCCGAGCACTTCTTCGAAGCGGCCATGGATGAATTCTTCTGCCGGCGACGACGCATACTTGGCTCGCAACAGACTCTTCGGCGTAGCGATCATGAGCGGCTTGATGAAATCGCGTTTCATCTGGCGACGCAGCACATGAAAATACTGTGCAGCGGTCGTAAGATTGCAGACCTGGATGTTGTCCTCGGCACACTCCTGAAGGAAGCGCTCGATACGAGCACTGGAATGTTCCGGCCCCTGGCCTTCATAGCCGTGCGGGAGTAACAGCACAATTCCACTGGGCCGTTGCCACTTCGATTCCGCTGACACGATGAATTGATCGATAATGGTCTGCGCACCGTTCACGAAATCGCCGAATTGGGCCTCCCACAGGCAAAGCATTTTCGGATACTCAAGCGAATAACCGTAATCGAATCCGAGCACGGCAGCCTCAGAGAGCGGACTGTTGTAAATGCAGATGCGCGCTTGTTTTTCGGCCAGGTGCATCAACGGCACGTACGGTTTGCCCGTCTTCGCATCGTAAAGCACGGAATGCCGCGTGCTGAATGTGCCGCGCGAACTGTCCTGACCCGATAATCGAACTGGAATTCCTTCAAGAAGCAGCGACCCAAATGCCAGCGCTTCGGCATAGTGCCATTCGTACGGTCCGCCGTCCTCGAAGACTTTCCGCTGATGATCGAGCACGATGCGTTGGATCTTTGGCTGAACCTCGAAACCGTCCGGGACACGGGTCAGACCTTCGACAATCGTTTTCAACGTCTTCTCGCTAATAGCGGTGGGCTCGGACTCGCTGGTATATTCAGGTTGAAAGATGGCCGTTGACTCTCTGAATTTGGCTTTCTGGTTCGCTCTGCGTTTTTCGATCGCGTTCACTTCATCCCGCGTCATTTCCAGTCGCAGGGCAAACTCGGTCTCCAGCGAAGCAGCGTCATCTTCGCTCAGCGTTCCGGCATCGAGCAACTCGCGCTTATAAAGCTGGGTCACAGAGGGACGTTTCTCGATCTTTGCGTAAAGATCGGGCTGTGTGAAAGACGGTTCGTCGCCTTCGTTGTGGCCATAGCGGCGATAGCAATACAAGTCGATCACAACGTCGCGCCCGAATCGCTGGCGGAAATCGAACGCCAAATCGCTGACAAACTTCACGGCGAGCGGGTCATCCCCGTTCACGTGGAAAATCGGTGCCTCGATCATTTTGGCGATGTCCGTGGCGTAACGAGACGATCGAGCATCTTTCGGAAGCGTAGTGAAGCCGATTTGATTGTTCACCACGAGGTGAATAGTGCCGCCAGTGCTGTAACCGTGTAACTGCGACAAATTCAGCGTCTCCGCCACGATTCCCTGTGCGATGAATGCCGCATCGCCGTGCACGAGCAGCGGCAAAACCTTTTTCCGGTGCTCGGTATCTCCCCGAATTCGTTGCCGGGCGCGCGCCTTCCCTTCGACTACTGGATCCCCAGCTTCCAAATGGCTCGGGTTCGACGAGAGTCGGATTTCAATCTCCGCGCCCGAAGTGAGCCTGCGTACGGCATCATAACCGAGATGATATTTCACGTCGCCATCGCCGGCGACCAAATCGGGAATGTAATTTTCGCTAAACTCGGTGAAGATGATCTTGAGCGATTTGCGCAGAAAATTCGCGAGCACATTAAGTCGTCCGCGATGCGCCATGCCCATGCAAATCTCCTCGACGCCGGCGTCCGGACATTTGTGCAGGATTGTCTCCAAAGCGACCATGAGCGTTTCCGATCCCTGTAACGAGAAGCGTTTTTGTCCGACGTAGCGGGTATGCAGAAAAATCTCGAACGACTCGGCTTCGAGCAGCGCCCGCAACAGCGCGACCTGGACCGCACGAGGCGTTGAATGTTTATGCGGACGTGTTTCCAGTCGCCGCCGGATCCATTCGCGGACGCGCGGATCCTGAATATGCATGAACTCCGATCCGATCGAGTCGGCATAAATTCTGTCGAGCCCCACGACCATGTCGCGCAACGTCATCGGCCGATTGTCGAGGAAGAACTTCGATGAAACGCGAAGCTCGAGGTCGGAGTCGGTGAACCCAAACTCGCTGAGACGCAGCAGTGGATTTCTCGGCCGCGTTTCTGCCAGCGGATCTATGCGCGCGATCGTGTGTCCCAACGAGCAATAAGCGTAAACCAACCCATCGACGCGCGTTTGCAATGCTGCTTCGCGAGCCTCGACCTCGGCTTCGACCGCCCCGTTACGCTCCGGAAGATTACCCAGTTCGAATCCTTCAAAAAAGGCGGACCACCCGGAATCAACCGAGTCAGGGTTCTCCTGCCAAAGGCGATACTTGTCTTCGATCAGGTGAAGATTCGCGCGAGCGTCAATAGAAGTGCGCATAGTGAATTAATCTCGGATGATTACGGATGGCGGCAAGTTGACAGTCTGAAGGCCGCCTCGTTACTTGCTGCGCGTATGCGTCTGAAAAATTGTGCTGTTTCCGCGGTCGCCGCGTTCCTAATGTTCGCGGCTTCAGCGCCGTGTTTTTCACAGGCCGATCCGGTTTCGGAACCTGCCGTTTTGGCTGTAGCGAAGGTTTTGCCCGCGGTAGTGAATATCAATACCGAGCGCGTCGTTAAGCGCACCGTGCGCGATCCGTTCGACGATTTTTACTCCCAATTCTTCGGTTACAATCGGTTTCGGCCCCGCGAAGTCCGGCAGACGCTGCAAAGTCTGGGATCCGGTTTCATAATAGATCCGGCAGGTTACATCGTGACGAACAAGCACGTGGTGGAGCGTGCTGCGGATTTGAAGATTCACGTAACTGCGCACGACGGGAAAACCTACCGCGCGCATTACATTGCCGGCGATGACAAGACCGATCTGGCCTTTATCAAAATCGACGCCCAAACCGATTTCCCCTTCATCAATCTCGACGATATTTCTCCGAACTTGCTGGGTCAGACAGTCATGGTAGTGGGCAATGCTGTTGGATACGGCAGCTCTATCAGCCGGGGCGTGCTGAGCGCAGCCAAACGGAACATCACCGTTGATGAAACCGAGTATAAGGATTTGGTCCAGACGGATGCCGCAATCAATCCCGGCAACAGCGGCGGACCGGTGATCGATCTCTCTGGTCGGCTGGTCGGCATTGCATCCGCGAAAATGGCGTTTACGCCACAAGGCGTTCCCACCCAGGGACTGGGCTTCGCCATTCCGGCCGATGTTGTGCGTGACAGCGTCAATCGCTTCAAGCAGGTGGCGATGAAGCAGGGCAAAACTAAAGGCTCGCCTGCACCTGCCGAACCCAGCAGTGCCCGCGTCGAGAAATTATTCGGAATGCAACTGCAAGACTTGAGTTCGGAATTGAGCGATGCGCTCGGTTATCCGCGAGGCCTTGGGGTCTTGATTACGGCGGTGGAACCGGATAGCCCGGCAGCCGACGCCGGGATTAAGCGCGGAATGGTCCTGTATCGCGTTAACAAATCGACGGCCTCTTCCGTGAGACAGGTCGACGAGGTGCTACGAGCGGTCGAGAGCGGCGCAAACGTGGAGTTTACGATCGGCATAGTCCGCGCGCGTGGAGAGAATCATGAGCTCGCCGCCCTAACTCTCAAAGCGCGATAAAAAAATTGGCAACGCAATCGCGGTTCGGTTGTCTCATCGAAGTGTCGCAAAATGATCAAGGTTGAGAATTTGACAAAACGGTACGCTGGTCAGACCGCCATCCAGGATTTGAATTTCGAGGTTAGTCCGGGCGAAATCATGGGATTTCTCGGGCCGAATGGCGCCGGCAAAACCACGACCATGCGCATCCTGGCGGGCTTCATGCCGCCGACTTCCGGTCGCGCGAGCGTCGCAGGCTTCGACGTTTTTGAAAAATCGCTTCAGGCGCGTGCGCACCTCGGCTACATGCCGGAAAACGTTCCGCTCTATAGCGATATGCGTGTCACGGAATACCTGAATTATCGCGCAGCGCTCAAGGGCGTGCCGCACCGCCGCATTGCAGAGCGGATTGGCGATGTGAAGGAACTTTGCGGTGTCAAAGATGTTGAACGAAAATTGATCGGCACTTTATCCAAAGGCTATCGCCAGCGCGTCGGTCTGGCCGATGCTCTGCTGGCGGAGCCCGACCTTCTCATTCTCGACGAGCCCACGATTGGTCTCGACCCAAATCAGATCCGGCAGGTGCGGGAATTGATCAAGAATCTGGGGAGGCAGCACACGATTTTGCTTTCCACCCATATCCTGCCCGAGGTGGAGATGACCTGCAGCCGCGTAATCATTATTCACAAAGGAAGAATCGAAGCGTGCGATACGCCGGAGAATTTGTTGGGGAAAATCAGACAAGCCGGCGGCATAGAGCTTGAAGCGAAGGTCGGAAACGACAACGGCGAGGAGCAATTGAAGAAGATTCCGGGCGTTCGAGATGTGGTCACAGACGGTCAGGACGATTGGAAGAAATTCTCGTTGCGAGTCGAATCGGGTGCGGACGTCCGCGAAGAGGTTTTCCGTCTCGCCGTTGAACGTCACTGGGCGGTGCGCGAACTCACCCAGCGCCGCGGAACGCTCGAGGACGTTTTCGTCGAATTGACCCATCCGGATCAAACCTGATGGAGTAATGGAGTAGCGCGGAGCGATGCGTAAATTCTGGACCCTGCTCACCCGCGAAGTGCGTAGTTATTTCTACTCCCCGATCGCGTACATCGTGATGATCTTTTTTCTGATCATCAGCGGGATCGATTTTTATTTCCAGGTATCGTTCATGAACCAGCGCCAGGTGCAATACTCGATCCAGGAAGCATTCTTCAATTCGGTTTTTTTCTGGTTCGCTTTCGTTTTGATTTTTCCGTTGATCACTATGCGCTTGTTTGCCGAAGAATTTAAGCTCGGCACGATCGAGCCTCTCACGACTGCGCCTGTTCGCGACTGGCAGGTAGTGCTCTCGAAATTTTTTGGCGCCCTGGTCTTTTACCTGATCCTCTGGATCCCGACGCTCGTTTATTTTTGGATTTTTGCGAAAGTAACAAACCAGCCGGCTGCGCATTCTCCCGGCGCATACTTCGGCTCTTATCTGATGCTGTTGCTGCTTGGAATGTTCTATCTTTCCATTGGCTGCCTCACATCGGTGCTGACCCGGAACCAGATTATTGCGGCGATCATTTCGTTCTGCGCAATTACGCTGCTGTTTTTTCTCGGCTTGGTGCAGTTCATCCTGCTGGATGTAACCTCTGCGACGCGCGACTTGCTGGGCTACTTCTCTGCGATCGAACACATGGGAACGTTCTCCCGGGGTATCATCGACACGCGGCCCATCGTTCTCTACGTGAGCATGACCGTTGTCATGCTGATGCTCACGTATCAGGCATTCCAATCCCGGAAATGGAGGCTTTGATATATGGCTGATGAGTCAAAGGAGCCTCGTACGCGCCGCAGGATGAAAATTGGCCGGATCCGGATCGGTCTCAACGTTGTCGTCCAGATCGTGCTGATCCTGTTTCTCGCTGCGATGGTGAACTCGCTCGCCTTCAAACACTACAAGCGGTGGGATTTTTCACGCGAGCAGAAATATGCGTTGTCAGACAAGACGAAGCGTTTCCTTGACACGCTCAAGGGCAAGATGCGCATCACGGTTTTCTTTTCGCCCAGCACGCCGATTACCGCAGACCTTCAGAATCTGCTGACCGAATATCAGTACGCCGGGAAAGGCAAAATCGACGTTGAGCAAATCGATCCGGAGCGAAGTCTTTCCCGTGCCAAGGAGTTGTTCGATAAATACAAGGTCGTCACCGACGAAAGCCTTTTGGTGCTCGACTACGAGGGGCGCAACAAAACAGTGAAGGCGTCGGAAATGGCCGATGTTGACCAGAGCGGGATGGCGTTCGGCGAAGGTCCGCGGGTCGCCGCATTCAAAGGCGAACAGGCGATCACCAGCGCGATGATCGATCTTGTGGAAGGGAAAAAGAAGACCCTTGGATACGTCACGGGTCACAAGGAACCGGCGCTGTCGGCACCCACGAGCCCGATCACGCTGCTGAAGACGTTTATCGAGAATGAAAATATCAAGTTTCAAGAGCTAAACCTTCTCGATCAGCCTGCAATCCCAGCTGATGTCAATGCGGTGATGATCGTCGGGCCGCAATACGATTTTTCCGATCGCGAAATGCAAGTGCTGCGCGATTTCTGGGACAAACAGGGACGCATCCTAACTCTTGTCGATCCGGCAGCGAACACACCCAGATTACGTGCCTTTCTTGATGAGCTCGGCGTCAAAGTAAATGACGACAGGCTCATGGTTTTCGTGCGCACAGGAATTCAAGAGCTCGCACTGACGAGAGATGTCCAGGCGCATTTCCTCGGCGACAACCCGGTTACAAAACGGCTCGCCGATGTGCGGGCCATTTTTGTTGGTGGCACGGCTTCACTCACACTGGACCCGAACCGCGGCCGAGCTGTCAGCATCCGGCTCGAGCCGCTCATCCAGGCAGAAAAAGGTTACTTTGCCGAGACCGATTACAATTCAGACAATCAGGTAAAGCTGCAAGCGGACGCGCAAAAGGCCGGCGATGTGCCCCTGACAATTGCTGCCTCAGCGGAAAAAGGCGGCAGCGCCGATACTCGCGTGCAGGTGAACTCGTCACGGCTCGTCGCGGTGAGCAATGCTACGTTCGTTCAAGACAACGCCATCATGCAGGATCAGGCGGCGCTCGATTTTGTTTCCGGCGCAGTGAATTGGCTGTTGAGCCGCGAACAAATGATCGGTATCGCGCCAAAAATTGCAAAGCCGCTCACGTTCAGCATTGACCCGGAAGGATTGCGCCGACTGCGTTGGATTCTTCTGGTCCTGATGCCTCTGATTCCAGCTGTCATTGGAACAGTCGTCTGGTGGCAACGTCGCGTCTGACATGAATTGGAGGAACACGCTCATCCTGGCAATCATTGCGCTCGCTGGCGTCGCTTATTTCAGATTTTTCGAAATGAAGCGGCCGGGCACGCAAGAAGCCCAGCGTCAGGCGCAGAACATGGTCAATTTTGATCGAACCAAGATCGACAGAATCGTGATTCAAAACGGCGACCAAAAGATCGAGATCCGACGCCGCGACAACAAATGGCGCCTCGAAACGCCTATTAAGGACCAGGCTGATGGCGCGTTAGTCGAAACTTTGTTGTCGGACCTTGAGAATTGGCAAAAGGAGGGAACCATCCCGGCCAAAGAGATCGACTCTGATAAGAGCAAGCTCGCTGAGTACGGCCTGAACAATCCAAAACTGAAACTCAAATTGCTGGGGCACGATCGGCCGCCGGAAATTTTGTTTGGCAAAGACGCTGCAACGGAAGGCAGGATGTATGTGCGGTTTCAGAACTCAAAGGAAACGTTTCTTGCCGGCCAATCGGTTAAGAAAGACATAGACAAAAAACCGGAAGAATTCCGGGACAGAAAACTGAGCGACTTGAGTAACGCGCAGGTGCGCCGGGTGGTATTGAAAACGCCCGCCGGCGAAATTGAACTGGAGAAGAAAACGAACTGGGAGATCCTGAAACCGCTCCGCGCGCGCGCTGATGATCAGAAAGTTAACGACCTAATCTCGCAGGTGACATCGGCGCGCGTTGGAGAATTTGTAGCTGACGATCGCGGCGACCTGCGCCCATATGGATTAGCGGAGCCGCGTGGATCAATCACGTTGTTCGATCAGGAGCAGAAAAAAGATCAGAAAGTCGAGATCGGCGAGTCCATCAAAGTCGCCGGCCGGGAGGACAAAGGGCAGACGTTGCAAATCGGCGCAATACCGGAAAAAGAAAAAGAGCAGGTGTATGTGCGGTTCGCTCCTCGCGCCTCTGTTTACACATTGCCGAAGAAAATCGAAGAGATCCTTAACACGAAGCCGGCGGACTTGCGGGACAACCATCTGATTCGGATCGACACCAATATTCTTGATCGGATCACGATCGACGCGCCGGGCAAAACCAAAACTGTTCTCGCACGCAAAGACGGGAATTGGACAATCACTAGCCGAAGCAACGCACCAGCGGATTCAGGCGCAGTTCGGCGCATGATCGACGCGCTGCAAAATGAGCGGGTGACAAAATTCGTGGAAGACGTCGCTTCCAATCTGCCGAAGTACGGCCTCGATAAGCCGCAGCTGCAATTGACGTGCAGTTCATTTGCCTCAGAGAACACCGCCGAAACTAAAGCGGGCGAGGAACCGTTCGCCACAATTGCCTTCGGAAAAGACGAGGGCGACAACGTTTATGCGCGCCTGACGAATGAGCCATTTGTCGTGGCAGTGCGTCGCGGGTTGCTCGATCAGATTTCGCCCGATCCCCTGCGATGGCAGGAGTTATCGATCTTTAAATTTAAGCCGGAGCAGATTCATATGATAAGTGTCACGACTGACAAAGAGTTGTCATTGGAACGCGATCAAAATAACCAGTGGCATTGGCTGAAAGGAAGCGGTGCAATCAATTTGCAATCGCTGCTCACAACCTTGTCGAACTTGTATGCGGTGCGCTGGCTCGGAACGACAACACCTCAGCAGGGATTCGATAAACCACAACTCGTGATCAGCTTCACGACTTCAGCCGACAACAAGACATCACACAAACTGACGGTCGGCGCTCAAAACAACGACGGCACATTTTGCGCACGCGTGGACGGACGCGATGGCACATTTACGATCCGCGGTTCCGACTTCAACAATTTGAAATTGCCGCTTGAGACGCAAGGCACGGCGTCCCCTTCGCCAACAGCGGCCCCGAGTCCGAGCGCAACGCCCTAACCAGTCATCGCTTCGTTTTTTCGCGCGATCTTGGCGATGGAGATGGGCGAGTCGCAGAGCCGCCTGTGCGGCTGACTAATTTGCCGGACGCGTCAAAAACGGAATAACCGGTTTGCTTGCCGGCGGAATCGTAGCTGTAAACGATCTTGTTCAGAAGCGCGCCGTCGGCTGCGCTTTGAGCTTCTTCCAGGATGCGACCTGCGTCGTCGTACTTGTAGCGACTTTTGAGCCGAACGCGGCCATCCGGTCCGGAAACTTCTCCGGTCGAAAACCGGCCGGCGTTGTCGAGTTGATAACGAATCGTCTGCCGAACTTTGCCATCGGGATCTGTTGTCGTGGCCACTGCTTTGTGCTGTTCGTTGTCGAAGTTGTAAACGGTGCGTGACCCATCTGGGTGCATTGACATCGTAACTCGCACGGCATCAGTCGGCGCCTGGCCAAATGCGGTCGCGACGCCGCACATGAGAAGAGCGCACACGAGCGCGGGCGCGAACCGGAAACGTTTCATGATTCGGACGAGCTTACGAATTTCGCCGTGGCGGCGCAACAGAACGTTCGGAATACCATTGCAGCGAGAAACCGGAGTAACCCTCACCTCCCTCCTCTCCCTTGCGAAGGGAGAGGAAACCTGTCGCTCGGCTATTTGACACAATTCAGCCGGGAGCAAATCGACTGAAGATTTTTATTGACCGCTTGCTGCGGAGGTGGTTAAAGGTGGGGTCAAGTGGAGTAAAGTGGGCTATTACTCCACGCGACCAATGGACGCCGATTCCCAACCCGAACGCTTCTATGCCGGTGAGTTCCGGCATTCCATTGACGAGAAGAATCGGATTACCATCCCATCGCGCTGGCGACGCGATCGTCCTGAGGATTTCATTCTTTTGCCTGAGGCGACACACCAATTTCTGCTGGTCATGTCGCCAAAGGAGTTCGCGAAAATGGGTTCGGCCGCGGAAACGAACGAGAAAGTTTCCGCGCGCGATCGCCGCGTGTTCCTGCGTCATCTGCATTCTCGCGCTCAACACGCAGGCGCGGACCGGCAGGGTCGCCTCGTTTTGCCGGACGAACTTTGCCAAAAGGTTGGATTAAAAAATGAAGTCGCGCTCGTAGGCAATCGCGGGCGATTTGAAATTTGGAATTTGCAACGTTGGAAACAGGCACACGAAGAGGAAACGGCCACCTATCAGCATGTAGCGAGGGAGATTGGGTTGTAAACGTATGATACGCCAACTCGTCATGAATCCGCTCTGGATCGAGCCGCCCGCATGGCTCGCCAGCAATCCAAAGGCACCACAAGACTCCACGCAGTCGGCGGAGGATTTCATCTACCATCGTCCGGTCTTGCAGAAGGAAGCGCTTGACCTACTCAAGCCGCAAGCAGGCTTGCTGATGCTCGACGGAACGTGCGGCGGCGGCGGGCACACTGAAGCGCTTTTGGAGGGTGGCGCCGATGTTTTGGCTTTGGATCAGGATCCTGATGCAGTCCGCCAGGTGACCGAGCGCCTGGCGCATCTTGGCCGCCGGATCATCGTGCGGCAGGCAAATTTCCGACACGCAGATTGTGTTCTCGACGAGTTGGGGATTCGTACCATCGGAGGCGCGCTTCTTGATCTGGGTGTTTCGTCCCGGCAACTCGAAAACGCGGAGCGCGGGTTCAGTTTCATGCGAAACGGTCCGCTGGACATGCGGATGGATCCGAGAACGAGCCTCACCGCCGCGGCAATCGTAAACGATTACAGCGAAGAGGATTTAACCCGCCTTTTTCGTGAGCTTGGGGAAGAACCAGCGGCGCGACGCATCGCGATCATGATCGTGAAAATGCGCAGGACTTCACCGTTTCGTGAAACGCTCCCTCTCGCGCGGACAATTGAAAAACTGGTGGGCCGCCACGGGCGACAGCATCCGGCCACTCAAGTGTTTCAAGCGCTGCGCATGGAAGTGAACGATGAGCTTGGAGCACTGGAACAAGGCTTGCGCGTCTTAACTGCGCGACTCGATCGGGGCGGACGGATCGCGGTGATCACTTTCCATTCGCTGGAGGATCGGATGGTGAAAAATTTCTTTCGCGATCATAGCAAGGAATGGCTTGACAGACCCGAATGGCCTGAGCCGCGGCGCAATCCGGACTACGACCTCGCGCTTGTTACGCCGAAACCCGTGGAGCCGAGCGAGGAAGAACAGCGCGCAAATCCGCGATCGCGAAGTGCGAAGTTGCGCGTAGCGGAGAAGATCAAATGAACCGATCACGTCGACGAAACTGCAATACGGTGAACGCGGCCTCGCTGGCGCGCTGGATTGTGATGACGGCATTTCTCGCGCTTGCCGGGTTGGCTTATGTGTATTTGACGCTGCAGCTTTATCACCTTGGCGAGCGCAGAAAGGCAGTGGAGAACGAACTCGCGTCGCTGCGCACTCAAAACGATGTCGCCGCCGGACAGATTGCGGCGCTCACCTCGCGCACGGCTTTGCAACGCCGCTTGAAGGAAGGGTACCTGAAAATGATCCCTGTTTCGGAGTCGAAGATCGTGCGACTCACAATTCCGGCGCGATCAACCGACGAAGACGCGATTCAACCCGTCGCGAACCCTTTAGTGCAACATGAATCCAAGTAGCCGAACTCGTTGCGCTCTGGTGTGTGCTGCTTTTATCGGCCTGTTCAGCATCTTTTCGTTTCGCTTGATTTATCTCCAGGCAATCAAGCACGACGAATACGCCGGGCTCGCTGCGGAAACACACGTTTACAAGCAGGTCATCCACGCCGAACGCGGCATGATCCTGGACGCGAACAATGAAGTTCTCGCGCACAACATTCCTGTGGAAACCATCGTGGCCGACGCCACGCATCTTAGCGATGTGCAGGTAGCCGTTGATCTCCTGAACGCCGAGCTGGAGATCCCCTCCCGAGAACTCGCCGAAAAATTAAACAGCGGTCGCCGCTACATCGTCATCAAGCGTGAGGTACCCGCGGCGCGAGCAAATGCGCTGCGTGAAAAACTCCGCGCCGGCAATCTGCGCGGAATCTACTTTGAGCACGACGCGACGCGCATCTATCCCAACGGCTCGATGCTTTGCCACGTGATTGGGTTTACAGATTTCGATCACCATGGCGTCCAGGGGGTTGAAGCCTCAATGGAAGAATACCTTCACGGCCAGGACGGCTACCGTTTCATCGAGCACAACCGCGCCGGCCAGGAGATCGTGCCCTACCGAGGGCAGGAGCGCGCGCCGCGGGACGGTTACCAGGTGCATCTGACTGTTGACCTTGGGTTACAGAGCATCGTCGAGGAGGAAATCGAAGCGGCGATGAAGGAGTATTCTCCACAAAAGGCGACGATTATTCTGATGCGGCCGCAGACAGGCGAAATCCTGGCCATCGCCAACCGCCCGAACTTTGATTTAAACCTCCGCTCCGAGGCCAAGCCCGAACAAATGAAAAACCGGGCCATCATCGACATGATGGAACCAGGCTCCACCTTTAAGATCGTAGCCGCAGCCTCTGCCCTCAACGAACGCAAGTTGCGTCTGGATTCGAAGCTTTTTTGTGAGAACGGCCTCTGGAACTATGGTGGTTCCGCTCTGCACGATCATCGCGCGTATGGCTATCTGAGCGTGCGCGACATTCTGATCAAATCGAGCAACATCGGGGCTGCGAAACTTGCTCTCAGCATCGGCGACCAGAAATTTTACGAATACATCCGGCGCTTTGGATTTGGCGAGCGCACCGGAATTGAATTGCCAGGTGAGATCAATGGAGTCATTCGGCCGCCGCAAACGTGGAGCAAAATTTCCATTACCCGCATTCCGATGGGGCATGAAGTCGGCGTCACGCCATTGCAGATGACAACGGCAATGGCAACGATCGCCAACGGAGGCAAACTGGTGACACCGCGGATTATAAAATCGGTTACGGCATCGGACGGAAAAATAATCAGCTCAGTTTCGCCAGTGGTGCTGCGTCAGGTCATCTCTTCTGAAACTGCCAAACAAATTGGTGATGCGTTGCGCGGCGTCGTGAGCGATCAAGGAACCGCCGCTGCTGCTGCCGTGCCCGGGTTTACCATCGCCGGGAAAACTGGAACCGCGCAAAAAGTCAATCCGCACGGCGGATACGACCACGGGAAGCACGTCGTTTCGTTTCTCGGCTATCTGCCGGCAGATCACCCTGAGTTTGTCGGACTTGTCGTGCTGGACGATGCGCATACGAGCAAACCTGAATTGAATTACGGCGGGCATGTTGCTGGGCCGATTTTTTCCCACGTTGCCGAAAAGGCCGCCCGCTATCTTGACCTTGAGCCGCATGAGGAGATTCGCAAAGCGATTCCCGTTCAGCGAGTCGAAAAACCAAAGCCGGCAGAGCGACTCCGCAAGAGCGTGCCGGCGGAACGAATCGCCCTAACCGATGGTTCACGACGTTGAGTGCCTCGCCCCGGTTCGCCGTAGCAAATCCGTCTCCTGTCGGAGATGTTAAAGCCTCATGCAGCTCAAGACCCTTCTCGCTACGACTCCTGTTCGCCAAGTCTTCGGGTCAGTTGATCGCCCGGTGGAAAATATCGCGTATGACTCGCGGCGAGTGCAAAGGCACACCATGTTCGTCGCGTTGCGGGGTGAGAAAACCGATGGGCACCAATTCATCGGTCTAGCCATCGATAAAGGGGCGTCGGTGATCGTCGCCGAGCGCGAACAAAAAGATCCACGCGTTACTTGTCTGATTGTTGAAAACACCCGCACCGCGCTCGCGGATTTTTCAGCAACTTTTTACGGGCACCCGGCACGCAAATTAAAACTCGCCGCGGTCACAGGTACGAATGGTAAAACCACGACGACATTTCTCATCAAACACATTTCCGAAAACGCCGGATTACGTTGCGGGTTAATCGGAACCGTTCGATACGAGATCGGCGAGCGGATCTTGCCAGCTATCCGCACCACACCTGAATCGCTCGATTTACAAGAGCTCCTGGCCCAAATCGCTAACGCAGGGTGCAAAGCGGCAGCGATGGAAGTCTCTTCACACGCGCTAGCGCAGGAGCGCACACGTGGTATCGAATGGAACGTCGCCGTCTTCACGAATTTGACTCAGGACCATCTCGATTTTCACGGCACGATGGAAAAGTACTTTGAAGCGAAGGCCAAGCTCTTCACTGAACTCGTCGACCAAAAACAAAAGACCAAACCCGTGGCAATTGTGAACGTCGACGACCGGTATGGTCAACAGTTGCTCGATAAGCTGGATAAAAGCGTCGCCGTTATTACCTATGGGATGGGGTTGCGCGCAGATTTTCGCGCTTCAAACTATCGCGCCGAATTCACCGGAACGTCGTACCAACTTGACGCGCGCGGTAAGAGTTACCTCGTTCGCCTTCCATTGATTGGCCGCTTTAACGTCACGAATTCCGTCGCTGCACTCGCTGCCGCGGAGGTGTTGGGAATTAACCTCCGAAGCGCGGTCCTGAGTCTTGGGAAAGCGCCACAAGTCCCGGGACGCCTGGAACTGGTTCCTGCGAAACGACAATTTCAAGTGTTCGTGGATTACGCACACACTCCCGACGCGCTCGGCAACGTTCTGAAGACTCTGCGCGAACTCCAGCCGCATAGGTTGATTACGGTTTTTGGTTGTGGCGGCGATCGCGACCGGCAAAAGCGGCCCTTAATGGCCGAGATGGCGGACCGCCTCGCCGATTACTCCATCATCACCTCTGATAATCCGCGAAAGGAAGACCCGAGCGCGATTATCGCCGAAACCGAAAAAGGCTTTCGATCGAACCATTACGAAAAAATTGTCGATCGCACTGAGGCGATCAATCGCGCCGTTGCGCTCGCCGGCCCACGCGACATTGTGTTGATCGCAGGCAAAGGGCACGAAAATTATCAGGAGTTCGCAGATTACACCATCCCATTCGATGACATCCAGGTAGCGCGCCGCGCGATCGAAGATCATCCCGTGGAGCTTTAGTTATGGATCCGCTGACGGTCTCTCAAATCGCACAGTTCGCCGGAGCGTCGCTTTCATCCGGTGACGGCACTGTCGTAATCAATAAAGTCAGCACCGATTCCCGCACGATTAAGCCGGGTGAATTGTTCGTCGCATTGCGCGGCGAAAATTTTGAAGGGCACGATTTTGTCGAAGCCAGTGCAAAAGCTGGCGCTACAGGCGCGCTCGTTGATCTCAACTGGGCGGGCAGCGTTCCGAACAATTTCGCACTTCTCCGGGCGACTGATACGCTTCAAGCCTACCAGACGCTGGCAGCCAATTACCGGCGGTCGCTCGCTCTGAAAGTCCTCGCGATCACCGGCAGCAATGGCAAGACGAGCACAAAGGATTTCGTTGCGTCGGTGCTCGCACGACGATTTCGGGTCACCAAGACCGAAGGGAACTTCAACAACCACGTAGGCCTGCCACGCACAATTCTGGAAGCGACTTCCGGAGATGAAGTCGCGGTGTGGGAGATCGGGATGAATCATCCCGGCGAAATCGCAGCGCTCTCGAAGATCGCCGCGCCAGATGCAGCGATCATCACGAACATCGGCGTGGCACACATCGAGTTCATGGGCTCCCGCGAAGCAATCGCCATGGAAAAGGGAGCATTGGCCGAAGTGATCGAGCCGCAAGGAACAGTGATTTTGAATGCCGACGATCCATTCACCGAAGGAATCGCTGCGCGCACCCGCGCAAAAGTTGTGTTGGCAGGAACGACAGGCGGAGCGGTGCGGGCCATCGAAATTCGTCAGAGTCCCGAGGGCTCAGAGTTCACAATTGTCGAGGGCGCGCATCGTTGCCGCGCGCAACTTCCCGTTGCGGGTTCGCACATGGTGCAGAATGCATTGCTGGCCGTGGCCGCTGGGCGGGCATTTGGACTGTCCATTGAGGAATGTGCCGCGGGCCTCGCCGCGGCGCCGCTCACGAAAGCGCGCTTGCAAATCAGGAATATCGGTGGCGTGCAATTTCTGGACGACAGCTACAACGCCAACCCGGACTCGATGAAAGCGGCTTTGCGCACGTTGGTCGAGCTCGACGCCGAGGGAAAGCGCATCGCGGTATTGGGAGAAATGCGGGAACTTGGCGCTGAATCGGAACGCGGGCACCGGGAGGTTGGTGAGACCGCAGCGACGCTCGGTGTGGATCAACTGATCACGATTGGCGACGCGGCGGAACTGATTGCGGAAGGCGCACGCACCGCCGGCTTAGACAAGGTTTTGTCCGCACGATCCACCAGCGAAGCTGCAAAGTTGTTAGGCGAAATTGCCGAGCCGGGAGATCTCGTCCTGATCAAGGGCAGTCGGGCCGCGCGCACGGAGGAAGTAATCGAGCAATTCGGCAGTCAAAATTCGGCATTCGTGACTTGGCCATGATGTACTACCTCCATCACCTGAGTGGGCAGTTCATCGGGTTCAATGTTTTTCTTTACGTCACCTTCCGGGCCATTGCTGCGGCGGTCACCGCATTTCTGATCACCCTGATTTTTGGAAATTTCATTATCGCAAAGCTGCGGGCACTCAAAGTCGAACAACCGATTCGAGGAGCGGCGGAGGTCCACCGGCTTGCCGAACTCCAAGGCGTGAAACAAGGCACACCGACCATGGGCGGCGTGCTGGTGATTGGCGCAGTCTTTGTGTCGAGCATCCTCTGGGCGCGTCTCGACAACAAGTTCGTCTGGCTCGCGTTATTCAGCATGGTTTTCCTCGGTGGGCTCGGGTTCGCCGATGATTATCTGAAAGTCACGAAGAAGAAATCCGAAGGAATTCACGGCCGGATTAAACTCGCTTTCCAAATTATTCTCGCGGCGATTATTACTGGCATCTTTCTCACCGATCCATTGCTGGAAGTGCAGGCGCGTGCGCTCTACGTGCCTTTCTTCAAAACGCCGGTGATTGCGAATATGAGCTGGTTCACCTTCCTGTTTTTTTTGCTGGTCATCGTCGGCACATCCAATGCGGTGAATCTCACTGACGGGCTGGATGGTTTGGCGACCGGTTGCACTATCACCGTGGCATTTGCCTATGCCTTGCTCTGTTACGCGGCCGGCAATTTCCGCGTGGCGGAATACTTACAGGTCCCGTTTTATCCGTTCGCCGGCGAACTGACCGTTGTCTGCTCTGCCCTTATCGGCGCGGGGCTGGGCTTTCTGTGGTTCAACTGTTATCCGGCCAAGGTTTTTATGGGCGACACCGGCTCGCTAGCCATCGGCGGCATGCTCGGCGTTGTCGCAATCTGTTGTAAACAGGAGCTGCTACTGGTCGTGGTGGGTGGCGTTTTCGTAATCGAAGCCGTCTCAGTGATTATGCAGGTACTGAGCTTCAAACTCACCGGGAAGCGGTTTTTCGTCATGTCTCCGCTTCATCATCACTTCGAATTAACCGGCTGGAAGGAGACGACCGTGATCGTTCGCTTCTGGATCCTTTCGATCATTTTCGCGTTGCTCGGACTGGCCACGCTCAAACTGCGATGAACAACGGACGCTACAAAAACCAAAACGTGGCCGTGCTGGGAGCAGGGCTGAGCGGGAGCGCCGCGGCATTGCTGCTCGCGTCGGAAGGAGCTCAGGTCACAGTGCTCGACAGCGCCGTCGAAAATAATTTGCTGAAATCAACGCTGGACAACCTGCGGGCACACGGTGTGCGTGTCGTTTGTGGAGCTGACGCGGACCGGGACTCATCTGTGTACGACTGGATGGTTCTAAGTCCGGGCATCGATCCAGTTTCTCCGTTGGCGCGCAATTTTTCCTCACGCGGAATTGAAACCATCAGTGAGCTCGAGCTGGGTTGGCGCTCCTGCGAAATGCCAGTCATCGCGGTAACTGGCACGAACGGAAAAACCACGACAACAGAATTGCTGGGGCAAATGCTGAATGACTGCGGTCAGCGAACGATCGCTTGCGGCAATATCGGCAAACCACTTTCAGAGGTCGCGCGTGAAAACCAGCCGTTGGACGTGCTGACGGTTGAAGTGAGCTCGTTCCAACTGGAAGCAATCCGCACATTCCGTCCGTCGATCAGCCTCTGGCTCAACTTCGCTCCCGACCACTTGGATCGTTACCGCTCCGTCGCTGAATATCGCGCCGCTAAGCTACGCATTTTCGAAAATCAAACCGAGCAGGATGTCGCAGTCGTCAACGCCGCAGAAGCGCTTCCGACAATTCGACCATCCCGGATTACCTTCAGCGCTTATTCCAATCGCGCCGATTTTCGGTTATCTGACGGCGCAATCGTTTATGAAAATCAGCCCGTCCTGCGCCTGGCTGACACGAAGCTGCCCGGGCTGCATAACATCGAGAACCTGATGGCGACGCTGGCTGTCGGCGTTGCCCGCGGATTGTCGTTCGCACAGATGGTGCCGGCGATTCGCGATTATAAGCCGCGCCCGCATCGGTGCGAATTTGTGCGTGAACTGGATGGCATCGAATACGTGAACGACTCCAAGGCAACCAACCTGGACGCGGTCGAGAAAGCCTTGGCCGCACAGACGAAACCGGTAGTGCTCATCGCCGGCGGCAAAGACAAGGGATTCACGTTCGATCCGTTGCGCTCTCTGGTGAAAGACAAAGTGAAATCAGCAGTCCTTATCGGCGAGATGGCTGAAAGCATCAGGCGCTCGTGGAATGGCGCGGTCAAATCCGAAATCGCAACTTCACTCGCCGACGCGGTCGAGCGCGCGCGCAGTCTCGCCAGTGCAGGCGACGTTGTCCTGTTCTCTCCCGGCACCTCATCGTTCGACATGTTCAAAAGCTACGCCGATCGCGGCGATCAATTTCGTAAACTGGTGCAAACGCTCCCGCAATGAAACGGATTAAAATCCCACGCCTTTTCACCCCGAAGAAAATGCTGGCAGCGACAGCGCGTCGCGCGTCGGCTGCGTCCGCGGGGATGGACTTTGAAGGCATTCCTGAGCCAAACATGAAGTTGTCGCGGGCATTACTGATTGTTTTGCTTCTACACGTAGTTGCCGTTTCGGGAATCATAGCGTTTAACGCCATCAAGACGCGTGAGCGTGCATTCGTGCCGCCCACGCCGACCGAAACGGACAACAAACCCGCTGACACCGCGCAAACAGCAAATCACGCGAGTACTGACAAGGCTCGAGTTGCTGCGGCGCAAAAGGAAAACGATCGCCAACATGACCCGAAACCTTCTCATTCACCTGCAAAGGACGAACAGGCGAAGACGCCTTCTTCTTCAGGAAAGACTTACGTTGTGAAGAAGGGCGATAATCCAGTCGGAATCGCAAAGAAATTGAAAGTCTCCTACAACGATTTGATCGCGCTCAATCACATTGACGACCCACGCAAATTGAAGATCGGACAAAAGCTTTTAGTTCCGAAGCCAACGACGAATCCGAAAACAACGGAGGCAAAAAAGAGCAAAAAATAATGCGCCAGCTCCAGCGATATAAACAGAAATTCTTCGCTTTGCTCAGGACGAACCATGCGTCGTAAAAGCGCCTACATACTTTTTTTAGCAGTGCTGGGACTGCTCGTCATCGGCATCGTGATGCTCTTTAGCACGAGTGCCTACGCACGCGATAGCCACGGAGACGTTTATTTTTTCATTAAACGCCAGGCGATTTGGATTGGGATTGGACTTGTCGCGTGCATTTTTGCGGCGCTCGTGAATTATCAATTCTGGCAAAAAACGTGGTGGCTTTGGTTCGCGGTGGCGCTGGCGGCTCTGGCGCTTTGCTACATTCCGCACATCGGAATGCGCATCAACGGGTCGCGCCGATGGGTCGGCTACGGCCCGATCACCTTTCAACCATCGGAGCTCGCAAAAATCGCGACGATCTTTTTTCTCGCCGCCTGGTTTGCGCGACGTGAAAAACCGGGCGGCAACGCGTTGTCGGGATTCATTATTCCGCTCGCGATTATCAGCGTGCCGGCTGCGCTTGTGCTGGGGGAAGTCGATCTGGGAACTACAGCCTTAATCGGAACAATGGCATTCGTTGTGATGTTCATTGCCGGCACTAATCCTTTATGGCTTGCGGGCCTCGCAGTGGCGGGCTTGGGCGGATTGCTGATTGTTGCGACGCAAATCTCGGAGCGAATGGGGCGGCTCTCCGCATTTCTTCATCCGCAAAACTACAAGGACGACGCCGGCCTGCAGCAGATGCAGGCTTTGATCGCCTGGGGCAGCGGCGGCATGGACGGGCTTGGGCTGGGCAATGGTCGGCAGAAGATGTTGTATCTGCCGTACGCACACACCGATTTTATTTTTCCAATCATCGGTGAAGAACTTGGCCTGCGGTTCAGTCTTCTGGTGGTTTTTTTGTTCGTTGTGATAATTGTTTGCGGCATCATGATTTCGCTACACGCTCGTGATCGTTTTGGGCTACTGCTCGGCTGCGGGATTGTTTCGCTCCTCGCTCTGCAGGCAGCGGTCAACATCGGCGTGACGACGTCGCTTCTGCCTAACAAGGGACTACCGCTGCCGTTTATCAGCTATGGAGGTTCGAACCTGGCCGCGTGTATGTTTGGCATTGGCGTGTTAGTAAACATTTATCGCCAGGGCATTCTCGAGCCGCCGCCAGTGAAACGCGCCACGATGAACGCCAAACTAACGCTCCGAATTTAATTAACCCATGACTCATTAGCCCAATATGAACGCTGTAATCGCATGCGGAGGAACTGGTGGACATCTTTTCCCGGGCATTGCTGTGGCGGAAGTGCTCCAAAATCGCGGACACGAAGTAATGCTGTTGGTTTCCGAAAAGGACATCGACGCAGTGGCGCTTTCCGGCCGGACGAATTTCCAAATCGAAAAATTACCGACTGTAGGATTGCCTTCGCCATTTTCGCCGGCGTTTTTTGGATTTACTCGCCGGTTTGTTGAAAGCTTATCACTTTGCCGGTCTATCTATCGCAAGTTCAATCCGCACGTCGTTCTCGGCATGGGCGGGTTCACTTCCACCGCGCCAGTCCTGGCGGGGCGATTCTGCGGCATAGCCACGTTTATTCACGAATCGAACGCCGTCCCTGGAAAAGCGAACCGTTGGACCGCTCGGGTGGTGAATGCCGTTATGCTGGGTTTTCAGGAATGCGCGCCGTTTTTTCCGAAAACGCGCACCGAAATCACCGGCACACCGGTTCGCACCGAACTGGTTCCTCTGGACCGCGCGGAGTCGCGGCGGAAACTCGGATTGCGTGAGGATCTGGCCACACTGCTGGTGATGGGCGGTAGCCAGGGCGCCAGCGGAATTAACCAGGCGCTAATCAAAGCGCTGCCGTTTTTGAAAGGTGTGCCGCTTCAGGTGATCCATCTCTCTGGCACACGGGATGAACGCCTGGTTGCAGACAACTATCGCCGGGAAAATGTTCCTGCTCACATCGGTGCGTTTCATCACCAGATGGAGGAAGTGTACAGCGCCGCGGATCTTGTCGTTGCGCGGGCGGGCGCGGCCAGCCTGGCCGAGTTCGCCGCCTTTTCGTTGCCTGGCATCCTGATTCCATTCCCATACGCCGCGGATGATCACCAAACGCGCAATGCAGAAATCTATGCTCGCGCTGATGCGGCAATTCTTCTGAAGCAGTCGGATCTCTCTGGTGAATTACTCGCGAGCAACGTCCGCAAGCTGGTCGAAAACCCGCAACGGCTACAGCAAATGGCGGCGAATTGTGCGCGTCTCGCGCCGAACGATGCAGCTGGTCGCGTGGCGAACACGATTGAAAAGTATACCACTCATGAAGCTCACGTCTGAAGCAACTGCCGCGCGCGCCGAGTCTCCGCACAAGAAATTTCGGTGTCGTGATGGGTTTCCAGATCTGTCGCGATTTCTGACCAGCGAACAACATCGGATTCACCTTGTCGGTGTTGCTGGAAGCGGTATGAGCGGCCTTGCCGGGCTTCTGATTGAGCTGGGACACGCAGTGAGCGGCTCCGACAAAGTTACAACGACGGAGACCGAGCGATTGCAACGGCTCGGCCTGCGCTTTTATGAACAGCATCTCGCTGAGCATGCGGATGCTGCGGAACTTGTTGTTTTTTCCTCCGCGATTAAGGACGACAATCCAATTCTCCTAAGCGCGCGCAGCTGCGGAAAACCGCTGTTCCGTCGCGCGGAAGCCGTCGCTGCAATCATGCAAGCCAAGCGCGGCATTGTGATCGCCGGAATGCACGGCAAAACAACCACTTCCGCAATGACGGCACATGTCCTTCGCGAAGGCGGACTGCATCCGTCGCACTATGTGGGCGCTGAAATTCCGATTCTCGGAACGAACGCGTATTGGAACCAGCGCGGCGAATATTTCGTTGCCGAAGGCGACGAAAGCGACGGCACGTTGCGCTGCTTTCATCCCGAGCACGCACTCATTCTAAACATCGAGGAAGAACACCTCGATTTCTATCCCGATCTCGCGGCTATCGAACAAGTGTTTGCGCAACTGATCGATCAAACCAGCGGAAGCGTTCTCTATAACGTTGACGATCCGAACAC
>Ga0137374_10002054_pt1 | contig 23609 bp, 20 predicted proteins | sample SagtaG_20_FD_104811 | JGI IMG/M metagenome (GOLD analysis project Ga0137374, IMG submission 104811) | Vadose zone soil microbial communities from Sagehorn Ranch, Mendocino, California, USA - Sage1_R_100_16 metaG | ecosystem: Environmental > Terrestrial > Soil > Vadose zone | place: USA... | reverse complement strand
GAAGGGCAGGGTCGGCTTCGGCCACGGCAAGGCGCGCGAGGTGCCGGAGGCGATCCGCAAGGCGACCGATTCGGCCAAGCGCAGCCTGATCCGCGTGCCGCTGCGCGAAGGCCGCACGCTGCACCACGACGTGCTCGGCCGCCACGGCGCCGGCAAGGTGTTCCTGCGCGCGGCGCCTCCGGGAACCGGGATCATCGCCGGCGGGCCGATGCGCGCGGTGTTCGAGACGCTCGGCATGCAGGACGTGGTGGCGAAATCGATCGGCTCGTCCAATCCCTACAACATGGTGCGCGCGACCTTCGATGCGCTGAAACGGCAGGATTCGCCGCGCGCGGTCGCCGCACGGCGCAGCATCAAGGTCTCGACCTTGCAGGCGCGCCGGCGCGAGGGCGACGGCGAGCCCGCGCCCGAATGATGGAGCGCCCGACATGGCGGAAAAGATGATCAAGGTCGAACAGATCGGCAGCCCGGCGCGCCGGCGCCACGACCAGCGCGAGACCCTCATCGGCCTCGGGCTCAACAAGATCGGCCGGGTCAAGGAGTTGCCGGATACCCCCATGACCAAGGGAATGATCACCAAGGTCAAGCATCTGGTCCGCGTGGTGGAGAAGTGAATGCGTCATGCCCGGCCTTGTGCTGCCTTGTGCCGGGCATCCACGCCGAGCCCAAGACGTGGATGGCCGGGACAACCCTCGCCGCTGTGGCGGCTCGCCCGGCCATGACGGAGGAGAGGATTTAAGGGAGACGACCGATGAAGCTATCCGAACTCGCCGACAGACCGGGCGCGCGGAAACGCCCGCGCCGCGTCGGCCGCGGCATCGGCTCCGGCAAGGGCAAGACCGCCGGGCGCGGCGTCAAGGGCCAGAAGGCGCGCTCGGGCGTCGCCGTCAAAGGCTTCGAAGGCGGCCAGATGCCGCTGCATCGCCGGCTGCCCAAGCGCGGCTTCAAGAACGTGTTCGCCAAGCGGTTCAACGAGGTCAATCTAGGCCGCATCCAGCAGGCGATCGAGGCCGGCAAGCTCGACCCCGCGGCGACTGTCGATGCGGAAGCGCTGGTCAAGGCCGGGGTCCTGCGGCGGGCGAAGGACGGCGTGCGGCTGCTCGGCGAGGGCGAGATCAAGGTCGCGGTGGCCTTTTCCGTCGCCGGGGCCTCGAAGTCGGCACGAGAAGCGGTCGAAAAGGCGGGAGGCTCGGTCACGATCCTCGCGCCCAAGCCGCAGACGGACGAGAAAGCCGCGTAACGTTTGCGTCACCGCCCGGCAACACCGGGCGATCAAAAGTCGCCGGACCATGGATTTTGCAGCAACCGTGCACCACATTGGAGCCGTGAATCCTGGATGCTCCGCCTGCGCGGGGCTCTACCAAAGCATTGTGGGGTAGGGGGCGAGCAAGGGGAGCCCGATGGTCTCTGCAGCAGAACAATTGGCCGCCAACCTCAATTTCTCGGCGCTCGCCAAGGCCGAGGAGCTTAAAAAACGCATCTGGTTCACCCTCGGTGCGCTCCTGGTCTACCGCCTCGGCACCTACATCCCGCTGCCGGGCATCGATCCGTCCGCCTGGGACCAGATTTTCCGCACCCAGGCCGGTGGAATCCTCGGGATGTTCAACATGTTCTCGGGCGGCGGCATCCATCGGATGGCGATCTTCGCCCTCAACATCATGCCCTACATCTCGGCCTCGATCATTCTCCAGCTGATGACCACGGTGTCGCCTACCCTGGAGCAGCTCAAGAAGGAGGGCGAGCAGGGCCGCAAGACGATCAATCAATACACGCGCTATTTGACCGTGGTGCTGGCGGGGTTCCAGGCCTACGGCATCGCCCTCGGGCTGGAGGGAGCCGGCAGCGTCGTCAGCGACCCCGGGTGGTTCTTCCGCATCTCGACCGCGATCACGCTCACCGGCGGCACCGTCTTCCTGATGTGGCTCGGCGAGCAGGTGACCGCGCGCGGCATCGGCAACGGTATTTCGCTCATCATCCTCGCCGGCATCGTGGCGGAGCTGCCGTCGGCGATCGCCGGCACGCTCGAGCTCGGCCGGCAGGGCGCGCTGTCGACCGGGATCATCCTCGCGGTGCTGGTCATGGCGGTCGTGGTGATCGGCTTCATCGTGTTCATGGAGCGGGCGCAGCGGCGGCTGCTCATTCAGTACCCCAAGCGGCAGGTCGGCAATCGCATGTTCGAGGGCCAGTCCTCGCATCTGCCGTTGAAGCTCAACACGTCGGGCGTCATCCCGCCCATCTTCGCCTCGTCGCTGCTGCTGCTGCCGACGACGGTCGCCAACTTCAACGCCGGGCAGGGACCCGAGTGGCTGACCATCGTCACGACGCAGCTCGGACACGGCCGGCCGCTGTTCCTCATTCTGTACATCGCGTTGATCGTCTTCTTCGCGTTCTTCTACACGGCGATCGTGTTCAACCCGACCGAGACGGCGGACAATCTGAAGAAGCACGGCGGCTTCGTCCCCGGCATCCGCCCGGGCGAGCGCACGGCCGAATACATCGACTACGTGCTGTCGCGCATCACCGTGGTGGGTGCCGGCTACCTTGCGATCGTGTGCCTGATCCCCGAGCTTCTCATCTCGTATGCGGCGGTGCCGTTCTATTTCGGCGGCACGTCGCTCCTGATCGTGGTCAGCGTCACCATGGATACGGTGGCGCAGATTCAAGGCTATCTGCTGGCCCACCAGTACGAGGGCCTGATCAAGCGGGCGAAGCTGCGGGGCCGGAGGCGATGACCTCGGAGCTGAGGCGGCGTATCGGCTTTACGCTCGGTGCGCTCCTCGTCTACCGGCTCGGCACGTTCATCCCGCTGCCGGGCATCGATGCATCCGCATGGGATATGATTTTCCGCACCCAGGCCGGCGGCGTTCTGGGCATGCTCAACGTGTACGCGGGCGGCGGCATCCACCGGATGGCGGTCTTCGCTCTCGGCATCACGCCATACCTCACCGCCGCGATCCTTCTTCAACTGGCGACGATCGTGTCGCCGGCGCTCAGAGCACGGCTGCGGCAAGGCGAGCGGGGCCGCGAGATCGTCATTGCGTACACCCGTTATCTCACGCTCGTCCTCGCATCTTTCCAGGCGTACGGTGTCGCGATCGGGCTCGAGGGGGTGACCGGCGTCGTCGCCGATCCGGGCGGGCTGTTCCGCGTCTCGACGGTGCTGACGCTGGCCGGCGGGACCCTGTTCCTGGCGTGGCTGAGCGAGCAGATAACCTGGCGCGGCATCGGCAACGGCCTCGCGCTCATTCTGCTTGCGGGCTTCGTCACCGAGCTGCCGGGCGTAATCGCCGATATGCTGGATCTCCGGCGCCCGGGCACGCCGTTGAGCGGGCCCCTCGTTGCCGTGGTTGCAATTGCGATCGTCATCGTTGGCTTCATCGTGTTCATGGAGCGGGCGCAGCGGCGGCTGTCGGTGACGTATGCCGAGCGGAAGGTCGGCGATCGCCTGCTCGCTGGGCGCTCGTCTTACCTGCCGCTGAAGCTCAATGCAGCCGGCGTGATCCCGACGATCCTCGCCTCATGGCTGGCGATCCTCGCCTCGTTGTCCATGGTTGTGCTGGCGATGTTCGTGACGTTCAGCGTCGAGCAGGGTTGGTGGGCCGACCAGCTTGGACAGGGACGGCCGCTGAACCTGATCCTCCATGTCGTCTTCATCATGCTGTTTGCGTTCGTCTATACCGCGTCGGTGTTCGATCCGGAGGAAGCTGCCGAGAACCTGAGAAACTATGGCGGCTTTATCCCGGGGATCGAGCCGGGGGAGCGGACCGCCGCGCACCTGGACGGCATCCTTTCGCGCATCACCCTGGTCGGCGGCGCCTATCTCGCGCTGGTGAGCGTGATGCCGGAAATCCTGCTCTTCTACGCCCGGGTGCCGTTCTATTTCGGCGGCACGACGCTGTTGATGGTGGTGTGCGCGATCATGGATCTCGAGACGCAAGTCCGCGCTCACGCACCGATCGGGCAGGAGGGCTCGAGACCATGAGGCTCATCATGCTCGGCCCCCCGGGTGCCGGCAAAGGCACGCAGGCGCAGCGCCTGGTCGAGAAACATGGCATCGTGCAGCTCTCGACCGGCGACATGCTGCGCGCCGCGGTCAAGGCCGGCACGCCGGTCGGCCGCAAGGCTGAAGCCATCATGGCGCGCGGCGACCTCTGCCCCGACGACATCGTAGTGGCCATCGTGTCCGACCGGATCGAGGAGCCGGACGCGGCCAAGGGCTTCATCCTGGACGGTTTTCCGCGCACCGTTCCCCAGGCCGAGGCGCTCGACCGCATGCTCGATGCGAAGGATATGGAGCTCGACGCGGTGATCGAGCTCAAGGTGGACGAAGGCCAGCTGCTGAAGCGAATCGAGAAGCGGATTGCCGAGATGCAGGAGCGCGGCGAGCCCGTTCGCGCCGACGACAATCCCGAAACGCTGAAGAAGCGCATTGCCGCCTATCGCGTGCAGACCGCTCCTCTGACCGATTACTACGCGAAAAAGGGCGCGCTGAAGTCGGTCGACGGCATGGCCTCGATCCCGGACGTCAGCCGGGCCATCGATCGGATTCTCGCGCGCTGAGCGCGGCGTCGCAGGAGGTTGACGAACCGGGTTGGAATCCCTTAATAACCGGCATAATTCGAGACAGCCGAGCGATGCCGCGGCCCCCGGAAGGAGGGGAGGGCGTCGTGTTGGGCGTTTCAGGTCCCAGGGAGCAGGCTTTTTCCCCACACCGGCCGGGTTCGGTCGGGGCGCGGAAGCCTGCAACCGTGTTTGCCCGGCAGATTGGCCCGAAAGGCAGGGCTGCCCGAGGCGTAAATGAGGCGGAACGGCCGGCGCGCGGCCGGCAACAGGAGGCACGGCTTTGGCCCGAATCGCTGGCGTCAATATCCCGACCAACAAGCGCGTGGTCGTGGCGTTGCAGTATATCCATGGCATCGGACCGGCTAAGGCCCAGGAAATCATGGAGAAAATCGGGCTTCCCGAGGCCCGCCGGGTGTCCCAGCTGACCGACCAGGAGGTGCTCCACATCCGCGAGATGATCGACCGGGAATATATGGTCGAGGGCGATCTCAGGCGCGAGGTCGCCATGAACATCAAGCGGCTGATGGACCTCGGCTGCTATCGTGGCTTGCGGCATCGCCGCGGGCTGCCGGTGCGCGGCCAGCGCACCCACACCAACGCGCGCACCCGCAAGGGCCCGGCCCGGCCGATCGCCGGCAAGAAGAAGTGAGCCTTATTCGGATAACGCGAATGTGAAGGGCTCGGGTCACGACGGCCGGGCCGAGAGAAGGATCGAGGATGGGCAAGGAAGCCACCCGCGTGCGCCGCCGCGAGCGCAAGAACATCAGCTCCGGCGTCGCGCACGTGAACGCGACGTTCAACAACACGATGATCACCATTACCGACGCCCAGGGCAACGCGATCGCGTGGTCGTCGGCGGGGACCATGGGTTTCAAGGGGTCGCGCAAGTCGACGCCTTACGCCGCACAGGTCGCGGCGGAAGACGCGGCCAAGAAGGCCATGGACCACGGGATGCGCATGCTCGAAGTCGAGGTGGCGGGTCCCGGCTCGGGGCGCGAATCGGCGTTGCGCGCGTTGCAGTCGGCGGGCTTCACCATCACCTCGATCCGGGACGTGACGCCGATCCCGCACAACGGCTGCCGGCCGCGCAAGCGCCGGCGCGTTTGACGAAGACAATCCGGCCGACGGGGATCCGTCGGCTGCCGCTTTTTCCTTCCCCACGGGCGGAGTGGGGTGCACGAGATCCGGGCGGATGACCATGACGAGCGACAATGTAATCCAGAAGAACTGGCAAGAGCTGATCAGGCCCGACAAGCTTCAGGTCGCGGTCGGGACCAACCCGCGGCGCGAGGCGACGATGGTCGCCGAGCCGCTCGAGCGCGGCTTCGGCCTCACCCTGGGCAATGCGCTCCGCCGCATCCTCTTGTCCTCGCTGCAAGGCGCCGCGGTGCAGTCGGTCCACATCGACGGCGTGCTGCACGAATTTTCCTCGATCTCGGGGGTGCGCGAGGACGTGACCGACATCGTCCTCAACATCAAGGACATCGCCATCAAGATGCAGGGCGACGGCCCCAAGCGCATGGTGGTGAAGAAGCAGGGGCCCGGCCAGGTGACCGCGGGCGACATCCAGACCGTCGGCGACATCGTGATCCTCAATCCCGATCTCGTGCTGTGCACGCTCGACGAGGGCTCCGAGATCCGCATGGAGTTCACGGTCAATACCGGCAAGGGATACGTTCCGGCCGAGCGCAACCGGCCGGAGGACGCGCCGATCGGTTTAATTCCGGTCGACAGCCTGTTCTCGCCGGTGCGCAAGGTTTCCTACAAGGTCGAGAACACGCGCGAGGGCCAGATCCTCGACTACGACAAGCTCACCATGCAGATCGAGACCAACGGCGCGGTGAGCCCGGACGACGCGCTCGCCTATGCGGCGCGCATCCTGCAGGATCAGCTCAACGTCTTCGTCAACTTCGAGGAGCCGAAGAAGGAGACCGCGGCCGAGACCATTCCCGACCTCGCCTTCAATCCGGCCTTCCTCAAGAAGGTGGACGAGCTCGAGCTCTCGGTTCGCTCCGCCAACTGTCTCAAGAACGACAACATCGTCTATATCGGCGATCTGGTGCAGAAGACGGAAGCCGAGATGCTGCGCACGCCGAATTTCGGCAGAAAGTCGCTCAACGAGATCAAGGAAGTGCTGGCGCAGATGGGTCTCCACCTCGGCATGGAAGTGCCCGGCTGGCCGCCCGACAACATCGACGAGCTGGCCAAGCGCTTCGAGGATCATTACTGAGCAGGGGATTCGTCATGGCCGGGCTTGTCCCGGCCATCCACGTCTTTGGTTCGCGTATTTCAAGACGTGGATGCCCGGCACAAGGCCGGGCATGACGCGGAGAGTGTGAGGACACGGCAATGCGCCACGGGAACACCCACCGCAAGCTCAACCGCACCTCGGAGCATCGCCGCGCCATGTTCGCCAACATGGCGGCGGCCCTGATCAAGCATGAGCAGATCGTGACGACCCTGCCGAAGGCGAAGGACCTGCGCCCGATCGTCGAGAAGCTCGTCACGCTCGGCAAGCGCGGCGGCCTGCACGCCCGTCGCCAGGCGATCGCCGAGATCAAGGACGTGGCGATGGTCAAGAAGCTGTTCGAGGTGATCGGCCCGCGCTACAAGGAGCGCAACGGCGGCTACACGCGGGTGATCAGGTACGGGTTCCGCTACGGCGACTCGGCTCCGCGCGCGGTGATCGAGTTCGTCGATCGCGACGTGGAGGCGAAGGGCAAGGATTCCGGGCCGGTCGCGGACAAGAAGGCCGAGGCCGAAGCGCCCGCCGCGGCGTGAGCCCGGGAACGGCGTCTCACCGATAGTGAACGGCAGCGGCCGCTCGGGCGCGTTGGCGCGGCCGGGCCCGCGGGCTGCGCCGTCATAGAAGTGTTAACAAATCATTTACCATAACGGGCGGATGATCGTCGCAGCATCCAAATCAGGAGGGCTGCGACCATGCGCCTCCTTCTTGTTGTGCTCTTCGGTTTGCTCGCCAGTTCATTTGCGGTGGCGCACGACCACTGGATCAGCGGCAATCGCATGACCGATCCGTTGAGCGGCGAGTGGTGCTGCAACCACATCGATTGCACGGCGGTCCCCACCGGCGGGGTGAACGAGGTGACCGGCGGCTATTCGGTCGCCGAGACCGGCGAGATGATCCCCTACCAGCGCGTGATCTGGCGCAGCCAGGACGGTGCCTGGTGGCGCTGCCGGAACTTGCGGACCAACGCGACGCGCTGCCTGATCGGGCCGCCGCAAGGCTCCTGACTCGCTTCGTGTCCGGCAGTGATGCGGCTGCAGCGGGGATAGCCGCGCTGACTCATTTCCGGCAACCTGAGGCGGCCGCGTCCTTCGACCGTCACCATCATCCTTCGAGACGCCCGCTTCGCGGGCTCCTCAGGATGAGGGTAACGGTCGAAGGACGCTCGGCCTCCTCAGGATGACGGTCAACATCGAATCGCCCAGCATCAACTTCAGCGTTTGCTTTGCCGGCCATTGGCCGCGCCACATTTGCTCGATAACGTGACGGAATAACCGATTCCACGTGCAGGCCGGCCGAACGGCCGCGGGGAGGCATGATGTTTCGTTGCGCAGTCACGTTGACCGTCGCGTTGCTGGCCGGCGTTGCAACGGCATCCGCTCAGAGGCCGCTCGATCGCGGCAATTATCTGATGAGCAGCATCGTCGCCTGCGGCAATTGCCACACCCCGAACACCCCGCAAGGTCCGGCGCCAGGCAAGGAGCTTGCGGGCGGCACCAAGTTCGACGAAGGCGGACCGTTCGTTTCCTACGCGCCGAACATCACGCCGGACCCCGAGACCGGCATCGGCAAGTGGACGGACGATCAGCTCATCATCGCGATCCGCGAAGGCAAGCGGCCGGACGGCACGACCATCGGCCCGCCGATGCCCATCCCGCTCTACCGCAGCCTTTCGGACGAGGACGTGCACGCCATCGTCGCCTACATCCGTTCGGTGCCGCCGGTGGTGAACAAGGTGCCGAAATCGGAATACAGGATTCCCCTGCCGCCGGCCTATGGACCGCCGATCGCCGCCGTGGTGGCGACCCCGCCGAGGACCGACAAGGTTGCCTACGGCGCGTATCTCGCCGGCCCGCTCGGCCATTGCATCGAGTGCCATTCCAAGCCCGGACCCAACGGGGCGCCGGACTTCGTCAACAATCTCGGCGCCGGCGGGATGAATTTCCACGGGCCCTGGGGCACGACCGTTGCGCGCAACATCACGCCGACCGGAATCGGCACCTGGAGCGACGCCGACATCAGACGAGCGATCACCGCCGGCGTGCGGCCCGACGGCGAGCGCCTCAAGCCGCCGATGGCCTACGGCTACTACAAGAACATTTTGCCCGAGGACCTCGACGCCATCGTCGCCTATCTGCGCACGTTGAAGCCGAAGTAGGCGGCCTCGTGTCCCGGGCGAGCGGCCACAGCCGCGAGGCGCAGCGCAGCACGGACCCCGGCCGAGCGCAGCGAGAACCGGGGGAAGTGGTGCGCTGCAGACCCGGGACCCCGGTTCTCTTCGCTATCAAAGGATAAAGCGGGGTCCCGGATCAGCGGTGCACCGCGCCGTTACCCGCGTCGAGCTTGCGCCAGCCGCGTGCGGCGCGCTGCACCGCATCCGGGATACGCAGCTTCGATGACTACTTCTTCCTATCCCGCCGCTCGCCGATCGTGTCGTAGAGGTTGACCGGGGCGAAATCGTCGGTGAGCAGCTCGCCTTTCTGCGACGGTTTCTTGTCCGAGCGCCGCGCCAGCAGCTGGGGCAGCGGAAAGCGGAAATTGAACCGCTCCTGTAAGGCCGCGGCGCGGCGCGCCAGGGTCTCCTCATCCGGCGCGGGAGCGGCGGTGACGACCGCAATGACTTCGCCTTCGCCGGACGGATAGAGGTGCACGCTCGGAAACACCGCGGCAAGCGTCAACAAGGTCGAGGCATAAAGCTTGGTGCCGTCGTGCACGTTGAACGCAGCGGCGCCGGTCGCTGTGAGCCGCTGCTTGACCAGCCCATAGAACTCCTTGGTCAGGAGATGGAACGGCACATAGCCGCCGTGAAAGGCATCGACCAGGATCAGGTCGTAGGTCTCCTTGTGGCGGTTGAGGAACACGCGGCCGTCGCCCTCGAGGTAACGCACCTTCTCGGTCTCGCGGATGCCGAAGAATTTCTTCGCCGCCGATACGACGCCCGGATCGATCTCGACCGTGTCGACGGCCAAGTCCGGCATGTGACGGCCGAGATAGGTCGAGATCGTGCCGCCGCCTAGCCCGAGCATGAGAACCTTCTTGGCTTCTTCCGGATAGATCACTCCGAGCGTCATGTTGCGCGTGTACTTGAGCGGCAGGTCGTCGGCATCCTTCAGGTTGGCGATCGATTCGGTGTAGTCCCATCCCTTGAGCTGAAACGACATGGTAAGCTCGGCGCGCCGCTTGGTGATGTAGATGTCGTTGTATTCCGTCTCGATGTGGACGATCTGGCCGTCCTTGCGGGCGAGCATGTCGGCGCGGACCTGCGCGTCGACGAGCTCGGCCGATCGCACCGGCGGCGAGCCGAGCACGAGCGCGCCGAGCATCGCCGCGCAAACGTTGGCGAGCATGGAGCGATGGGTGCGGTTTAGATACGGGAGCGCCACGAGAACGAGACCCGCGGCGGCTCCGACCGCTCCCAGCGTGAGCGTGATGGCGCGCGAACCCATCGCCGGGATGAGGAAGAACGTCGTTCCCAAGGTGCCGACGATGCTCCCGGCCGTGGAGATGCCGTAGACCGTGCCGGATACCACGCCGGAGCGCTGCGCCGAGCGCAACAGCAGCCGGATCGCGAACGGCGAGTACATGCCGAGGAACGTCACCGGGAAGAACATGATCGCCATTGCGGCCGCGAGGCTGCCGGACTTCACGTCGTCGAAGCCGGCAAGCACGAGCTCCAGGAGTCCCTGGGCAAAGGTCGGCAGGAGCAGCAGATAGGCCGAGCCGGTGAGCACGGTCGCGCCCAGTACCGTCGCCGACGGCCGCCGGTCGGCGAGGGAGCCGCCCACGAAATAGCCGGCGGTGAGCGCCGCGAGCACCGTCGAGATCAGCGACGCCCAGGTATAGATGCCGCTGCCGAAGTAGGGGTTGAGGTAGCGCGAGCCCAGCATTTCGAAGCTCATGACGATCGCCCCGGTGACGAAGGCGATGACATAGATGAGCGCGGCAAAGCCGTCGAAGGCGGTGCCGCCGGCGATCGTCCCTCGAGTGTTCTCGTTCACTGTCCGTCCCTTGCGCGCGCGCCGCCCACCCGGGCGGCGTAGCCATTCCGAAGGGGCCGAACCTGTCAAGTGCGCCCTTGGCGAGACTATCCGGCAGGACCCTTTTCCCTTCAATTGCGGCGACGGGAGGCCTATATCTGGCGCGCTGCACCCGGGATTCTCATCATGCCTGTCCTGCCTGCGCTTGCCATCCTCGCCGCCATTGTCGTTGCGCTGACCGGCCCCGCCGCGGCCCAGGAACGCCGCGTTCCGACCGGTGCCGAGATCAAGCTCTCGTTTGCGCCGATCGTGCAGCGCGTGGCCCCGGCGGTGGTCAACGTCTACGCCGCCAAGGTGGTGGAGAACCGCAATCCGCTGTTCGACGATCCCCTGTTTCGCCGCTTCTTCGGCTCCCCCGACATGCCGCGCGATCGGGTGCAGCGCTCGCTCGGCTCCGGCGTGATCGTCGACCCGTCCGGCCTCGTCGTCACCAACAACCACGTGATCGAAGGGGCGAGCGAAGTGAAGGTGGCGCTCGCCGACAAGCGCGAGTACGAGGCCGAGATGGTGCTCAAGGACGCGCGCACCGACCTCGCGGTCCTGCGCATCAAGGACGGGCGCGAGCGCTTCCCCGCGCTCGAATTCGGCGATTCCGACGATCTGCAGGTCGGCGACGTGGTGCTCGCCATCGGCAATCCCTTCGCGGTCGGCCAGACCGTGACCCAGGGCATCGTGTCGGCGCTCGCCCGCACCCAGGTCGGCATCACCGACTACCAGTTCTTCATCCAGACCGACGCCGCCATCAATCCGGGCAATTCCGGCGGCGCCCTGGTCGACGTCAACGGCAAGCTCGCCGGCATCAACACGGCGATCTACTCGCGCTCGGGCGGCTCGATCGGCATCGGCTTCGCCATCCCGTCGAACATGGTGAAGGTCGTGGTGACCTCGGCGCGGGGCGGCGGCGGCGCGGTCAAGCGGCCGTGGCTTGGGGCCAAGCTGCAGACCATCACCTCCGAGATCGCGGAAAATCTCGGGCTCAAACGTCCGTCCGGTGCGCTCGTCGCTGGGGTGAGCCCCGGCGGTCCGGCCGCCCGTTCCGGCCTCAAGACCGGCGACGTGGTGGTGGCGATCGACGGCCAGGAGGTCGACGACCCGAATGCCTTCGAGTACCGCTTCATGACCAAGCCGCTCGGCCGCACCGCGCAGCTCGGCGTGCTGCGGGCCGGCAAGGAGACGCGCCTCACGATAGCGCTCGAGACCGCGCCGGAGACGCCGCGCGATGAGGTGGTGATCCGCGCGCGCTCGCCGTTCGCCGGCGTCAAGGCCGCCAACCTGTCGCCGGCGCTCGCCGACGAGCTGCGGCTCGAATCCTCCGCCGAAGGGGTGGTGATCGTTGACGTGGCCGACGGGTCGCTGGCGCAGAACTTCGGCTTCCAGCGCGGCGACCGCGTGCTCTCGGTGAACAACGAGCGCATCCAGAGAACCCGCGATCTCGAGCGCGCCGCCGGCCAGCAGAACCGGATGTGGCGCATCACCATCGAGCGCGGCGGCAAGCAGGTTTCCGTGGTGTTCGGCGGATGAGAATGCGTCTGCAGTCGATTTCGTCATGGCCGGGCGAGCCGCCACAGCGGCGAGGGTTGTCCCGGCCATCCACGTCTTTGCTGCGGTCTTGGCCCGAAGACGTGGATGCCCGGCACAAGGCCGGGCATGACGATGGCGGGGTTGCATGAGCCCGCGGACGGCACGCGACGCGCCGAGCCTGTTTGCGGCCGCGGGCCTCGACCAGGATGCGCCGCGCCCGCTCGCCGACAAGCTGCGTCCGGACAGGCTCGCGGACGTCGTCGGCCAGGACCACCTGCTCGGACCGGACGGGTCGCTCACGCGCATGCTGGAGACGCGCTCGCTCGGCTCGCTGATCTTCTGGGGACCGCCCGGCACCGGCAAGACCACCGTGGCGCGGCTGTTCGCCCAGGCGACCGACCTCCATTTCGAGCAGATTTCGGCGATCTTTTCCGGGGTGGCCGATCTGAAGAAGGTGTTCGACGCGGCGCGGGCGCGGCGCGAGATCGGCCAGGGGACCTTGCTGTTCGTCGATGAGATCCATCGCTTCAATCGCGCCCAGCAGGATTCGTTCCTGCCGGTCATGGAGGACGGCACGATCGTGCTCACCGGCGCGACCACCGAGAACCCGTCGTTCGAGCTCAACGCCCCGCTGCTCTCGCGTGCCCGCGTCCTGGTGTTCAAGCCGCTCGATGCCGAGGCGCTGGAGAAGCTGCTGGCGCGCGCCGAGACGATCGAAGGAAAGCCGCTGCCGCTCGACCAGGAGGCCCGCGCTTCCCTGATCCGCATGTCCGACGGCGACGGCCGCGCGGCGCTCACGCTTGCCGAGGAGATCTGGCGCGCGGCGCGGGAGGGCGAGACGTTCGATGCCGCGGCGCTGCAAGCGGTGGTGCAGCGGCGCGCGCCGATCTACGACAAGGCCCAGGACGGCCACTACAACCTGATCTCGGCCCTGCACAAGTCGGTGCGGGGCTCCGACCCGGACGCGGCGCTCTATTATCTTTGCCGCATGCTCGATGCGGGCGAGGACCCGCTCTACATCGCGCGGCGCGTGGTGCGCATGGCGGTGGAGGATATCGGGCTTGCCGACCCGCAGGCGCTGGTGATGGCGAACGCCGCCAAGGACGCCTACGACTTTCTCGGCTCCCCGGAGGGCGAGCTCGCCATTGCCCAGGCCGTCATCTATGCGGCGACCGCGCCCAAGTCGAATGCCGCCTACGTCGCCTATGGGCGGGCCATGCAGGTGGCGAAGGAGGCCGGCTCGCTGCTGCCGCCCAAGCACATCCTCAACGCGCCCACCCGGCTGATGAAGACGGAAGGCTACGGCGCCGGCTACGATTACGACCACGACGCGCCGGACGCCTTTTCCGGCCAGGACTACTTCCCGGAGGCGCTCGGCCGCCACACCTTCTATGACCCGCCCGACCGCGGCTTCGAGCGGGAAATCCGCAAGCGGCTGGAGTATTGGGCGAAGCTCAGGCGGGAGCGGGGCCAATTCATCTGATTGAACGCCCGGTTTGGCGTGCAAAATGCCCGAAAAACTCCCAATGTGACGGCAATCACATAACTGCCGATCGCGATCGGGCATAGCTCCTTCACCAAAGAGACTTAACCGGCTCTTTGAATGGAGGCTCCCATGCGAAAGCTCGTTGTCATTGCGGCCCTGGCGCTGTTCAGCACGTCGGCCCATGCGAAGGTCCACGAATTCAAGTTTGGCGGACGCTCGATGCGGATCGAGGTTCCGAAGCACTGCAGCAAACCGTCCTGCATCCACGTTTATGAGCGGTCGGGCAGGTCCAAGAAGCGAGCGTCCGGCACGGCGGCGGTTGTCGCGGCGCCTGCGACCACCGTCGCTGCGCTCCCGCAAACGACCGTGGTCGATACCGCTCCCAAGACCGAGCCCAAGACCGAGCCCAAGGCCGAGACCAAGGCCGAGACGCAGCCGGCGACCCCCGACGAGCGCAAGGCGGTTGCGCGGCTGAGCTTGCCGACTAATCCTGCCGATGAAGCCAAGACGGTATCGAACGGTAATCCGGCCGGCGCCAATGCGGATCCGGCAAAGGCGACGCCGGTCGGCCTGTGGCTCACCGAAAAGCGCGAGGGCAAGATCCGGATCGAGGAATGCGGCCAGAACCTGTGCGGTCATCAGGAAGGCAAGCCCAGCGAGAAGATCCTGATCGACATGAAGCCCGGCCAGAACAACCGCTGGAGCGGTAAGATCCACGACTCCAGGAGCGATCGGACCTACACCGCCAGCATTGCGCTGAAGAATCCCAATGCGCTGAAAGTGCAGGGGTGCGTGTTCGGCGGCCTGTTCTGCGGCGGCGAAACCTGGACGCGCGTCGACTAAGCCCGAACTCTCAAACGAAGAGCCTCCAGCTCCATCCGGCCGCTGCCTCGGCAGCGGCCGGATCGTTTTTGCTTTCGACCGCCGCCATTGAAATCCCTCGCGCCGCTGTGGCACAGGGGCGGTCATGGCGTCGAAATCCCCGCAAGCGCGCAAACAGGCCGGCTCCCCGCCGCAGGGCGCCACGGGCGTCCAGACGGTTGCGGTCACTCCCGACGAGGCCGGCATGCGGGTCGACCGCTTCCTCGAGGCGCGGTTTCCTACTTTAAGCTTCTCGCACATCCAGCGCATCATCCGGAAAGGCGAGCTGCGGGTGAACGGCAGGCGGGCGCAGCCGAAGGATCGATTGGCGGCCGGGCAGGCGGTGCGCATTCCGCCGCTCCGGCTCGACCAGCCGAAGGCGGCGCGCCCCGACAGCGAGGCCGACAAGACCCGGGCGTTCCTGAAATCGATCACGCTGCATGAGGATGCCGACGTGATGGTGCTCAACAAGCCGATGGGGCTTGCGGTGCAGGGCGGTTCCGGCACCGTGCGGCACCTCGACGGCATGCTCGAGGTCTTGCGCGACGCGCACGGCCAACGGCCGCGCCTGGTGCATCGGCTCGACAAGGACACGGCCGGATGCCTGCTGGTCGCCAAGACGCGCTTTGCCGCGGCGGCGCTGGCCAAGACCTTCCGCTCGCGCGCGGCGCGCAAGATCTACTGGGCGCTGGTCGCCGGGGTGCCGAAGCCGCGCCAGGGCCGCATCTCGACCTACCTTGCCAAGGAGGAGCGCGAGGACGATAGCTTCATGCGCATCGCCCGCCACGGCGAGGAGGGGGCGAGCCACGCGGTGACCTTTTACGCCGTGGTCGAGACCGCGGCGCGGCAATTGGCCTGGCTCTCGCTCAAGCCGGTGACCGGTCGCACGCACCAGCTGCGCGCGCACTGCGCCCATATCGGGCACCCGATCGTCGGCGACCCCAAATATTTTTCCAAGGAAAACTGGGCCCTGCCCGGCGGCCTGCAGAACCGGCTGCATTTGCTCGCGCGCCGCATCGTGGTGCCGCATCCGCGCGGCGGGACCGTCGACGTCACCGCGCCGCTGCCGCCGCACATGCAGCAGTCGTGGAACCTGATCGGCTTCGACGCCAAGCGCTACGACCCGATCGTCGACGCGCCGGAGGAATGATCAGCGCGCCGGCGGCCGCCAGGGCTGGCTATTCCCTGCGGCCTTCTGACTCAGTACAGTTTGCCCACCCTACGGCTGCACGGTTTGTTTGCGTGAAGGACGACTATGATGACTGTTGAACGCAGAACTCTATCGGACGCCGCCACCTGTGATCTTTTCGCGCGCCGCCTGGGCGAGAAAAGCGGAACGGGTCAAACCGCGCGCCGAGGCCGCAGCATCAATTTGGTCTACGAGACCTTTGTCGAGAGAGACATTAACGCGAACCGTGCGACCGGCATCGCTCAACAGCGGCACGGCAAGCAGGACGGCACCTGCAGCCATAGCCTCCCGGACATCGTCGTCGCGCAGAACGTCATCAACCGCACGGGCTGGAGGCACCGACCGACCGGCACTCTCCAATGCTTCTACGTGCTGGCGCAAAGCCGCCGCCGCATTCGCGGACGCTTCCGCCAAAGTATCACCCGCCGAGAAACATCCCTCCACATCCGGAAACCAGATTCCGAACGCGCTATCGGGGTCCTTCTCGACGATCGCTACATACTGGGTCGTCATGCTCACATCTTTTTCCATCGCAATGATTGCGAGTTGCTGTCTGATCCGCATTGGCAACCATCATGGTCGCCATCCCGCAAGCTTGTAGATCCGTCGCACGAGCCCGATCGGCAGATCCTTGCGTGGGTGCGTGACCGTTATGAGCGGCTCCCGATCCGGATGCTTGAACGTGTGGTGATCCCCGCTCACGCGATCCAGAACCCAACCATCCTTCTCCAACATCCGGATCAGCTTGCGGCTGTTTCGTTCCATGTGGCCACCTCTTCGAGCGCGGCCGGGAAACCCTGCCGCAAAGTTTTGACTCGATCCCGGCGGTGGCCACCATTGGGCGGTGGAATGCCGTATTATCGTGTGTATAAATATACACATTTTTCTTGGTTTGACAAGTCATGACCGCATACGCCGAACTGGCCGTCACCACCAACTTCTCCTTCCTGCGCGGCGCCTCGCATCCGGAGGAGCTGGTGACCCGCGCCAAGGAGCTGGGGCTTGCCGGTCTCGGCGTCGCCGACCGCAACACGGTCGCGGGCGTGGTGCGCGCCCATGTGGCGGCAAAGGAGCAAGGCCTCGCGCTCGCGGTCGGCGCCCGTCTCGTCTTCACCGACGGCACGCCCGACATTCTCGCTTATCCGCAGGATCGCCCCGCGTGGGGACGGCTCTGCCGCCTGCTGACGGTCGGAAAACGCCGCGCCGAGAAGGGCGCGTGCGTTCTTTCGTTCGATGATCTGCTGGCGCACATCGAAGGCCTCAACCTCATCGTCGTGCCGCCGAACCGGATCAAGGAGCTCGCTGCACTTCTCACGCGTTTGAAAAAAACGACAACGCGTCGATCGGTCTGGCTTGCCGCCAGCCAGCTCTATCGCGGCGATGACAGGAGCCGGCTCGCCCGTCTGGCGGCGCTGGCATCCGCCGCGGGCGTCCCGCTCATCGCCGTCGGCGACGTGCTCCATCATGCGCCCGAGCGGCGCCCGCTGCAGGACGTCGTCACCTGCATCCGCGAGCACATGACGCTCGACAATGCCGGCCGGCGGCTCGAAGCGAACGCCGAGCGGCACCTCAAACCGCCGGACGAGATGGCCCGGCTGTTCCGCGCCGCCCCGGAGGCGCTGGCCGCGACGCTCGAGTTCCTTAAGCGCTGCCGCTTCTCGCTCGACGCGCTGAAGGAAACCGAATACCCCGACGAGACGCGCCAAGGGTACGCCACGCCGCAGGATGCGCTCGTTGCCTTTGCCGCGGAAGGCGTCGCCCGCCGCTACCCGGGCGGGATTCCGGCCAAGGTCCGCCACGCCCTCGACGAAGAGCTGAGGCTGATCGGCGAACTCGGCTACGCCCCGTTCTTTCTCACCGTTCACGACGTCGTCCGCTTCGCCCGCGCGCAAGGCATTCTCTGCCAAGGCCGCGGCTCGGCGGCGAATTCCGTCATCTGCTATTGCCTCGGCATTACCGAAGTCGCTCCCGAGCGCATCGATCTTCTGTTCGAGCGCTTCGTCTCGGCCGAACGGCGCGAGCCGCCCGACATCGACGTCGATTTCGAGCACGAGCGGCGCGAGGAGGTGATCCAGCACATCTACCGGCAATACGGCCGCGAGCGCGCCGGTCTGGCCGCCACCGTGATCTGCTATCGCGGCCGCAGCGCCATCCGCGAGGTCGGCAAGGTCTTCGGGCTTTCGGAGGATACGATCGGCGCGCTCGCCGGCACGCTGTGGGGCTGGTCGATGGACGGCGTGACGGAGAATGAAGCGCGCCGGGTCGGGCTCGATGCGTCTGATGCGCGGCTCGCCAAGGTGATCGCGCTCAGCCGCGAGCTGATGGGATTTCCCCGCCATCTTTCCCAGCACGTGGGCGGCTTCGTCATGACCCGCTCGCGCCTCGACGAGGTGGTGCCGATCGAGAATGCGGCGATGGAAGACCGCACCGTGATCGAGTGGGACAAGGACGATCTCAACGAGCTCGGCATCCTTAAAGTGGACGTGCTCGGCCTCGGCATGCTGTCGTGCCTGCGGCGCTCGTTCGATCTTCTCGAGAAGCATTACGGCCAAGCCAGTGAGGTGGAGGGGGCAGCGACGCGGCTTACCCTCTCCTCCATCCCGCCCGAGGACCCGGCCGTCTATCGCATGATCCAGCGTGCCGACACGATCGGCGTGTTCCAGATCGAGAGCCGGGCGCAGATGTCGATGCTGCCGCGGCTCCGCCCGAAGGAATTCTACGACCTCGTCATCGAGGTCGCGATCGTGCGGCCGGGGCCGATCCAGGGCGACATGGTGCATCCCTATCTGCGCCGCCGGCAGGGCCTCGAGCCGGTCGATTACGAATCGGAGGAGCTGGCCGCGGTCCTGAAGAAGACGCTGGGCGTGCCGCTGTTCCAGGAGCAGGCGATGCGCATCGCCATCGTCGCCGCCGGATTTACCCCCGCCGAGGCCGACAAGCTGCGCCGCGCCATGGCGACCTTCAAGCGAGTCGGAACCATCGGGTATTTCCACGACAAGCTGGTCGAGGGCATGGTGGCGAAAGGCTACCGGCGCGCGTTTGCCGAGCGCTGCTTCAGCCAGATCGAGGGGTTCGGCGAGTACGGCTTTCCCGAGAGCCACGCGGCAAGCTTCGCCAACCTGGTCTACGCCTCGGCCTGGATCAAATGCCGCTATCCCGACGTGTTCGCCGCGGCGCTCATCAACAGCCAGCCCATGGGCTTCTACGCGCCGGCGCAGATCGTGCGCGACGCGCAGGAGCACGGCGTCGAGATCCGCCCCGTCGACGTCAACTTCTCCTCATGGGACTGCACGCTGGAGCAGGTCATTCCCGGGCACCGCGAAGCGGCTTGCGTCGTCCCCGCGCAGGCGGGGACCCCGTGTCCGCCCGGTCAGGGGGGTCGCTCAACCCTTGCGTCACGCTTGAACCCTCCACCCCCACCCTCCCCCACAAGGGGGGAGGGAGCGCGCCGAGCGAGCGGCCCGTTGGTCCATTTGCCAACGCCCCAGGTTCCCGCCTGCGCGGGAACGACCCAGGCGGATCTGCACTTGCAATCCCACATGCATCCCCGCCATGCCGGGATGGCGAACGATATTCACACCCGGCACGCGGTGCGGCTCGGCTTCCGGCAGATCAGCGGCTTTCGCGAGGACGATGCGCACGCGATCGAGCAGACGCGGTGCGCCGGCTTCGATTCCGTGCGCGATCTCTGGCTGCGCACGCGATTGCCGGGCGCCGCGCTGGAACGGCTCGCCTTAGCCGATGCCTTCCGCTCGCTCGGCCTCGACCGCCGCGCGGCGCTGTGGGCGGTGCGCGCGCTGCGGCGTGCCGGCGACATGGACGACCTGCCGCTCTTCGCTTCCGTGCCGATGGGAAAACTGGAGCCGGACGTCGCGCTTCCGCCGATGCGGCTCGGCGAGCACGTGGTGGAGGACTATCGCCACCTGCATCTGTCGCTCAAAGCGCATCCGGTCGCGCTCCTGAGATGCGACCTCGACCGGCGCGGCATCGTGCGCCACGAACGTCTCGGCGCCCTCCCTTCCGGCCGCGTCGTGACCGTCGCCGGCCTCGTGCTGGTGCGCCAGCGGCCCGGCAGCGCCCAGGGCGTCATCTTCATGACCCTCGAGGACGAGACCGGCATCGCCAACACCATCGTGTGGCCGAAGGTGTTCGAGACGTTCCGGCCCGTCGTGCTCGGCGCGCGGCTGGTCAGCGTCACCGGCAAGCTGCAGAACGAGCAGGGCGTGATCCACGTCGTCGCCAATCGTCTCGACGACCTCTCAGGGCTTCTGCGCCGGCTCTCGGACGCGACATTCTCCGAGGCGCTCGCCCCTGTGGACGAAGTCCGCCGCCCGATCGACGACCGCACCCCGCGCCAGGCGGCGCGCAAACTCGCCCGGCTGATCAAGGAGGAACCGGCCCTGCTCGATGAATTCGCCCCTGCCGCCGTCGCCGTCATGCCGAAAGGGAGGAATTTTCATTGAGGCGAACTCTCCCGAATTACCCATGTCATCAGCATGGCCCGGCTCCCCAGCGGCAGAAAACGGTCAACCGTAACTTGACAACTCGGCAGCTCCGGATGCTCTGGTTTTGCTTCGGGCCATAAAATAAGATTGCCATGTTAAGGCAGGAGTCGCGCTATGTCCGGCCGAACAATTGCCGCTCTTTCGGTCCTTGGAATTCTTTTTGCTTCGCCTGCTCATGCAAAAGGCCCATTCGGCAACATCCAAGTCGGGAATTGGAAGGGGGGTGCCTATACCAATGATGCGACGGGCGAGTTCTCGCATTGTGCCGCAGTGACGTCGTATCAAAGCGGAATATTATTTTTGGTGGGGATGAACGCCGATGGTTCATGGATATTGGGCTTTGCCCACCCAGCGTGGCAACTCAAACAAGGAGAAACGTTCCCGATCGATCTGACGTTTGACGCTCAGAACAAGTTTCATGTGTTTGCCAGGGCTGGCAGCCCTACTATCGTTTTCGTTCCGATGCCGAATGATTCCGCCCTGATGAATCAATTTCGAAAAGCTGCACGAATGACCGCGTTCGCAAAAGAAGAACTTTTTCATTTCAATTTGGATAGAACGTCGCAACTCCTGCCAACTCTTGCAAACTGCGTTTCGATGGTGAAAAGGAACGGTTTGAAGAATGCCGGCGACTTCGGAATCAGGCCTGGCGCGAAGGATGTGGCGGCTTCGAGCGGGCTTAAACCGGCACCGCCTCAGCCTCAGACGGCTCCATCGCCGGATCTGCAAATCGAAGCCATAGAGCTTGCAACAAACTTCGTTCTGAAAAGCGCGCTGCAAAATCCGCGGGTTTTGAGCCGCTCGGAAACCCCTTCTCAATTCGCTTCGTTCGGAGCCGCCTGGAAATCGGATGAGGCGGCCGGTGCGGTCAGGATCATACCGCCGCAACCCAACTTGAAGGGGATCGATCTGGCGGCTGCAGTCGCTGCCGGAGAAGCAAGAGCCTGCAAGGGAAAATTTGCGTCGGGGCGGGTGAGCGAGCTGGTTGACAGCGAGGTTGTATTTCGCGGGTTCGCCTCATGCGAGGACAGTGACGGGTCGCGCATGGCTCAGTTTTTCATCGTTCCGAGAAGAAAGGGTGGCTTTGTCCTGTTCTCGGTCCTTTCAGACATGAGCACGGAGCGATCGCGCAATATGACCAGAGATGAAAGGCTGTCGGATTTGCGAAAGGCCGCGCTGATCGCAGTCAGTAATTAGAGCCATCAGGGCGCGTCAGATCTATCGAAGCGCGAAGTAGCTGGCGCGCTCCCGCCGGCATGCATTATATTGCAGCTTCGCGAGGCAAGAATGGCCGCACCCGGGCTTTCCCCACCCAACGATCTTGCCGCCTACCTCAAGCGCCTGGGCGAGCGGGTGCGCAACGTCCGCAGCCGGCGCGCCATGTCGCGCAAGGTGCTGGCGCAGCATTCCGATGTGTCCGAGCGCTACCTGGCGCAGCTCGAAGGCGGCACCGGAAATTGCTCGGTCGTGCTGCTCCGCCGCATCGCCCAGGCGCTCAACGTGCCGGTGGCCGAGCTGATCGACGATCGGCCGGAGCGCTCGATCGAGAGCCTCCTCACGCTGCAGCTCATCGACCGCCTCGATCCGGCGCAACTGGCCGAAGCGCGAGAATTCCTGCTTTCCCGCTTCGGCGGCGCGACCAGCGACATGCGGCGCGGCCGCATCGCCCTGATCGGCCTGCGCGGCGGGGGAAAATCGACCCTCGGCGGCCTGCTCGCCGGCGAGCTCGACTGCCCCTTCATCGAGCTCGATCGCGAGGTCGAGCGCGAGAGCGGCATGGCCTTGGCCGCGCTGTTCGAGATGTTCGGCCAGGCGACGTTCCGCCGCATGGAGCGCGCCGCGCTCGAAGCCGTCCTGGAGAAGAACGCGCGCTTCGTGCTGGCGACCGGCGGCGGCCTCGTCACCGAGCCCGCGACCTTCGAGCTCCTGCTGGAATCCTGCTTCACCGTGTGGGTGCGGGCGGATCCTGAGGACCACATGCGCCGCGTCGTGGAACAGGGGGATCTGCGCCCGATGTCCGGCAACGCGCAGGCGATGGACGACCTTAAGTCGATCCTCACCAGCCGCGAGCCGCTCTACGCCAAGGCCGACGTCACCCTCGACACCACCGGACAGGTCCCGCACCAGTCCTTGCGGGCGCTGGTGCCCCGCTTCCGAAGTTCGTGATACATTGCGGCACCCTCTGACACGAACTTCGGAAAGCAAAAGGGGCACTAGCAAACATATGATTCTAGTGCCGCTTTTCGATTTGAAGTTCCTAAAATGAGTTTGCCGCAGCCGGTATAGGAACTTCAAATCGGCGGCACTAGTGAAATTGCCGGGGCCGGTCGCCGAGGATCGCCAGGCGGTGGGTGTGCGTTGAAGGACGTGTGGCCGGAACAGCCGAAAAAATATGCAATTTAGTGCCGAAAATGCGCCGCTTGCGGCTAGTGCGGTGGATTTGAAGTTCCTATCAGCTCATGCGGCAAGTCCGTATGGGAACTTCAAATCCAAAACCGCACTAGAAACATATACTTGCTAGTGCTCCTTTGATTCCGAAGTTTGCACGAGAGGGTGCCGCGAAGTGATGCGAAGTTCGGAATCGGAGCACTAGCGGCCGACCGTGCGGTGCATTATAGTTCAGGTCCGGGTGCAAAGATGAAGCCGATCGACTTTCAGACCGATCCGAGCCGCTATCGCCATTGGCGCATCGAGATCGACGGCGAGGTGGCGTCCCTGATCATGGACGTCGACGCCTCGGCGAGCCTTTTCGAGGGCGTGGAGCTGAAACTCAATTCCTACGACCTCGGCGTCGACATCGAGCTTTACGACGCGGTCCAGCGGCTGCGCTTCGAGCACCCCGAGGTGCGCGCGGTCGTCATCAAGTCGGGCAAGGACAACGTGTTCTGCGCCGGCGCCAACATCCGCATGCTCGGCAAGGCGACGCACGGCCACAAGGTCAATTTCTGCAAGTACACCAACGAGACGCGGCTCGCGATCGAAGATGCCTGCGCGAATTCCGGGCAGGCCTATCTCGCCGCCGTCAGGGGCTCCTGCGCCGGCGGCGGCTACGAGCTTGCGCTCGCCGCCGACCACATCATGCTGGTGGACGATCGCCGCTCGACCGTGTCGCTGCCGGAGACGCCGCTGCTCGGCGTGTTGCCGGGAACCGGCGGGCTCCCCCGCGTCACCGACAAGCGCAAGGTGCGGCGCGACAGCGCCG
>Ga0137374_10002047_pt1 | contig 23648 bp, 15 predicted proteins | sample SagtaG_20_FD_104811 | JGI IMG/M metagenome (GOLD analysis project Ga0137374, IMG submission 104811) | Vadose zone soil microbial communities from Sagehorn Ranch, Mendocino, California, USA - Sage1_R_100_16 metaG | ecosystem: Environmental > Terrestrial > Soil > Vadose zone | place: USA... | reverse complement strand
TTGAACCTTCGAACCCTTGAACCCTTGAACCCTTGAACCCTTGAACCCTTGAACCCTTGAACCCTTGAACCCTTGAACCCTTGTCGTTATTCGACAGCAGCGAAGTCAAGTCGAATGACCGTCGTTTCGCGGCCGTCGATCGTGATCGTGAGATTCCGAGCGGTCTGCCCAATCATCGCCGCGTCGAACACGCCCTCGACAATTGCTCCCAGAATCGGCTGACGATTCCCGGCCTCGGGTGCGGTGGTTCCAAGCGACAGCACAGGGTCCTTCAGCACGCCGATCCGGGCGGCGTCGGCGCGCGGGCCATCAAGCGTCACGTCGACACTTGGAAGGCCAATGTAGGTGTTTTGCGGATGAAAGCGCAGCCGCGCCACGACCGACACACGCCCCTTCCATGGCGAGACGCCGTCCTGCGCGAGGCGCACGCTGTAGGCAAACATGCGATCGCCGCGGCGGATGTGATCTTCCGCGACGAGCACAAGACGGCGCAACTCGGTGACAATCTCGACGCGTTCCACGATTGGATTGGACGATGAGGAGATGTAGGGGGCGTGAAAGCGAGCGCGTTCCGCATCGCTCGCGCGCGCTATCGTGAGCGCGCGGTCGACATCCGCGGGCGTGAGCGTCAGGTTGATCGCGCCGACGGAGGCGCGCGCCGCGACCGCTGCGGTCACGATCGCAGCGCAAAGGAATCTACATCTCCACGTCACTTGTCACAGCTTCACATCGACACATCACATCGAACATCGCGACTTCAGATCACCGTACCACTATCTCGTCGCAGCTTTCCTGACATATTTCTTCACGGCCTTTGGACCAACCTCCGCGCCGTAGATATTCCCGGCCGCATCCGCCGCAACCCCTTCGGCCGCGCTCGTGCCCGTCGCGTTGGCGTCGGGATCGGGAATGAACGCGACCACCTTTCCATCTTTCGCGCTCCCGATGCGAATACCGCGCTTCCAGTCTTTGTGTCCCGGATTGACCGTGCCGGATTCGGAGTCGGCCACAAACAGCGTGTCATTCTTGTCGATGAACACGCCGCTCGGCCGGCTGAACTGCGGCCAGGCTGCGATGAACTTCCCGTCGGTCGTCACGATCTCGACGCGATTGTTGCCGCGATCCGCGACGAACAGACGGCCCTGGGAGTCGAGCGCCAAGCCATGTGGCTGAATGAACTCGCCCTGGCCTGATCCGCGCTTGCCGAATTGACCGAGATGTTTTCCGTCCTTGCTGAAGTGCACGATGCGGTGGCTCATCGTGTTGTCGTTGTGCCCTTCGGCCACCAGAATGTCGCCGTTCGGCAGCGTGATGACGTCGTTCGGCTGATAGAACGATGCCGGATCGGCCACCTCGGTCGCGGGGTTGCCGCCAGCTTTGCCGAGCGTCAATAGCACCTTGCCGTCAGGACTGAATTTGACAACCTGATGGCCAACGACTTTCGCAGGCGCTGGCGGCAGAGGCGAATCGGGCGCTGCGCCGCGCGCCCTGCGCGGCAGGTTGTCCTGACCGTCGGTCACCCAGATGTTGCCGTCGCGATCGACGTGAATGCCGTGCGGAAAGACGAACATTCCGGCGCCGAAGCTCTTGACCAGCTTGCCGGACGCATCGAAATGGAAAACGGTGTCGAACTTCGACATCTCGCCTTTCGTCGCATCCCAGCACGAGTTGGCGCTGCAGCGTTCGGCAACCCAGATGGTCCGGCCGTCCTTGTCGATGTCGACCGCGCTCGTTGAGCCCCACGTGTGGCCCTCTGGAAGTTTGAAGATGTTCCCGACCGTGTCGTACGGATTCGGCAGGTCGTTGGTCGGCTGCACACTCGCCTGCGCGGGCGCGGCAGGCGATGTCTGCGCATGCAGAATGGCTCCGAGCGTTGCCACACTGGCAACGGCAGCAAGCGTCAAAGCAGTTCGACGAATGTGTGACATGGCGCTTATTCTATCCGCTCCATTCGCTCGAGCAGACGCGGTAAGATCTGGCATCAACCACGTCATGCATCGCGCTCCGAGGAAATGGTCGTGGTAGACAAGCTGATCGGCCAGAACTACACGCCTCCCGATCTTGTCGCCAAGGTGACCGGCCGGGCGCGCTATGCCGAAGACTACAGAGCCGACGGCATGCTCTTCTGCAAATTGCTGTTGAGCCCGATGCCGCATGCACGCGTTCTCGGCATGGAAACGCGAGAAGCGCTGGCCATGCCTGGCGTGAGAGCCATTCTTACGGCAGACGATTTGCCGGACCTCGGCGGCGCCGAACGCGCGTTGACGAACGAGCCGCTGTACGCCGGCGAGCCAATTCTCGCGGTGGCGGCAGTGGACGAGCTCACCGCCGCTGACGCCATCGAGCGCATCCATGTGGATCTCGAGCCGCTTCCCTTTGTGATCGATCCAGTCGAAAGCCTTCGGCCCGGAAGTCCAAACGCGCGCACCGAAGGCAACGTATGGGTGCCGGCGCCCGCAGGTGGCGGACGCGGTGGACAAGGAGGACAGCCGCCGCGGCCGGAGATCCAGACAATCAAATGGACCGATGAGGACTTCGAAGAGGAACAACACGGCCGGCTGCCACTCGGCAAAGCGACCGAGGAGTGGTCGTTTGGCGATCTCGATGCCGGGTTCAAGAACGCAGTGCTCGTCGTCGATGAAACATTCGTCGTGCAGTCCACGGGTCATCATCCGATGGAAACCCGCAGCGCGATGGCGTACTGGCAGAACGGAAAGCTCTATCTGCACGGCTCGACGCAGAGTGTGGTGCGCACCGTTGATGGCATTGCGCGCTGGTGCGGCATCGACTCATCGCAGGTTGTGCTGATCTGCGAGTACACGGGCGGCGGGTTCGGCAGCAAAGGCGCCGGCGCGGTGTCGATGGCCATTCCGGCGATGCTGTCGAAGAAGGCCAATGCGCCCGTGATGATGCGTGTGAGCCGCGAAGAGGAGAGCTACTTCGGGCGCGCGCGCACCAACATGACCGGCCGCGTCAAGATTGGCTTTCGAAGCGATGGCCGCATCACCGCGCTCGATCTCTTCATCGTCCAGGACAACGGCCCGTACGGGCCAATGGGCGACCACCGCTCTGCCGGAAATGCTGCGTCGCTCATCTATCAACCGGAGGCGATGCGGTGGCGCGCAGTCAACGTCCTGACGAACACTCCGCCGCGGACCCAGCAGCGGTCGCCCGGCCCGATGCAGGCCAACGGCATTATCGAGCCCGCCATCACGAAGGGCGCTGTCAAGCTCGGTCTCGATCAAGTCGAGATTCGCAAGATCAACGCGCCATCCGGCAAGGCGACGTATGGTCCACCGGCAAACGGTCAGCGTCGTCATGTCACCAGCGCCTTTGTACGGGAAGCGCTCGATCGCGGCATGGAGCAGTTTGGCTGGAATGAACGCAAGGCGCGTGCAGGCCAGCGCCAAGGATCGAAGGTTCGCGGCATCGGCGTCACTGTCGGGCCGCATGGATCGGGATCCGTTGGTCACGATGGTCTGATGACGATACGACCCGACGGCCGGCTGTACGTGCAGTCGGGTGTCGGTAATCTCGGCACGCATTCCGTCATCGATCTCGCACGAGTCGCCGCAGAGATCCTGGCAGTGCCGTGGGAGAAGGTCGACGTCATTTGGGGGGATACGAGCAAGAGTTTGCCCTGGTCGTGCCTTTCGGTGGGCAGTCAGACCACGCATGCCATGACGCGCGCAAACCATGCCGCGGCAATGGACGCAAAGCGAAAGCTCCAGGAGATTGCCGCACACGATCTGGGTGGTAAGCCCGAGGATTACGAACTTGGCGACGAGCGCGTCTATCGCCGGGCGGCTCCTGAGCGTCGCGTGAGCTACGCCGAGGCGGCGAAACGGGCGATCGATCTCGGTGGAAAGTACGACGGCCATGAACTGCCCGATGACGTTCACGCCGTGACGAAGGCCGCGGCGAAGAATCTCGCCGGCCTCGGGTTGATGGGCGTCGCCAAGGACAGCTATCCACGTGACGGCGACACCTACTCGTTTGTGATTGGGTTTGCCGAAGTGGAAGTGGACGTCGAGACGGGTAAAGTGCAGCTCGTCGATTTTCTGAGCGTTGCCGACGTCGGAACGGTCGTCAATCCGCGAAGCCTTCACGGCCAAATCAACGGCGGCATCTGTCTGGGCGCGGCGCACGCGCTCTGTCAGAAGCTCGTCTACGATCCGCATTACGGTTTATCGCTTGCGCGGCGATTCCATTACAGCAAGCCGCTCACGATTCTCGACATTCCGCTCAACATGCCCACACTCGCGCTCGACGTTGCCGATCCGGAGACGCCCGTCGGCGCACGAGGCGTCGGCGAGCCGCCCGTCGGCGCCGGCTTCGGCGCGGTGTTGAATGCAATCTCCAGCGCGGTTGGCGTAGACGTGTTTCGACGATCGCCGGTGACTTCCGATATTGTGTTGATGTCGCTCGAGCATGGCAGACGCATGCACGAGCCGCTTCGCGCACATATCTAACCCCTCAATTCACTTGTGTTGAGAATCGTAACAACGAGGTGATTCGATTGTCTGGGCCGAAACTGGCGTTGTTCGAGCTTCTTGACGCCGCTTCCACCCCACCGCGCTGGAAATCGCGCGGCGGGGACCCCGGCGGTGGCGCTCCGAACACGAGTGAGCGTCGGTTTAGTCGAACGACGTTCGCGAACTGAGCGCCGCGAGATCGCCGCGTTGTTGTCTCGCTATCACGTGCCGGACGTGCGCGACCCTCGTAGATAAACAGCAGCTATTGCCGATGGACGCGCGCCGGTTGAAAATCGCGCTGCTCTTCTTCGTTCTGATCGCAGCCGCAACATATCCACTCGTGAACGTCTTCAAACCCGTGCTTCCGACCGGTGAAGACTCGCTCTTCAATGTGTGGCGTGTGAGCGTAGTGGCGCACCAGTTGCGGAGCGATCCTGCTCACCTGCTCGACGGGAATGTCTTCTTTCCTGAACGAAGGACGCTGACGTTTTCGGACGCGATGCTGGCCGTGGCCGTTATAGGCACGCCGTTCATCTGGGCCGGCGTTCATCCGGTCGTGGTGCAGAACCTGTTGATGCTGGCCGGGTTTGTGACGTCGGCGCTCGCTGCGTACATGCTCTGTCGCGAGCTCACGAGCGATGACGCTGCCGCCTTCTACGGCGGCGTGGTTTTTTCGCTTGCGCCCTTTCGCTTCGCGCACATCAACCACCTGGAGCTGCAGTGGGCCGCCTTCATTCCGTTGACGCTGTGGCTGCTCTATCGCGCATCTTCCGCTTGTGCGCAACTGCCGCGCGGACAGCGTGAGATCGGTCCTGCTGCGGGCGCCGCTTCCGCGCTTGCTCGAGCGTCGGGCGACAAGAAATCCGCGCCCTCGCCCAGCCTGAGACACGCAACAGCGGCCGGCCTCGCGTTTACGGTTCAAGGACTATGCAGCCTGTACTATCTGGCATTCTTCACGATTTATCTTGCGGCCTGGACGATTCTGACGGCGGCGACTTCTTCGCCAGCCTCACGGCTGCGTCTGCTGCGTGCCATCGGCGTCCTCGGCGTCGTCGCCGCGATCCTGCTGACGCCCTACTACCTGGCGTATGCGTCATCTCAACAAACATTTGGACCGCGGCGGACGGACGAGGTCAGTCAGTTCAGCGCCGTGCCGTCCGACTATCTTCGCGTGTCCGAGGAGAACAAGCTGCGGCGAGCGTCTTCACTCGACGCGCAGGACGAACGAAGTCTGTTTCCCGGGTTCGTCACGATCGCGCTGGCCGTGGTCGGCATCGTCGCCGGCGCGGACCGCCAGCGGTTCGTCTTTGCCGCGCTTGCCGCGCTGGCGTTCGAGCTGTCGCTTGGCAGCAACGGCCAGGTCTACCCGTTGCTGCTGCGACTCGTGCCGGCGTTCGGGAGCTTCCGTGCGCCCGCCCGATGCGGCATCTTCGTGCTGCTGTCGCTCGCCGCGCTCAGCAGCATCGGGCTCGCCGCCTTGAGTCGCAAATTACACGCTCGCACACGCGGGCTCGTCATAGCCGTTCTCCTGGCGGGCTCGGTTGCTGAGTACTGGTCCGCGCCGGTGCACACGCGCGAGGTGCCGCTTGCGCCCTCGAACGTGTATCGCTGGCTCGCATCGCAGCCTCGCGCCGTCGTCCTGGAATTGCCGACACCCCAACCGGGGCGACTGTGGTATGTGGAAACTGTCTACCAATACATGTCCACGTATCACTGGCATTGGTTGGTCAACGGCTACAGCGGGCATGTGCCAACGTCGTATGCGAAGACGATCGCCGCAATCGCCGAACGCAATCCCGCGAGCATCGGCACAAGACTCGATGAAATCGGCGTCCGGTATCTCGTGTTGCACGAAAAGTTCTACGAGCCCGCCGAATTCGCCGACGCGCTGAACTTGTTTGCCAACCTGCCGCATGCCGGCGCGCTGCACTCGTTTCAGGACCGTGATGATCCGGCCGTGGTCATTTCGTGGAATACATCTGGAAAATAGGCGCTTCGCTTGGGCGCTTCGCGTAGGCCTCACGCTTCGGGCGTAAACGCCATGCGTGTCGGCTGCCACTGCAGCCCGATGGCCATGATTCGCTCCAGCAACCGTCCATAGGCGATACCGGCCTTCTTTGCCGATTGCGCGAAGTCTTCGTCCTGCGCCAGTTGCGCGTTCGGATTGGCCTCGATGACGTGGATCCTGCCGTCGGCGGTGACACGGAAGTCGATGCGGCCGTAGCCGTTCATGTCGAGCGCGCGAAACACGCGCTTCGCCAGATGCTGCACTCGTGGCGCAATGCCTTCGGGCAGCTCCGCCTCCGCCGTGTCGATGCCGTGCTTCTTCTGATATTTCACGCTCCACTTGACGCGATCCGTTGCGATCTTCCAGTGCTGGTCGGTCATCTTCGCGAACGACATTTCCCAGACCGGCAACACCTGCAGGCGCTGATTGCCCAGGACCCCGACGTACATCTCGCGCCCGTCGATGTACTCCTCGATGATCGCCGGTGTGAGAATCGTGTCGTGGATGTACTGCACGCGTTTGTTCAACTGTTCGTCGTTCGAAACGACCGACGCTTGCGAGATCCCCGTGGACGACTCGTAAGTCAACGATTTGATGATCAATGGATAGTGCAGCCGCTTGGGGAGTTTCGGTTTGTGATTGAGCGGGACCACCGCGAAATCCGGAACGGGAATGCGGTGATACGCCATGAGCTTTTTGGCAAGCGCCTTGTCGCGCGTGAGTGTCATGCCGCGTGGATTGCAGCCCGTGTACGGGACCCTCAGGAGCTCGAGGTAGCTGACGACGTTCTGATCGAACGTGCCGACGTCGGCAAACGCGTCCATCAGATTGAACACGATGCGCGGCTTGAATTCCTCGATTGCGATTTTGATCGGTGTGAGATCGCTCTCGATACCGACGATGCGGACCTCGTGTCTGCGCTTGCGAAGCGTGGAAATGACGTCGTATTCGGTTTTCCAGTCGGCGGCCAGCGCTTCTTCGGGCGCCGCAACTTCCGGCGGTACGAGCCGCTTTTCGCAAAGCGCCAGCACGCGCAGACTTTCGCGTTTCACAGCGCCACCCGATGCCGTCCGCTGTGCAGGTAATTCATGGTCTGCACCGTGACGAGGACCGTAAACTCGCGGCGGGCCTGCTCTTCGGGCACCGCCAGCCGCAGCTTGAGCTCACGGCAGCGCGTGATCATGTCCTCGATGACACGATCGACGGTGTACTGGTAGATGCCCGTCCAGTCGGCCACGAGTCGCCGCAGCTCCTTTCGCTGACGCTCGATGAACTGTGCGGCCGTGGGGCTCTTCGCAAACTCCGGAGCCTCCGAGAAGAGCTTCCGAAGCTCGCGATCGTAGAACTTCGGGTGATCCACGCCGTGGTGGCGGCGCTTGCGTTTGTAGTGCTGTCGCAGGGTCCGGCGGATTCGCCGCAGCGGATCGACTTCGCTCGTGTCGGTGACCAGCGGTTTCCGGCCGCGGAGCGACTTCATGAGCGATGACATGTATTCGAGCTTTTTGAGGGCAGGCCACCCGGCGTAGCGCCTCTTCCAGTCGGAGGCGGGCGTCAGCCACACCGCAAACGTTTCCGCAAAATCCTCATCGGGATGACTTTGCGCGTACCACGGCGCAATGTGCTGCACGAACGCCTTGCTGTAAGGCTTGGGATCGTAGAACTCCGGATATTGCTCGGATGAGGGCCCGAAGAGCTGCCGCCGCTGCCGCCGGAGTCGAAGCTTGTACGCGTTATCGATGACGTGTCCCGCCTCGTGCCGCAGGATGCGCATGCACCAGTCGTGATCGCCGCCTTCGACCTCGAGCATCTCCGCCTTCTCGAGCCGTTCGAGACGCGGATGCGCGAGATAAAACGGCACGGCCATCGAGGCGTGCCCATCGGGCGTGAACCACTCGTCGGACAAGTAGAAATGGATTGGAATGCGCAGACCGCAGCCTTCGAGCTCGGCGACGAGCTCCTTGATGCGGCCGTCGACGACGCTGCCCTCGAGCTGCAGGGGCAGGTCGGCAATGCGCAGATTGAGGAGCTCGTCGTCGGGCAGGTCCGCCCAATCGGGCGGGGCGGGCACTGGCATCATCGACAAGAGAGTACGGCAGAACCCAACGCCGCGATCACACCTTCACCAGTTCGGCGTCGATTTCGATCTTGATGTCGTCTCCCACCGCGACTCCGCCGGTTTCGAGCAGTTGATTCCACGTGAGCCCGAAGTCGCTCCGCTTGACCGTCGTCTTCGCGCTGAACCCGGCGCGCTCGCCGCCCCAGGGATCCGTCACCCGGCCCTCAGAGCTGACGTCGAGCACCACCTCGCGGGTCACGCCGTGCATGGTCAGATCGCCGACAAGCGTGAAGTCCTCGCCGCGCACATCCTCCACGCGCTTGCTGCGGAACGTGATCGTCGGGTACTTGTCCGCCTCGAAGAAGTCGGCGGAACGCAGGTGCGCGTCGCGCTGCGGCTCGCGGGTGTCGATGCTGGCGGTATTGATCGTGATGTCGGCCTCTCCCTTCGCCGGATCGTGCTCCACGCTTCGCACCGTGCCGCTCACGTCGGTAAAGCGGCCCCTCACGGTCGTGATCATGAGGTGGCGCGCGGCAAACTGGACGGCGGTATGCGCTGGATCGATTTTCCACGTCGTGACAACAGGCTCAAGAACAACACTCATTTGCTGACTCCCTCATGAATCCGCGTTAACTTACATAATAGATGTTACTATATATTAGTAAGTTACTGGCTATCTTTTTAGCCAAGGGTGTACACTGGTGACACATGGCCAGCGGTCACGATGTGCAGGGTTTGTGCGCGCGCTTTCACAAAGCCATCGAGCTCATCGGCGCGCGCTGGTCGGGCGCGCTCATCCAGCTGCTGTTGCGCGGGCCCGCCAGGTACTGCGAGCTCCGCAGTGCCGTCCCTGACATCAGCGATCGGATGCTGTCGGATCGGCTTCGCGTCCTCGAGGAAGAAGGAATTGTCGAGCGTCAGGTCTATCCTGAGACGCCGGTGAGGGTCGAGTACCGTCTGACGCAGAAGGGCCGCGCACTCGAACCCGCGCTGAAGGCGTTGGGCAAGTGGGCGACGCGGTACGTGGACTAGGCCTTCGGTGGGCCTCGCGCTTTCGCGCTCGCGAGGCCTTCGGGGGGCCTTCGGTAGGGCCCTCACGCTTCGCGCTCGGCAGGCGCTTGCGGTGGGCCTCGCGCTGTCGCGCTCAGGAGGCCTTCGGGGGCCTTCGGTAGGGCCCTCACGCTTCGCGCTCGGCAGGCCTGCGGTTGGGCCTTCGTCTGTTGGCCTCGCTGCCCGACAGCGCCTCCGCGAAGCGCCTCCTGAAAGCCTCCGGTGCGAAGCACCGCCTCCGCGAAGCGCCTATTGGCCGCGGCCGACGAAGCCCTTGACCACGGCCGGCATCGGACGGCCGGCGAGCGCCGGTGCGATCTTGGGCGCGAGTGCGGCGTCGATCGGCGCGAGTTGGCGGATGTAATCGCCTTCGAGCGCAGCGAGCGGCACACCGTCGCGATACACGATGCGCGTGCTTGCCGTCGCGCGCACGCGATCGCCGGCCGTGATGATGCCCGCAAGATTCAGTGGATCCGCGCCGCTCACGACAACGAGCCGCCCATCAGGCGTCGTGCGGCGAATCTCCCGCAGCCGGGTGACGGCGTCGGGCAGCGCAAACTGCTCGCCCGACATGCCCGAGACGAATCGGCCGCCGCGGATCTGGCCGCGTAACTCGAGGCGCCGGTAGACACGCCCGAGGACGCGCCACGGCGCGACGTTCGCCTCGCGCAGCAGCAGCCGCCGGAAAACGACGCCGTAGCGGCGCAGCAGCGCCCACGCCTGGCCTTCGAGGGCCTCCTCTGACCCGACATCGCCCGTCGGCTGACGGAGCAGAGACCAGCGGCCCGCCGCGTGCGCCGGCGCGTCGTCGACGAGCGCACGCAGGCCCGCGAATCCATCCGAGGTGATGAGGCCGGCGGCCACGAGCTCGGCGATCGCGCTCTGCGCCGCGTGGTGGTCGAGTTCGCACGCATTCGCCAGATCGTTGAGAAACGACGCGCCGCGGGTTCGGAGGGCGTGAAGGATGCGCGTAGCGCCATCGCTCAACGGTCGATCCGGACGCCCGTCTCGGTCATCCACCTCGCCAGGCGCGAGCCACGCGTCGAGGTGCTCGCGCAGGAACAGCGCAATCGGCGTCGCAGAGACAACGGCCGCGGGTCCTCGGCCGAGCCGCCCCCACGCAACCTGTCCGGTGAGACAAAGCAGGTCCAGCAGCGACGAATCGTATTTGTCCATTCGCGCCGGCAGCACCGCCCGCTCCCATGCGCTTGCCGCGAGCTCGAAGCCATCGAGTGTCTGCACGATTGCTCGCAGTCCGTCCAGACCGGCCAGGCGCGCGGCGGGATCGACGTGCTGCCACGCGAACAGAAAGCGCGTGAAGTCTGCAGGGCTGACGGGTTCGATTTCCGCGCGCAACCGATTCAGGGTGTAGCGATGAATCCGCGCAAGCAGCCGGCGATCGCACCATTCAAGCGTCGCCGCCGGCGGGGCTGAAGCCCCGCCACTACAGGCCACACTGGTGGGTGCGACATCATCACGAGCATGTAGTGGCGGGGCTTCAGCCCCGCCGGCGATCGTGAATCGTCCGCGCAGCACGACGCCTTCCGCTTCGAGCGCGAGCAGCGCCGTGTCGATCTCTTCAACGGGAACGGCGAGCGATTCCGCGATCTCCCCGGCCGTTGTCGGTCCAACGACGGTCAGGCGGCCGCGCACGATCTCGCGGACGGCATCAGCGCGTGGCCACTCACGGCTGGCGCGTGCGGCCGGCGCGGCGATTTCCGGCTGCAACGCCAGCGCGGGGTGAATCGCTCTGAGCTCCGGCAGACGCTCGGCCGCGGTCCATGCCTTTCGGTTCGATCGCGGCAGCTCCGCGATCGCCGCGCGTCGCATGCCGGCGAGCTCGGCAAAGAGCTCCACCGGAGCTTCGACCTCGTCTTCAAACAGAATTCCGGCGGTCAGGAGCGCATCGTGCAGTTCGTCAGCCGTTCGCGGATCCGGACGCGCTTCACCCGACACACGCGCGATGGCTTCGGGATCAAGCGCGCCCAAATCGTTCGATGAACCCGGTTCACCCGCCCGCCGCGCGTACACGGCGTGCGCTCGTCGCTCTTCGAGCGGCGCATCGTCCAGGAATGCGTACGGCCGCGCGTTGAGGATTTCGTGGGCGAGCGGCGATGGCTCAGGCGTATCGCGCGCAACAAGCTGGATCTCGCCTCGTTGGATGCGTTCCAGTACGCGAGCGAGGCCCTCGAAGTCCATCGCTTCGTAGAGGCAATCGCGCACCGTTTGCTTGACGAGCGGATGATCGGGGATCTGCCGATCGCCCGGGATGTTCTCGAGACACGCCGCCGCGTCCGGGAACACCGACGTCATGAGATCGTCCGCGAGCATCCGCTGCAACTGCGGCGCGACCTTCTTGCCTCCACGATTGCGCGGCACGGCAAGCGAGATCGTCGTATTCCACCGCCAGCGCGTCTTGAACACCGGTGCGTCCAGAAACGCCTGCACGAGAATGTCGCGTGCCGTCGCAGGATGCAGATACCGGAACACATCCGCAAGCGGAAAGGAATGCTGCGGACCGAGCGACAGCAGCAGGCCTTCTTCGGTTGCCGCGGCCTGCAGCTCGAAATTGAACTGGCGGCAGAAGCGTTTGCGCAGCGCGAGACCCCACGCCTTGTTGATGCGGCTGCCGAACGGCGCGTGGAGCACGAGCTGCATTCCGCCCGACTCGTCGAAGAATCGTTCGAGCACGATGGTGTCTTGCGTGGGCATCGCGCCGAGGGCGCGCCGTGAATCGGTGAGGTAGTTGACGATTTGCTCACTGGCGGCTGCAGGAAAACCTTCAGCCAATGCCGAAGCCCCGCTGACGCCATTCGCGCGCTCGATCTCCTTGCGCAACTCACTCACCGCCCGGGAGAGCTCATCGCTCCTGCCGGGCGCCTCGCCCAGCCAGAAGGGGATGTTAGGAGGCGCGCCTTTCGCGTCGGCGACCCGCACAAACCCGGCGCCCACCTGGAGCACCTGCCACGACGCGTTGCCCAACTGAAACACGTCGCCCACCATGCTCTCGATCGCAAAGTCTTCGTTGAGCGTGCCGATGAAGGTGTCCTCGGGCTCGAGGACCACGCGGTAATCTGCGACTTCGGGAATAGCGCCGCCGGACGTGATGGCGAGCATGCGCGATCCGCGCCGCCCACGCACCTTGCCATTCACCTCGTCGCGATGCACCAGCGCTGCCCGCCGGCCTCGTCTCGTCGCAAAGCCCTCGGCGGTCATCTTCAGCACCGCATCGAAATCTTCGCGCGCAAGCTGTCGGTACGGCCACGCGCGCCGGGCCAATGCAAAGAGCGCGTCTTCGTCGTACTCGCCGCACGCACTCTCGGCCACGAGCTGCTGCGCGAGCACATCGAGCGGGGCGTCATGCGACACGATGGCATCGAGCTCGCCGTCTGCTGCGGAGCGGAGAAGCGCCGCGCACTCGACGAGATCGTCGCGCGAGATGGGAAACAAGCGACCCTTCGGCAGTCCCGAGACGGTATGACCCGATCGTCCAACGCGCTGAAGGAACGTCGCGATGCGATGCGGCGACCCAATCTGACAAACCAGATCGACGCTTCCGATATCGATGCCGAGCTCGAGCGATGCGGTCGCCACGAGCGCTCTGAGCTGCCCGCCCTTCAGTCGTGATTCCGCATCGAGACGACGCTCCTTGGAAAGGCTGCCATGATGCGCGGTGACGGCGTCTTCGCCAAGCCGCTCACTCAGTTGCCGCGCAAGCCGCTCCGCCAATCGCCGCGTGTTGACGAAGACGAGCATCGTGCGATGCGCGCCTACGAGCGACGTCAGCCGCTCGTAGTACTCGGTCCAGACCTCATGCGACATGACCGCTTCGAGCGGTGAGCCGGGCACTTCAAGTGCGAGATCCATCTGCCGCCGGTGTCCTTCGTCGACGATCGCGCATGCGGCTGCACCATCTCGATCGACCGAGGAAGCGCCGACGAGATATCGCGCGACTTCCTCAATGGGCTTCTGTGTCGCTGACAGACCCAGCCGCACGAGCGGACCGCCGGCCACCTGCTGGAGCCGTTCGAGCGAGAGTGCCAGATGCGCGCCGCGACGTGTGCCAATCACCGCGTGAATTTCATCGACGATGACGGTGCGGGTGGTGCGGAGCATGCTGCGGCTCCGCTCCGCAGTCAGAAGCAGGTAAAGCGATTCAGGCGTCGTCACCAGAATATGCGGCGGCGTGCGAAGCATCGCGGCGCGTTCGCTCTGTGGTGTATCGCCCGTCCTGACCGCCGCTGTAATCCGTGGAACCGAGGTGCCATTCTCTTCGGCCAGATGTCGAATGCCGCGGCGCGGCTCAGCAAGGTTCTTGTGGATGTCGGCGCTCAGCGCCTTGAGCGGTGACACATAGACCACGCGCACTTCGTCCGGCAGCGTCGTCGACACGCCTTCGGTGACGAGATCGTCAATTGCGGTCAAAAACGCCGCGAGTGTTTTCCCCGAGCCTGTTGGCGCCGCAATGAGCGTGTGGCGCCGCTCGCGGATGGCGGCCCAGCCCTTTTGCTGTGCCGCCGTTGGCACGCCCAGGGTTTCGCGAAACCAGCGACTGACGAGTGGATGAAAGGTCGATAATGACGGCAATTTGATATCCTTCGCCGATCGGCGGGGCTAAAGCCCCGCCACTACGGTGTGCATACGTAGTGGCGGCCCTTCCGCCGTCGCTAAAGCTATGGCGGACCGCCGTAGCCTTGGCGAAGGCTGGTCAGGGCCGCCTCGCGGGCGCGGGGTATGGCCCGCTATTCCCGAGAGGATCTTTATGGTAAGCCGTCGCGCGTTTCTTCGCATCACCGGGACTGTCGGCGCCGCTGCGTACGCAGCGAAAACCTATGGAATCGAAGAGGTCCTCGCCGCCTCCGCGCAGGTGGCGGGCCGTTCGGCAGATGACGTGGCGCAGGACGAATTCTACTGGCGCGAGATCCAGCAGGCCTTCACGCTCGATCGGACGCTGATCAATCTCAACAACGGCAACAGTTGCCCAAGCCCGCGGGTCGTCCACGAGGCGCTCAAGCGGTACCTGGATTTTTCGAATCAGGCGCCGGTCTATCACCGCGGATTGCTGGAACAGAACCGGGAAACGGCGCGTCGCCGGCTCGCCGCGGAATTCGGCTGCGACATGGAAGAGATCGCCGTCACGCGCAACTCGAGCGAGGCGCTCCAAATCGCGCAGAACGGCATCGATCTCAAGGCGGGCGACGAGGTGCTCACGACCGAGCAGGATTACGGCCGGATGCTGACGACGTGGGATCAGCGAATGCGCCGCGAGAAGATCAAAGTGACGCAGATCAACTTCCCGGTGCCCACTACCCAGGACGATCTCTATCAGCGGTTTGACAAGGCGATCACCCCGCAGACGAAGGTGCTCCACTTTTGCCATATCACGAATCTGACGGGGCAGCTTTTTCCGGTGCAGCGCCTTGCACGCCTGGCGCGGCAGCGCGGCCTCCTGACGATCGTCGACGGCGCGCATGCGGCGGCGCACTTCCCTTTCAAGCTGCGCGATCTCGAGATGGACTACTACGGCACGAGCCTTCACAAGTGGCTGCTTGCGCCACACAACACGGGCTTCCTCTACGTCCGGCGCGAGCGGATTGCGCCCACGTGGCCGCTCCAGGCCGCGCCCGCACGCCGCTCGAACGACATCAGGAAGTTCGAAGAGGTGGGCACGATCTCGGCGGCGCCGTACGCGGCCATCAACGAAGCGCTCGCGTTTCATCAGGCGATCGGCGTGGAGCGTAAGGCCGCGAGGTTGCGGTTCCTGACGATGCGATGGGTGAATCAGCTGAAGAAGAACCCGCGGATCAAGATTCATTCGGATCTCGAACACACCTACGGGCTGGCAAACGTCGGCATCGAGGGAATCAAGGCGGCAGACGCGTCGAAGTTCCTGTGGAACAAGTACCGCATCATCGCCAATGCGATCGTTCGCGACGATTACCAGGGCTTGCGCATCACGCCAAACGTGTACACCACGCTCGAAGAGATCGACACCTTTGTTACGGCGATGGAGGATTTGCTGAAAAATGGAGTGTCCGCCGCTACCGCGTGAGCGGACACTGAAGCTCACAAGTTTCCAGTTGCCAGTTGCCAGTTCAAAGTTTAGTTTTCAGTTACTTGTCGTTCACTGAGAACTAAAGAACTCAACTTTGAACTGGCAACTGGAAACTGGAAACTAATCTCCGCAGGTCACTTAGTGCTGACTTTCATAATTACGGTGGCATTCGGCCGGCGATGCATCCCCGCTGGCTGCGTTGCTCCTCCCTCAAATATGCCCAATATTCTCGGTCGTCGCGCCTTGCCATCGGGGCGCCTCGCCGCCCTCGGTGCGGCACCGTAATTATGAAAGGCAGCACTTAGCTATGACAGCGATGCAAACCCGCCGACGTTTCCTCGCCGCGTGTTCCGCCGCCGGCGTCACCACAACGCTGCTGCCCGGCGTGCTGTGGGCGCGGATGCAGGAACAAGGCACGCCAAAAGTCTCGCTGGCGATGCTCAACGACGCGCTCGCCCTCTCGGGACTCGATTTCAATGAAGAGGAGAAAAAGCAGCTCCTCAACAACCTGAATCCCAATCGCTACGACGAGCTGCGAAAGATTCACATCGACGACACCGTCGCGCCGCCGATGTACTACAGCCCGCTCGTTCCGGGCACGAAGCTGGATCGAACGCCAAGGCCGATTCGCGTGAGCAAGCCGCCGGTGATCAGGCGGCCAGCCACTCTCGAGGAGGCGGCGTTCTGGCCCGTCACTCACCTCGCGGAGCTGATTCGGACGCGGCAGGTTACATCGACCGAGCTGACGAAGATGTACCTGGAGCGGCTGCACCGCTACCACCCGCTGCTCAATTTCGTCGTGACGTTCACCGACGATCTCGCGTTGAAGCAGGCGGCCCAGGCGGATCAGGAGATTGCCGCCGGAAAGTATCGCGGAGCGCTGCACGGCATTCCGTGGGGCTGTAAGGACATCATCTCGGTGCCGGGGTACAAGACCACCTGGGGATCGGGTGCGTTTCAGGATCAGCAGCTCGACACCGAGGCGACTGTCGTGAAGCTTCTTCGCGAGGCTGGCGCGGTGCTTCTCGCCAAGCTCGCGACCGGTGAGCTCGCGGCGGGCGATCAGTGGTTCGGCGGCCGCACGAACAACCCGTGGAACGCCAAGCAAGGGTCGAGTGGATCCTCCGCCGGTCCAGGATCCGCAACGGCCGCAGGCTGCGTGGGGTTTGCGATTGGAACGGAGACGAGTGGATCGATCCTGAGTCCCTCGACGGTCAACGGCGTCACCGGGTTGAGACCGACGTTCGGCCGCGTGAGCCGCTACGGCGCGATGACGTTGTCGTGGACGCAGGACCGGTTGGGGCCGATGTGCCGGTATGCCGAAGACTGCGCGCTCGTGTTTCACACGATCGCTCGACCCGACGAGAACGATTTCAGCGTGATCGATCTGCCGTTCAATTTCGACGCGCTGACCGACGTGCGCAAGCTCCGTGTCGGCTACCTCGCCGCGGGGTTCAGCGAAAAGCGCGATCCGGAATGGAAGGCGAACGAGGATGCGGTGTTTGCGGAGCTCAAATCAATCGGCATCACACCGGAGCCGTTCGAGCTGCCGAAGATGCCGCTCAACGTGCTGCAGGGGATTCTCGGCGCCGAGTCGGGCGCCGCGTTCGATCAATCGCTGCGCAGCGGGCGTCTCGGGAGAATGACGAACAAGCAGCGCAGCAACGGGTTCAGGTCGTCGCGGCTCACGCCTGCCGTGGAGTACCTGCAGGCGCAACGCATTCGCACGATGGTGATGAAACAGTTGAACGACGCGATCTCGAAATTCGACGTCTACCTCGTGCCGGCCACGGGTGGTGGCGTGCGCGCGGGCGGCGGCCCGTCCACTTCGCCCGGGCAAGGCCGCGGGGATGCAGCCGCACCAACTGCAGCCGGTGTCGAAACGCCGCCGGCCGGCACACCGCCGCAGCCTCCAAGCATCACGCGCGATCACTTCAGCGCGGCAAACGTGTGCGGCATTCCCGCGGTCTCAGTCCCGAACGGGTTCACGAAGGCGGGCACACCCACGAGCATCACCTTCATGGGCCGGCTGTACAACGAGGCCGGCATACTCGCGCTCGTGAAGGCCTATCAGGATCGCGCGGGGTGGCACAAGAAAACGCCGACGCTCAACGTGAATCCAACGACAACGTCCGGGTACCGCTAAGAGCATCACCACGAAATCACGAAATCACGAAATCACGAAAAAGACAATCACATTAGATTTCGTGTTTTCGTGGATCTTTCGTGTTTTCGTGGTATCACGTACGGGCCACAGAGTCACCGAGACACAGAGAAAGATCTGTACGAGATCCCCAAAAACATTCTTTCTCTGTGCCTCTGCGACGCGGTGGCTTCGTCATCGGTGTCGCGAGGTAAATATTCAATGACAAGTGGTTTCAAGGAATTGGCGCTCAGTGTGCTCGTCCTCCTCTGCGCGAGCGCCGCTGGCGCGCAGCAGGAAACCGCAACCCTGATCGGCAGCGTCGACGATGCGCAGAAGGGAGCGGTGCCGGGCGTCACAGTCACTGCACGGAATGTCGAGACCGGGTTCGTGCGAACCGGAGTGACAGACGCGGAGGGCCGTTACCGCATTGCGGCGATCCCGCCTGGCGTATACGCGCTCACGGCGGAACTGCAAGGGTTCGCCCCGCAGATTCGCCGCGGCGTCACGCTCACGGTCGGCGCGGAGGCGGTCGTCAATTTCACGATGACCGTCGCGGGCGTCACCGAAGCGCTCACCGTTGTCGCCGACATACCAGTTGTCGAGACGACGACCTCCGCCGTGCAGGAAACACTTCGACGTGATCAGATCGATCTGTTGCCGCTCGCGGGTCGCGATTACACCGCGGTCCTCCGGCTCGTGCCGGGCGCCGCGGCCAACAACAGCTCATATGGGTTTGCCGGGTCGCGCGGACGCTCCAATACGTGGCACATCGACGGCGTCGACAACAGCGACGAGATATCGGGATTCGCACATCAAAGTCCCGCACTCGACTCCATTCAGGAGATTCAGGTTCTCGTCAACGGCTTCAAGGCCGAGTACGGCCAGGCCTCCGGCGGCATTGTCAACGTCATCACACGCTCGGGAACCAACGACGTGCACGGCAGCAGCCTATTTCTCTTCCAGGATCAATCGCTTCGATCGCGAAGCCCATACGCCGATCGAACGCAGCCGGCAGATCCGTTCCAGCGGCTCCAGTACGGCGCGACGGTCGGCGGGCCGCTCAAGCGGGACAAACTTCACTACTTTGCGACGTACGAACGGGAAGATCGCGATACCGCATCGGTGACGACAGGCACCTACCCCGCCGCGACGGATGCCTTCTCGCCCGCCATGCGGCAGTTTCTGAACGCGAATGCCATCGACATCGGTTTATTCGGCACAGGTGGCCGTCAGCGCTATGTCCGGCCTGAGTTCGTCGACGTGCACAAGGCAACAGGACGGCTCGATTATCAACGAAGCGCAACTCAGTACATGACGGCGCGGTACCTGCTCGACTCCAACGACCAACCCTCGGGGCAGAGCGGCACCATTTACGACTACAACGGCAGCCGGAGCTATCTGCGCACGAATTACGTGAACCTGAATCACAAATGGATTGTCGGCGCGAACAAACTGAACGAAGCGTACGTTCAGTACGGCAACCATCACGAAGAGATCAACGCAACCTACACGACGTTTCCGACCCTGTCGGTCTCCGGTGCCTTTACGCTGGGATCCACCACCAACTTCAACCCTGTCGATAATCACGTCGTCGCCATCAACGACAACCTGACATGGAACCTGCCGCGCACGCGGACGGGCGAGCACGTGCTCAAGATGGGGGCGCAATTGAAGCTGCTCCGGTCGGACAGCTACTTCGATTCGAATTTCCGCGGCACGTATACGTTCTCGAACGTCGCCGACTTCATCGCCGGACGCCCGTCCCGGTTCACGCGCAATCAGGGCGACAGCCGTCTGAAGCGGCCGGACGAGCTGTACGGTGCTTTCTTTCAGGACGACTGGCGACCCACGGGCAATGTGACGGTCAATCTCGGTATTCGATATGACTATGAATCCGCAAAAACGCTCGCGCTCGTCAACGTGATCGGCCATCCAGGTCCGGGAATCAGCGGCGACAAGAACAACGTGTCACCGCGGGTCGGGTTTGCGTGGTCGCCCAACGGCGACACGCGACAGGTGTTTTACGGGGGAACGGGGATCTATTACGACCAGGTCATTCTCAACATCATCGGCAACGCGCGCTTTACGCCGCCCAAGGTGATCGGTATCCAGATCGACAACCCCGCGTTTCCGGATCCGTTTCTTGGCGGCACGGTCAGTGTCCCGACGCCCAGCCTTTCGATCATCGATCCTGAGCTCGTCACGCCGTGGAATTGGAATTCCCAGATCGGCTATCGGCGCGAGCTCGCGACGAACCTCGGACTGGACGTCGCGTTCGTTTACAACCGCGGCGAAGATCACATCGGCATCATCAACACGAACGCGGGTCTGCCAGGTACCGCTTCATCGACCGGAGCGAATCCAGTGCGGCCCGATCCGAATTTCGTCAACAAGAGCTTCTACACGAACTACGGAAAGATTCGGTATAAGGGTCTGCTCGTCGATCTGACGAAGAGGGTCAGCCGCGATTTCCAGGGCGGCCTCGTGTACACCCTGTCGAAGACGGAAAACAACGCGTTCAATTTCGTCAGCAGCCTGCAGGCGCCTTCGCTTCCCGCCCTCAGCTTCGGCCCGGACGATCAGGATCGGCGACATCGCATAGAAGGACACGTCGAAGTGAACCTGCCGTTTGGTGTTCAGTTGGGAACCATCGTCGAATATCGCTCTGAAGCCCCGCTGGACGTGGTGGCGAACGGCCGCGATCTGAACGGGGATGGCATCACAGGGGATTGGGTGAACGAGGGCCTCTGTCTGCCGCGCGCCGGCGTAGTGGCGTGCCCCGGCTTCAGCTACTCACGGAATTCCGTCCGAGACCTGTCTCTCGAAGACGCCAACCGGCTGCGCGGGCTCTTTGGGCAATCTGCCATCACGGCTTTTGCGAATAACCCAAAATATTTCAACCTCGACGCGACGCTGCAGAAGCGGTTCCCGTTCGCGAAACAGGGCGTGAGGTTCACGGTCGAGATGTTCAACGCGTTCAATGTTCCACAGCGAACGCTGCCAAATGCGCAAATCCTCAGCGGTCTCTTCGGCACGTACACGGCTGTCTCGCAACCGCGCGCGATTCAACTGACGCTTCAATACGACTTCTGATGATTCAGGCGGGTTGCACCGCGCTCACAATCAGCTCGATGAGCTCAGGTGCGCTGAGCGCCTCGAGATCGAGCGATTCGTCCGCAAGCTCGTACGCGCGGACGATGTTCCGAAGATGCCAGGCCCGCAGTGCACCGAGCTCGCGGCGCAGGAGATCTTCGCCCTTGGCGCCGACGGAAAATGGGTCGAGCACTGCCCGATCCATCGATGGTCCCGCAAGAATCGTCTCGGTGACGACCGCCGGTGCGGGCTCGTCGAAATACGGTTCCGGCAGCTCGCGCCTCGTGATCTTCAGCCGTTCGCGCGCGCGCGCCAGCGCGCCTTCGAGATAGGTGACCGACAGGCCGTGCGCCCAGTAGACGAGCGCATCCCGATCCGGCTGCGTCGTTTCGCGCGGGGTACGGCGCACATCCGATCCGTCGAGGGCGACGAACTCTATCCACCCTTCCCAAATGTGACCGCTGGGCCGGCCACAGACTCGTGCTGAGTACCGAGTGCCGTCTGCAGCCACGAAGGTCTCAATTACGCTCACTACCTCAGCCATGTTTCCTCCCGTACGTTCGGTATTTCATATTTGCAAGGCGGACGCCAGCACATGTCGAGCGTTACGCTTGCCACGCATGCGGCGGGCAACGGCGTCGCTCCTGCTGAGTAGTGTTCTCACACTGAGCAGCGTGTCATTTACGCCTGCCGCGGGACTGCGGCACGAGTTCCGCGCTCTCTGGGTTGACACATTCAACACCACGCTGAACACCCACGCGGACGTCGTGCGGATCGTTTCAAGCGCGCGCGCGGCGCGGATGAACGTGCTTCTCGCGCAGGTGCGACGTCGCGGCGATGCGTGGTATCTCGTCGGGGCCGAGCCGCCGCCGGACTTCACGCCAATCGAGCCCGGGTTCGATCCGCTGGCGGATCTGCTTGCGACGGCTCATAGCGCAGGCATCCAAGTGCACGCGTACGTGATTGCAAGCGCCATCTGGAACAAGGACCCCGCGCTGTCGCCGCCAGCAAACGGTCCGCCGCTCGATCCCCGCCACGTCTTCAATCAACACGGTGGTTACGACAGCGCGACGAGAACGGTCGTGCAAGGACCATCGACCTGGCTGACGCGAACGCTGCTGCCGGACGGACCCGGCATCGCGTATCAGGGCCATCGAATCAACGGAGAGTTCTGGCTCGATTTCGGCCACCCGGACGCGGCCGCCTACACCGTGCAGGTGCTGACGCAACTGGTCAGCAACTACGACGTCGACGGACTTCACCTCGATCGCATTCGATATCCCGAGCTGACGGCGAGCGGTCAGACACCTTCTGCCGGAGCGAACATTGGATACAACGCAGTCAGCGTTGCGCGCTTCCAGCGGCGCTACGGAATCAGCGCGGCAACCACTCCTTCGCCCGGAGATCTTCGCTGGGCCGATTGGCGTCGCGCGCAGGTGACCAATCTTGTGCGGCGGATCTACCTCAATTGCGCGGCGATCAAGCCCGGTATTCTGATCTCCGCTGCGCTGATTGCGTTCGGCGGAGGACCGGCGACGGATCAGGCGTGGCAATCAGCTGAAGCATACTGGCGCGTTTATCAGGATTGGCGCGCATGGCTTGCGGAGGGCATTCTCGACGTCGCCATTCCCATGAATTACAAGAGGGAACACGACGCGTTACAGGCCGCGCAATTCGATCAGTGGATGGCTTTCGCCAAATCGCACCAATACAATCGCGCCGCACTCGTCGGCGTGGGCGCGTTTCTGAACGGCGTCGAAGGAACGCTGCGACAGGTCAGACGGTCGCTTGCTGCGGATCGCGATGGCCAGGCCTTGGGTGTCGCCTTCTTTTCGCTGGCGAACGCGAGCGACGCCGTCGTCAACAATCCGTTTGCGCTTCCACCGGGTCAAACATCGCCAAAAAGAGATTTCGGCGACCTGGCCGCTGCGCTCACCACCGGAGGAGCGATCGATGGCCGCAGCCGCTACGAACTGCCGATGGAGCCGGTATTTCAAGACGAGGCTCTGGCGCCTGTGCTCTCGTGGAAGATCGCGCCACGCGTCGGACACGTGATGGGATACGCAACGCTTGACGATGGGACACTGCTGGACGGCGTGGCCGTACGGCTTGTTGACCTGAGAGCAGGGATCGTGCGAGGGGCCGAAACCGATGGTGGCGGGTTCTTCGGCTTTGTCGACGTCGAACCGGGCGCTTACGCGCTGGCATTCGCGAAGGCCGGACCAGCTTTACGGACGATGCGAATCGACGTTCAATCCGGGCATGTGACGTCTGTCGTACTGACGGCGACACCGTGAAGTGTCACAATCGAACCATGTCTGCCAAGCGATACCAATTCAAAGTGATTGAAACGGAAACCTCCGCCGAGTTGGAGACGCGACTCCAGGAGGCGGGCGCACAGCAGTGGTGCGCCGTTGGCTACGGCGTGACTCCGGAAGGACGGCGCACTGTTTTGATGCAGAGGAAGGTCAAAATGCACGGTCACCATCAGCACCGCACCGGCAGGCACGGCACCCCGCCGGTTGCCGGGTGAAGGGGTTGAACTAAAATCGCTGCAGTAAAGTGCGCCCGTAGCTCAGTCGGATAGAGCATCAGCCTTCGAAGCTGGGGGTCACAGGTTCGAGCCCTGTCGGGCGCACCACAACTTCAAGGGTTCAAGGGTTCAAGGGTTCAAGGGTTCAAGGGTTCAAGGGTTCAAGGGTTCAAGGGTTCAAGGGTTCAAGGGTTCAAGGGTTCAAGGGTTCAAGGGTTCAAGGGTTCGAAGG
>Ga0137374_10002046_pt1 | contig 23653 bp, 27 predicted proteins | sample SagtaG_20_FD_104811 | JGI IMG/M metagenome (GOLD analysis project Ga0137374, IMG submission 104811) | Vadose zone soil microbial communities from Sagehorn Ranch, Mendocino, California, USA - Sage1_R_100_16 metaG | ecosystem: Environmental > Terrestrial > Soil > Vadose zone | place: USA... | reverse complement strand
TCGGGAAACGCACGGCGGCGGGCTGGAGTACATCGGTCTCATAGAGAGTACGCCCGACCACGGCTTCACGTAAGTCTCGCACAAGCGTTTCAACTTCAGGTACTTCAGCCATGATTTCAGTCTCTTTCCGAGAGCATAATATCTTTGAGGAATGTTAGCGATAGCTATGTTGCTTAACGTTTATCGCCAGTTTTCCAAGTATATCTAACCCGTGGAATCATCACCATGGCAGGAATCCTAAAGGTGATAATCCAACAGAAAAGGATATGAGATTATTGGACTCAATTTTCGCTATGCCCCGGCAAAGTACGTTGGAGCTTCCATATGAAGAACACACGGGACGAGCCGCAAACCGTTCGATGGCAGTCCTCCATGCCTTCCGTAAACGAGGGGTTTTGACGTGCTACAATGAGACTACAGCCAACCGCTTCTCAAAGCTGACTACATTCTCAGCGATCCTTAGGCACGAAGGGTCCGACAGCATGATGCTGTTATTCATGGGTGAAAAGAACAGGGAACATTGGACAAGAGAAGATGCCAAGCAGGATGAAGTTCATGAGATCTCTATAAACATCACAGGAGAGGATTTGAAGAAAATTGACGACTGGTACTGGCTTCTTCGGGTGACGAACTTTGATTCGGTGCATACCACGGAGTGTTCCCTCAGAATTGAGTACCAGGAATAACATCGTTATTACAGGACACATATCTAAATCTTGTACTTCGAACATTGAAACATAAACTCAATCTCAGTGACGAAGACTCATTTCATTCTCTATGTTAAAGATCAAGCACGGAGTACGGCCTTTTACTCACAAGTCTTAGGTTGTCATCCTTCCTTGAATGTTCCCGGAATGACTGAGTTCTCCTTCTCGGAGAACTGTATCTTGGGTTTGATGCCAATCTCTGGGATCAAACGATTACTTGGAGATAAGTTACCTGATCCAGCACTCAGTACAGGTGTTCCACATTGCGAGATATACTTGCTCGTCAGCCGCGCCTTCGACTATCATCAGCGAGCTATCGAAGCAGGGGCTATCGAATTAAGCGGTCTTGAGAATCGTGACTGGGGGCATCGTGTCGCCTATAGCCTTGACCCCGATGGTCATGTCTTAGCGTTCGCAGAACAAATTGAATCCAGATCAGAATCAAAATGAACATGGCAAGGATTACTAGCATGGATTGTTATCGACCGCATAACAAACTAAGATTGGGCTATGAGTTTAGGTAGTATCAAGGAGTAATTCTACTTAATCTTTTGCTCGCCGTCGCTATTTTGTTCTTCATTATCATGTTTGCGGGCGGCATCATTGTTGATCAATATCCTTGTTGGATTGGTGTGCCGAACTGCGACTAAAAAGATCGTTCATCGCGCTGGCAAAGTCGTTTTTAAATTCAACGTTGTGTGTAAAATGTTATTAAGTTTACGGCGATTCTGTTTTTCAGGCGGCGAGTATTGTGTTAAGTGTGGTTGCCCAACACAGCCTGTAGAAGACTTCTGGACGAGCGCCAGCCTATCCTGCCCTGTCCCATCCGCCTGCATCTGCCCGTGCCTACCGGCAGGGTAGGTATGGCGCAGGCACAGGCGGGCCGGGATGACTAGGTGCAGGCAAGCCGAATCTACAGTCGAACCGTAATGACCATCTTGCTGCCAGCCATCTTCAAACGCGGGGAAAGGATGAATATTTAATCATGTGGTATTAATTACTCAATCAAGGAGATAAACCTATGTATGCCAGAGTTACAACCACTCAATTTTCACCATACCGGCTGGACGAGGCGATTGGTATTGTCCGGGATCAGGTTTTACCTGCCGCTCAACAACAAAACGGCTTTAAAGGTTACATGATGTTGGTTGATCGAGGTACTGGTAAGGGTATTACCATTACCCTATGGGAAGAAGAGACTGACAGGCAAATCACGGGTTCCAATAGCAACTACTATCGGGAGGCAGTTGGCAAAGTTGTGCCGTTCCTGACGGATGCCCCATTGGTCGAAGACCTCGAGATCGTGATCCAGGCATAAATCCGGGTAAATATTGTGTTTTATAGCCTGAAAGGAGGCTGCGATGGACTATGCTATCCTCCCAGCGCAGGAGCGTATTCACCGGACTGTGGAAGCAGTCACAGCACGTGGCATTAACGCCGAACTGGTTGAAACAAAGGAAGATGCACTGGCGCGCGTAAAAACTCTGATCCCAGCAGGCGCGGTCGTGATGACCGGCAGCTCGCTGACGCTTACCCAAATTGGCTTAAACGACGTGCTGGTCTCAGGCCAACATCCTTGGCGCAATTTCAAAGCGGATCTACTTGCTGAAAAGGACCCAGCTAAACAAGCGGCATTGCGCTTGCAGGGCACACTCGCTGAATTTTACCTTGGCAGTGTGAACGCCATCGCCGAAACGGGCGAACTCGTTTTTGCCAGCGCGACCGGAAGTCAACTGCCTGCGTATGCTTACTCCAGCCGTAATGTGATTTGGGTGGCTGGTGCACAAAAGATCACGCCCACGCTGGATGATGCTCTGCGACGCGTCCGCGAGTACGTCCTTCTATTGGAAGATCAACACGCCAGAAGAGCCTGGGTAACAAGGCTGGCAGTTTCATTGGGAGGATTCTGATTTTGGAGCGCGAACCGCCCTTTCTGCGCCGGAACCTAACACTGATTCTAGTCAATCAAATCTTGGGGTTCTGAACTTGCTGACTGAGCAATCCTTGTGGCACAATCGTGCATACAGACAACCGCACTCTGCGACTGATGCCCACCGGTAGGCGGTTCAGAGTCTTTTCAGGATCTGACGAAAGGAGAACTATGAGAACTGATCAAACAGCACCCAAGACTATAGATGAATATATCGCAGGCTTCCCACGTGATATTCAAGAGATTTTGGGAAAGATCAGGATGACAATTAGAAAAGCGGCACCAGACGCGGAAGAGACAATCAAGTATCGAATGCCGACCTTCACGCTGAAAGGTAATTTGGTTCATTTTGCTGCTTTCAAAAAGCATATCGGTTTTTATCCTACGCCAACAGGAACTGAGAAATTTCAAAAGGAGCTATCTGTTTATAAAGGCGCAAAGGGTTCGGTAAGATTTCCATTAGATAAACCCATTCCTTTCAACCTGATCAGCAGAATTGTTAAGTTTAGGGCGAAGGAGAATTCGGAAAGAGCAGAAGCAAAAAGGAAGAAGAAATAACTGGAGAAAATCGTTGCCTATATCTAACCCAAACTACCCTATCATTGAACTGCGCGTCGCATTCACAACTAGTGATTATGAACGATTGGTAAAGTTCTATTGCGATGGACTCGGGATTGAGCCTGCGCAACTTTGGAATAATGGTCAAGGTCGAGCGCTCATCCTCGACATGGGCCATGCCACTCTGGAACTCTTTGACGAAGCACAGGCCCAGACGATTGATCAGATCGAAGCGGGAAAACGCATTAGCGGACAGATTCGGTTTGCACTTCAAGTGCCCGACTTGAAGGCAGCTATGGAGCGGTTACTTGCCCATGGGGCGATATTAATTCACCCACCAATCATTACTCCCTGGGGTGATTATAACGTGCGGCTTCAAGACCCAGACGGCATGCAAATTACACTATTTCAGACACTTGATGATAAAGAATAAGGTAAGCAACATCCACACTTTCCTCTCAAAATCAGAAAGGGTATAGGGTATGCTTGAAATCATTGATTTGAGTCAGGAAATCTTCCCAGGTATGCCCGTATTTCCTGGTCTTCCGGAAGTGAAGATCACCTTACATGTATCGCATGAACAGTGGGATGGCATTACCGATAGTGACATCGTTTCACCTGCCGTGAACCGGCTGGAATTGGGCGAACATACAGGTACGCATGTCGATGCTATTAACCATATGGCACGTCAATACCGGGGACAGTCGATTGATACAATGCCACTAACGATGTTCTATACAGAGGGTATCTGCTTAGACCTATCTTATAAAAGTCCGCGGGAATTAATTGAGACAGCCGATTTAGAACGCGCCCTCTCCGAGACGGCTCTTGAAATTAAGCAGGGGGATACTGTTCTATTGTATACAAATCATTATCGCCGCGCATTTGGGACAGACGATTGGCACAATGGACCGGGGGTCAGCGCTGACGCAGCGCGCTGGCTGGGTCAGCAGAAGATTGCAGCTTTTGGCGTGGAAACGATGGCACCGGGCGTACTTCACGTTTCTAATAAGGAAGTTCACCATATTTGTGGGGAGTTGGGCTTTACGCATTATGAAAACATGATCAATTTGTATCAGCTAATCGGTCGAGGACGTTTTCGCTTTATTGGTCTGCCGCTCAAGATCCGCGGCGGGACTGGCTCGCCTGTGCGGGCCATTGCTGTCTTCGAACGGTGACTTGATGAAAAAATTAGCGTTACTGCACCCGCACAGTGGGGAATATATATTGATCAGATTGTGATTCCCTTTAAAGAAGCACGGCTGCGAGAAGTCTTTGGAGAGGCTTATCAGCAGTATTGTATGCGAGTGCGACGCGGGATATAAGTCAGATACTTAGCACATTGATGGGCACCTGACGCTTTACCGCGAGCAGCTTATATAAATTTTTATGAGCATTTTGTTGAATTCAAATGAATAGCGTGCTATGATGAATTTGGGTGCAAAATGACAAACCATTTGAGTTCTTCTTTATGGCAACGCCCTGTCACGCGGCTAGGCCGGGCTGGCGGCAACGTTCGTGTTGATGTTTATCATCAATTCCACGGTGGTCATGCCCGCTTCCGAGCCAGCATGGTGGAGACATAATCTGTTGCCCTTCTACGGCATTTTTATGCTCCTATGTGACCTATCAGCAGTAAAACTCACCAACTCTGACCGCTGGGCTCATCCGTACCCCCGGCGGACTTCTAATTCAGAGGGTAATTGATGTTTGCACCAAAGGAACCTAGGCGGGCAAGTTCCATAGCGCGACCTTCACGAAAGGGAAGTGATCCTTGCCTTCACTCAACAATGGCGTACAGACGACAGTGCTCCACTTCGCTACACATAGTTCTTCCAACCTTGAGTAATCTCATGCTTGCGCGGATGCGCAACTGTCGGGCCGTTTTTTGTGTTTTTCAGTAAGGTAGACCGTGGTCAGAGAAAGGACTTCCGCTATGCTTGAAGATGAAACGTCTAATACAGCAAGCGATATTGCCCAACAGAATGAACTAAGTAATGAATGACTTTCCTTATTTACGCCTCCAACTCATCGTTTTTGCACTGGTAACGGCCTCGTTTACCAACATTTACATCACTCAGCCAGTATTGCCGATTTTGCAAAGCGAGTTTTCGGCTGACATTGTCCTTGTTTCTTTTAGCGTATCCGCTGTCATCTTTGGTATAGCTTTATCCAATCTGCCCTTTGGCTTTCTCGCAGATAGGTTGCCTATTCATCCCATCATTCTTGTTGGAGGTGTTCTTGTAGCCCTTGCCGGCTTCGTTTGTGCATTGACAAAGGATCTTTGGCTTTTGATCGGAGCTCGTTTTGTTCAGGGCATTTTCATTCCTGCTTTGACAACCTGTCTTGTTGCCTATCTGGCAAAGACTCTTCCAGTAGAGCGGCTGAACGTGGTCATGGGTTCATATGTGTCCGCAACAGTACTTGGTGGATTGGGTGGCCGGTTGCTCGGTGGCTGGATTCACCCACCATTACACTGGCGCTATGCTTTTGTATCAGCATCAATACTCGTTCTGGTTGCAACATTTACTGCATTTTGGGGGCTACCTCGCGCTCCAGTCCAAAGAGGACAACCGGAAGAATCAATGAGTTTTCTTTCCCTGCTGAAACGCTGGGAACTACTGCGTCTGTTTTTCTGTGCTGCGGGTAGTTTTGCAATCTTTTCATCCATTTTCAACTACTTACCATTCAGACTGAATGCGCCACCTTTTCGTTTCTCCACTGAGCTAACGACTCTCGTTTACCTTGTCTATGTCGTTGGTATTTTCATGGGACCTACTGCCGGTCGGATTAGTAATCGCTTTGGAAGTGGATACACGTTACTTGGAGGTACCACTGTTTTGGGAATATCCTTGGCTCTTATTCTGCTACCTTCAATTGTTCTGGTCGTATTGGGCCTCTTCGGGATTTGTGCTGGCTTTTTCACTATTCATGCAGCCGCAGTTGGTTCTCTCAACCGCAAGTTGACCAGAGGACAAGGTCAAGCAAACGCTCTGTATGTGCTCTTTTACTATACGGGTGGTTGGCTTGGAATCACGGGAGCAGGAATTGCGTACAGGCTGGGTGGCTGGAGTGTTATGATATATTCTGCTATGCTTCTTTTGCTCATTCCATTGAGCGCAGGGATTGGCGAGCACAGAACCCGTCACCGAAGCGGACGTAGTCAACTCTGATATCTCGTTTCCCGCCGTCTCAAAATCGCTTCTCGCAACTTTCCCAACCCCAACAAACTCAAAATACCCGAAACAAAAATATTCAACCGCCTCAACGCGGTAGGTGGATGAATTAAGAATGCTTTTATCCAAGCTGAGAGAGACGCTGCGGATTTGCCACCATCCAGCAGGTAGCGCGCGTCCACGCGGTGGGCGGAGGCGCGTGCACGGCGTCCAGTGCGAGCAAGGATTGGTGCAAGGTTTTTATCGTGTGCAGCAAAATCTAAAATACGAAACGCTTCGCGGCCAAACTCAGATGCTTGTGCACGATTCTTGGCTTCAGAATGATAGCGCGCCGCAGACCAGGTTTGAGGGACGTAGAGGATCTTTCTACGCATAGCAATTCGAATCCAAAGATGATGATCAAGAAGAAAATGATATGAAGTATCAAGCCTGAGATCATCTAATGCAGATCGGCGTACGAAGACAGAAGGCTGTCCAATGATCTGAAAACAGAGCAAATCATCTAAAGTCAATTGCTTGTAATGCAAAATGTTAAAGATTTTCCCGTGCTCATCCACCGCGAGCATGTTTGCATATGCCATCATGACATCCGGATGCTCTTCAAAGACCTTTGTTGCCGCGCTCACCGCTCCAGGAAGATAGTAATCGTCTGAGTTTAACCATGCGAGGATGTCACCGGTCGCGCGGGCAAAGCCCTTGTTGATGGCATCTGCCTGGCCTTTATCTTTTTCCGAAACCCAATATGCCAATTTGCTTTCATATTTCTTGATAATATCCACACTGCTGTCAGTTGACCCACCGTCAATCACAATGTATTCAATATGCGGATAATTCTGTTCTAATACAGAACGAATAGTCTGCTCAAGATATGAGGCCTGGTTGAATGAAGGAGTGATAATAGAAACGAGTGTCATTTCCTTAAATCATACAATACATACCCATCTCCCTGCGCGGCAACAGGATATGTTTCCAATATTTTTTGCAAATCAGGTTGTTTATCCAATTGGCCAAACGAAGTGACCAAAAAATAATCGCGAACCTGGGTCAGTTCTGCGAACCGCTCGGAGAAGTCTATTTCACCGTTGCGAACTTCGGTGAGTTCATTACTATACGGCCATAGCACAACCTTGCGCCACCCGAAATACATGAGGCGGTAACCATAATCCGGTGTGAGACCAATCACCCGCGCGTCGACCGGAATCACATTCCCAAGATCTTTCCAGAACGCAGGTTCATGACGAAAATCTTCTGCGATTAGAACAGACCGCGCCACCCACGACTCATATCCGATGACCGCGACAACCAACGCGACGAAGGCAACGCGTCCAGCCGGACCTTGAGCTGCCGTGCGTTCAATGAGCGGATTCAACGCTGAAGCCAATCCTAATGCAATAACCGGTATGAGCTGGATGTGATAATAACTGTGTGTATACATTTGAAAAGGCAATGTGAGGCCATACAACAAATAACCGATCCATAGACTGACCAATAGCCAGCGCAAGCGCGCCGGAGCTACCAAAGCTCCTGCGATGCTGAGAAAGATAACCATCAACCCAAACAGACTACCAATGAATGACAGCCATTTAGAGTAGAAGTCTGTGGTTGTGACGAGTTTGAATAGCGCCGCAGACCACGAAAAAAAATATTCGGTCGAGCGCCCATGATGCAGAAAAACATAATAAGTTAAAGCAGGAGCGACCATAATAGCGGCCATCATCCAGACCTGCTTTGATTTCCAGAAATCCTTTTTGAGCGTAAACAAGACCAATGCAATCGCCGCCGTACCCGCGAGGAAGGCGATGACAATTTTGACCAGCGTCGCAAATCCAAGAAAAATGCTCGCCAAAATGGCCCATTTCCAAGTCGGTTCCTCAGACCAGCGATAGAGAAAATAAATTCCAATCACAAATGCCGAAGTCATCAGCGGATCTGGCTGGAACGAGCGACTGGCTTGCACTGCAAATGGTAGGACGAGATAGAACGACAATGCCACCAAGGCAGCCCAGGGTGAAACCGCGCGGCGGGCGAGGTCGAGTAGTGCGAGTCCAGCCAACAGCCAGAACAACGTTCCCCAAATGCGCGGGATCGCATAATTCTCGCCGCCAACGAGCCGATCAGTCACTGCTACGAGAGATTCGATAATGGGTGGCTCGTACCGTCCTACTGTGCGCGCAAAGGAAGATGTTAATTCGCGTTGTTCTTCGGTTGCACTTGGAAGGATCGAATAATAAATGGATCGTGATACCAGCGAATTGCGGAGTTGACGTGACGGGTGAAAATCCAAAGGTGGGTCGGTTATATCGAGCAGGCGGAGGAGCCCACCCAAAGCGAGGAGAAGGATCAGAAGCGGGAGCCAGGCGCGAGGTCGGGTTGGAAGCGAAGAGGTCATAAGGATATCGCCACCAGGGACGGCGGCTGAAGCGATCTAGAAGAGGGAATTGTAGTCCACTTTCGGGAAGATAGTCAGTTTGCCGTTTATGGTCGCATCGAGAATTTCGCGTCCTGCTCTTTCATAGGCATCACGTGCCATGGCATAGCCAATCTCTGAAGTTTCCAGGTCGGGCAGTTGCCAGCGGAATCCTTTGCCAAAATAGGCGGATGAGAAATGATTCGGGTCGTCGCCTTGTGATGTAACAGTGGTGTTGGGTTTGCCTGTAGCAGTGTAGTTATGATCCAGACCAATAAGAATGACTTGCTTAAAACCCATATGGAAGGCGAGTTGTAAGGTTACATTGGTAACGGTAGCACCTTCCCACACGCGGCCGCGGACATCAGTGGAAAAGCTAGGCGATTCATAAGTGGTGTAAAGGAAAGTTGGTAATTGGGTCATTGGTAAATTACTCGGGAAAAATCGACGCGAGCGCCACGAGAGGAATTTGGGCATCATAAGTGCCGCAAGGTCGCTTGCAGTTTGCTCGATGACGAGGTCGTTGACAACACTAAGGTAGTTAGTGGAGAAGCCAATTTCGGGAAACATCAGGTAAATGCGATTCATGCCTAGGGTGACTTCATTACGGAGTTTACTCAGGTCAGTTTGCTTGAGGCTTGGTCCATTGGCAATCACAAAGGCACGCTGCCCTTTATGGACGTCTTTTAGCGTAGTAAGACGTTGTATGCTTTCACGTCGCCAGGGATGCATAAATGCAGCAGGCAATTGTGGGAGACGGCGGAAAGTCTGATAAGTTTCGCGGAGAAGGTTCCAGGCAGGAACCGGGATAGTGGATTTGATGGTTTGTTTCATGAGTTGGAAAGAAATTCTTTCTGAAAGAATATGAGCAGTAAAAGAATAATGAGATCAAGTACAAAAGTGATGACATCGAGGAAACCAAATTGTACAGATAAAGTATAAAAGATATTTATAAGGATAATAATGAGTGCAAAATAATATCCCCATTTTTGTGGTTGGGAGAGTAGGGTCCCGCTCCAGATCATCAAACCGGCGTTTCCGAACATAAATATCCCAACAAAGATAGCAGAAGACAAGTTGAGATTGTTGATCATGTCCAGAACTACGTAAATGCTAAAGCCAAGCCAAAACAGTGCATTCAAGAAAAACAAAATCCGGACGATATCTCTTCTGACCGGACTATACCGTTTGGATTTTCTTTTCATTACTCCGTGCTCAACCTTGCTGTAGCACCACCATCCACGATCATAGCCTGACCAGTCATGAATGACGATTGCTCATTATCGGCGAGGAAGTAGATAGCATGAGCAATCTCTTGTGGAGTGCCCACCCGCCCATTGACCGTCTTACGTGCAAGGTTATCAAGGCGTTGCTGTATATCTCCTTGACCAACGTGCCCACGACCAAGTCCCGCACGCAGCATGGGTGTATCCACCGCACCCGGTAGAATGGCATTGACGCGAATGTTATCGGGCGCAAACTCAATCGCCATTGCACGCGTGAGAGCAAGCAATCCACCTTTCGAGGCTGCATAAGCAGCAATATTAGCTGAGGTCTGTACTGCATGGACAGAGGAGACATTGACGACCGCTCCACCCCCCGCGGCCTTCATCAATGGATGCGCCAACTTGACGAACAAGAATACCGAGCGTAAGTTGGAGGCCATAACCGCATCCCATTCTTCAACGGTTGTCTCTATGAGGGGCTTTGCCACCTGAACCGCGGCATTATTGATCAGTACATCTAATGTTGGATGAAAATCCCGCGCTTGTTGGAAGATTTCTTCGGCAGCATCAGGATGTGAAATATCGGCTTTGATAAATCGGCCGTCTTTGGGAAAATCCTCTCCAAAGTCAGCGCGATCCACGCCGATGACACGCCATTCTTTGCTTGCAAAGTATTGGATACAGGCGCGACCAATGCCGCCACCTGCACCAGTAATGAGAACAGTTTTAGTCATGATCGTATTAAAACCTTTGTGGGGACACGGATAACACGGAATTCACGGAGGAAGATTCAATTTTTACGGAATCTTCGTCCAGGCTAGCCATCCTTTGCGAGGGTTATCATAGATTTTACGGTGAAATTCCGCTTGAGGGCCAAAATTCAACAGAAGACCGGCCTCAATTTCTGTGGCTTTTAGATAATTGAGCAATTGAGCGTCATGAACATCCGTCAATTTTGCAGCAGATTTAAGCTCAAGTAAAACAACACCATTGACTATCATGTCAGCAATATATTCACCAACCATCTTGCCGTGGTAATAGACACAAATACTTTTTTGCCGCTCAACTCTCATTCCCAACTCGATCAGTAGTATTTCTAGTGCGATTTCATACACTTTCTCAGAAAACCCGTATCCCAGTTCCTTATGAAGTTGAAAAAATGCGCCCAAAATTTTACCCGTTAATTCCGAGTGTTTACCTTCAAATTTCTTTTGTACCTCCATTTTGTTGACCTCCGTCAAATTAAGTTCTCTTCCGTGCCGTCCGTGAAATCCGTGTCCTAAAATTAGCCGTATTCCATCCCTAATCCTTCGACCAAATTCTTGATCGTGTTCCAATGCACTCTCTCCCACGCGGCGGGACTCGAATTGGCATTGTGCGGCGCGAGCATGACGTTATCCATTTTTAGGAGTGGATGATCAGCGGCCAACGGCTCATGTTCAAAGACATCCAGTGCCGCGCCTGCGATCTGGCCCTTTTGCAAAGCATGAATCAGAGCAGATTCATTCACGATAGGGCCGCGCGCTGTGTTTATTAGGACGGCAGATGATTTCATTTTTGCCAGAGTCACGGCGTTGATGAGATGATAGCTGGTGGTGTTGAGATCACAATTGAGAGAGATGAAATCGGAATTAGCTAAAAGGTAATCGAGATTTGTCATCACGATTCCGGATTCGCTGATGAAGACGTGGTCAATGTCGACAATATCTGTGCCGAGAACGTGCATACCAAAGGCACGCGCGCGTCTAGTCACTGCCTTGCCAATGTTGCCAACACCAATCACGCCAAGTGCGCACTCACTGAGACTCTTACCAGATATCTTTTGCCAATTACACGCCTTCATTGCTCTGTCCATCCACGGGCCGCGACGGGCAAAAGCGAGCATATAACCAAGAACAGTGTCTGCGACGGGGGTGGTGAACGCGTTCGGCGTCCGGCAGAGTCTGATATTTAAACGGGAGCAAGCCGAAGCGTCGATTGAATCGACACCTGTTCCCCATTTGGAGATCACCTTCAACCGCGGGGAACAGGCTTCCAAAACGCGCGCCGTATAACGGTCATCACCGCAAATTGTCCCATCGAACTGTCCTGCATATTTGAACAAGTCCTCTTCTTCCATCCGCTCCTGGATATCATTGGGCACGATCAAATCAACCTTGTATTTATCGAACACATGTCTGAACCGATCAAGAATCGGGATCATATACGGAGCAGTCAGCAAAATGGTTGGCATTCTATGGCTCACATGTGTTTGGAACTACGCTGAATTGATACAATTTTGGTACAGGCGAGTAATAACTTACGTCTTTGAGCATATCATATTTCCCACCGAAGTATTCATCAAATACAAGGCGAAATGTGTTTACCGGTGTAATCTTAGGATAGAGTTTGTCATTATGGCCAGGCAGATAATAGGCATTGAAGATCCACATGCGTTTGTTCGTCGGTTGCAACCAGGGGCCATGATCCCCCTGAAGAATAATGATGGGAGGCGTTTTTGATTCTGAAAGGATTGTATCAATTGCTGCCAACAATTTTTTATTTAAATACTGCAGCTGATTCACATAGCCTTTGGCATAAAAGTCCGCCGGGTACAATCGATTCTCATTCCAAAAATCAGATGGGTGTGTTGGATTTCCATTGGGATCAAATACAAAAGGTGGGTGTGGCGACATTACGTGGATATACGCGAACGTCGGTTCAGGCATTTTTGCAAGATCATCTATACTGTTGAAAATAAGATTGAAGCGGTCGCGAAAATTCTGTCCCATCACCTCATCTGGAACCACCCAGCCCCAATCTTGTACGTAACGTGCTAGCGTAGTTCGTAGAAACAGGCCTTCGAATTCGGTCATGCCGGATGAGAAAGGTGGTGGCGAGAGAAACATATCGGCATCGCTCAGTTCAAGCCATGCAAAGCCGCTGGCAAAGTTCACGACGGTATAACCCATACTCTCAAAGTTATAGCGCACGGCACTATGCTTAAGCGAATCCCATAACGTGCGGCGAGCAATGCTATCTGGCTTGAACTCATCATCCAGATCCTGCAAATACATCATGTTCAGCGAAGAACCCAGCGAAATCTCCGTACGTACGTAATTACTTTGACTGCACTTTGCCACGTAAAAGCCGCGTTTTTCTAGTGCATTCAGAAAGTCGCTGTTGTCGTAACCATAGGCCGTATAAAGATCATCTGCACGGCCATATGAATCAAGCAGGAAAAAATAAACATCGGGAGAATTTTCCGATTTAACCAGATCTGACTGCACTGGAGCATGATCCGCTCCAAGTGTATGTGCGCTTCCCTGCTTGGTCCCGAAGATAATCTGCCATAATGAGAAAACCACCAGCGCAAGCACAATCGTATTAAGACCAGCGGTTGAGGAGGCGAAATTTAATTTCGGGCGCGTTGCCCAATACAACACCGCTACGAACAGGAGCAGGCATCCTCCAGCCATCCACGGATCGAGGTTGAAATCAGGATACTTCTCACTTAGAAGGCTATAGATGTGACCATATGTGAAGAACAAAACCAACCAAAGAGTTGTGAGAAACGCGGCGCGATGAGGCTGGCGAATGAACAGCCATATGATGAAAAACAAAATGAGCGCCAGGGCAAGCGAAGCCGAAAGTGCACGAATCCCGGCATTAGATTGGACTTGGCCAATATTGGCTGAGAGAAGATATAGCGCAGGGTAAGCACTAAAAACAATCGGATACCAGGGAATTGAAAACAATTTATTGAAGAATAATTTCATATTGAATATGGCAAACTATTTGCTATCACCACACACAATCGCTTTGACCGATTCATAAGCATATGGCGCAGAATAGGCTGGTGGTTTTTGCATTTCACTGCATAGGAAGTGTTTCACGACATCGCTACTACGAATAATAGTACCAATATGCCGTGACTCTGAATCACGCCCCAGAGTAGCGTAGGCTTCAAGAATGGGCATCCATTCGGAAATATCTTCGGGCGCCATACCCTGTCTTTGCGCCTCATCGGCAAGGAGGGCTACTTCATCCCAGTTTCCCTGCTGGCGTGCAAGACTCATTTTCTGAAAATAATAACACCACTTATGCGCAGGCTCATCACCAAGAAACGCAGGCGCACTGACCGGAGACCGGCTCACTTCGATCTGGTCAATCATCGAATAATCTGCAACAGCCGAAACCAATGTATTGTCAATCAAGCCGGGCAATTCCACTTTCCGACCATCGATAACATGCAAGCATGAAGCTGAAGTAGGAAAGATGGAAATCAGAGGAGTCTCGTAATGATCCGCTACAAGCGTACTGCGGTCATAATGTTGGCGGTCCTTTTTGAGTTGAATATTTGTAGCCGTCTCTGTGTTCAATACTTCTGCGCCGATTGGAACTGTCTTATCACCCGGAAAATAGATCGCATTCGCTGGGCCATAGATTTCATAACCTTCAGCATAAGGCGCCAATGGAATAAACAACATTGTGCCGCTCTTTAGGCTAGGCGCGCGCCAGATCATTTCCCACCAAACTTCACGCTGGAAAGTCCAGAAGTCACGGTACCAGGCTGCGCTAAAGAAATGCACAACCACGCTCATTGAGATTAAGGCAACGAGTAGTCCATTTCGAACGGTGCGCGGAAAATACTGAAAGAGGATGCCGCCAATCACAAACACTACGCCGAGCGCGCCGGGAAGTGCATAACGGTCCCATTGGCCGGAAAATAAAACGTTACGTCCCGCAACATTGAATGGCAGCAAGATTACTAACGTGATAAAAGCACCGAGCCAGATGAGGTGGAGATTCTCCTTTTTAGCGGAAGCAGGATCAAAGTCTATATAAGGCATTTTCCAAAGATACAGACCGACTCCAATCGCAATGGGAAGGACGATTAGAATTGCAAGAGCAAGATCGCGATAATTTGCGGTCGCAGTAAATTGATAAAAGGGTACAACCCATGCGAAAAAGGTTGTCTCAAAAACATCTTTAACCGTTTCGACGGCAATGGACACCATGGAATGTAACGGCAGAGCAGAGAGATTCCCAACGAGGAAGCCTAGATTGGTTGCATGGCGTGTGCTTTGAAAGATAAAGAGCCGCCAGTATAGAAAAGCGACCGCCAGGGTTAAGTAAGGCGCATCGAGTCTCAGAGTTTGTACAAAAGAGGCTTTACGTTCTGTAGCATCTCTTTGCCAGAGCAGGTACAAGACCATGATGAAGCGTGCAGCTTCGAGACCGATCATTGCTTCGAAAATGCCAAGGTAAAGGAGAGCAAGCAATAGTGCTAGTATTGTGTAAATGATTTTTAGATTGGTTTGCGCGACGCGGATAGCGGATACGGTTAACGTAAACGAAAGAACAGCAGCCGCATTTGCAAGTAAAAGACTGACATACACTCCCGCGTTTGGTTGTGACGCAAAGCCTGGATAAACAGAAAATAATAAGGCGAGCATCGTTGTTTCTATATGGCGCTCTGGCCACAATTGCCGGACGAACCAAAAAAAGGCAAGACTGCCAACCAAACGGACAATCAACGCATAAATATGCCAACCCAATGGGGTGGTGCCAATGAGTTGATATGCCAGCGCGTAGAGATATCCGATCAGCGGCCGATCCGATTGAAATAACGCCACGAGTCCTGCAGGACCCTGAGCCTGGAACGTCCACATTTGATACCAGTCGTCCCGATAGAATCCCAACTGGAAGATCAGCACGCCATAGGTTAAAAGAGTGACAAACGCGATAAGGCCTAGGGAAACCCACACCTCTGATGACTTCTTCAATTATTCTTCTCCGAAATTTTTTTGCTTAACAAAAAATCGCAGATGGCGAAATCGAGTTCTTCGTCAATATCCCACGCTTCATCCGCATCCATCTCGAACATCAAAGGACGATCGCTGATGCGATGCCGCTTTGCTACAAGGTTCTGGCGATTAAAGATATAAATGCACGAATTCTCTTCATACACGGGCGGGAGGTTCTGTGTTTGGATCAGCTCTTTCGGATTGTGATTAATAGCCTTGGCATGCTGGTCGTATAAGCGCGTTTGTAGACGCGTCACAGAGAAGAGTGAGTCGTAAGTGGGGTAATTGGTAATTAGGGTTTGGATGGCACGCGAGAGAGTTTCGGGTCTGAGCAAGGGATTCGTGCTGTGAGTCTGCAAGTAAAAATCAGCAGGGAATTGCTCTGTATCATAGATCAGGATTTCGTTCATTGAGACATCATCCGCGCGCAAATGTTCAGGGCGGTTAATGATTTTGATTTGTGGAAAGTTCTGGCGCAGACCATCCATCACAGGCTCAGAGTCGGTATCCACAACCACTTCGTCAATCTTAGGAACGGCGAGCAGGGTCTCGATGATGTGATGAAAGAGTGGCTTACCTGCCAGCAGACGATAATTTTTCCCGGGCACACGTTGACTGTGGTGACGCATGGGAACAAGGGCAACGAGTTTCATAGCGGCTTGATTATACCGAATCAAAAAGAAACCCTCCCAATTAGAGAAGGGCGTAAGTCAGGTCATGAAATTTTTTGAAATAGATATCTGCCTCTACTAAACACGCTTTGATATATTTCTCTACACATTGTTGTGCGAAAAAACAAGCCGCATCATAGTTTGGATTCTTGTGGGCACGGATTTCACGGTTCAGTGAATTCCAGTCATTTTCGGCCTTTTCCACCCATTCAAGTGTGAGCGGCTTCATAAAGTATTTCACCCTTTTCGGTTATCTCGCGCAGGAAAAAGTCCCCCATTTTGAGCCGCTTCCTAATTTCCGCAGGCTTACGAACCATGATGTCAATTGGGAATCTTGGCTTGGTTGCCATCCAGATTTCGGTGGCCTTTTCTGGATTACGCCCCTTAAAAGATATGATTACTAAAATATCCACATCAGAATCTTCGGTTGGTTTGCCATAGGCGTACGAACCAAACAGGATAATCTTCTGCGGATTAAACTTTTTTGCAACCTGCCTAGCAAATTTTCGGATCAGCGGCCTGGAGGTTTTGCTCATACTCCAATTATATATCACGTGCTGGTTATGAGTTCCAGTCAGTTTTTCCAAAGAGAAAAATCATGAACGCGCCGTGGATGAAGACTTATCTCTCAAAAAATGGACTCTGGCCTAGAAAATAATCATCCAGGCTACTTTGCCCAAGTTGAAGTAAATCTGCGAATTCGCCTTCTGCAAGTGTGCTTTGGAATACAATGCTAAGGTCAGATGCAATGGGGCGAAAATCACCGTCTACTTGAATCGCAAATATAAGATGAGGGGATTCTCCCGAATCGGGTGCATGAATTTGAGCAAAATATGCCTTTTTTATTTCCGGCTTTCCTTGAAAGTAACTCAGCAGAGCATTTATCACCTTGGTTGGATGATCTTTTGGCATCCCAAGCAGGACCTTGGTTTCTTTTGTAATCGTGTATTCTCTTGATTGAAATATTGAACCGTCTACCAATGAAATAATCTCATTGTGAGTGAATTCTTTGCCGTAACTTGCTCCCGGGTTCAGGATAATTCCATCACTCATGGCAGCAATCATTGAAAATAAGGCATGGCCATTTAATTTGGCCAAATTATCCTGGGCCTGAATATATTCGCGCAGGCGGCGTTCCGAGGTAAACACAGGGATTAATTTTCTGCCCTCAACATTTATCCCTTTTATGCTCAGAGTATCGCCCTCTTGAGCAACATACTTACCATGCGGACGATTTTCTGGAACAATTAACACAAAAAGATCTGTAGCCAGCAGCTCTTTATAAAACTCTGGGCGCGCGCCTGTATCATTCGCGGCCTGCATCATTCGCGGCCTGCATCAATAATGCTTCAAGTCTGTTTTCAGGGAAGAACTTCTTTTTCTCTGATGCCGTTGGTTTCTTTCCGAAAAGTTTAGAAAACATATTTAAGCACCCTTTTTGCTTATTATACCGAATCGGCTCAACATCTCGCTGCTTGCCGTTTTTTGGCTTTCTCGCGCGCGTAATAAAACGTCTCGCGTCGCGGCCTGAACCCCGAAGTTGAGCGAGCGTCCAAAGGTAAACTCATCTGACGGAATTCTTACGAGCCGCGCGTCGAGAGATTCGGCAACTGACATAGTTCGATCCGTCGAGCCCGAATCGACGAGGATGATCTCCGTATCATTAACTGTTTGATGCTTAATCCCCTCCAGCAAACGCCCAATATGTTTTTCTCCGTTATAAGCACGGATGACAATGGAGCAGTTCATGCGGTAAGTGTGGCTACTTTTCTACCAATCATTATTCTTCTCATATCCTAATTCGATAAGCAAATCTCCTGCTACATCTTTGAATATTTTTTTATGTTCAGGCGTGAAATACTTCTTCCATTCGCCCGCCTTCCCAGAACGAAATGTGGGGGATTTGCTCGGGTTGATGGACGACTCAAGGGATTCGAGAATCAACTGTCGGGGAGCATGAAGCGGGACGCGAGCCAGGAAATGGTCCATGATACAGGTCAATGTCGCGGCGCGGTCATTCACCAGATCCTCGAAATGAATTTTCATCACAGACGGTTGTTCCAGCCAGCCAAGATAGGGAGCGAAGCGTCCTGCAATATCAGGGAACTCTACGTTGATATCAGGGCGGCCGAGAATGCTGATATTGAGACGCGAGTCAAAGTCAGGGAGAGAATCGTAGTAGTCATGATGAACATGACGCGCTTCTATATTGGTCACATAAAAAACGTGCGAGACGACCACATCACGGGGATCACGAAAGATAAAGTAAGGCACGAAGGCAGATGATGTGACGCGGGAAATAGCCTCAGGGCGAGCAAAGAGATGAGCAGAGGCAATATCACGCGAATGTAACGAATCCAACCATGTAAGGGCCTGCCCAGGCTCTCGCTTGCCTCCACTTTCACCTTCGTATTCGGCATAGAATGAGTGTATACGTCTGGAGAAAGGTGCGACACGGCTAAAGCCAAGCAAAATTTGATCAAGTAAATGGGTGCCGCTCTTGGGAAAGGAAATACCAAGCAGGATCGGCCAGCCGTCTTGAGGAGCAGGAAGGGATGCAAATCGCACGCGTTGAATAAATTTTTCGGTTGTGTAGAGAAGGCGACGGAGCGTGGATTTCAAAGCCATGCGATTATTTAACCACAGAATTATCAAACGAGTGCCGTAACCCCGCTTGAATGACCCTACAATTTATGAAGGAAATTGCGGTATGAGACACTTCCGGGAAGCAACGGTGTTATTGACTTATGGTTTTTGACGACTTAAACAGGTAATACCTTAGGGAACCGCGCAGGCACGAAGCACGCAAAGCAAGTGAAAAAGTTTCTTCGCGCTCTTCGCAGCTTCGCGGTTCATTACCCAATTAATGATTCAAAACCATTAGCCAAAGGATACCGAGTTGAAAAGGACAATTTTTAATACACCAATTCTCAGCACGTTTTTTCATTACCTAACCAAATTACTTTTGCGCCTGTTCGGCTGGCAAGTGGAAGGACAACTACCTGACATCCCAAAAATTGTGGTGATTGGCGCCCCGCACACGTCCAACTGGGATTTTGTCCTGTTTTTAGCTCTAGCCTTCGCGCTTAGAGCAAATCCCCGCTATATGGGAAAAGTGGAGTTATTCCGCTCACCTTTGGGATTTTTCTTCAAATGGTGCGGTGGGATTCCGGTAGACCGTTCAAAATCTACCGGGCTGGTCGAGCAAACGGTTCAGGCTATACAGCAATCCGAGAAATTCATTTTAGTGATCACCCCTGAAGGGACGCGCGGCAAGGTGCGTGCATGGAGAAGCGGCTTTTATCATATTGCCAAAAAATCAGGCATTCCCTTAGTGCTGGCTTTCATCGACAGTCCTAGAAAAACAATTGGTATTGGGTCAACATTTACCCCGACCGAGGATATGGAAGCGGACATGAAAGCCATCCAGTCATATTATGCGGGGATGGTGGGAATTAATCCGAGGTTGACCAGTGAATTAAAGCCAGAAGAATAAGTTTCTTTTGAGAACGCGGGGGTTTCAGCAAACAATTCGGGAGAGGGGTTTACTTTATAGGAATGGTCATTTATAAGCACATAATGCGGCAAGCCCGGACATAAGCTTTTATAAATAAAGGAGCATGACCCTATGTCTCGTTCCCAGTTTGTTCTTCTTTTAGTCGTCTGTCTTTCCGCTTGCGCTTCCCCATCCAGGACCATAGCGGCCACTCCTACTGTTCAGTCAGTAACAATCTCTATCCCGTCTGAATGGACAGGCGCGATCATGTACACAGGTGGGACAACTGATTCGATCATTGTAAAGTTCACCGATACAGGCGGGACACTGAATATAGAGCCGCAAACCCAGGCATTCGAGATCACTGGAATTCAATATACCGATTCAAAAATCTCATTCAAAGTGAAAGATCAAAACGAGATGAGCTTTTCGGGGAATGTTGACGGCTCTCAAATCATCGGTCAGGTGGAGCAGAACGGACAGACACACTCCTTCGCATTGCTGCCTTTATCTTCTAATGCCAACAACTCACTTAATGATTTTCCTGGGACGTATCAGTTCCAGTCCGGCGAAGCCTTGCTTATTAACCTTGCGCCTGAATATTCGAGTTCAGGTCTATATTTCTTCGGGCAGGGACTCATGGTTACACACTTTGGCACTGGCGCAATTCGCGCGCTTTATCCAAATGCAAGCGACTCATTTCTTGTCGGAAGTGGGCGTGCCCGCGGGTATTCCTTCATGGAACAAATCATTTTCCAACGTAATGAAGATGGACATGTGACCGGCTTGACCTGGCAGACTCGCGATCCAAGCACTGGAGAACTTGGTACGCCTGAAGAAGCAACCCGCCTCGCGCTGACCTCTGAGATTGTCCATTTCACAAGTAAGGATGGCACCAAGCTGACAGGACTTCTGACCCTCCCTGCTACCCCGGGACCGTATCCAGCGATTATGATGTTACATGGATCGGAACGCGGCACGCGCGATAACTTCAGCAATCAGCAGATGAGCGCCTTCATGGCAAGTCGGAGACTCTGAAGGCCGTTATGTCGAAGCGGCCTCCGAATCAAATCTCAATTTGATTGCGCAGGACGCAATCGCTGGAGTGGAGTATCTAAAGAGCCGTTCAGAAATAAAGAGTGATCACATCGGGCTGACAGGTTTCAGCCAGGCAGGATGGGTCATTCCGCTGGCTGCCTCACAATCAGAGGATATTGCATACTTCATCATTCTCTCCGGGCCTGTCACTTCTGTTGGACACGAAGATCTTTACAGTGCGTATACCAATGACGGGGAATCTTCGGTGCAATATTCGATGGAAGAGATTATGAGCAAGCTGGCGGATGTCCCGCAATCAGGTTTTGACTCGACCCCTGTCATTGCACAGCTTGATCAACCCGGATTATGGATCTGGGGTGACCGGGATCAAAGTATCCCTGTCCTTGAATGTGAGGCCAACCTCAAGGCGCTGATAGATGCGGGTCAATCCAATTTCAGTTATCGCGTTCTACCTAACGCTGATCACAATTTACAACAAACTACACAAGGACTGTTCAATGAAATCGCCTATTCGTCGGGCTATCAGGAAGATTTTTACAAAACGATGGTTCAGTGGCTTAATGAACACGTGAAGTGACAGCATGATCCGACGCGTTAGTTATGGTCCAGAAAGCAGTACTTAATACACTTTCTATAGGAGAAATGATGGAGTAAAGTCTAGCAGACATTTTATTGATTTTGGGGGAGATTCATTCTATACTTGGCCCTCAGTCCTATCAAACACTATCATTTCTTCAAAAGCGCAAGATAATTTGTAAAAATTTACGAGCGGCTACTTAACAAGCATAGTCCTCGCGAGCGGACTTTCATGAATGAGAGGGGAATTAATCAGAGTGAAACATCACAAAGAAGGAGAGAAAGCGATAGAAGAAATAAAGCCAGAATCCACTCAATTCGAAGTCCATGACCAGGAAGTGCTGGCAAAAGCCAGGTCCATTATGAGCGAAACCGAATCACCCAGGATGTGGGCACAGGCGGTGATCGAGGCAGTCAACAAGAATGAAGAATGGCGCGGTGAGCGTTGTATCAATTTGTTGGCTCCTGAAGCACCGACCAGCCCAATGGTGCGCGCCTTGCTATCTTCTGAAATCGGGACGCGCGCAGCGGAGGGAAACATCGGTCAAGTGAACCGCTGGTTTGCTGGAACTCAATACATCGACGAAGTTGAAGCGTTGTGCGTCGAACTATTGAAAGTCGCGTTCCGCTGCAATTATGCCGATCATCGCTTGATGGGCAGCATGCTGGGAAATATGGCGGTCTATCACGCGCTTACCCAACCAGGTGACGTGATCATGTCCGCACCCCAACCTTTTGGCGGACATTCAAGCAATCGCTACGATGGACCAGCAGGCACACGCGGCCTAAAGATAGTTGATGTCCCATTCAATATGGATGAACTTGAGGTAGACCTGGATGGCTTTGCTAAAGTCGCCCGCCAGAACAAACCGAAGTTGGTGGTCATGGGAATGTCTATGACGCTGTTCCCTTTGCCCGTGCGGGAGATGAGCCAGATCATTGCAGAGTGGGGAGGAAAATTCATCTTCGACGGCGCACATCAAGCCGGTCTGATCGCGGGTGGACAATTCCAGGATCCATTAAAAGAAGGAGCCATTATTTTGACCGGTTCTGCCGGAAAAACCTTCAGCGGACCTCAAAGCGGCATGATCATGTGGAACGATCCCGAACTCACCAAACCAATCACCGATACCATATTCCCTGTATTGGCGGCTACACATCAAGTCAACCGCGTTGCAGCTCTTGCCGTTTCCGCTGCAGAAATGATTGAGTATGGCAATTTTTACATGGCGCAAATTGTCAAGAATTCAAAAGCGCTGGGTAAGGCACTCGATGAGCATGGAATTCCTATCCTATGCGCGCAGAAGGGTTATAGTCAAACACATCAAGTGATTGCCAAAGTAAAGCAATATGGCGGAGGACTTGAAGTTGCTCATCGTCTTGCCAAGGCAAACATCATTACCAACAAGAACCTCGTCCCAGACGATAAACCAGAAGACTGGGATCATCCAAGTGGACTGCGAGTGGGTACGATTGAAGTCACCCGTCTGGGGATGAACGAAAAAGATATGGAAACTATAGCCGATTTCATTGCCCGTGTCCTTGTGAAGAATGAAGAACCGGAAGCAGTTGGCAAAGATGTTGTTGACTTCCGTCTACCCAAACAAACTCTCTATTACAATTTTGATAACGGTTATCCAGCATGGTTAAGAGCCTAAAAAACCTACTCGTTCTCACGATCTCTAGTGGACTGTTGTTCGGATGCCCACGCACTTCGACTGAGATAGTTCTAGCCCAGACATCCACTGCGTTGCCAGCATCTGTGGCGCCTACGACTTTAGCCCCGCTTGAAGAGTCGACTATTACTCCTGCGTCTGATAACGTCCACATCGTCTACACCGCATCCACCGAAGACATTGCCAATCCAGAGCGGGGGTTCATGAAACAGTCGTCGATCTTCCCCGACCAACCCTTCGACCCCATCAAGGTCAGGGCGCTCCAACCTTCCGACACCCTCGTCTGGATATATTTTCGATTAGATAACTACCGTGATAAATTGATCGATCAAAATGGGCTAAACACGATCCGGTCAGTTTTCGCCACCGCCCGCAGCAGAGG
>Ga0137374_10002040_pt1 | contig 23701 bp, 21 predicted proteins | sample SagtaG_20_FD_104811 | JGI IMG/M metagenome (GOLD analysis project Ga0137374, IMG submission 104811) | Vadose zone soil microbial communities from Sagehorn Ranch, Mendocino, California, USA - Sage1_R_100_16 metaG | ecosystem: Environmental > Terrestrial > Soil > Vadose zone | place: USA... | reverse complement strand
AGCACCGGGATACCGTGCAACGGCCCGCGGACACGGTTCGCTTTGCGCTCGGCGTCAAGCCGGTCGGCGGCGGCCAAGGCATCGGGGTTCGTTTCGAGCACCGAGTGCAGCTTGGGATCGAGCTCGGCGATGCGCGCGAGATACGCGGCGCAAATGGAACGCGATGTGCGCACGCCGGTGCGCATGGCGTCCTGGAGCTGCGCGACAGTCGCTTCCTCCAGCTCGAAGTCCTCAATCGGCCTGGCGGGTTCGTTCCCCCTCTCCACGTGTGGAGAGGGGGTCAGGGGGTGAGGCCCAACCATGGCAGCAGCGATTCCATATTGAAGGAAGGAGCGCCGACTTAAGGCCTCTGGCATTGGACTCTCCGGGGGGGGGCATCCTAGTTTGAGGCGGCCGTCCCATGTGCGCCAGATCACAGGTGATGGAGAGGCTTGCGGGAAACTCGTCCGCATGAATCTTGTGGCAACCTGTTAAGGGGGCCCTAGCCCTGAGCTTGCTGCGCTTTTTCCGATTCAGCAGCATCCGCACAAAGATGCTGATGTTCGCGGTCGTCGCGACGCTATTGCCATCGCTGACGACCGTCTGGATTTCCTACATCGAAAACAAGCGCGCGCTCCAGGCCAAAGCCTCCGAAGAATTGCTCGGCGTGAGCGCGCAGGCGGTGCGTGAAGTCGATCTCTGGACCAAACAGCTGCGCTACGACTTGCGCGTGTTCTCTATCTCGTATGAAGTCACGGAGAACCTCGAGCGCATTCCGCTGGTGAACAGCGAGCCGGTCCGCAGCGGCATCTACTTCAAGCGGCTCACCGACTACATCAACTCGGTGCGCGTCCGTTTCCCCGATTACGCCGAGTTGCTCGTGCTCGATCATCACGGCCACGTGGTTGCGACGACCGCCGCCACGCCGGGGCCGGTGCCGCTGGCGCCCGATTGGGCCACCGAGCTGACGAAGAATGACTGGGCCCTCGGCGCGCCGTACTGGGACTCCACGGGCACGCGTGCGGAAATGCTCGTCGCTGTGCCGATCGAGTCGGGGCGGCGCACCGGGCGCGGGGCGGGCGACATGCGCCTGCTCGGCGCGCTGGCGTCCCGAGTCAGCCTCCGCACCGTTGCCGATACGCTGCGCCGTTTTGCGCCCGGCGAATCTGGGCAGATCTATCTGATGACGCGCACGGGCCGCCTCATAGTCAGCTCCAGCGGCAGCTCGCGGGAACTGATGCGGCAGGGGTACTCGCGTGATGCGGCGAACTGGCTGCTGGCGCGCGAAGGGCGCGCGATCCAGTTCGGCAGCTTCACCGGCAATCGGGTCGTGGGCAGTGTCCGCGTTGTCCCGGCGCTCAATTGGGTCGTCGTGGCGGAGATTCCCTCCACCGAAGCGTTCCGCCAGGTCGCGCGGCTACGCAACGTCACCTTGGGGATCGTCACGCTGCTCCTCGCGGTCGTGGGCGCGCTCGCCTATCTGCTGAGCCTGCTGATCGTGCGGCCGCTCGGTCGGCTCGCGCAGGCCGCCGGCAACGTGGCGAAGGGCGATCTCGCGGGCGACCTGCCCGTGACGACCGGCGGCGAGGTCGGCTACCTGACCGAGGTATTCAACAACATGGTGGCGCGGCTGCGCGAGAGCCGCACGGAGCTCGAGCGCCTCTCGGCAACTGATCCGCTCACCGGCCTATTCAACCGCCTGCGGATGATGGAGGCGCTCGAGAATGAGGTGCGCCGGTCACGGCGGCTGCATCACCACTTCACCGTGGTCATGGCCGACGTGGACAAGTTCAAACGCTACAACGACGAGCACGGTCATCCCGCCGGCGATGTCGTCCTCAAGCGCGTCGCGGCGATCATGCGAGAAGCCAGCCGCGACGTGGACTTCGTGGCGCGCTACGGCGGCGAGGAATTCCTGATCATGATGCCGGAGACCGAGATCGAAGGGGCGACCAAGTTTGCGGAGCGGATTCGCAAGAAACTAGCGACCGAACGGCTGCCAGTCGGGCAGATCACGTTGAGCCTGGGTGTGTCCGCATTCTCGATGCACGGCGACGCACCAGACCAGCTGATCGCGGAAGCGGACGCCGCGCTCTATCTGGCCAAACGCGCCGGCGGCAATCGCGTCGTCGCGGCGGCGCGTCCCAAGGTTTCGGCGAGGTAGTCGCGCGGTTACGGGCGCCGGTCGATCAGCGTCTGATGGATCCAGCCGGGACGATCAGCGTCATCCCTGATTCGCACCCACTGATCCACGTACGAGTAGGCGACGAGCGGCGCGCCGCTCTCCAGCGTGAACAGCACCCTGAAACCTGCCCCGGGCCCTTCGCGCACATTGGCGCGGCCCGTCGTTTGCAGTCGCAGGGGCAACGCGAACGGCACTTCTCCTTTGCGCGTCGACGCGCGGTCGTCGCTCGCCACGCGCCCCTGCCCCGCCGCCGCTGCGTTCTTCGCTTCCGTCGCGAGATAGAGGGCGCCGGCGTAGTTCTGCTGGTCGAACTCCGCGGTCGCGAGCTGGAGGAGTTGACTTCCCTGCCCGTACTCCGGCGATGACGGTGAGTTGTTCCCGTTTGCCGAACGGAGCGCCGCCAGCGCGATCTCGGCCTCGGCCATGCCCGACGCCGCCTCAGCTCGCGTGGCGAGTGATTGCAGCTTCGCCATCGCGCGCACGACCTCGCGCCGTGCATCGTCCAGCCGATTCTTGAGCTCGTCCACCTGAGCTTCCTGCTCGAGCACTTTGAGCTCGAGGCGCGCCGCGCGCTGCTCCAGCGCCGTGTCGCGCACCATCACCGGCGGGCGCTGCGTCACGCGCGCCGTATCTCGGGGCACACGCACCGGCGGCGGATTTGCAGGATGATGCGGCCGGCAGGCCGCGCCGAGCAGCGCGGCCAGCAACAGGAGGGGGCGCATAGGGCGACTAAGTTGCATCTGGATGCGCGTTCGTTCAACCGCGCGCGGCCATTGACTTAGTTTTGCTCGCTGATGATCCTTCGGGCGAGCGAAGGGGCACACCAGTGGACTGATCGAGGACCTGGGGCTGTCGCCTGCGGTCCTCGGTTCGTTTCTGGCTCAGCTTCTCACCCTGGATGGGCCGATGGAAGTCACGCTGCAGGAGACCGATCGGTTGGAAGTCGTGCTGAAGAAGTTCCAGCGTCAGATCACCAAAGCCGGCCTGTTTCAGGACATGAAGAAGAAACGCTTCTACGAGAGTCCCGCCGTTCAACGGCGGCGCAAGAGCAAGGCAGCTCGCCGCCGGAACCGTACACGCTAGGGAGTAACGGACAGATGGCACGCATTACCGGCACCGTAAAGTGGTTCAACGACGCCAAGGGCTTCGGCTTCATCACGCCTGAAGACGGCGGCAAGGACTGCTTCGTGCATCACACGGCGATTCAGGGAGACGGATTCAAGTCGCTGACCGAAGGCCAGCGCGTGGAGTTCGAGATCGTGCAGGCCCAGAAAGGCCCCGCAGCGCAGAACGTCGTGAAGCTGTAACCACCCACGGCACCTGCAGCGGCACGGCGCCACCCGATTGGGGGGGCGCCGTGTTCTTTTTCAGGCCGCCTCGCCGTCCGGTGTCTGATCCTCGTCCGGGCCACCGAGGACGGGTGGATGCTCGTACACAACCGGTGGCGAGCAGGTACAGGGTGCGGTGTGCGGCACCGCGAACTGGGCGCTGGCACGCGGCGGACGGTGCTCGATGGTCGCGACATCCTGGATGATGCCACCACAAAAGTGGCAATGAATCTGGGACACGGTGCCACCCTCCCCTCGGGCGCGGGAGCGCCCCTACCATTCACTCCGGACCGCCCAATAGGCAAGCACAACGTTCCAGCCCGCCCACGCCCCGAGGAGGGTTAGACGTCGATTTTGCCGTCTCATCCCAAAGGATGAGGTCGGAACCTCCGGTTCCGACTTGACTAATACCTTGAGAATGGAGCAACCTATTCGCGTTCCCGCGAACTCTCGTCCCGGAACGAGGGGCGTCAGCAGAATGACCAAGCGAATTCAAATCCTGGTGATCGAAGACAATCGCCTGCTGCGCGATGGCCTCGCCGCATTGCTGGACTCCCAAACCGAGTTCAAAGTTGTCGCCTCCGCCGAAGGTGCCTCGGCCGCGTTGCAACGGCTCCAGGAATCCAAGCCGAACGTCGTGCTCGTCGATGCGGCGCTGGGACGCAACCGCAGCCAGCGGCTCGTCGAAAGCATCAAGGAAGCGGCCCCGCATTCGCGCATCATCATGATGGACATGCTGCCGGAAGAGGAAGACGTCATCGACTTCATCAAACGGGGCGCGAACGGCTTCATCGCGAAGGATGCCGCGCTCGAGGAGCTCGTCAACACCATCCGCCAGGTCGCCAACGGCGGGGACGTCGTCCCGGCGGCGCTGACGGGCACCCTGCTCTCCCACATCGCCAAACAGGCGTCGGTGCTGCGCAATACGCCGATGATGGCATCGGTGCGGATGACCAAGCGAGAGCAGCAGATCACCGATCTCATCGCCGAGGGGCTCAGCAACAAGGAGATCGCGCAGCAGCTCAACATCGCGACGTACACAGTGAAGAGCCACGTGCACAACATCCTGGAAAAGCTGGCGTTGCACAGCCGTCTCCAGATCGCTGCCCACGCGCACAAGAAGACCCCGCCCAAAGGCGACCGCCGCAAGTTCGTCCGCTAGAAGCTGGAGGGATTATGAGAGTCGCCGCGCCTCTCCTCGCTGCCGGAGCCGTGATTGCCGGCTGCGTGCGGAATCCCGCGACGGGCAAGAGCGAGCTGATGCTCGTCAGTGAGTCGCAGGAAATTCAGATGGGCCAGCAGTCCGATAGCCAGGTTGTCGCATCCATCGGTCTCTACCCGAATCCGTCGCTGCAAGCGTACGTCCAGGGCCTCGGCACCAAGCTCGCGGCGACATCCGAGCGTCCCAAGCTCCCGTGGACGTTCCGGGTCGTGGATGATCCCGCCGTCAACGCGTTCGCGATTCCCGGCGGATTTGTCTACGTCACCCGCGGCATCCTCGCGCACATGACCAATGAGGCCGAGCTGGCGACGGTCATGGGCCACGAAATCGGTCACGTCACGGCGCGGCATACGGCGCACCAGATGTCGAGGGAACAGCTGGCGAGCCTCGGGCTGGCCATCGGCAGCATCGCAAGCTCCCAGGTCGCCAAATATGCCGGCGTCGCAAGCCAGGCCCTAGGCGTCCTGTTCCTGAAATTCTCGCGCGACAACGAGAACCAGGCGGATGAACTGGGTGTCCGGTATTCAAGCCGGGGCAACTACGATTCGCGCGAGATGGTGAACGTGATGCAAATGCTCGACAAGATCGAGGCGCAAAGCGGCGGGCGGCTGCCCGAATGGCTCGCCACGCATCCGAATCCGGGCAACCGTATCGAGCATATCACTGCGGTGATCTCGCGCATGCAGACCGACTTTGCCGGCGCCACGGTGAATCGCGATGCCTTCGAACGGCGCCTGGACGGCATCATCTTCGGCATGAATCCGCGCGAGGGATTCTTCAGGGGCACAGAGTTCTTCCATCCGGACCTCCGGTTCCGGATTTCGTTCCCGAGTGCGTGGCGGACCGTCAATACCAAGGCGGCCGTCGCAGCCCAGAGCCCGCAGCAGGACGCGGTGATCGAGCTGACGCTCGCGCAGGGTTCGGACGCCGATCAGGCGGCCCGATCGTTCTTATCCTCGGAAGGAGTGCAGCCAGGCACGTTGACGCGCGGGAGCATCAACGGCCTCACCACGGCAGAGGCGCCATTCGCTGCGAGCACGCAAAGCGGGACGCTGCGCGGCACCGCGGTCTTCATCGAATACGGCCGGAGCGTCTACCGGCTGCTGGCCTACGGCTCGGAGGCGAGCTGGTCCGGGAACCAGGACGTGGCGCAACGCGCCACGTCTAGCTTCCGACCGGTGAACGATCCTGCGGTCCTCAACGTGCAACCCCAGCAGATCAGTCTCATTACGCTCGATCGGCGGACGACCATCGCCCGGCTCGCGCAGCAGCGCCCGTCGCCCGTTTCCGTGCCGACGCTCGCGCTCATCAACCAGGTCGATGACACCACGTCGCTCGAGCCCGGACGCATTGTGAAATGGGTGGTCGGCCCACCCCTCCCCGGAACTCCGTAGGCTAGCGCGAGAAATCGACCTTGGGCGCTTCGCCCGCGCTGGGCGTCTGCAGCTCGAAATACGGCCGCGGTTTTTTCCCCAGTACTTTCGCCGTGAGCACCTGCGGGAAGCGGCGAATGTACGCGTTATACGCATTCACACTGTCGTTGTAGTCCTGACGAGCGACGGCGATTCGGTTTTCGGTGCCCTCCAACTGATCCTGCAGGGCCCGGAAGTTCTCATTCGATTTGAGTTGCGGATAATTCTCCGCGATCGCGATCAACCGTCCCAGCGGCGCGGTGAGCGCCGCGTTGGCCGCCGCCATCTGTTGCAGATCGCCGCTCTGCACCGCGCCCGCCAGTTTGGAGCGCGCCTCCGCCACCTGGATGAAGATTGTCTGCTCCTGCTTGGCATATCCCTTCACAGTCTCGACCAAATTGGGAATCAGGTCCGCGCGCCGCTGCAGCTGTACTTTGATCTGAGATTCGGCGGCATTCACCTTCTCATCCATCGTTTGAATGGTGTTGTAGCCGCAGCCGGCCAGGACGGCGAGCGCGAACGGAAGAGTGAGAGCAGTCCGGCGTCGATGGGCGTTCACGAAGGGTTCCTTTCCATACGGTTCACGTACTCGGCCGTGCGCGTCACCGCGTCGAGATACGCGGCCGGCTCGGTCACTCCATCCGGGGCGAATCCTATCAGGGCACCCGCGTCGCGCACCAGAGCCGCCGAGTCGGCGGGCGGCGTGCGGCCGGCGAGCCGCAGGACCGCCCGCAGCATCGTCAAAAAGCCGGCGCGCGTGCCGCGGACGATTTCGGCCAGGCGCTTGGGGCGATTCCAGTCCGCGACATAGGCCTGCCGCAAGTGCACCAGCTTCCCCATCAACTCATGCTCGAGCTGCCGGCGTGCGTGCTCCCGGCGCACGTGGATGCCGGTCCAGGGATCCTTGCCGGCGAGGATGCGGTGCGCAGCACGGATGTCGTCATATTCGATCGGAAACGCGTCCGCCGATTGCCGCCACTCCCGCTCCGTCATCATGATGGGCGGCGGATGGCCGGCCGCGGTCCAATCTTTCATGATCCTCGACAGCGGGCCGAGACAATCGCCGTCCGGCGCCACAATGAGCAGCGTATTCATCGCGGCGGGAGCGGCGCCCGGCTCGCGGGCGGCGGATCCGTAGAGCAGCAGGGTGATGAGCCGCGAGCCGAGCGCCGCTGCGACCGCCGCCGCGAAAGCATCCAAGGTCATGCGCGCCATATCAGAACCTTCCTCCCGCTCCGCCACCCGAGAAGCCACCACCACCTCCGAATCCGCCGAAACCTCCACCGCCACGCCCTCCGCCCCAGCCTCCGCCTCCGCTCCAGCCGCTACGCCCCTGACTCAATATCCAGAACGGAATCCACAGCAAACGGCCGCGACTGACGATCAACAGCAGGATCAAGATCGCGACGACCCATCCAAACGGGATCGTCACCTGTTTGCGATCCTCCTCAGGGGGCGGCATCGCGTATTCCGGACTGGTCAGCGTGACGCCGAACTCGGCGGCGAACGCCTGGGCGATGAGGTCGACGCCAAGCGCCAAGCCCTTGCCGTAGTCTTCGGCGCCGAGCGCGGGCAGCATGGCATCGCGGATCCGGCCGCCGCGCGCGTCGGTGAGGAAACCCTCGGCGCCGCGCCCCACGGAGATGAAGACATCGCCCGTGCCCGGCTGGTGATTCTTCCGGGGAACGAGGAGCACGACCACGCCGGCATTCTTGGCACGGTCGCCGGCATCGCCTTTCGCGCCGACGCCCCATTGCCGTCCGATCTGCAGGGCGACGTCACTCGCGCTGCGGTCGCCGATATCGGCAAGCGTCACGACCGCGATCTCGCCGCGGGTCTTCTCCCGCACCTCGGCGATGACGGCTTCCAAGCGCCCGACGGACGCAGCGTCGAGGACGCCCGCGAAGTCGTTGACGAAGCCGCGTGGCGGCGGAACTGAGATTTGGAGGAGGACCGCGAGAAGGATCAGCGCTTCACCGGATCGAGGAGGGGTTCGTTAAGATTGACCAGCAATATATGACCATATCACCTCGCCTGCGCGCGATCGTCACACAGCGCTGCCCCGTGTGCCTCAAGGGGTGAGCTGGGTGTTGGGTGTTTCGTATCTCGCGGTGCTGGGAGTCCTGGCGCAGCTCTTGCTTGTGCCCCGCATCGGAATCGCGTGGGCCGTCGCGTGCGTAGTGGTCATTCACGTGGTCTGCATCCCCCTGGTGTTTCGCTACTCGCGTGTGATCTGGGCGCACCTGAATGTGCGCACCGAGCCATGACTCTGCTCGCGATCGTCCTCCTAATCGTCTTGGGACTCGTCGGCCTCGCCATGATCCCGCTCGGCCTTCCGGGACTGTGGGTCATGGTCGGAGGTATCCTCGCCTACGGCTGGCTCACGAACTTTCGCTCCGTCGGCGTGGCCACGATCGCCATCGTCTTGGGGTTGGCGTTCCTCGGTGAGATCATCGAGAACTGGATTGGGTTTCGGTATGCCAAGCGCTACGGCGGGTCGACGCGCTCCGGTTGGGGCGCGCTGATCGGTGGACTCGTCGGCGCGGTGATCGGCGTACCCGTCGCCATCATCGGCAGCGTGATCGGCGCGTTCCTCGGCTCCTTCCTTGGGGCCGCGCTGTTCGAGTACAGCTATTCCCGGCACACCGGCGTTGCAACTCGCGCCGGCTGGGGTGCCGTGGTGGGACGCGCCGCCGGCGCCGCGGTCAAGATCGCACTGGGGTTGATGATTGCAATCGTTGGCCTCTTTGCCGCACTATCTTAAAGCCATGACTCGATCGATCGTTGTCCTCGCCCTGCTCGTGCCGGCCGCGATCTCGCTGGCCGGGCAAACCCCGCAGCAGGCCTCAGCCACACCACCCCCGCCACCCACGAATCGCTGGTCAGCCGATCCCGCGCACAGCGCGATCGCGTTTCGCGTCCGGCACCTCGGCATCACCTGGGTCAACGGAGCGTTCGGCCAGTGGACCGCCGACCTGAACTACGATCCCACCAAAACGGAAGCCGCGAGCGTCACCGCGCACATTCAGGCGGCCAGCATCTCGACCGGCAATGAGCGGCGCGATACCGATCTGCGCACGAATTATCTCGCCGTCGACAGCTTCCCGGAGATCACCTTCACCAGCACGCGCGTCGAGCGCGTCGCGCCCGACCGCCTGCGCATCACCGGCAACCTGACGATGCGGGGTATCACGCACCTTGTTGTGCTCGACGCCGACGTTGGTGGTGTGCTCACGACGCCGCGCGGCCGACGGACCGCATTCTCGGCCACGACGAGTCTCAAGCGGCAGGATTATGGCATCATGCTGAACCGCTTTATGGAAGGGGCACAGATCGTGGGCGACGAAGTCCGCATCACGATCGACGTCGAGGCGACAGAACGCGCGACGACCCCCTGAGCCCAACAGCTCGGCAAGTCTGTGGCGTGGCGCTCGCCTGCCAGCTGGTACTGGCGAGCGGAGTCTCCGCTCAGGCCCACAACATCCGCTGGTGGGAAGCGGCGATTGCCGTCGGCGCCGTGGGCGTGGCGAGCGTATTCGACCGTGGCATGGACGACTGGGTGCAGGACCACCGGTCGTCGGGCAGCGATCGGATCGCCCGGGCGTTCCGCAACGGAGGGCAACCCGAGGTCGTTTTCGGTGTTCCCGCGGCCCTGGTGGCGGCCGGGATCATCAGCGGTCACAAAGATCTGGAGCGCAGGGGCGTCCGAGTGCTTGCATCCGTCGTGCTCGCGGGAGTGATCACGGGTGGCAGCAAGGTCGTCACCGGACGGCTGCGTCCAGACGAGTCCGGCACACAGTACTCCTTCAAGCCGTTCACGCATCACGACTCGTTCCCGTCCGGCCACGCGACCATGTCATTTGCCCTGGCCACATCGCTCGCCGACGAGATCCGTCGGCCGTGGGCGAGCGCGTTGCTTTTTGCGGGGGCGACGGGGACGGCCTGGTCGCGTCTCAACGATCATCGGCACTGGCTGTCGGATGTGCTGGCGGGCGCCACGTTGGGCGTCACGGCGGCCAATTTCATCGAGGGCCGGTGGCGCTTTTTCGGCCTCGGCCCTCCGCGATTCCTGGTCGATCCGGCTGGCGCCCGACTGGAGTGGCGCGCCGCCTTCTAGCGCGGACCTTCGACGAGGTCACGCACCAGAGCATCGAGCCGATTCGCGAGATCCTCGAGCTCGCGCGCCCGTTTTGTCGAGCTACGCCTGTAGACCGCGCGCGCCGTGAGATAGGTGATGCCGAGCCAAGCCGGGATGACTACCACCACCGCGGCTCCAACCAGGTGCAGCGCGCCCACTCCGACGCCGATGATCGGGCCCATGCCGCCGCCCCCCATCCCGCCGCCGATCCCGCCGTACACCGCGCCGATGAGCTGACTCATGTTTTCTTGAATGGTGATCCGCGTCTGCCCGCGGCGCACCGAGACGGCGACTTCCAGGTCGCGCCGGATCGCGGGCCCGCGAGCCGCGACCCAGGAAAACGAGCGGCCGAACTGGCTCACCTGCCCCGCATTGCGCAACACGCGCCGGATCTCTTCGACGACCGTCGCATACTCGGACTCGGGAAGCTCCCCCTCGATAACCCGTTCGAAGAACAGCTCCGTCGGGCCGGCGACCCAGTTATTTGTCCGGTTGGGCGCCAGGGATCCGGGCGTGACATACGGAGAGGGGGGGGGAGCCTGCAGTGATTCGGCCGCGGCCCGCACAATTTCCGGGGCGACGCCGACTTCACCCGCGAGGGCCTGCACACCGCCGATCGTCATCGCGCCGGAGGCGGTTTTGGTCGCCTCCATTTCGGTCGCCCGCTTGACGATTTCCTGTACTTCATCTTTGTCGTAGCGCCGGCGGGCACCAGATCCGCCACGAGTCAGCTCGTCAATCAGCGCCGCCGTGGTGGCGGTGCGCTGGTCGTGACGGATCGCCAAGCCGCGGACGAGGGCTCCCTCGATTTTTGGACCGATACTCGTCAGCCGGGTGCGGTGGCTCGCCGACGCTTCGAGGAACCGTCCCGATCGCACCGCGTCTTCGGTCGGCCAGCGCCCGGGCACTTCGCCGATCAGCATTTCGTACACGACCACCGCCAAACTGTAGACGTCGGTGCGCTCGTCCAGATCGGTCAGCCCCGCGGCTTGCTCCGGACTCATGTAACCGGGCGTGCCCACGGGGAACCCGGTTCGCGTGAGGTTCGCGCCGCCGGCCGTGCTGACCGCCTTCGCGATCCCGAAATCCGCCACAATCGGATGTCCCTGCGAGAACAGGATGTTCTCCGGTTTTATGTCGCGGTGCAGCACGCCCATGCGATGGGCGTACGACAGCGCATCGGCGACGGGCTCGGCGATGGCCAGCGCCTGCTCCTGCGAGAGCGCGCGCCGGGGCGGCCCCTCGAGCTGCTGGCGCAACGAGGCGCCTTCGATGTACGGCATGACGTAATACAGGAAGCCGCCGGCCTCGCCGGAGTCATGCAACGCGAGGATGTGCGGATGCGTCAGCCGTGCCGCGATCTGAATCTCTTTGAGGAACCGCTCGGCGCCCAGGAACGCCGCAAGACCGGGGAGGAGCACTTTGAGGGCCACGGAGCGGTAGTGCTTCTTGTCGTCGGCCAGATACACCGTCGCCATGCCACCACGGCCCAGCACCCGGCGCAGTGCGTAGCGACCGGCGAGCGCCGCGGCGAGGTCGGCGGGGATCTCCACGGTCTGGTCCACGCGGACAAGTTACGCGGCTTCTGACGCTTTGGTTACGAAGGCCCGAGAGTCGTCGAACTCCCCTTCCCACCGGGCCATCACGACGGTCGCCAGACAATTGCCGATGAGGTTCACGGTTGTCCGCGCCATGTCCATCACGACATCCACACCGAGGAGGGCGATGGCCATCTCGCCCGGCAAGTGAAACGAGGCCACGGTTCCCATGAGGATCACGAGCGCGGCACGAGGCACGCCCGCGACGCCCTTACTCGTCAGCATCAGCGTCACCATCATGAGCAGCTGCTGCCCGACCGTCAGCGGCACGCCGCCGGCCTGCGCCACGAAGATCGCCGCCACCGACAGATAGAGCGTGCTGCCGTCGAGGTTGAACGAGTAGCCGGTCGGCATCACGAAGGCGACAATGCGGCGCGGGACGCCGATGGCTTCCATCCGCTCCATCGCCTTGGGCAGTGCCGCTTCCGATGACGCCGTCGAGAAAGCGATGAGCGCCGGCTCTTTGACGGCGGCAAGGAAGGCCCCAATCGGGACACGCGCCAGGCGGGCAACGGGATACAGCACGAATAGTCCGAAGACGACGAGCGCCACGTACAACGTCACGACAACCAACGCGAGACTTTTCAGCTTTCCCAAGCCGCCCGGTTGGCCGACCGTCACGGCCAGCGCCGCGGCAACCGCGATCGGGGCGAACTTCATGACGATCCCCGTAAACTTGAACATCACTTCGGCAACCGCCTCACAGAAACCGAGCATCGTCTCCTTGGAGCGGCCGCGGACCTGGGTGAGCCCGATCGCAAACAGCACGGACCAGAAGACGATCTGCAACATCTCGTTGCGAGCGGCCGCGTCGAAGAAGCTTTGCGGCACGATGTGCTCGAGCACGGTCGCGAACGTGACCGGGGCGCTCGCCGCCGGGACAGCACCGGCCGCCGCGATCGGCGTCGCACCGACACCCGGTTTGAGGATGTTCACCGCCAGCAATCCGATGAACAGGGCGAGGGTGGTGACGATTTCGAAGTAGATGATGGATTTCAACGCGAGCCGTCCGACGCGCTTCATGTCGTCGCCGTGGCCCGCGATCCCGACGACCAGCGTGCCGAAGATCAGCGGCACGATGATCGATTTGATGATCCGGATAAACGCGGTCGAGATCGGCAGCAGCGAGACAGCGAAAGCGGGAAACCCGATACCGATCGCCACGCCGGCGAACATGGCCGCGACGATCCACTGCGTGAGGGTCCGACGACGGAGGAAGGTCCACATAGGGCGGCGTGAAGGATAACCGCCGCAAAACGAAGCTCGCTAGCGCTTGATAAACGTACCGCGGCGTAGCTCGTCGTACGCGGTCTGCAATTCCTCTTTGGTGTTCATCACAATCGGCCCCTGCCAGGCGACGGGCTCCTGCAGCGGCTGTCCGGACACGAGCAAGAACCGCATGCCCTGCTCGCCCGCCTGCACCGTGATTGCGTCGCCAGAATCGAACAGGACGAGGGAGCGATTTCCTGTTTCCTGGGGGCTCTCACTGCCCGCATCCCGCCCGCCGGCCGAAACCCGATCGGTCCGAACGCCCTGCGGCGCCGAAGCATCGCGGAACGTGCCGCTCCCGTCGAACACATACGCGAACGCCTGCCGGGACGACTCCACCGGAATCGTCTTGCGCACGCGCGGGGGAATCCAGATGTCCAGGTAGCGGGGATCGGCAGCGACGCCCTCGACGGGGCCGCGCTTGCCCCAGAAATCGCCCGCGACGACGCGCACGCGCGTGCCGTCGTCATCCACGACTTCGGGAATCTCCTGCGAATGAATGTCCTGATACCGGGGATCCGTCATCTTCAAGCTGCGCGGCAGATTCGCCCATAACTGGAAACCATGCATGCGGCCGCGCTCATCACCCTTCGGCATCTCCTGGTGCAGAATGCCGCTCCCCGCGGTCATCCACTGCACATCGCCCGCACCCATGGTGCCCTTGTTGCCGAGGCTGTCGCCGTGCTGGACGCTGCCACTCAGCACATAGGTGATCGTCTCGATGCCACGATGGGGATGCCACGGAAAGCCCGGGAGGTAGTCCTCGGGATGCTCATTGCGGAAATCATCTAACAGCAGGAACGGATCGAAGTCGCTGGTGCGGCCGAATCCAAACGCACGGCGCAGCTTTACACCGGCGCCCTCGAGCGTGAGTTGCGACTGCGAAATCGATTTAACGGCGCGGATCGACATGGGACCTCATCGAGCTGGTTTGCTATAGAACACTAACGGGTTCCCACAACGACGTAGGGGCGCAGCATGCTGCGCCCCTACCTTCATCCTCAACGGCCGCCCCGCCCCTTCCCTAGAAGCCCAGCCAGTAGGTCATTTTCACGAGAAAGATGTTTTCGGACGGGCCCTGGAACAGCGCGCCGGCGTCGTCGCCGAACTGGATGTTTCCGCGCGGCAGATCGTCGATCCGGCTGCTGCGCGTCCACACCACGAACAGCGTCGATCCCGGCCGGAATTCCCACCGCAGCACCGCATTGCCACGCAGCGACCGGAACGTGAAGGTGGGGTCGGTAAACGTGTAGGTCTGTCCCCCGCCGCCGAGCGTGTCCGCGTCGAGCATGATCGTCGCGGGATCCCTGGCTGGATTCGCGGCCGGGGTGACGGAATCGATGCCGAAATCGCGGCCAAACTCGAGCCGGGTCCCTGAGCGTGGCGCGGCGAACGCGTTATACCGGCTGAAGGCGCCGGACGCGACGAGCGGCTGCATGAAAAGCTCGAGCGTGAGCGTCGGCGAGAACGTGACGTTCAGACGGGTATCCATCGAAAGAGAGTTTTGGGTGAGGTGCGCGAAGACGTACCGGGTCCCGAAGAAGTTGCGCGCCGAGGAATCGGCGTAGGCTCCGACGTACTGGAAGCCTGCCTCCTGATGCCCGATCGACGGGCCGAGGGAGACCGAGACGTTCGAGCGCGGCTGCAGCTGCAGCTGGAGCTGGAACGAGTGGTCGCAATCGCCCTGGCTGTTGCAGCCGCGGTCCGCGTTGAACTGCCCGGAGATCTTCTTCCGGGAGTCCGTCTGGATGCCGACGTTGAAATAGTTGATTCCGGGGCGCCGCACGACGGGTCCCCCGCGCGTCAACCGGTCGTCCAGCAAGCTGGGCCGATGAATCCAGAACGCGGTGAACCACCAATAGCTCAGCGTCTGGACCTGGCCGAAGATCTGCCCCTGCCGGTCATTGAGATCGCCGTCGAACGTGTATTGCTGCTGGGCGCCGGCAATGACGTAGAGCGCGCGGTACCACTTGGTCGGCTTGGTCCAGAGCGGGAAGATGTTGCCGCCCATCCACCAGTAGTCGGCACGTGAGAAGAAGGCGATGTCGTTGTTGTTATACGCGGGGGTGCGGAAGTTGGTCTGCATTTCCCACAGGACGTGCCCCGATTCCTTCGACAGACGCGCGTAACCGCCGAGGCCCTGCATCGAGGTGCGCGGCCGTCGCGCGTCGGTCGTGTCGGCGCGATCCGGCCGCTGGAAGAAATGCGCCGAGCCGAACCGGATCCGTCGCAGCGCCGCGGTATCGCCGGTGATATTCGTGCCGACGAGCTGGGTCATCAGTCGATAGGTCCGCTTTTTCCACCACGTGTCACCGGACACGCCGAAGACCTCGGCATGATGGGAGAGCCGGCTGCGGATGTATGGATCGTTCAGGTCGCGGTAGACCGACGTCGCCATGGCTTTGATCTGCGTCGCCCCGCCGCGGAGATCCTTCGCCAGGCGTCCCGCGAAATAATTTGTGAACGGCTCGACGGTGAACCGGCCGCGCGTGCTGTCGTCGAACTCCACGGGCGCGCGCTCGCGGCGGGTCATCGCGTCGAGCACGCCAATCGACCACCCCGTGCGCGTCCGCCCTGTCAACTTGCCCGCCCCGAGGATCGTGGAGTTCTCCGGCATGTCCGCATAGTCGACTTGGTTGGCCAGCCCGGCCCGGAACGGTGAGATCTGCGGCGGCCGGCCGATGCGGCGAGTGGCGAGCATCGACAAACTCGACACGTTCGAGCAGAAAAAGCAATTGAATCCGCCCAAACCGAAGTAGCCCGCGCCCTCTACGAAGAACGGCCGCTTTTCATCGAAGAAGGTTTCGAACGCGGACAGATTGACGACGGCGGGGTCCACTTCGACCTGACCAAAGTCGGGATTCACCGTCGCGTTGAGCGTGAGGTTCGACGTGACACGTACCATCGCGTCGCCGCCGACCCGTCCGTCCATGCGGTGTGCGTCGAAGAAGGGATCGTCCTGGTCGCCGAGGAAGGTCGGAACGTTCGACGAGCGCCCCACGACGTACGGGACGACCTCGGCGCGACCCGGGGCATGGCGAATGACGAGACCGTGCAAGTGACCGAACCGCGGCGGACCGCCGGTCTCGTCCTGCCTCCACCACGCCCACTGCGACAGCTCGTTGATCCGGTTTTCCTGCCGCCAGATCTGCAGGCCCCACGTCTGTTCTTCGGACGTCTCGGGATACCGCAGCTGCGAGAACGGAATGCGCATCTCCGCGGTCCAGCCGAGCGAGTCGATAGTGGTCTGCACTTCCCACACCGGGTCCCACGACGGGTCGCCACCGCCGCCCAACCCGTTGGCGTCCTGTTTGACGCCCGAGGGATTCACCCAGAAGAACAGCCGGCCGATGTGATCGTGATAGGTGTCGAAGATGACCTGGAAGTAGTCCGAGCTGACGTCCGCATCGCGGCGCGCGAGCCGCGTACGGACGCCGGTGGCACCCGAGTCGTCGTACATCCGCGCGCCCACATAGAGCGCGGCATCGTCAAAGGCGAACCGCACCTCGGTGCGCTCGATCGCCGGCAGGCCCACCGAGTCGCCGGTGTGCAGCGGCTGACTCTGCCGCAACCCCGTCGCCGGCTGCGCGATCTGCCAGACCGGATCGTCCAGCCGGCCGTCGAGCTTGAACTGGCCCTGGAGCGGCACCGCCCGCACTTCAGGCGGGGGCGTGGGATGGATGTTCTGGGCTATTAAGGAAGGGGCACACAGCACGGCGAGCAGGACGGAGAGTCTCGGCATGGTGGTCACGTGGGCTAGGATACAAGCTTGGACGCGCCGTGGCGGAAAAAGGTTGCGGCTCTGACTGGAGCCTTACAATCTCTTCCATTAGATATCTGACCCGATGCCAACATCCGAGCCGTCTCAGCCGGGCGCCGTCGCGCCTTCCCCTCCACTCCCTGCTGCCCCGCCCAATCACCTTCCGGACCGCATTCGGCTGCTGGCCGACATCAGCCAGAATCTGTGGTGGAGCTGGCAGCTCGACGCCCGCGAGCTGTTTCACCGCATCGACCGCCGGTTGTGGGAAAGCACGCGGCACAACGCCGTGCAGTTCCTGCGGCAGGTCTCCCCGGAACGTCTCGAGGAACACGCCCAAGATCCGATCTCTCTCGAGCGCTACGATCGCGTGGTGCGGCGGTTCGAGCTGCTCACGCAGAAGAACGGCACCTGGTTTGCAGGCCGTTATCCCGAGCTGCGGAACCGGTCAATCGCGTACTTCTCCGCGGAATTTGCCCTGCACCGCTCGCTCCCGATCTATTCCGGCGGCCTCGGCGTGCTCGCGGGCGACCATTGCAAGGAAGCGTCCGACCTAGGCGTCCCACTGATTGGCGTCGGCCTCTACTATCACGGCGGCTATTTCGATCAACAGATCGGCGCGGATGGATGGCAGCGCGATTCCGACGATCCCGTCGATCCCACCGTGAACCCCGTCGTCCGTGTCAACGGCTCCGACGGCAAGCCGTGCGTGGTCGCGGTCACCATCTCCGGTCGCGAGGTGCAAGTCGGCGCGTGGCGTGTCGTGGTAGGCCGGATTCCGGTCTACCTTCTCGATACCGACCTCGAAGCCAATGATGCCGGCGACCGTCAGTTGACGGCGCGACTCTACACGGGCGCTCCGGAATGGCGCCTGCGCCAGGAGTGGGTGCTGGGCGTCGGCGGCGTCCGCCTCTTGCGAGCCCTCGGCATTCAGCCGGAGGTCTGGCATGCCAACGAGGGGCATGCGGCCTTCATGTTCATCGAGCGTATGCGCGAGCTTACCGGCAATGGTCTCACGGCGGTCAAGGCGGCAGAGCAGATCCGCGCCACGAGCGTGTTTACGACGCACACACCGGTTGCCGCAGGGCACGACGTCTTTACCACCGATCAGCTCGAGCAAGTCACCGGGCCGTTCTGGAACACGATGGGTCTCACGCGCAACCAATTCATGGCGCTCGGAAAACCAGGTGCGGATGATCGGCGCTTCGAGATGACCGTCTTGTCGCTGCGGCTTGGCGGCCGCGTGAACGCCGTGTCGGCTCGACACCGCGAAGAATCACGCCGCATCTGGCGATGGATGTGGGGCAACAAGCCTGCCGCGGAAGTCCCCATCGACCACGTGACGAATGGTGTCCACCTCAGCACGTGGATGGCGCGGCCGATTCGAGATCTGCTGGCCAAAGTCCTCGGGTCGGATTGGGAAGTAGAGGCTGAACCCGCGGCGGTCGCTGCCGCTGTACGCGCGCTCGATGATGACCGGCTGTGGGCCGTCCACGACAGCCTCCGCCAGCTGCTGTTTCACTACATCCGTGAGGAGGCGCGACACCGCTGGCGCGACAAATGGAAAGATCCGGCGAAACTGGCCGCATCCGGCGCGCTCCTTTCCCCCGCCGTGCTCACGGTCGGATTCGCCCGGCGGTTCGCGACCTACAAGCGGGCCGACCTGCTCCTCCGCGATCGGGACCGGCTGCGGCGCTTGTTGACCGACCCGCGCCGTCCCGTCCAGATCATCTTCTCGGGCAAGGCGCATCCAGCCGACGACCCGGGGAAGCGCGTGCTCCAGCAGGTGTTCATCGCCGCGCAGGATCCCAGCTTCGAGGGCCGGATCGCCTTCCTGGAGGATTACGAGCTCCACCTCGCGCACCGCCTGGTCGCCGGCGTTGACCTCTGGCTCAATTTGCCACGGGTGCCCCTCGAGGCCTGCGGCACGAGCGGCATGAAGGCGGCGCTGAACGGTGTGCCGCAGCTGGGAACGCTGGACGGCTGGTGGGCCGAGGGATACACGGGCGAGAACGGATGGGCGATACCGCTTGCGTCAGGGGAAGGTGACCAGGACCAACAGGACATGGAGCATCTCTTTGGCCTGCTCGAAGACAAAGTAGTTCCGATGTACTACGACCGACTCCCTGGCCAGCACTCCGTGGAGTGGGTACATATGATGAAAGGAGCGCTGGCGGTCGCGGTGGAACGCTTCACAACGCGCCGGATGCTCCAAGCATACGTCACCCGATACTACGTTCCAGCTGCCGCCGGCGAAGCGAGTTCCGGCGCTCCACCCCTGTAGCAACGAGGTTTCGTTGAAGACGCGGGTCCTCCATCTCACCGCCGAACTGTGGCCGTACGCCCGTACGGGCGGACTGGGCCAGGCGGTCGCCGGCCTCGCCGATTATCAGGCTGCGACCGGGACGGAGAGCCACGTCGTCCTGCCGCTCTATCGCGAAGCCCGCGCTCACGCCGGAAGACTCGAGCCGTTCGGCGATCCATTCACCGTGGAGAGCGGCGGCGGGCGCCAGAAGGTGCGCTGCTGGCACCAGGTGGGCGACGACTATCCGAAGACCATGTTTCTCGAGCACAACCCGTCATTCGATCGGCCCGGCATTTACGGCGATTCGAGCGGCGACTACCCGGACAACCCGCAGCGCTTCGCGTTGTTCGCCTCCGCCGCAATCGAGATTGCGCGGCGGATCGGCGAAGGCAATCTGATCCTGCATGCGCACGACTGGCACGCCGCGCTGGTGCCGGTGTTCCTGCGCCGTGTCTATCGCGATGAGCCCGAGCTGCAACGGCTGCCATCCGTGTTGACCGTGCACAATGGCGGTTTCCAGGGCGTCTACCCGTATGCCGTGCTCAAAAAGATCGGTCTGCCCGACGATATGTGGTCGCCCGATTTCATGGAGTGGTACGGGCGGCTCAATTACCTCAAAGGCGGACTGCTGTACGCCGACATGGTGACGACGGTCAGCCCGACGCACGCGTTCGAGCTGCTGACCGACGTCGGCGGCTTCGGCCTGCAACACAGCTTCCGGCAGCTCGGCGATCGGCTGGTCGGCATTCGCAACGGGATCGACGTCGACAAATGGGACCCGGCGACCGATCCCGACATTCCTGCGCGATTCACGCCCGCCGACATGTCGGGGAAGGCGCGCAGCAAGGCGATGCTGCAGGAAGCGTGGGGCCTGCCGCGGCGCGCCGACGTTCCGCTGTTTGGCATGAGCGCGCGCCTGGTCGCGCAGAAGGGCCTCGATCAGATCATCGCGTCGCAGTCGCTGCGGCTGCTGGACGCCCAATTCATTTTCCTCGGCGCCGGCGAGGCTCAGTTCGAGAACGCCTTGCGCGAGCTCGCAGCCCGCTTCCCCACGCGCGTTGTCCTGAATACGGCGTTTACCGACGCGCTCGAGCATCACCTGTTGGCCGGAGCCGATTTCCTCATGATGCCATCGCTGTACGAGCCGTGCGGGCTGACGCAGATGCGCGCGCAGCTGTACGGTGCGCTCCCAGTGGCGCGACGGGTCGGCGGGCTTGCCGACACGATCGAGGACGGCGTGACGGGGATTCTGTACGACGCCTACAGTCCCGAGGCGTTCGATCACGCTGTGCAACGTGCCGTGACGCTCTATCAGGACCGCGCCCGGTTCACGGAGTTGGCGCGCGGCGCGATGAAGAAGGACTTCTCCTGGCGGCAGCCGGCGGAAGCGTACGCGGCAGTGTACCGCCGCGCCGCCGCGGCCCGCGCCGTTCCCGACACGTCCGCAACCAACAAGGGCGGGCGCACGCCCCGGAAGCGGTCCGTGGCCCGCAAGGGACGAGGCGTCAACGCCCGTCGCTAGCCCCATCCTGCGCAGTCTCGCCGACGCTCTCGCATGAAAGGAGTCGCCATAATCCACGGGCACTTCTACCAACCCCCGCGCGAGAATCCGTGGACGGGGCAAGTGGATGCCGAGCCGTCGGCAGCACCTGACCACGATTGGAATGTCCGCGTAACCCGAGAGAGCTACTTGCCGCTCGTGTCCGTCGAAATCGACGACAACGGCAAGCAAGCCCAAATCCCTGTGTACGAATACCTGAGTCTCGATTTCGGCCCGACACTGCTCGACTGGATGGAGCGCGAGGCGCCCGACATCCATGAGGCGGTGATTCACGCCGACCGCGCGAGTGTGAAACGACTCGGCTACGGCAACGCGCTGGCGATGCCCTTCCACCACATCATCCTGCCGCTGGCCAGCAGGCGCGACAAAGAGACCGAGGTCCGCTGGGGGATCGACGATTTCAAGCGCCGCTTCGGCCGCGATCCCGTGGGCTTCTGGCTGCCGGAGACGGCGGTGGATCGCGAGACACTGGACGTGATGGCCCGCGCCGGCATCGCGTTCACCGTCCTTGCGCCGCATCAGGTCTCGAAGGCATCCGAGCGCGGCTTACCTGTGAACATCGCGCTCAACGACGGGCGCTCGATCGCCGTGTTCGTCTATGACGGCGGCCTGTCGCACGACGTGGCGTTTGGCGGGCCCGATTCCAATCGCTGGACCGACGCGCTGAACGGCACGCCGCCCGGCGCGATCACGAGCATCGCGGTGGATGGCGAAACGTTCGGTCATCACCACAAGGGCGGGGACGAAGCGCTCGCGACAGTCCTGTATCGGTTACAGCGATCCGACAAGGTCCAGTTGACCAACTTCGCTGCCGCGTTCGCCGCGCACCCGCCCGCCGAGACCGTGAATCTCGTCGAGCCAACATCGTGGAGCTGTCCACACGGCGTCGAGCGCTGGCGCTCGAATTGCGGCTGCAGGATCAAACAGGATGTGCCGCCGCATCAGGAGTGGCGCGCGCCGCTGCGCGCGGCGGTCGACTGGCTCGCCGGCGAGATTCACGCGCTGTATGAGCGCGAGGGGCGCGATTTGCCTGGAGGACCATGGGCGTTTCGTGATGCAGCTGGCGCCACAGGATCGATCAATGGCGACGAGGATGCCGCCCGGCTCGTCGAGATGGAGCGCGATGTGCTGCGATCCATGTCGTCGTGCGGCTGGTTCTTCGACGACATCGCCGGGATCGAAGCACGGCAGGTGCTGCGCTACGCCGCACATGCCATCACGCTCGCCGGGGCCGAGAGCGGCCGCCTCGAGGCTGGCTTCGTCGAGAAGCTGGGCGATGACCGGAACGTCGACGTGTTTCGCCAGACGCTGCAACCGACCCCCTCTTGACGTCGCCGCTGCGGTTCGTCTTTGGCCTCCACCTGCATCAGCCGGTGGGGAATTTCGACCACGTCATGGCCGATCACGTGCGCGACGTCTACCGGCCGATCATCGAGCGCGCGACCGCGGCCGGCTTCTTCCCGTTGACCCTGCACGTCTCTGGTCCGCTGCTCGAGTGGTTGGAGCAGCACGACGCGGCGTGGCTCGACATGATTGGCCGGCTGGCAGCCGATGGCCGGCTGGAGTTGTTGCTCGCGGGATTCGACGAGCCGATTCTCGCGTCGCTCCCCCGCCCCGATCGGCTCGAGCAAATCGGCCGAATGCGCGAGTACCTGAAACGGCGGTTCGGTGTGCAGGCGACCGGGTTGTGGCTCACCGAGCGCGTGTGGCAGCCAGAGTTGACCGCGGATCTCGCGGACGCAGGGGTTGAATACGCGCTCGTCGATGACCGCCATTTTCTGGTCAGCGGATTCCGGCATGAGGAGCTGCACCGCCCGCATTACACCGAGTCGGACGGCCACCGCGTCGGTCTGCTCGCGATCGATGAGCGGCTCCGCTATCTGATTCCCTTCCGCCCACCGGAGGAGACGGCGTCCTACCTGCGGCAGCTCCGCACGGACGGTCACGGCCTGGCCGTCCTCGCCGACGATGGGGAAAAGTTTGGTGGTTGGCCGGGCACGAAGGACTGGGTCTACGGCTCCGGCTGGCTGGACACGTTTCTGCAGACTATGGAACGGCTGACGGCCGCCGGCGAAATCACGCTCACCACGGGCCAGGAGGCCTTCCGAAACGTCGCGTCGGGCGGCCTCGCCTACCTGGGCACCGCGTCGTACCGCGAAATGGAGAAGTGGGCGCTGCCACCGGCGGCCCAGCGGGACCTCGCGAGGTTGGAAGAGGAGCTTGGCCCCAAGAATCTGGAGGCGTCCGCATCGTTCGTGCGGGGAGGACACTGGCACCATTTCCTGGTCAAGTACCCTGAGTCGAACCGCATGCACAAGACGATGGTGGCGTTGTCGACGCTGTGCCGCACGCGGGGCGAGCCACCCGAGGCACGGCGCGCGATCGGGCGCGCGCAATGCAACGACGCGTACTGGCACGGCGTGTTTGGCGGGCTCTATCTCCCGCACCTGCGGAACGCCATCTGGCACCAGCTCGCGATCGCCGAACGCGTGTTGCGTCAGGGCGAGCCCCTCGCGTACGAGGAGCTCGATCTCGATTACGACGGCTACCCCGAGCTCTGGATCCACTCCGCCCGGTTCTCGACCGTCATCAGTCCACATCGTGGCGGAGCCATCGAGATGCTGACCCGTTTCCCCGACCTCACGAATCTCGCCGACGTCCTCACCCGGCGGCGGGAATCGTATCACGAGCTTCCCAACCCACAGGCACAGGGCCGTGGCGACACCGGCGGCGGCACTGCGAGCATTCACGACATCGAAAAGGCATCCCGGCTCACGGCGCTGCCTCCGGTCGACGCCGAGCCACGCGCGATCCTCGTCGAACGGCTGCTGAGCACGGATGTGTCCGCCGATGATTACGCCAGCGCGAAGTACACGGCGATCCGGTCGTGGGCAGCGGCGCCGCTGCGGGCCCGCGTGTCTCTGAGCGGCGACACGGCGACGGAGGT
>Ga0137374_10002030_pt1 | contig 23744 bp, 27 predicted proteins | sample SagtaG_20_FD_104811 | JGI IMG/M metagenome (GOLD analysis project Ga0137374, IMG submission 104811) | Vadose zone soil microbial communities from Sagehorn Ranch, Mendocino, California, USA - Sage1_R_100_16 metaG | ecosystem: Environmental > Terrestrial > Soil > Vadose zone | place: USA... | reverse complement strand
TTGGCGCCCTCGGCCGCACGCTCAACGTACAGAGAGTACGCCTCGCGTGCGGCCCTCGGGCGCCGCCTTGCATCTGGACCTTTTTGAGCAGCCTGCGAGTTTTTCCGCATCCTGCTAGGAGCCTGGAGAAAGGCTCGCGCGACGTGGTTGCCGTTCGAGCGCCGGCTTTGCCGGCGCCACGATTCCTGGGGGGAAGGCGTCGGAAGGGGGCCGAAGCCCGAAGCCCCCCTTCCGAGTGCCCTAGCGCACGGTGTCGTTCATCCCCATCCGGCGCTCGATGGCGACCACATCCGGCGGCCGGTCGAAGGGCGGGGGCACCGGCGCGCCGGCCTCTCGGGGTCGCCCGATGGCCTCGAAGAAATGCTCCAGGCCGGGGGGCGAGACCACCCAGAGCATGATCAGCTCCTCGGCTCCTTCGTTGATGATCTCGTGCTTGACGTCGTAGCCGAGGAAGCAGGCCGTCCCGGGCACGAGGTCGTGACTCTTGCCGTCGACCCTCACGCGGCCCCGGCCGCGAAAGCAGATCTGAAGCTCGACCTGGCCGCCGTGGGAGTGCTCCCGAACGCGCCCGCCGGGCGCGATGGTTTGAAAGCCCATCGAGAGACCGTCGAACGAGGTGTTCTCAGGATAGAGCTTGGGGTCGGCGTGCGCGCCGGCGGGCACGGGCTGCCAGTAGGACGGGCCATTATCCGGCTGCATGACGACGGCATGTCCTCTGATGCGATCGGCTCCGCTCATGGCCCCCTCCTGTCTGCGAGATGAACGATAGTGTAGCGTACGAGCGCCACGCGGGGAATGGCGGCTCGCGCCCTTGACCCTTGGCGACCGCTCCCGTAGAGTCGAGCCGTCCACTCGCGTCGGTCCCAACAGGGAGGGCACTCATGAGTGCACCGCTACGCATCGTCCATTACGTCAATCAGTTCTTCGCCGGGATCGGCGGCGAGGACCAGGCGCATCTCGGCGTGTCCGCCCGGGATGGCGCGGTGGGCCCGGGGCGCGCGCTCCAGCATGCGCTGGGCGATGCCGCGGAGGTCGTGGCCACCCTCGTCTGCGGCGACAACTTCATGAGCGAGCGACAGGACGAGGCCCTCGCCGCCATCGCCGCGGCGCTGCGCCGGCTCGCCCCCGATGTGGTCGTCGCGGGTCCCGCGTTCGGCTCCGGACGCTATGGCCTGGCCTGCGCTCATGTCTGCCGCATCGCCCGGACACAGGGAATCCCGGCCGTGACGGCCATGCATCCGGAGAATCCGGGGGCGATCAGCTTCAGGCGAGAGGTGGTGATCGTGCCCACGGGCGAGTCAGCCCTGTCGATGCAGCCGGCGCTCGCGAATCTCGCCCGACTGGCGCTGAGACTCGGCCGAAAAGAGGAGCTGGGGCCGGCCGAGCTGGAGGGCCACCTGCCGCAGGGCACGCGTCGCGTGCACGACCGCGGCCGCCCCGGCTATCAGCGCGCGCTCGACATGCTGCTGGCCAAGCTCCACGGCCGGCCGTTCGTGACCGAGGTGCCCTACAATGCACCGGAGCAGGTGACGCCCGCCCCGCCCATCGCGGACCTCGGGCGTGCCACCATCGCGCTGGTCACGACGGGAGGCCTGGTCCGTAAGGGTAATCCGGAGAAGCAGAGCGCGGCCAATGCCACGCACTATCACCGGCACTCGGTAGCCTCGCTCGAGTCCCTCTCGTCCGAGGACTGGGAGGCCTATCATGCGGGCTACTTCAACCACATCGTCAACAGGAACCCCAACTACATCCTGCCGCTCTCGTTCCTCCGCGAGCTGGAGGCCGGCGGGCGCGTCGGGCGCGTCCACGAGCACATCTACGCCATGCCGGGCGTGAGCACGCCCGTCGCCGTCGCGCGGGAGCTCGGCCGCGCCATCGCGCAGGACCTCAAGCAGGCGAGCGTGGATGGGGCGCTGCTGGTCGCGACCTGAGGGACCTGCAATCGTTGCGGCGCAACGATCGCGAAAGAGATCGAGCGGATCGGCATTCCGGTGGGGATGATCTCCGCCATCTACAACTTCGCGCTGACAACGGGGGCCAATCGGGTGGTCCGGGGCGCGCGCATCGAGCATGTGTGCGGGGACCCGAGCCTCGGACCCGAGAAGGATTACGCCTACGGGATGCGCATCGTCACCACGGCGCTCGAGGCGCTGGCGACGCCGGTCATGCGTCCCACGCTCTTCGACCCGCTGGCGCCGGGGCCCACCTTGGAGGCGGTCCATGCGTCTTGAGCTGGGCACCTTCCCGGTCACGGAGATCGTCTTCGGGCCGCGCACGCGATATGAGCATGGCCGGCTCGAGGTGGACCGCGACGCCGTCCGGGCGGCGGTGAGGGAAGACCCGCGCATCGCGAGCGCGGAGCTCGAGATCGCGCGCCCGGGCGAGTCGGCGCGCATCTGGCCGGTGCGCGACGTCATCGAGCCGCGCGTCAAGGTCGAGGGGCCCGGCGTCTGCTATCCGGCCATCTGCGGGCGCGACATCGCCACCGTCGGCCAGGGCCGGACTCACCGCTTGGCCGGCGCAGCCGTCGTCGAGGTCTCGAGCGTGAACTGGCACGATGCCGGCGGCGACTTCGTCGAGACCTACCTCGACATGTCCGGCCACTACGGCGAGATGTATCCCTACAGCAAGCTCCACAATCTCTGCCTGGTGGTGGAGCCGGACCCGGCGCTGGGCGAGGAGTCGCAGAACTACGCCGTGCATAAGGCTGCCCTCGCGGTGAGCGATCACGTCGCGGCGGCGGTGCGCGGCCTCGCGCCCCGGGAGCGCGAGCTGTTCGAGCTGGGTCCCGTGGACCCCACGCTGCCGCGAGTGGTTTACGTCTGGTGCGTGCATTCGCCCCAGGCCATGTCGGGGTCGCCCACCGCCTTCTGCACGGCGACGTACGGGCTCACCCAGCTCATGCCGCCCTGGCTCCTGCATCCCAACGAGATTCTCGACGGCGCCTTGACGGGCCCCTATCGCACGGCCTTCGCGATGTCGTGGACGGTGGCCAATAACCCGCTGCTGCTAGACCTCTATCGCCGGCACGGGAAGGACTGGAGCTTCCTCGGCGTGATCGTGCTGCGCACGGAGTGGACCACGCAGGCCGAGAAGCAGCTCATGGCCAACCAGACGGCCAAGCTCGCCTCGCTGCTGGGCGCCCAGGGCGCGGTGGTGACCTGGGACGCCGGCGGCAACGAGTTCATCGAGGTGATGCGCTCGATCCAGGCCTGCGAGCGGCTGGGCATCAAGACTGTCTTCCTGACCAGCGAGGACGACGCCACCGACGGCGCGCCGACCATGCTGGAGCCGCTGCCGGAGGCCGACGCTATCGTGAGCACGGGCTTCTTCAAGAACTCGACCCTCGGCGTGCCGCACGCGCCGGCGGTCGAGCGCGTGATCGGCCTCCCGTACAAGGTCGTGGCGGGAGACCGGCGCACCGGCATCGGGCGGGGCCGCGATCAGCAGGTCACGACCTCGGGCCCGCTGCCGGCGCCCTGGCGCTATGACGACCACTACGGGTTCGGCAGCCTGAGCTGCATCGAATGAGCGCGCCCGTGAGGCGCTTTCCCGTCATCACGGCGGTCGCCAATGTCCTCGCTCACGCGCCCGGCCTGGTGCCCTATGGGTCCAAGCCCCTGCGCGATCTCGCCAAGGATCCGAGACTCGGCGCGGCGCTCGCGGCCCGGCTTCGCGGCTACGACGCGGCCGTCGCCTATGCGCCGAATCAGGCCTATATCGGCAACCGCGATCCGGAGACGTTGCGCGTCCTGCCGCGCCCCTGGTTCTCCGCCGCCGACCCGGGCGCCTCGTCCGACGGCGGCTTCGGCGACTTCATCAGCGAGGGCGAGCTGCTCGGCCTGCTCAAGCTCAGCGACCGCGCGCGCCTCGTCCAGCTGGATGCCGCCACGCTGGCCAGGGCGCGCGAGGGGCTCCTCCGCCGCGGGCTGGCCGCCGCGCCCGAGATGGAGCGCCTCGCGCCCGCCTCTCATGACGCCATCGCCCGGCTCATCGAGAGCGGGGACGCGATCCCGCTCCATCTCGATGGCCGCGTGGCGGGCTCCATCGCGCGCGCGCACGAGCAGGACGAGGCCCTGACGGCCAACGTGTTGCTCGAGAACCTCGCGGTCAAGTCGACCGGCGTCCTCGCCGTGCGCCGGCTCCTCCGCCAGATCGAGCCCCGGCTCGGGCCCGACGACATCGAGTTTGTCATCGCGGGCTCCGAAGAGGCGGTGGGCGACCGCTACCAGCGCGGCGGCGGCAATCTCGCCAAGGCCATTGCCGAGGCCGCCGGCGCCGGACGCGCGACCGGCTTCGACGTGAAGTCCTTCTGCGCCTCGACGCTCTACGGGGTGTTCAACGCCGCGGCCCTGATCCAGGCGGGCCTCTTCTCCCGGGTGGTCGTGGTGGCGGGCGGCTCGCTCGCCAAGCTCGGCATGAAGTATCGCGCCCACGTCGCGAAAGAGATGCCTATCCTCGAGGACGTGCTGGCCGGCATCGCCATTCTCGTCGAGCGCGGCACGGACGCGGACCCCTGCATCCGGCTCGACACGCTCGGGTTCCACACCATCGCGACGGGATCCTCCCAGCAGGCGGTGGTGGAAGCGCTCGTGATGGGGCCGCTCGCCAAAGCGGGGTATCGACTGGTCGACGTGGACCGCTACGCGACGGAGATGCACAACCCGGAGGTGACCGAGCCGGCCGGCAGCGGCGACGTGCCCACAGGCAACTACCGCCTGATCGCCGCGCTGGGCGTGCTGCGTGGGGAGATCGCGCGGGACGGGATCCAGGAATTCATCACGGCACACGGCCTGCCGGGCTATGCGCCGACCCAGGGGCATATCGCCTCGGCGGTGTGCTACCTCGCCCACGCGCTCCAGGGGATGCGCGCGGGGAAGATGAAGCGGGCGCTGTTCATGGCCAAGGGGAGCCTGTTCCTCGGGCGGATGACCGAGGCCGCGGACGGCGTGTCGTTCCTGCTGGAGGCCTAGGAGTCCGTGGGAGAAAAGCTCGTGCCACAGTATCGACGCGTTCGAGCGCCGGCTTTGCCGGCGCAACCGATTCCCGGGGGGAGGTTTCGGAAGGGGGGCGGAGCCCCCCTCCGAGTCCGAAGATGAAGCGGGCGCTGTTCATGGCCAAGGGGAGCCTGTTCCTCGGCCGGATGACCGAGGCCGCGGACGGCGTGTCGTTCCTCGTGGAGGCGTGAGAGGACGAGCGAATGAATCTCAAGGGGAAGCGTGTGCTCGTGATCGGCGAGCGGGACGGCGTCAGCGCGCCCGCCATCGAGGCCTGCGTGAAGAGCGCGGGCGCGGAGGTGCTGTACGCGGAGACGCTCTGCTTCGTCTGAACTGCCGCCGGTGCCATGGACCTTGAGGGTCAAGGTCGAATCCAGCAGGTCGTGCAGCAAGGCGGGACGGACGATGTGGTCGCCGTGCTCGGGGCGAACTCGGCGGCGGCGGTCGAGATGACCGCGATGACGCTCAGGAACGGGGACCCGAGCTACGCGGGGCCGCTGGCCGGGGTCGCGCTCGGCATCCCGTCGTATCACATCCTCGAGCCGGAGATCGTCGGGCAGATCGATTCGGCGGTGTACGAGCGCGAGCTGGCGCTGTCCGCCCTCGCCATGGAAGTCGACGAGGTGATCGCGCCGGTGAAGGCGATCAGGGACGGAGGAGCCTGAGGCTCGAGGATGCAGGGCTCGGGCAAAGCACCCTGCTGAGCAGGCGCACCATGCATCCCGGGGAGAAAGCGAGGGTGCCTCGGACAGTGACCGTCGCGCGCAGCATGGACATCGCCATCGTCGGCGGAGGCATCGTCGGCGCCTCCTGCGCGTACTTTCTCGCGGACCGCGGGGCGCGCGTGCTACTGCTCGAGTCGGGGCGTGTGGGGCGGGAAGCCTCCGGCGTGAACGCGGGGGGCGTGAGGCAGCAGGCCCGGGCGCTGCCGGAGTTGCCCCTCGCCCTACGCTCGCTTCCGCTCTGGGGCGATCTGGACAAGCGGCTGGACGCGCGCCTCGAATACGACCGGTGCGGGGACTTGAGGATCGTCGAGACGGCGGCTGATGCCGAGAAGCTGCGAGCCATCGCGGCGCGCGAGGAGGATGCGGGGCTTTCGCTCGAGTGGCTGGAAGGGGCGGCCCTCCGCTCGCTGGTGCCGGCGCTCTCGCCGCGGGTCCTCGGTGGAACGCTCTGCCGCACCGGCGGGCAGGCCAACCCGCTTCTCGTGGCGCCGGCCTTCGGAAGGCGCGCTCAGGACCTGGGCGCTATCGTGTGGGAGGGGTGCCCCGTCCAGTGGCTCCGCCACGACGGAGCGGGCTTCGCTCTCGAGACGCCGAACGGCCGAGTGCAGACCGCGCGTCTGGTCCTGGCCGCCGGGGCCTGGACCGCGCTCCTGGCGGGCGGCCTCGGACTGTGGCTCCCGATTTCCCTCTTCGTCCCACAGATGATGGCGACCGTCCCACTCCCGCTCGTGCTCGGCACCGTGCTGCTGGGTTTCAGCCGCAAGCTCAGCGTGAAGCAGATGCGGAGCGGCGCCGTTCTGATCGGCGGCGGCAAGCGCGGCTGGGGCGACCTCGTCACGCGCGCCCGCGGGCCGGCGGAGGAGAACGTGCGGCTCGGCGCCGTGGACGCCGTGGCGGTGTTGCCGGTGCTCGGCGGCGCGGAGACCACGCGGAGCTGGGTCGGTCTCGAGGGGCTCACGCCCGACGACATGCCGATCATCGACCGCGCCGGCGACGTCTATCTCGCGGCGGGATTCTGCGGGCATGGCTTCGCCATCGGACCCGTGGTGGGACAGCTCCTCTCCGAGTGGCTGCTCGACGGCAAGCCGTCGCTGGAGCTGTCGGCTTTCGGGCTCCACCGCTTCCAATCATGACGTTCACTCACTGGAGGATCTCCATGAAGCTCTGGCTGACGGTGCTGACAGTCGCGGGCGTGCTCCTCGGGTGGACCGGCGTGGGCGGCGCCCAGACCGAGCTGCTGGTGGCCGGCTACGGGGGCAGCTTCGAGACCATCTTCAGGCAGAAGCTGGCCCCGGGCTTCGAGAAGAAGTTCAACGTCAAGGTCAACTTCATCTCCGGCAACTCAACCGAGACGGTGGCGCGCGTGCAGGCGCAGAGGGGCAACCCGCAGATCGACGTGACCTTCGTCGACGACGGGCCCGCCTATCAGGGCCAGGCGCTCGGCCTCTGGGAGCCCATCGATCCCAAGGTCGTCACCAACCTCGCCAACCTCTACGACATCGCCAAGCACAAGGACGGGATCGGCGTCGACATGGGCGTGGTGGCCACCGGGCTCATGTACAACAGCGAGCTCTTCAAAGAGAAGGGCTGGGCGCTGCCCACCTCGTGGAACGACATCGCGCGACCCGAGCACGCCGGCCATCTCGTCATCCCGCCGATCCAGAACACCTACGGCGTGCACGCGCTCGTCATGTTCGCGCGGATGAACGGCGGCTCGGAGAAGAACATCAACCCGGGCTTCGACGCGCTCCGGAAGTTCAGGAAGAACGTGCTGGTCTTCGAGGCGCAGCCAGGCAAGCATTCGGAGCTGTTCCAGTCCAAGCAGGCATGGATCGCCGTCTGGGGGAGCGGCCGCGTGTACGCGCTCGCCGACGCCGGCTTCCCGGTGGAGTTCGTGTATCCCAAGGAGGGCGCGATCGCGCTGGCCGTGACGATGAACGTGGTCAAGGGCGCCAAGAACCGGCGGCTCGCCAACGAGTTCATCAACGCCATGCTGGACCAGGAGGCCCAGCAGGTCTGGGCCGACTCCTTCAAGTTCGGGCCGTACAACAAGACCGTGAAGCTCCAGCCCGACCTCGCCGCCAAGGTACCGTACGGGCCCGAGAAGGTCGCCAAGCTGATCAAGGTGGACTGGGAGACCATCAACGCCGTCCGCCCGCAGTGGACGGAAAGATGGAACAAAGAAATCGAGAACTAGGACCACCGTCGGCGGTGATCGGGGCTGGCTCCGATGGCGAAGCTGGAGCTAGACAGGCTGACCAAGCGCTTCGACGGCATCCTCGCCGTCGATGGCGTGAGCCTCGCCATCGAGGAGGGCGAGTTCGTCTCGCTGTTGGGACCGTCCGGCTGCGGCAAGTCCACGACGCTCGGGATGGTGGCGGGGCTCCTGGCACCCGATGCGGGCTCGATCCGGATTGGCGGCCGGGACATCACGCGCCAGCCCGGCCATCGGCGCAATATCGGGATGGTGTTTCAGCACTACGCCCTCTTTCCGCACATGACGGTGGCCCAGAACGTGGCCTTCGGGCTCAGGATGCGGAAGATTCCCAAGACCGACATCGCAACGCGGGTCAGGCGCGCGCTCGAGCTGGTGAGGCTGCCGCACGCGGCCGAGCGTCACCCGCGGCAGCTCTCGGGCGGCGAGCAGCAGCGCATCGCGGTGGCGCGGGCGCTGGTGATCGAGCCGGCCATCCTGCTGCTGGACGAGCCGCTCTCGAATCTCGACGCCAGGCTGCGGGAGGAGATGCGGATCGAGCTCCGGGAGATCCAGCGCCGCGTGGGCATCACCACCGTCTTCGTGACCCACGACCAGGCCGAGGCGCTGGCCATGTCGGATCGCGTGGCCGTGATGAACCGCGGCCGGATCATGCAGGTCGGGCCGCCGGCCACGATCTACGATCGGCCGGCCAACGAGTTCGTCTCGAGCTTCATCGGTCAGACCAACAGGATCGAGGGCGATGTCGTCGGCGCCGAGGCGGGCTACGTCACGTTGAGGGTGGCGAGCGGCACGTGTCTCCGCGGGGTGGCGGGCGGGGAGGAGCCCAAAGGGCGGGTGGCCGCCCTGATCCGCCCCGAGAAGATCACGCTGGCGGGTGAGGCACCCGCCGGGCGGAACTCACTCCGCGGCCGCGTCCAGGACAGCGTCTTTCTCGGCACCGTCATCTACTACATCGTCTCCACCGATGGCGGGCGTTTCACGGTGCTCGCCCAGAACACGGGCGCGGCACCCCGTGCGGCGGGGACGGACGTGACGCTGTCGTGGGAGCCGGCGCACACCTTGCTGGTCGCGCCGGCCGCGATGGAATGAGACCTGGGTTCCGCGCGGCGCTGGGCCTGGTGAGCCCCGCCTGTCTCTGGCTCCTCGCGTTCTTCCTGATCCCGCTCGGGCTCGTCTTGCGGCTCTCCTTCTTCGGCTTCTCGCCCACGAGCGGGATCGTGCCGGCGCTGGAGCTCGGGAACTACTGGAAGATCTTCGCCGACGAGTACTATCTCGGCATTTTCGTGCGGACGGTGCGGATCAGCCTCCTCGTGACGTTCCTGACGCTCGCCCTCGGGTATCCGGAGGCGTACTATCTGACCCGCATTCGCGGGCGCGCCAAGGCCCTCGTCCTCGTCGCGGTGCTCTCGCCGCTCATCGTGAGCGCCATCACGCGCACCTTCGGCTGGTTCATCCTGCTGGCCCCCAACGGGCTCGTGAACAGCGCCATCCTGGGCCTCGGGCTCGCCGACGGGCCGGTCAGGCTGATCTACAGCGAGACGGGCATCGTCATCGGACTCACCCATGTCCTGGTGCCCTTCATGGTGCTGTCGATCTACGCGTCGCTCCAGCGCCGCAACCCGGCGCTCGTCTCGGCCGCGCAGACGCTGGGCGCGGGCCCCGTACGGGCGTTCCTGGAGATCACACTGCCGCTCTCGCTGCCGGGAATCGTGGCGGGCTCGGTCGTGGTCTTCACGCTCAGCATGAGCGCCTTCGTGACGCCGGCCATCCTCGGCGGCACCCGCGTCCGCGTGGTCGCGTACCTGATCTACGAGGAGTTCCTCCTCTCGCTCAACTGGCCCTTCGGCGCGGCGCTGGCGCTGCTCCTCGTGCTCATCACCATGGTCGTGGTGGTCGCCTACAACCGCTGGCTCGAGCGCGGGCGGTGGGCGGAGGTGTTCCGGTGAGCCCTCGGGCGATGCCACCGGAGGGTCAGGCTTTGACGTCTACGGTGTCCGCGGATGTGCCCGCGTCAGCCGGAATGTTTAGACGTCAACGCCTGACCCCGCTCGGCAGCTTCAATGTCCTCTTCATCGGCTTCCTGCTGGCGCCCGTGGTGGTCGTGGTGCTGGTCGCCTTCACCCCGGAGGGTTGGCTCAAGATCCCGACGACCAGCTTCTCCCTGCGCTGGTTCCGCGCCATTGGGGAGCACCCGGAGTTCATCTCCGCCTTCCGCAACAGCCTCGGCATCGCCGTCGGGGCCTCGATCCTGGCCACCGCGATCGGAACGCTGGCCGCCCTCGGCATCGTGCGCTACCGCTTCCCCGGCCGCGAGGTCGTGAGCTCGTTCCTCCTGTCGCCGCTCATGGTGCCGACCGTGGTGAGCGGCGTGGCGCTGCTCTACTTCTTCTCCCGGATCGGCCTCGCGTCGACGCTCGCCGGGGTCATCGTGGCTCACGTCGTCGTCACCATGCCCTATGTCATCCGGACCGTGGGCGCCAGCCTGGCGGGCTTCGACCGGAGCCTGGAACTGGCGGCGATGACCCTCGGGGCCAATCGTCTACAGACCTTCTGGCACGTGACTTTACCCCTCAGCCTGCCGGGAATGACGGCGGGGGCCGTGTTCGCGTTCATCGTCTCCTTCGACGAGCTGACGGTGACGCTGTTCGTGACGGGACCGAAGCTCGTGACGCTCCCGATCCGGATCTACAATCACATCACCTACATTACGGATCCGCTGGTGGCGGCCGTCTCGGCGCTCCTGGTCTTCCTCACCATCGGCGTCGTGCTGATTCTGGAGCGGCTGGTGGGCCTCGATCGGCTCCTGGGGACGCAGTGAGGGACGGATGGCGGAGCGGTGGGATGCGGTGGTTGTCGGCGCCGGGGTCATCGGCTCGGCGGTGGGGGGGGTGGAGCAGTGGAGCAGGACGGTGCGGACAACAGTCATCAGAGCCGCCCGCCGGGACCTTGAGCAGGATGGGTCTGGCGGACGGGACAGCGAACGCCATCCGCGGGCTCGTCGAGGAGGGTCTTCGTGACCGGTACGCGCCCGTTCGCGTGACAACGACTCACCCCACGGAGGACTGTGATGACCTTAGACGACTTGAGAATGGCGGCGGCCGTCGAGCGCGGCCGGACCCTCAGCGTCCTGGTGGATGGGCAGAAGCTCACGGCCTGCGAGGGTGAGAGCATCGCGGCCGCGCTCCTGGCATCGGGGCGCCGCTTCACGCGCTGGACGGCGCGGACCGGGGAACCACGCGGCTACTTCTGCGGCATGGGGGTCTGCCAGGACTGCTTGGTGACTGTGGACGGCCTGCCGAATGTGCGCGCCTGCATGACCCCGGTCCGGGAGGGCCTCCGAGTCGAGACCCAGCGCGGGCTGGGGGACTGGGCGGTGAGCCAGTGAGAACCGCGGACTGTGTGGTGGTGGGCGGCGGCCCGGCCGGGCTTGCGGCGGCGCGGACGGCGGCCCGTCACGGGGTCCGCGTGCTCCTCCTGGATGAGAATCCCGAGCTGGGCGGGCAGTACTACCGCCAGATGCCCGCCACCTTCGCCACGCCCGATCAGGCGACGCTCGGCAAGGAATCGGTCGAAGGCCGCCGGCTCATCGACGAGGTCCGGGCGCTCGGCGTGGAGCTCCGCCTCGACTCCATCGTTTGGGGCATCTTCGATCAGCGCATCGTGGCGCTGGCGACGCGCGAAGAGACGGAGCGGATCGCGGCTCGGACCCTGATCCTGGCACCGGGCGCCTATGATCGCCCGGTGCCGTTCCCGGGCTGGACGCTCCCCGGGGTCATCACCGCCGGCGGCGCCCAGAACCTGATGAAGGGCTACCGCGTGCTCCCGGGCCGCCACGTGCTCATCGCGGGTAGCGGGCCGCTCTTGCTCGTGGTGGCGCACTATCTCGTGAGCGGCGGCGCCCACGTCGCCGGGATCTGCGAGGCGTCTTCGATGCGCCAGATCTGGCGCTACGCCCATCGCATGCTGCCGCATCTCAACTTCGTCCAGCAGGGGTACCGGAACCGGCAGGAGATCAAGCGCGGGGGCACGCGGTTCCTGACTGGGCACGTGATCCGCCGGGCGGTGGGGGGTCCCGAAGTCACAGGGGCGGTGGTGTCGCGCTGCGACGACGAGTGGCGCCCGGTCGGCGGCACCGAGCTGCACTTCGACGTCGATACCGTGATCGTCGGCTACGGGTTCGTCTCCTCGCTGGAGTTGCCGCGGCTCGCCGGCTGCGAGCACCGGTACGAACCCGAGCTCGGAGGTTATGTGCCCATCAGGAGCCGGGAGATGGAGAGCACGGTGCCCGGTGTCTTCATCGTCGGTGATGGGGCCGGCGTGGCGGGCTCGGCGGTGGCGCTCGAGGAAGGGCATGCGGCCGGGCTCGCCGTGGCCAACCGCCTGGAGCGTCTCCTGGGACGGGACTACTCCCGCGAGGCCAGCCGCGCCCGCGGCCGGCTCTTGCACCTGGCCGGGTTCCGGCGGGTTATGGACGAGCTGTACCGATTCGGCCCGGGCCTCTACACACTGGCGGAGGAGCAGACGACGCTCTGCCGCTGCGAGGAGGTGGCGGTGGCGGAGGCGCTCGAGGCCGTGCGGGATGGCGCTACCCACGTCAACGAGGTAAAGGCCTGGACGCGGGTCGGGATGGGACGCTGCCAGGGGCGCATGTGCGGTCCCGCCCTCTCGCATCTGATCGCCCGCGCCACAGGGAAGCCCGTGACCGAGGCGGGCATCTTCACGCCGCGGCCGCCCGCCAAGCCGGTCCCGCTGGCGGCCCTCGCCCACGAGACGCACTGAGGACCGCGGCCTGCGGAGGATCCGGCCATGGCGGTGAAAGGGGGTCAGCATGGTCCAGACGGCTGACGTGGTGGTGATCGGCGGTGGGGTCAATGGGACCAGCATCGCCTATGCGCTGGCGTCCAAGGGGGTGAAGGTCGTGCTCGTGGAGAAGGGCGCGCTCGCGAGTGGCGCCTCGGGCCGCTCGAGCGCGCTGGTTCGGATGCACTACACGAACGAGTGGGATGCGCGGCTGGCCTGGGCCAGCTTCCCAGTCTTCAAGCACTGGAGCGAACTGATGGGCGGGCGGCCGGTGTTCACCAGCACAGGCTTCGTCAACGTGGTAGCGCCGCCGTATGCGGAGAGCCTGAGGCGAAATGTCGAGATGCTCCGGAGCATCGGCATCAACACGGCGGCGCTCACCGCAGCCCAGCTCAAAGCGCTCCAGCCCTTCGCCAACGTGGAGGACATCGGCGCCGCGGCCTATGAGCCCGACAGCGGCTACGCCGATCCGGCAGAGACGGTGGAGGGCTTCCGCCGCCGGGCCGAGGGGCTGGGCGCGCGGATCATGCAATGGACAGCGGTCACGAGGATCGACCGCCGGGAGAGCCGCGTGCAGGGGGTGGAGACCAGCGCCGGTCGCATCGAGGCCGACGCCATCGTGCTGGCGGCGGGGGCCTGGTCGGGGCTTCTCTCCCGCGACATCGGCCTCGACCTCTGTATGCGCCCCAAGGCCATCGACACTGTCGCCGTCACCCGGCCGGCGGAGCTGCGCGAGCCCCACATGGTCTTCATCGACAACGTGCAGGGCAACTACTTCAGGCCGGAAGCCGGAGGGTTGACGCTGGCGGGGGTGCCGTGCCAGGAGTGGGATATCGACCCCGACACGCTCGGTACCGGGCTCCCTCCGGAGGCGGCGAGCCGCGGCGCCGAGCTCCTGACGCATCGGATCCCCGCCATGGAGCGGGCGGCGCTCGCCCGCGGCTATCGTGCCTTCGACGGCTACAGCCAGGACCGCCACGCCATCCTGGGGCGCGTGGACGGGATCGACGGCCTCTACCTGGCGACGGCGTTCAGCGGCTCCGGCTTCAAGATCGCCCCCGCCGTCGGCACGTGCATGGCCGAGCTGATCACAGACGGGCGCGCCAAGACGGTGGACATCGAGGCGTTCAGCCTCCGGCGGTTCGCCCTCGGTAAGACCGTCGAGGGCCCGTACCCCTACGCGTCCCATCCCGATCACATCGACCCGACGACGGGTGGGGCGGCCTGAGCGGGCGGAGCGTGGGCACGCACTTCGCGCCGGCACGCTGTCCCCGCGTGTGAGATCTGAAGCAGCGATGCGCGCCCAGCGGTGTGCGCTGGTGCTCGCGACCGCTCTCCGGCTCGTGAGCGGCTCCGTGGCCGGCGCGGCGCTCGCCGCCCAGCAGAGTGGACCCGGCGTGTCCGGCATGACGGCGCCGGCGCAGGTGGTCGGGGAGCTCGAGGCGGTCCTCGCCCGGGCGGCTCAGCGGTTCGAGGCCCGCGACGTCGAGGGAGTTCTCGGCTACGTCTCGGACCAGTACCGCACGGGACCGCTCACGAAGCCCGGCATCCGCGATCAGCTGATCGCGATCTACAGCATCTACGACGCGGTCCGCGCGCGGATCCGCATCGACGAGGTGCGAATGGTGAATGGGCAGGCGTGGGTCTATTCCAGCGGTGAGGTCTCCGGGCGGTTGCCGCTGGTGGGCACCTGGGCGGTCTTCCTTTCCTGGCAGCGCGAGCTCGAGGTGGCCCGGCGCGAAGCCGGGGGGTGGCGTCTGTTCGGCTACCAGCAGTAGGATCTCCCTCGGCAAGGTGCGGGAGGCGGGATCCATCGTACGGGCCGTGCTGACCACGGATCGCCGCGCGCGAGGTGGACACGGGCGCGCCGATCACCGCCGGCACCGGTCGGGCGGCCTTGTCTGTTCAAGATCGCCCGGATCGACAGCCTCATGATGGAGCCGAGTCTGGAGGCTGCGATCCTGGTCCGTGAGGTTCGCGGCGCGCATCACAGACGGAACGTGCTACGAGCCCTGCCGGTGGTGGCCGCCGCGGTGCCAGGCCCCCCTGGGTCCCATCTGCGCCAGCTTGGCACGCTGGTCAGGGGTGAGGATCGGCGAGATCGCCTGGAGCGACTGCACGCGCATCTCGACCGAGTGGCCCAGGAGCTGGGCAACCTCCGCCTGCTTGGCCTGGATGGCGGCCGGGTCCCCGCCGTTCAGGGTGAGCTGGCGCAGTTCTGACTGGGCCTGGCGGCGTGACCGCCAGAGCTGCTTCCGGCTCTCGGCCTGCTGGGCATGCACTTGGCGGATTGCGTTCATCTGATCGTCCGTGAGCCCGAGTACCTGTTGGAATCGGCTGTCGTGACCCGACTGGGGCTCCCCCGGATTCGTCGTGTCGGCCGCGCGGGCCGCGGCGCTGCCGATAAGGGTCGAGCCCAAGATCAGTGCCAGAAGCCAAGGCGATCGTATCGGTAGCATGCTGTTCTCCTCTCTCGGAATTGGTTCGGGCCCACCGGGCCTCGCTACCTCTGACGGCCGAGCCGCCAGAGTATTTTTAGGCCGATGGCGAGCAGCCATCACCGATTCGGCGTTCAGTCGCCTGGCCAGTGTCGCGCCATCCCGGCCACTGGTCATGGCGGTCCGCCTTGCTCAACGCTGTGATTTCGCAGACCCTTCTCGACGGCATCGAGGTCGGCATGTCCCCTCGGTGGGAGGCCAGCCGTCAATCAAGGCCGATAGGGTCGGGGGGAAAGCCTCATGTAGACGTCTCGGCTAGACGTCTCGTCGCGTCCCCGGCGGGCCACCCCTCGAGCCATCCCGAAGGGATTGGCGGCAAGGTATCATGGTTGGCGACGCCTGGGCAAACCACGGCGCCCGGCGCGGGACGGCAGGGACTGCGAGGAGGTTTGGTCATGCAGGAGATTCTCCGGGTCAAGACGCGGAAGAGCCAGGACGTGGTGGATATCACCCGCGAGGTCGCTGAGGCCGTGTCGCGCTCGCGTCGGGACGAGGGGATCTGCACGGTCTTCGTCCGCCATGCGACGGCGGCCATCGTCATCAACGAGAACGCGGATCCCGGCTTCCGCGCGGACGTGGTGACCGCGCTCGACCGCCTCTTCCCCCAGGGGATCTGGGAGCACGACAAGGTGGACGACAACGGCGCCGCCCACCTCAAGGCCGCGATCCTCGGGCCGTCCGAGACGGTGCCGGTGCAGGGGGGCCGGCTCCTGCTCGGCACCTGGCAGGGCATCGCACTCGTGGAGTGCGACGGCCCCAGGGAGCGGGAGATTGTGGTCGACATCCGGTAGTGCTCGGCAATCATGGGCCTTGCCCTCGCCAAGATCGTGTCGGGCGGGCAGACCGGAGCGGACCGCGCGGCGCTTGACTGGGCCCTCGCGCACGGCCTCCCGCATGGGGGCTGGTGCCCGAGAGGCCGCAAGGCGGAGGACGGGACGATCGCCCGGCATTACCGGCTGACGGAAACGCCGGGCGACAGCTATGCGCAGCGAACCGAGTTGAACGTCCGGGACTCGGAAGGAACGGCGATCCTGAGCCTGTCCCGGACGCTGACGGGTGGATCGAGGAAGACCGCCGAGCTCGCCCGGCAGTATGGAAAGCCCTGGCTCCACCTGTCGAAGGAGGCGGAGGCGAGCCGGGGAGACGCGGCAAAGCGGCTGCGCGGTTTCGTCCGGGAGCACCATATCCGCGTCTTGAACGTGGCGGGACCACGTGCCTCGACCGAGCCGGACATCGGCCGTTTCGTCAGAGAGACCCTGGATCTGGCGTTCGAGGTGTCTTCACGACGGTGAGCGGCGCAGGCGGTGCAGCGCGATGCCGCAGGCAGTCGCGACGTTCACCGAGTCCGCGCCGGCCGTCATCGCGATCCTGACCTCGCAGTCCGCCGCCGAGCGGGCGGCCGCGGATAGTCCCGCGCCCTCGGCGCCGAGGAGGAGCGCCAGGCGCTCGGGCACCGATCGCGTCGTTCCGAACTCCGCGATGTCGACGCCGGCGGCGCGCGGCGTGAGCGCGATGACGGTGTAACCGGTCTCGCGGGGGCGCCTCAAGCCTCCCGGCCAGTCAACCAGCCGCGCGAAGGGGATGCAGAGCGAGGCACCCATGGAGACGCGGATCGCCTTGCGATAGAGCGGATCGGCGCAAGCCGGCGAGAGCAAGACGGCGTCGGCCCCGAAGGCCATGGCGTTGCGGAAGACGGCGCCGACATTGTCCGGGTTCGTGACGTCTTCGAGCACGAGAAGCAGCCGCCGCCCCGGCGGGTCGAGGAGAGTGTGGGGGGGCGGCTCGATGCCGCGCTCGCCGACGGCGAGACAGCCGCCGTGGAAGGCGTATCCGACGATGGCGGGGACCAAGTCCTGGCGCATCAGGAAGACCTTGACCCCAGGGTCCGCCGTCTCCAGCAGATCGCGTAGGCCATCGAGCCCCGGTGGGGTCAGCAGGATGGAGCGCGTCCGGAAGCGCCCGCTGGCGAGCAGCCGCCGGACCACCTCCCGGCTCTCGGCGATGAACAGCCCCTGCCGCAGGCGGAGGTCGGGGTCCTTCAGGTTGCGGTACTCCGCGAGGCGAGGGTCGCACGGGTCCTCGATCCGCTCGATAAGCACGGAGGGATATTATGCCGGACAGTGTGAGCAGTCACCAGGCGTTCATGCGGGAAGCCATCGCTGAGGCGCGGGCCGGCGCGGGGAAGGGGAACCTCGCGGTGGGGTCGGTGGTCGTGAGAGACGGCCAGGTTCTCGCCCGCGGGTACAATGAGGTCGTGAGCGGCTTCGATCCCACGGCGCATGCCGAGGTGATGGCGATCCGTCACGCCGCCGCAGCGCTCCGGACGCCGGTGCTGTCCGGCTGCACGCTCTACACGACCCTCGAGCCCTGTCCGATGTGCGCCGCGGCCCTGGCGTGGGCGCGGATCGACGAGGTCGTGATCGGCGCGCTCTTTCCGCGGAGCGGCGGGGTGCGTTCGAAGGCCCGCGTCCTGGACCTCATGGGACCCATCGTCCATCAGGTGGAGGTAGTTGCCTCCGTGCTGCCGGCCGAGTGCCTGGCGCTGCTGCCGCCCGAATACCGATAGCTCGCCACGTCCCCCGAAATCGCCGGGTGCCGGAGGAGGGGAGATGAAGGATGTCTGGATCGCGGCGGCCGGCTTCGTCCTCGGATGGCTGATGAGCAAGACCTGGCAGGATCCGGGATGCCGGCTCGGTCTGGTGGTGTTTCTCGTCGTCACGGCGGTCATGGCCCTGGGCTTCGCCCTCGCGGTTGTCGGCCATCGGCGAACGGCGGATTCGCCGCCGGAAGACGACAGCGATGGCGATTGAATAATGTGGGCTAGTCTGTTGTCTGGTTGACTAGGCGCTCCAGCCAGACCTCTGGAGGTGAACCGACGCCGTGAAGCCCCTCGAGAATATCCCGCTCGCCCGGCACTGCACGATGGGCGTCGGGGGATCCGCCCGGCATTTCCTCGAGGCGACGGACGAGCGCGCCGTCCACGAGGCGGTCGAATGGGCGGAGAGGCGAGATCTTCTGCTCCACGTGCTCGGGGGCGGCTCCAACCTGGTCGTTGCGGATGAGGGCGTCGAGGGGCTCGTCCTGAAGGTCGGTCTGCGGGGAGTGACAGAGCGGGCGGTAGGCGAGGTGGTGGAGGTCACGGCCGCCGCGGGCGAGCCCTGGGACGACCTCGTGCGAAGGGCGGTGGAGCGAGGCTGGGCGGGGCTCGAATGCCTGAGCGGGATCCCCGGGCTGGTCGGGGCCACACCGATCCAGAACGTCGGCGCCTACGGCCAGGAGGTGAGCGAGACCGTGACCGCGGTGCGCGCTCTCGACCGTCGCGCGGGACAGGTCGTGGCTCTCTCGCCGCGGGAGTGCGGGTTCGGCTACCGGGACAGCGTATTCAAGAGCCGGATGCCCGGCCGGTACATCGTCCTCTCCGTCAGCTACCGCCTCGTCCTGGGCGGCGCGCCGGCGGCTGGCTGGGCGGATCTCGTGAAGGACCTGGAGCGCAGGGGGATCCGGTCCCCATCGCTCGTGGATGTCCGCCGGAGTGTGCTCCATATTCGCCGCTCGAAGTCCATGGTACTTGACGCCGGCGACCCCAACCGACGCAGCTGCGGGTCGTTCTTCGTCAATCCCATCGTCACCGCGGCCGATCTCGAGCGGATCGAGGATCGGGCGCGTGGGGAGTCCCCGATGCCGCGCTGGCCCGAGCCCGGTGGCCGCGTGAAGCTGTCGGCGGCCTGGCTGATCGAGCGCGCGGGCTTCGAGCGGGGCCACACCGACGGGCCCGTGGGTCTCTCCAGCCGGCACACGCTGGCCATCGTCTGCCATGATGGAGCGCGCGCGAGTGATGTCGTCACGTTCGCCCGGCGGGTGCGCGAGCGGGTGGAGGAGCGCTTCGGCGTCCTGCTGGTGCCGGAGCCTGTCTTCTGGGGTCCGCTCAGCCTGGACTGACACGCCAGCCGGCCGTTGGCCGGCGTTTCTCTGACGATTCGGTCGCCCGGCAGTCGGTCGGCGCGACACCAGCAAGATACGGGTGGGCCAACCCTGGCAGCACCCCGACTGGTACGATCTATCCGTTCCGCGACCGGGTGATCGCCCGGGGCTGCGCAACCCGTCGCGATGAAGCGCTAATCCTGCTCGAGCATAAGCTTGGCCGTCACACGGCGCTTCTGGGGCTCCGGGCCCGTGGAGTCGGCTACGGGACCGAGCCCTACCGACTGGATGCGTGACAGCTGAACACCCTTGTCGACGAGGAAACGCCGCACCGCCTCGACGCGGCGCTGGCTGAGCTGGTAGTTGTACGGGCGGGGCCCTCGCGTGTCAGTGTAGCCCGTCAGCTCCACGATGAGGTTCGGGTTGGCCTGCAGATCTTTCGCGAGGTTCCCGAGCGCCGTCTGCGCCTTGTCGTCGACTTCGGCGCGGTCGAAGCCGAAGAGCACTTGGACGGTGTCTACCAGTCTCGGGCTATGGCGGTTCGTCCACAGGCGGGTGACCCGGCGGTCCACGTCATCGGCCTTGGCTAGCGCGGAGTTGCTGGCTTCCCTGGCTCCCCTGGCCGCCTCGCTCACCTCGGTGATGGAGGTCTCCAGCGTGTTGACGCGCGAGCCCACGCCTTCAATCCGCTGCGACTCCTGGGTCACCCTTCCCTCGACCGTATCGACCCGCTGGCCCACCGTGTCCACGCGCTGGCCCACCGTATCCACCCGCTGGCCTACCGTATCCACCCGCATATCCACCCGCTGGCCGATCTCGACCTCCTTCTTCTCGAGGGTCTCCCGGACCCAGTTCTTTGTGGCGCACCCCGAAACCAGAATGAGCGCAGCCGGCAGCAGGACTCCAATTCGGAGGACTGGCTTCATGGCACTCTCCTTTTTGCTCAGCCGGAGCGAGCAGGTTAAGAGCCGCATCTCCGCAGTCGGGCTCAGGCCCGCCAAGCGACCGCTGGTAAACGCAAGAAGCGTGCCCGGGCGCGAGGCGCCCCTTGCCGGTGATTCCATGCTGTTCCGTACGGCGCAAGTTAGCATGTCACGACGTGTGTGTTTGAGGATCGGAGCGCCGGCCGTCCATCGGAAGTTACTCGCCTCCGGTCGCCCGTGTAAGGTTTACACGTGGAGTGTAAGTTTTGGGACGCCGCTCCATGCACGTAAGCCTCACGGTGAGCCTGGAGAGGGCTCTGGCGGGGTCGCCACACTCACGCGATCGCGCCCCTCCCGCTTGGCCTGGTACAAGGCCGTGTCTGCCGACTTGAGCAGTGTGCCGCCGTCCGAGCCGTGATCGGGGAAGGCCGCCACCCCGATGGAGACCGTGACGGGCCCGAGGAGGAGATCCTTGTGAGGGACGCATATGCCCTTGACGGCCTCTCTGATTTGCTCGGCCCGTCGCGCGGCGCTCTCCAGGGCGGCCTCAGCCAGCACTAGGACGAACTCCTCGCCGCCGTAGCGGCAGGCGATGTCCTCCTTCCTCAGGTTCCCCTGCAGCAGGGTGGCCAGCTCGCGCAGCACCGCATCGCCGGCGTCGTGGCCGAACGCGTCATTCTGCTGCTTGAAGCCATCCACGTCCACCATGAGCACCGCCATGGGCCGCCCCGCTCGCCTGGCCCGATGCACCTCACGCTCGAGCGTCTCCGTCATGTATCGGCGGTTGAACAGCCCGGTGAGCGGATCATGGATGGACTCGCTGCGCAGGATCTCGCGGAGCTGCACGTTGGCGAGACCCAGGCCGAGCTGGGCGGCTACCGCCTCGGCCAGGCGCTGCTTGGCCTGACTCAGGCCCGCCGGGCCCTGGTCGCTTCGCGGCTCGCTTGACACGTGGAGCACGCCGAGGGACTTGCCCTGGGCGGCGAGCGGAGCGCAGAGATACGCCGAGGGCGGAGGGCTGGGGAGGTGGTCGCACAGCACGCCCGCACCCGTGTCCTCGACGACATGGAGCCGTCCGTTGCGTAGCGCCCAGCACTCATCGGGCGAGAACACGGCGCTGTTGACTGGGCGCGTCCCCCACTTGGCCACGACCTCGATCAGGTTCCGCCCCTGGCTCAAGGCAAGAACCGCCCCGGCTTCGGTGGGGAAGAGCCGTGGAGCCAGCCGGCCGATCACACCGTAGGCGTCTTCAAGGCTGAGGCAAGCCTGGAACAGCTCGCCCATGCGATTGAGCATGTCCAGCTCGTTCACGCGCTCCGCCAGCCCCTCCTTGATCGTCTCCTCGTCTCTCACCCGGGCCTGCAGGCGCTCGGCCATGACGTTGAAGATCCGGGCCATGACTCCGATCTCGTCGGCGCCCCGGACCGCGGCGCGGGCGCTCAGATCGCCAGCCGTGAGACGCCTCGCCGCTCGCACCACGGCATCGACCCGGCGGAGAATGAGCAGGTCGCTCACGAGGGCCGCTGCCACGACCATCAGGAGCATGACCAGCCCTCCCCACAGCAGATTGCGGATCAGAAGCCGGTCGGCGTCGGCCAGCGCGCCGTCTCGGGGAATGCCCACACTCACATACACTGGCTCCGAGAGCTTGGGATCGAACAGCGGCGTGAAACCGAAGAGCCGGGGCTGGCCTTCCAGCCCCGGCGCTTCCAGGGTCCCTGCGCCCGAAGCGCGCCGGATCTCCTGGACAACTGGCCACTGCGGGACGGACTTTCCGGCCCAGTCGCCGGGATCCGGATAGCGGGCGAGCACGAGCCCCTGCGTGTCGGTGACGTTGATCACGGTGCCAGGCGGAAGCTGGGCTTTCTCGGCGAGCTGGGCCATCCAACCCAGGTCCAGCTCGGCGAAGACCACCGCCCACGTGTTCCCCCCACGGTCCGTGGCGGGGTACGAGAGCGTCAGCACGGGCTTGCCGGTGGCGCGGTCCGGACGATACCCACTCACGGTGAACTCCCGAACGGCCAGCGCGCGCTGGAAGAAGGGCTGATCGGCCACGTTCTCGACGCTGTGAGGGGCGCGGGCGGCGCAGAAGACGTGTCCATCCGGGCGGATCGCTCCGATGTTCGTGTAGAGCGGGAACCGCTGCCGGACCTCCGCGAACAGCGCACTGCACGCCGTGGAGTTGTGCATCTGCACGTCCGACAGCTGCGCCAGGCCGATGAGCAGTGACCTCGCGCCTTCGATCAGGCGCTCGTGGTCCGTCGCGGCGAGCCGGGCGAGGCGGAGCGCGTTCTCCTCCGCGCCCACGGTGGCCTGCCGGCGCTGTTCCCGAGCCGTCGAGAGGATCAGCGCAAGAGCCGGCAGCACGGCGAGCAGGACGAGCAGCAGCAGGCTGTAACGCAGGCTCGGCAGCGTGAAGGACCTCATCGCGGTTGCCGCGGCTCGGCGCTCCCGCGGATGAGGGCCGGAGATCGCCCGTCCTCGACGATCAGGCGGTGGGTGAGACCCGGTGTCCGCTCGGCCATGCCGTGGGCCTTGTCTGCTAACATGAACGCGTCGACCCAGGAGCCCCGCCGGCTGATGCGGCGCGGTGCTGCCGCCCGCCTCCAGGTAATCCGCGGCGTTCCGGATCCCCGCCGGCAGGGACGCCGCACCCGGCGCGCGCGCCGGGTGTCATCGAATCTTCTGACAGTGTAACGCGTGACGGCCCCTTTACGGCTATTCTGATGTCGACCAGCTAGTCAGCGGGCGGCGACTCTCCCTTGCCTTCATTGTGCCTGAGCGGTGTCTGGTTCCGCCAGCGCCGGCCCCGGGGCTCCCTACACGCCAGCGCCGGCCCGGTTGCCGGTTGGTGCCTCTTGGTCTATCCTGCCGTCGTCCAGCGGCGAGGCTCCGTGGGGCAGTCGCCATCACTCGAAGACGGAGAGAAGCGATGAACGTCCATGCGCTCGAGCGGTACCGGAAGACCCTGGCCGAGTCTGTCGTGTTCGCGCAGCTCTCGCCAGCCGAGCTGGATCTGATTATGGGGTCCTGCCGGCTGGTCGATGTCGAGGCGCACGAGACCCTGCTGTCGGAAGGCCGGAAGGGCGGAGGCCTCTACATCATCCTCGAGGGGAACGTCGAGTTCTTCCTGCCCGATCTCTCGGTGACGGGCGTGCGGCGACCCACCCGCGTCCGACTCAACACGCTGGGGCCCGGCCGCTGCTTCGGAGAGTACGGAGTGATCGACGACCAGCCCAGCTCGGCGTCGGCCCAGGCCCTCACAGCGGCGCGGCTGTGCGTCCTCGCCACCGCCGACTTGCGTCGCATCGTGGGCGAGAACGATCGGATCGGGAAGATCATCTATGCCAACCTGCTGCGTTTCCTCGTGGGCCGGCTGCGCGCCAAGGACAGGGAGCTGGATCTCGTCCTGTTCGTCGAGGAGCCGCACGGCCACAAGTGATCCGCGACAATGCGGGAAGAAGTCCGGGAATCGCTCCCGACCGGGCTCGCCCTCGCAGCCCGGCGGCCGTCGCCCTCTGGCGCCAGTTCTAGCAGGGTGCGGAAAAACTCGCAGGCTGCTCAAAAAGGTCCAGATGCAAGGCGGCGCCCGAGGGCCGCACGCGAGGCGTACTCTCTGTACGTTGAGCGTGCGGCCGAGGGCGCCAAGTTCCTCGGAGGGG
>Ga0137374_10002028_pt1 | contig 23751 bp, 24 predicted proteins | sample SagtaG_20_FD_104811 | JGI IMG/M metagenome (GOLD analysis project Ga0137374, IMG submission 104811) | Vadose zone soil microbial communities from Sagehorn Ranch, Mendocino, California, USA - Sage1_R_100_16 metaG | ecosystem: Environmental > Terrestrial > Soil > Vadose zone | place: USA... | reverse complement strand
GATGCGTTGGCCGGGTTGCTCACGCTCAGCAAGCAGACATCACGCATAACCCGTCGTTCAACGCGGACGCGCCGCGAGCGGCGCGCGGGTCAATTGACCGGCGTCAAGGAATAGCCGCGCCTGCCGGGACGTTAATTACGCACTCCCCAAGGAGGGGACATGGAAGAGTCAAGCAGAGACCTGCAAAACGCGGACCTGAACAGCCTGCTGCCCGACGTGCAGGTCGACCGGCGCGGCTTCATTGCCGCGGCGCTCGCCGCGGGTTTCGCCGTAACCGCCGAGCCGGTGCTCGCTCAGGCGATCAAGACGCCGATGGACGGGTTGGACGGCGGCGATGTCAAGATCGGCGACATCCCTGCGTACTACGCGGTGCCCAAGAGGGGTGGCAAGCGTCCTGTCGTGCTGGTGGTCGCGGAAATCTGGGGCAATCACGAGCACATCAAGGACGTGGTGCGCAGGCTCGGCCACGCGGGTTACTTCGCAGTCGCCAACGAGCCTTATTTCCGCATCGGCGAGCTATGGAAGCTTACCGACATCAAGGAAGTGATCGCGGAGGCGAACAAGCTGACCGACGAGCAGGCCTTCGCCGACTTAGACGCGGTGGTCGCGTGGGCCGCCAAGGACAAGCGCGCCAACGTGGAGAAGCTCGGCATCACCGGCTTCTGCCGCGGCGGCCGCATGGTGTGGATGTACACCGCGCACAACAAGAAGGTCGACGCCGGCGTCGCCTGGTACGGCTCGCTGATGCCGATTCCGCCGGCGATGCCGACCGGGCCGCTCGATCTCACCGACAAGATCGACCGGCCGGTGCTCGGCCTGTATGGCGGCGCCGACCAGGGCATTCCGCTCGAGCAAATCGAGCGCCTGCGCGCCGGGCTGCACGCCTTCGGCAACGACAAGAAATCGCGGATCCACGTCTACGAGGGCATGCCACACGCCTTCAACGCCGATTACCGGCCGAGCTACCGCAAGCAAGCCGCCGCAGACGGTTGGAAGCGCATGCTGGCGTGGTTCAAGCGACATGGCGTAGCGTAGATTTTCTGTCCAAGGAGAAAGGCGCCTCGGGGCGCCTTTTTCGTCTGCGCCCGCTATCATCGGCCGGCAGCATGATTACGCCCTGGCGTACGCACCTCGTCCTCATCCCGTCCTACAACACCGGAGCACGAGTCGTGCAGACCGTGCGGGAGGCGCGACAATACTGGGCGCCGGTATGGATCGTGGTCGACGGCAGCTCGGACGGCTCGACCGAAGCACTGCGCACGCTGGCGCGGGACGATGAGCACATTCGCGTGCTGGTGCTGGAGCGCAACCAGGGCAAGGGCGCAGCGATACTGCACGGCTTGCGCAGCGCGGCGGCGGAAGGCTACACGCATGCGCTCGCCATGGACGCGGACGGACAGCACCCGGCGGCCAAGATCCCGGAATTCATGGCGCTATCGCAGGCGAATCCCGATGCGCAGATCCTTGGCGTTCCGGTATTCGACCGCGACGCGCCCATCGCGCGCGTGCGTGGGCGCAGGGTTTCCAACTGGTGGGCCAACCTGGAAACGTTGCGGGCCGGCATCGCCGATTCGCTTTTCGGCTTCCGCGTCTATCCGATCCGGCCGCTGGTCGAGATCATGCAAGGCCAACGCTGGATGCGGCGCTTCGACTTCGACGTGGAAGCTGCGGTGCGCCTTTGCTGGAGCGGCGTGCGGCCGGTGAGCATCCCGGCGCCCGTCAGATACTTCCGCGCCGAGGAGGGCGGCGTGTCGCACTTCCGTTATCTGCAGGACAATGCGCTGCTGACCTGGATGCACATGCGGCTGTTCCTCGAGTTTCTGGCGCGCTTGCCGTGGCTCGCGCGCAAAGCTCGCGTCAAATCATCGCGCCGTTGAGTCCAGCACCACCGCGGCCCTGCCGCGCAGGATCTGCGTGCCGCCGGCCGACAGCGCGAACTGGTAGAGCACGCGGCTCTCTTCGCCCGTGAGGAGTTCGGCGTCGATCACCAGGTCGTGCTGCAGATCGTCCAGGCGCCTGGCGTGGCAGACGACGTCTCTGACGCTCGCGAGATAGCCCGCGCGCGGCGTTTCACCCACGATCGCCGACAGCCGTCCATGCACCGCCATGGCCTGAGCCGCATATTTTATGCCGCACAGCGCCGGAAGCTGCGGGCCCGCGCGCAGCGGATTGTCGCTGTCGCGATGGCTGCGGCTGATGCAGCGAATCGTCGCCTCGTTCCACTGCACCACTTCGTCGAGCAGACACATCCTGCCCGTGTGAGGGATCATTCTCGCGATGTCGGCTTTGCCTACCGGCATGGAGCAACCCGCGCGCGCAGATTCGCCGCCGCGACATACCGCAGGACGACTTGCCCCGCAGCGCCTCGCGCCAGCGCGGCGAGCAGCGGCAGGCTGCGCGCCGCCGGATTGCCGAGCCTCGCCGCCTCGAGGCCCGCATCCGGCAGGCGGCTTTCGCCCGCCTCGCCCGGTTCGAGCTCGACGTCGATGGTCGCCAAGCTGCGCTCGGTGGCCTGCGGCGTCATCACCAGGGCGACGCCGAATTCTCCGCTGATCGGGCGCGTCGCATGCAAGGGCTGCGGGTACGGCTGGTCGTAGGCGATCAGCGCCACCGGTCTTGCGTCCACCGCCACCTGGGTGGCGCACTCCAGCAGGCCCGCGGCGAAGCTCGCGTCGTAGCAGCACAGGCTGGTCGAGGGCTCGCGGGACTGGGTCGCTATGCTCCAGTAGCCGGCCGCGGCATTGTGCACGGAGTTCATGAACCGCGTGGGCGACACTTCGCGCTCGGGCGTAGTGAGCGTCTCGCAGATCTGGTGCAGGATTTCACCGTCGCCGGATGAGGCTGTGAATACCGCCGCCGTGGCGGCGGCATTTCGCCCGGCGCTCATGAACGCTTCCCATCCCACCGCCAGCGCGAGCTTGACCGGGATGCTGGCGCGGCGCCGCTCGGCCGGCGGCAGCAGCTCGCTCGCGGGGATCGCGGTGGGCGCCGGGCGGTAGGGCTCGACGCCAGCCAGCACTGCGCGGCTCGCGTGCCATCCGCGCAGGCCGGGGCCCAGCAAGCCGACCCCTTCCACGTACGCGCGCATCAGCCGCCGATTCCGATCACCAGGCTGCAGTTGCTGCCGCCGAAGCCGAACGAATTCGTCAGCACGTGTCGCACGCGCGACTCGCGGTTGTCGAGAAGATAGTCGCTCTTCAGTGCGGGATCGACGCTTCGGGTGTGCGCGCTCCCCGGCAGCAGGCCATGCCGGGCGGCAAGCATCGAAATGACCGCCTCGGTGATTCCGGCGGCGCCGAGCAAATGCCCGGTCGCGCCCTTGGTCGAACTGCACGGGGTCGCGGAGCCGAACAACTCGACCACCGCCTTGTCCTCGGCGGCGTCATTGGTCCGGGTCGCCGTGCCGTGGAGGTTGATGTAGTCGATGTCAGCCGGGCCGAGCCGCGCGGCCTGCAGCGCCCGCTGCATGGCGAGCTTCGCGCCGGCACCTTCCGGATGCGGCGTCGACATGTGGTACGCATCGGAGCTCTCGCCTACCCCCAGAAGCATGACCGCGTCGGAAGCCGCCGGGCCGGTTGGCTTTTCGAGCAGCGCGAAGCCCGCGCCTTCTCCCAGCGAGATGCCGTCCCTGTCGGCGTCGAAGGGCCGGCACGGGCGACTCGAAGTCAGCTCCAGGGAATAAAAGCCGTACAGCGTTGTCAGGCACAGCGTGTCCGCGCCGCCCACTACGGCGGCATCGCAAGCTCCCGCTGCGATCATGCGCGCGGCGTTGCCGAACACCTTGGCGGTGGACGAGCATGCGGAAGAGACGACGAACGAAGGCCCGGTCAAGCCGAGATAGCGCCCGACGAAATCGCCGAGCGAATAGGTGTTTTGCGTCGCGTGGTAGCGAAAGCTTGCCGGCAGAGCGCGCGTTTGCGGATCGCGGCAGCGATAGGCGAGCTCGGTTTCGAGAATTCCGGAGGTGCTGGTGCCGATGAAGACGCCGATGCGGGCTGCGCCGTAGCGTTCGCGGGCCGCCGCCACGGCATCGGTGAACCCATCCTGCTCGAGCCCCAGTTGCGCCATCCGGTTGCTGCGGCAATCGTAGTCTTCGAGGCCGCGCCGGATGCGCAGCTCTTCGACCGCGGCAACCCGTCCAATCCAGGTATCGAGGGCGACAGTCTCGAAATCGCACCGCGCCAGCCCGGATCGCTTCGTGCGCAAGGCGTCGAGCAGCGCTCCGGTCCCGGCTCCCAGGCAGTTGACGATCGCAAACCGGCTTATGACGAGGGGCTGCATGCGCCCGGCAGGGAAACGGACTTGAGCCCTCGCGCGGCCAGCTGCTCGAGCAGCGCGGGCAGGACGGCGAGCGAGACCGGCGCGCTGTCATGCAACAGCAGCACGTCGCCGGCGGCGAGCCCGGGGGTGAGACGCGCCAGCACGCGCGCGGGATCGCTGCTGACAGCGTCAAAGCCACGGCGCGTCCATGAGACGTAGCGCAATCCTGCCGTCGCCAGGACGAAGTCGAGCAACGGGCTGCGGAAACCCGCCGGAGAACGGAAGAATTCGGGAGCCCGTCCAGTAATGGCGGTGACGGCGGCTTGCGCCGACTCTACCTCACGCCGCATCAGGGAAATGCCGTACAGGGCAAACGCGCGGGAATGGCCATAGCTGTGGTTCTCGACGCTGTGACCGCGGCGCACGATTTCCCTGACGATCTCGGGATGGGCCTGTGCCCTTTCCCCGACGCAGAAGAAGCTCGCCTTGGCCTGGTAACGCTCCAGGAGCTCGAGCACCCGGGGCGTCACCTCGGGATCCGGGCCATCGTCAAACGTCAGACACACTTCCCCGCGCTCGACGGCCGAGGCCGGCAGGCGATTGAGGTTCGGTCCCAGCAAGCGCCCGCGCGGGAAAAATACGGCGGCGAGCAATACCAGGTGGTTGGCAATCAAGGTAGCCGCGACCCAAGGCCACATATCCGGGTGCAGCGCGAGCGAAATGGCACCGGCCCCATGCAGCAGGATGGAAAGGCGGATGGCGGGCGCCGGACGCCAGCGGCGGCGGCTGTAGACGCCGGCGGCTGCGTAGGTGTCGGGTGTCATGCTTCTACCAGAAACAGGTTCTTGGCCAGCAGCGCGCTCCACAAGCGAATCCAGGTCTGCCAATCATGCTTGCCGGGAACGCTCACCACGCGTTCTGCCGGCAATTGTTGAGCGAGCATCGCACTTGCCGGCGCATAGCGGTCATCTCTGCCGAATCCCAGATGGATCGCGGGCAATCGCGGATTGTCTGCCCGGTAGTGCTTCAACCACAACAGCAATCCCAGCTCCTCGTCGTCCGGCTCGAGGGCTCCCGGCTGCCATCGAGCGAGGCCGCCCGCGCGCAGGATCTGCGCTATCAGACCGCGCGTGCCGAGAAATGGCGCGAGCAGGATCACGCCCTCGACCTCGGCCGCATGCTTGTGCGCATAGGCGATGCATCCCAGGCCGCCCAGCGACATGCCCATGAGCCAGATCCGCCGGTAGCCCTTGGCGCGCAGCGGCGTGACGACATCGACCGCGAGGCGCTCGCCGACCCTGCCCTCAAGATAGTAGTCCGCGTGAGCATCCACGACGGCGACGTCGAGCGGCAATCCACGATCGCGTATCGCCGCGACGAAGCCCTGCTCCAACAGGTCTTCCGGGCGCGCCCTGGCGGCCGGCAGCATGACGAGCAGGATGTCGGCGTCCTGGCCGGGCGCCACGTCATGGATTGCGCGCATAAGCACCTTCGGTGTCCGCCTTTCGGCTCATGATCGCCGAAAACACCAGCGCCATGGCCGCCCCCATGCCCACGGTCGAGCCGATGCCGCTCAGCACCGGCACCTTCGAGAACGCAAGCAGGCCGAAGCCGACCAGCGTGGATACGGCTGCAAACAGCAGCGACACGATGGTGCGGCTGCGGTCCTGGCCGGAAGGCGCCTGCCGATCGAAGAACAGCGAATAGTTGGATCCGACCGCCACCACCAGCAGCAGGCCCACCAGATGGAAGATCGAAAGCTCGATGCCGCTCACGACGAGCAGCCCGCAACTCACCAGGACAGCGGCGGCGAGCGGTGCCAGCACGTCGAACACGCGTCGCGGCGAGCGCAGGGTCGCAAACAGCAGGATGACTATCGCGGCAGCGCCCAGCAGCGAGTTCGTCAGGGCCTCCCGCAGATAGGTCCGGTAGAGCTGGTCGGCCTCTTGCTTCAGGTCCAGCAGCACGACCTGGGCATCGGAGGGCTTGCCTATCTTGCCGGCGATGGCTTCGGCGTTGGTCACGCCCCGCAAGGGCAGCATGGCCGCCCACCCGGATTCGCGCTTCACCAGCAGCGAGTCGAGCTTGAGCGCGAGGCTCGTGCCCTGCAGGCTCGCCCGCTCGAGCAGCGGCATGCTCCTCGCCGCGGATACGTCCCGCACGAAAGGCTCGAAGACATTGGAGCGAAAAGGCAGCCCCTTGAGCGCCGCCTGCAGGCTCTGGCGCAATGTTTCCGCCGCCGGCAATGCGGCCTGGCGGGCGCGCTGCATCGCCCGGCTCGGCAGGTAGATGGCGGGTGAATCGAAGCCTTGCAGCCAGCCCTGCGCGATGGATTCGCGCAACGCCATGGCGGCGTGCTCGCTCGCCTGGAGCGCAGCCTGCTCGTCTCGCGCGTGGACCACCACGAGATGGCGCACCTCGGGGGCGCCGATGTCCTGGCGCAGCTGCTGGTCGAGCGCCTGCTCGCCCGGCGACACTGGACTGAGGCTCGCGAGGCTGCCGCTCCACAGCGGCTGCGGGCGCATGAGCAGAAACGCAGCCGTGACCGCGAGCGCGACCAGCAGGGGGCGGCGCAGCATGGGCGCGGCGCGCACCAGGCCCATCACCTTCGGGGCGAATGCCGCTACCGCGGTCACGACAAATCCCACGGGCAGCAACGCGGGCAGGACCCAGCGGGTCACTGCGACGGCGACCACCAGCCCGGCTACCGAAAACAGCCCGAGTTGCGCCAGGCCCGTGAAATCGGAAAACAGCATCGCGCTGAAGCCGCAGATCGAGGTGAGCACCCCGAGCCGCAAGGTCGGCCAGATGAGCTCGAAAGTGGCTTGCGGCGCCGCTCCCGGCGCGTTCTGCGTGAAGAGGTAAATCGCGTAGTCCACGCCTTCGCCGATCAGGGTCACGCCGAAAGCGAGCGTGATGCCATGCACTGAGCCGAAACTCAGGCTCACGGCCGCGATGCCGGCAAGCGCCCCGCTCACCACGGGGAGCAGGCCGAGCCCGAGCACGCGCACCGAGCGGTATAGCGCCAGCAGCATGGCGGCGATCAGGGTGATGGCGATCAGGGACAGGCGCCAGGCGTCGTGCCTGATGCGCCCGCGGGTGGTGACTGCGAAAACGCCCGGGCCGCTCAACAGCAGCTTCGCCTCGCCTGCCACTGCTTGGGCGTCTGCTCGTATGGCCTGCTCGAATGAGCTCCGGATCAAGGCCAGCGCGCGCTCCTGCGCGTCGATGTCGGAGCCCGCGGCGCGGGTTTGCGCAATGAGCAGCGCCCGGCCGCCGTCCCTGGAGAACCAGACCCCCGACTGCAGCCTCGGCTGAGCCTGATGCGCAAACTGCTGCAACAGGCGGATGAGCTCGCCGGTGGGATCCGCGGGCAGAATACGCTGCAACAGCACGCCGGCAGGCGAAGCCAGCTGCGCGAGAGCCTCCTCGAGGCTCTCGCGCAGCGCCTGCGGCGAAAAACGCCCGGCTTCTGCCGTGGGACTCAAAAGGTAGCGATTGCGCCAGACAAAATCCCGGTCGTTCTCGAAGCCTGCATCCTCACCGTTGTTCACCGATGCAAAGCTGCCCGAGGCGCGTAATGACGTCGCGAGCCGCTTGCTCGCTTGCGCCAGCCGCTCCGGGGTATCGCCTTCGATGCCGATCAGGATCAAGCGTGACACCACGCCATGGCGCAGCTGCTCGACCAGCACCTGCTGGACGGGCGAAGGCGAACGCGGAAGAAAAGCGGAAAGATCGGTGCTGAACTCGGTGCGTGCGATGACGGCAACGCAGGCGGCGACGCCCGCGAGCCATGCGCCGAGCGCCCAGCGCGCTGCCGGGTTCACGCTGCGTCCCGAGTGATGGTCATCACCGAGCGATCACCGCCGGCATCGAGAATCTCGATCACGCCCACCCAGGTGCCGTTGCCGCTGACGCGGATTTCGCTGGCCACCTCTCGCATGCGCGGCTCCGTGGGCTTGAGCCGCAGGCGCCACCGGCTTGCATCGCCTTCCAGGCTGACCTCGTAGAAGCGGTTCAGGGCCTGCAGATCGCCCGCCAGCGTCGCACGGATGCTCTCGACGAAGGCCCAGACCACCGGCTGCTCCTGCAGCACGACCCTGCGCCGCTGCCCGGTCTCCTTGTTTTCGATCAGCAGCGTGTCGCCGTCCAGGGTCAGGCTCTCCTGCCTTGGCAACAGCATGTGCTTCTCGAGCCGCCCGGGCGCGATGTACACCAGCGTCCCGGAAGATTCCAGCGGCGTGTTGAGGATCGCGAGATATCTGCGCTCGACAAACCTGCCGCGCGCCGCCTTCACCTGCCGCAGGTCCTGCATCAGCTGCGCCAGATCCCATTTGGCTTTGCTCTCCGTCTGCGCGATCGCGGCCGGGAAGCCGCCCGCCGCGGCGGCGATGACGAGCGCCGCGATCGCATGACGCAGCGGAAAGCTATTCCCAGTAGTCATAGAAGTTGAACCAGTTATACGGCGCGAGGCGACAGTGGTGCTCCAGCCGGCGGGCGTAGCGCTCCACCCACGGCCGCACCGCCGCTTCGCGCCCGCCCGGCTCGAGCGGGATCGCATCGGCGAAAGGCTCAAGGTGAACCTCGTAGCCCCGGCCGCCCAGGTACAGGCCGAAGCACAGGACCACCGGCGCCTCCAGCAGCCCGGCGAGCAGCAGCGGACCGAGCGGAAAGCGCGCCTGCCCGCCGAGGAAGTCGCAGCTGCAGCTGCGTTCGTTCCGCCAGGCCCGGTCGCCGAGCACGCCGACGATCTCTCCGCGGTCGAGGCATTCGCGCACCCGCAGCAGCGATGCCGGACCGCCAAGCGGGATGATCCGCGACTCGATGCCCGGAGCGAGCGCATGCAGCACGCTGTTGATCTTTTCGGCGTTGTCGAGATGCATCAGCACGTTCACCGGGGGCACGCGGTCGGAAACGCTGCGCGCGCGCAGGATCTCGAAGCTGCCCAGGTGCGACCCGAGCAGGATGCAGCCGCGGCCCTGCCGCAGCCGCGCCAGCAGCTCGGCCGGGGCCGACAGCGTCACGTCGAAGTAGCCGTACTTCCCTGCCAGGAGATAGATGCGATCGTGAACCGTCGAGGCGAAGGCATGATAGTGACGAAACACATCGCCGAGCCCAGGGCGCCTGCCAAGAACGCGCCGAAGGTATCCGGCCGAAGCGCGCCGCGCGCGCACCGAGAACAGCACGAAGTAGGCGCAGATCGGATACAGCAAGGCGCGTCCCACGCGCCGGCCGAGCTTCAGCGTCAGCCATAACAGCAGGCGCACCGCGAGCCTGCTGCCGCGCTCGGGACGCTCGACCCACTCGGGTCGCCGGCCTGCTACACCGTTGACGTGTCGCTGCATTCGACTTCGCCCACCAGCACCGTATTTCCCTTCACCGCGCATTCGAACTTGATCGAGTGGCGGGACGAGCTGGCGAACTCGATCGCGATACGGTCTCCCGGCCGAGCCGGGTGAGGAAACTTCGCCCGCCTGATGCGGCACGGCAAAAGGCTCACGCCGAGATGCGCCTCGATAAGGCGTAGCGTCTCGCTCAGGAGGAGCGCGCCCGGAATGATCGGGTTGCCTGGAAAGTGCCCGTCGGTCGCTGGATGGTCGGAAGGAAAAGCGTGCTCGAGGTTGGCCAAACTAGCCTGCCTTGGTCGTCAGCCGCGTCGCCAGAGTATCGAGCGACACCCGCGGCAGCTTGCCGGTTTCGTTGCGCGGCAATGAATCCACCATGCACAGCGGGCGCGGAAGAAAAGCCGCGTCGATCCGCTGGCGCAGCGCAGCCATGACGGCCTCGTGGCTGAGGCCCGGCGCCACCACGAAAGCAATCAGCCGCGCCACTGCGCCGTCGTCGTCTTCCGGCAGGAAAAATGCGCCGTCGCGGACGCCGCCGATCGAGTTCAGGTGGTAGTTGAGTGCGGCAAGCGAGGTCCGCTTGCCTGCGATGTTCACCAGATCCGCGGTCCTGCCGTGCAGCAAGAAACGCTCGCTTCCCTGCAATTCGATGATGTCGCTCAGCAGGAACTCGCTGCGTGCATGCCCGCCCTTGACCCAGGTGCCCTTTTCGTCCTGGCGTAAGGCGAAGTTCGGGTACAAGCGCCATTCGGGTGCTTGCGTGGTGCGCCGGGTGGCAATCTGGCCCGCCTCGGTGCAGCCGTAAATCTCATGCAACGGCGCGCCGAACCGCGCTTCCGCCTGCGCCGCGAGTTGCGGCGACAACGGTGCCGTCGCGCACAGCACGAGGTCGGCCGGCGGCAGTGCATCCGGCTCAGCCAGCAGCACGCGCAGGTGCACCGGCGTGGTCACCAGGCAGCGCGGCCGCGGCAGCGCCGCCAGCTCGGCGCGGACATCGGCCGGAAAGAATGGCCGCCGGGCGTGCAGCGCAAGGCCTCCTTGCATGGCCATCAGCAGGGTCGACTCCAGGCCATACGAATGCTGCGGCGGGACGGTACCGAGCACCGCCATGCCCGGCTGCGCGCGCACGTCCAGACGATCGACCTCATCAAGCGCACTGCGGACCAGGCCGCCCCAGGTCTTGCGAAAAGGTACAGGGTCTCCGGTGGAGCCCGAAGTAAACAGGACTGCAGCCGAATGCGCCTCCGGCACGTCGGGTACCAGCGGCGCCGCGCGCCCGCTGTCGGCTGGCGCCGGGAAGAACACGGTATCGAGAACCGCGTGTGCTTCATCCCGGTCGCTCAGGCAATAGACATCGGGGTATTGGGCGACCAGCCTCTCGATCAGGTCGGGCGTCTCATTCGGCGGCAGCAGGCTGACCTGCCGCTGCAGCAGCGCTGCCGAGAAGCCCACCGCGAACCGATAGCGGTCGGCACAGAGATTGAAAACGTGCTCCCGCTGCGGCAGCTCCTCGGCAAGCTGCCAAACGTCCCGCAGGAATTCCTCTATGCGGATGGCCCTCCCCTCGCGATAGGCGAACACGGCACCGGGACCGAAGCCGCGCACCAGGGGTGTCGTGGTCATGGCGAAGCGCTACCCGGCCTTCCTGGCAAGCTCGCTCTCGAACGCGTTGAGCGCCTGGCGAGGCAGCTTGCCGGTCTCGTTGCGCGGCAAAGCGTCGACGAAATGGAGCGGCCGGGGCAGAAATGCGGCGTCGATGCGCTGACGCAGCGCGTTCATCAGGGCCTCGCCCGAAAGCCCCGGCGCCACCACGTACGCCGTCAACTTCGTCACCGCCTCGCCCTCCTGCTCGGGTACGACGAACACGCCGTCGCGCACGCCCTCGATGGAGTTCAGATGATAGTTGAGATGCGCGAGCGAGGTCCGCTTGCCGGCGATGTTCACCAGATCCGCGGTACGCCCGTGCAGCACGAATCTTCCCCGGCCCCGCAATTCGATGACGTCGGCCAGCGCCACCTCGATTTCGACGTGACCGCCCTTGACCCAGGTGCCCTGGGGGTCCGTGCGCAACGAGACACCGGTCATCACGCGCCACTCGCCGGTCTCGACGGTGCGGCGGCCAGCGATGCCGCCGGATTCGGTGCAGCCGTAGATTTCGTAGAGGGGCGCGCCGAATCGCGCTTCGGCCTGCGCCGCCAGCTGGGGCGACAGGGATGCCGTCGCGCAAAGCAGAAAATCGGCCGGCGGCAGAATGTCCGCTTCCGCGAGCAGCACGCGCAGATGCACGGGCGAGGTCACCAGGCCGCGCGGTCGCGGTAAGGACGCCAGGTCGGCGCGGATGTCGGCGGGATAGAACGGCCGGCGGGCGTGCAGTGCGAACCCCCCCTGCATCACGGTGAGCACGGTAGCCTCGAGGCCGAAGACGTGCTGCGGCGGAACGGTACCGACCAGCGCCATGCCCGGGCGCGCGCGTAGACCGAGCATCTCGATCTCCGCCAGCGCGACGCGGACCAGGCTGCCCCAGGTCTTGCGATAGGGCACGGGCTGCCCCGTGGATCCGGATGTGAAAACGATCGCCGCCACCTGCGACTCCGGCACGTCCGGAACCGGGACTGCCTGCGTGCCGCGCGCGGCCAGCGCCGGGAACAGCACCGTCTCGAGCGAGTCGAGTCCGGTCTTCCTGTCGCTCAGGCAATAGACCCCCGGGTAGCGGGAGGCCAGCCGCTCGATCAGGTCGGGCGTCTCGTTGGGCGGCAGCAGGTTGACCTGCCGGCGCAGCAACGCCGCCGCAAAACCGACCGCAAAACGATAGCGGTCCGCGCACAGATTGAGGAGGTACTGCCGGTCGGGAAGCGATGCGGCGAGGCGCGACACGTCGCAGAGGAACTGCTCGACGTCCGTGCAGCGCCCGTCGCGATACGCGAACGCCGCCTTGGCGCCAAATCCGCGAACCAGTGGTGCGCAAACCATGACTCTAGCTACCGCGCTTCGACGCTTTTCGACGACAAGGCATCCTTGGTGAACGCCTCCACCGCCTGCCAGACAGATGCTCGCGGCCAATCGGGGTAGCGCAGCCTGCGATACACCAATTGACCCACGAACAGGAGCGCCAGCAAAGGAAGATTGAGAAGATTGATGAACAGCGACCACGCGCTCAGAGGCGCAAACGCAAACAGCAGCGCCGAGGCGATCAGCTGGGCGGCAAAGAACGCGCACCAGACGACCGTCAGCCGGCGCGCAAACCGTTCCATCGCCGGCGGCAGCGCACCGTGCACCCGGCGCGCAAGCCGCGCAATGATCGGCTCTCTGCCGTACGCCAGAGTGCGGCCGAAATACCACAACAGAAACAGGTAGACCGCGGCATGAGAAATCCCGCTCGACGCAGCTAGGGCGAACGCTGCCAGGGGCAGCGCCATCAAGGCCTGGTGGAGAGCGCCGACCTGCGCGTTACTGACCGAGGCGTGGACCAGGTATTGGTATACGACGCACGCCAGGACGATGGCTACCTTCCATGACCAGCCGACCGCGCGGGGCACTTACTTTGCCCGGAACTGCTGGATGTGCTGATTCAGGCTGCGCAGCGAATTGAAGATCTTCGAATTGTCTTTGTCGTCGGACCGCAACTTGATGCCGTAGGTTTTGGAAATCGCCAGCGCGATCTCCAGCACATCGATCGAGTCCAGCCCCAGCCCTTCGCCAAACAGCGGCGCGGCCGGGTCGATGTCCGCGGCCTTCACGTCCAGATTCAGCGTTTCGATGATCAATCGCGCCAGCTCGAGCTCGTGGACATCCGCGCTGCTCGCAGCCGACGAAATTTCCGGATCGATTTTGCCCATGCTTTGCCTCGTCTCAGAGAGCGCTCAACTGCGCCTCAATGTGGTGCCGCAATGCGCACGATAGCACGCAGGAAACCCGGCTACCTCACCTATAATGCGCCACGTGAAGCGGGACGGGGCGCACGTGTGCGAGGTGCTGGTGATCGGCGGCGGCCCGGCCGGATCCACCGTGGCCGCCCTGCTGGCTGAGCGCGGGCGCGATGTCGTCCTCGTGGAGAAGGAGAGACACCCGCGCTTTCACATCGGCGAGTCCTTGCTGCCGCTCAACATGCCGCTGTTCGAGCGGCTCGGCGTCGCCGGAGAAGTCGAGCGCATCGGCATGCCCAAGTACGGCGCCGAGCTCGTCGCGTACCCGCACGACCAGCCGTTCCACATCGATTTTGCAAACGCATGGGACCCGTCCTTCCCTCTTACCTATCAGGTGCGCCGCTCGGAGTTCGATCAGGTCCTGTTCCGCAACGCGGCCCGCAAAGGGGCAAAAACGATCGAAGGTTGCCGCGTCACCGGCGTCGATTTCCATCCTGACGGCGCCGCAGTGACCGCACGGCAGGAAGACGGCCTGGAGCAGCGATGGCAAACCCGCTTCGTGGCCGACGCGTCCGGCCGCGACACCTTTCTGGCCAACCGCCTCGGTATCAAGCAGCGCAATGGGAAACACAACACCGCGGCCCTGTTCGGCCATTTTTCCGGGGCCAGGCGCCTGCCGGGAAAGATCGAAGGCAATATCAGCCTGTTCTGGTTCGAGCACGGCTGGCTCTGGTTCATTCCCCTGTCCGACGGCGCGACCAGCATCGGCGCGGTGTGCTCTCCCCAGTACATGAAGTCCCGCAAGACCGACCCGCAGCAATTTCTGCTGGAGACCATTGCGCGGTGCCCCGCGCTGGCGGAGCGGCTGCGCGATGCCAGGCTGGTTTCTCCCGTCACCGCTACCGGCAACTACTCCTACATGGCCGAGCACGCGTCGGGCCGGAATTACCTTTTGCTGGGTGACGCGTTTGCATTCGTCGATCCGGTATTTTCAACCGGCGTCCTGCTCGCCATGCAGAGCGCGTTCGTCGGCGCCGACACGATCGAAACCTGCCTCGACCGCCCGCGCGAGGCGCGCGGCGCACTGAAGACTTTTGATGCAAGCACGCGCCTCGGGCTGCGGACGTTTTCCTGGTTCATCTACCGGGTGATGACGCCAGCCCTGCGACATTTATTGACGCATCCGACTCAACGCATCCGCTTGCAGCCCGCCATACTGTCGGTACTCGCCGGTGATATTTTTCGCGGCACGCCGCTGGGATTGAGACTGCTGGCGTTCAAGTTTGTTTACTACTTCTACAGCATGCTCAGCCTCAGAGAAAGCCTGATGGCATGGAAGCAGCGCAAACGTGCCGTTTCTGCCTGAGACCTAGTCCGCGTAAACGCCGGCCTTCTTGATCAGCGGCCCCCACTTGTCCAGCTCGGCCTTGAGGTGCGACTGCAGCGCCGCCGGCGTGGCGCGGCTCACCGGCATGGTTTCGGCGCCCAGATCCGCGAAGCGCTTCTTGACGCTGTCGTCCTTTAGCGACTCCTGGAGCGACGCCACCAGCTTGTCGAGCACCGGCTTGGGCATTGCCTTCGGCCCGTAGAGCGCGTGCCAGATGCCGACCTCGAAGCCCTTCAGCCCCTGCTCGTCGAGCGTCGGGATGTCGGCCAGCGAGGGCACGCGCTTCTTCGAGGTCACGCCGTAAACCTTCACCTTGCCACTCTTGATCTGCGAGGTGGTGTTGGTGGTCTGGTCGCACATGAAGTCCACCTGCCCGCCGAGCAGGTCGTTCATCGCCGGACCGGTGCCCTTGTAGGGCACGGTGAGGAAATCGGTTTGGATCGCGCTCATGAACAGCATCCCGCACAGGTGCGAGGCGGCGCCGATGCCCGCATTGGCGTAGCTCACCTTGTCCTTGTTCGCCTTGATGTAGGCCAGGAACTCCTTGAAGTCCTTCGCCGGAAAATTGGGCTTGGCGATGATGGTCATCGGCACGTCGTTGATCAGCCCGATGTAGTCGAAGTCGGTGAGCGGGTTGAAGCGCAGATTGCGGTACAGCGCCGGCGTGGTCGCCATGCCGATGTGGTGGATCAGGATGGTGTAGCCGTCAGGCCTCGAGTTCTTGACCTGCTCGGGGGCGAGGATGCCACCCGCGCTCGGCTTGTTCTCGACGATCACGGTGTGGCCGAGGGGCTTGGCCATCGACTGCGCGAGCACGCGCGCCACGGTGTCGGTCGGTCCGCCCGCCGCGTACGGCACGAGCATGGTGATGTTCTTGGTGGGGTACTGCTGGGCCGCGGCGCTCACCGCGATGGCTGAAATTACAATGCCGAAGCCCAGGGCTCGCGTCGCTGGCATGGGGAACCCTCCGCATAGATTAAGGCGTTTGAAAGTCAGGCCGGCAATGTTACTGCAATCGCCCCGCCGGGAGCGCAAACTCAGCTATCATTCTCATAGTCGAAATTCAATTGTCGCGCCGATTTTTTCAGGGGCAGCGAGGTGGGGAGGATTGCAACGAACAGCCGCAGGTCGGGTTCATCGAGCCGCTGGTTCGACGATGTCTGTCGTGGTTCGTTCGCATTGATGGCGGCGCTTAACCGCTGGTGGCGCATCGCGGTGGTCGCGGCATGCTTTGTCGCGGCCGGCATTGGCGGCATCGCGTACGCGATCGCCGTGTTTCCGGCGCTGCGCCTGCTGCCGGGCGGCAGCGCCGCGCGGGCGCGGCGCGCCCGCGTCGTCATAGGACGCTCGTTCGCCGCGCTGATCGCCGTTCTGCAGCATGGCGGCGTGATACGCCTCGAGAGACACAACATCGAGCGCCTGCGCGGCGCGGGACCGGTACTGGTGCTCGCCAATCACCCCAGCTACCTCGACATCGTGGTGCTGCTCGCCCACATTCCCGACGCCGTCTGCGTGGTGAAGAGCGCGCTGTGGTCGAACCCGTTTTTCGGCGGCGTGGTGCGCGCCGCGGGCTACGTGCGCAACGACGAGCCCGACCGGCTGATCGAGAAATGCGCCGCCTGCCTCGCCGAGGGCACGCCGCTCATCATCTTTCCCGAGGGAACACGCACGGCGCCGGGCGAGCCGCTGCGTTTCGTGCGCGGCGCGGCCCACGTCGCCCTGAGAAGCGGCGCGGCGATCCAGCCGGTGGTGCTGCGCTGCGAGCCGCCCGCGTTCACCCGTACCGGGAAGTGGTACCGCCAGCCGCCGCATGGCTTCCGCCTGGTGATCGAGGTCAAGCCGCGCATCGGCGCTGCGACCCTGCTCGACGCGGAATGCACCTCCGGCTTCAAACCGCGCGCGCTGACGCGTGCGCTCGAGCGGATTTTCACCCATCACCTGGAAAGCCATGAGCGAGCTGCCGCGTAGCGCCGTGGCGAAGCAAATCACCATGAACGAGAAGCAGATTCTCGCGCGGCTGCGCGAGCTCCTGGCCGACAAGTTCGAGGTCGACCCGGCGCGTATCACGCTGGAAGCGGACCTCTACCACGATCTCGACCTGGATAGCATCGATGCCGTGGACCTCGTGATCAAGCTGCAGGAAATGACCGGCAAACGCATCGGGCCCGAACAGTTCCGCGGCGTGCGTACCATCGGCGACGTAGTCGCGGCGGTCGACCGGCTGCTGGCTGCTTGAGACGCGCGTTGGTGACGGGCTCGAGCCGCGGCATCGGCCGGGCTATTGCCGTGAGGCTCGCGCGAGCGGGCTTCGCGGTGACCCTCCACTGCCGCGAAAGCATGGGCGAAGCCGAGCGCGTCGCCGGGGAAATCCGGGGCCTCGGCGGACAGGTCTCGATCCTGCGCTTCGACGTTCGCGAGCGCGCCGCCGTACGGCAGGCGCTCGACAGCGATATCCGCACGCATGGCGCCTACTATGGCATCGTGCTCAACGCCGGGATTGCCCGCGACAACGCCTTTCCGGCGCTTTCGGACGAAGACTGGGACCATGTCGTCGACACCAGCCTGGACGGGTTTTTCAACGTGCTGCAGCCGCTCGTGATGCCGATGGTGAGGGCGAAACAGGGCGGACGCGTGGTGGTGCTGAGCTCGGTCTCAGGCATCGTGGGCAATCGCGGCCAGGTCAACTACAGCGCCGCGAAGGCCGGACTGATCGGCGCCGCCAAGGCGCTCGCCGTCGAGCTTGCCAGCCGCAACATCACGGTCAACTGCGTGGCGCCGGGGCCGATCGGCACCGAGATGATCGCCGGGGCGCCGCTAGAGGAGATGCTGAAGGCGGTGCCGATGCGGCGCGTCGGCACGCCCGAGGAGGTCGCCGCGACCGTCGCCTTCCTGATGTCGGACGAGGCGAGCTACGTCACGCGCCAGGTGATCGGCGTGAACGGCGGCATCATATGAGCTGCGCGCCGTGCGTCCTTCGTCATCCATCCGTCCTAGCCGGTAGGTGATGCGCCGGGTCGCAATCACCGGGATGGGGATCGTTTCCTGCATCGGAAACGATCTCGACGAGGTGGCGAACGCGCTGCGCAGCGGCGCGCCGGGCATCGGACCGGCGCCCGAGTTTGCCGCAGCGGGGCTGCGCAGCCGGGTCGCCGGCATCCCCTCGCTCGAGGCGCTGCCAACGGTCAAGCGAACGCTGCGCCGCTTCATGTCGGATCCCGCGATCTACGCCTACCATGCGACCTGCGGCGCGCTCGCCGATGCCAAGCTGCCGGCGGAGCTTCTGGGCAGTCCGCGCACCGGGCTCATCGTAGGCTCGGGGGCGAGCTCCGGCATCGAGCTGGTTGAAACCGTCGCGCTGGCGCGAGAACACGGTGCGCACAATGTGGCGCCGTACGCAGTAGCGCGCGTGATGGGCAACACCACTTCGGCGAACCTCGCGACTGCGTTCGGCATCCGGGGCGCGAGCTATTCGATCGTCTCGGCCTGCGCCACTTCCGCGCACTGCATCGGACACGGCGCGGAGCTGATCCAGCTCGGCAAGCTCGACCGCGTAATCGTCGGCGGAGCAGAGGAAGTACGCTGGACGAGCGCGCTGGTGTTCGACGCCATGGGCGCGTTGTCCAGGGGATTCAACGACACGCCGGAGTGGGCCTCAAGGCCTTACGACAAGCGCCGCGACGGCTTCGTGCTGGCGGGCGGCGCAGGAGTACTCGTGCTCGAGGAGCTCGAGAGCGCCCTCGCGCGCGGCGCGCGGGTGCGCGCGGAGCTCGCCGGCTACGGCACTTCGTCCGACGGCTCGAATATGGTGACTCCCAGGGCCGAGGGCATTGCGAGAGCGATGCGCATGGCGCTCGCAGAGGCCAACGCCGAAGTCGACTATATAAATACCCACGCCACCTCGACGCCACTGGGAGACCGCACTGAGCTCGAGGCGATACGCGAAGTGTTCGGAGATAGGCCGCCGCTCATCTCCTCGACCAAAGGCCTGACCGGCCATGCCGTCGGCGCCTCCGGAGCGCACGAGGCGATCTATTGCCTGCTGATGATGGAGCGCGGCTTCATCGCGGCCTGCGCCAATCTCTTCGAGCCCGATCCGGCGACGCACGGCCTGCCGCTCGTCACGGCCGCACGCGACGCCTCGCTCGAGACCGTCATGACCAACAGCCTGGGCTTTGGCGGCACCAACGCCACCCTGGTATTGCGCCGGTGGCAAGGAAAGCCTGGATAGCGGCGGCGCGCATCGCCGACCTCCGCGGCCATGCGCTCGTCGAAGCACGCAGGCGCCTCGGGCCGAGAGACCGCCGCCGTTATGCGGCGTTCGGCACCCAGAAGCGCCGGCGCGAATTTCTCGCCGGGCGCTGGCTGCTCGAGCAGTCCGCGCGCGCCTGGCGCCCTGATGCGCGGTTGCGTTTCGATTCTTCGCCCACCGGCGGGATCAGTGTGAACCGCCGCATTGGCGCGAGCGTCTCCCACGCCCGCGGCTGGGTCGCGTGCGCGCTGGTCGAGTCAGGCCGCCCTGGCATCGATATCGAGCCAATGGTCGAGCGCGACTTCACCGCGCTGGACAAGTGGATCGCGGACGACGAGGGCGATGCCGGGCCGTTCGTGGACGGAGGAGCCGATGCCCGAAAGACCTTCTACGGGCGCTGGACGCGTTACGAAGCGCGCTTGAAAGCGCTGGGTGAAGCGAAGAGGCGCGCGTCCCACGTCGAGGTCACCTATTACCTCGAGGGCGGCGTCGCGCTTTCAGTCTGCCTGCCAGCGAACGCTGCCGCCCGTGTACCTCGTAAACCTGTGATTCTCATGGTAAACAGCCACTAGTTTGCCTTTTGTGCAGTGCGGGAGTAGCGTGCTCGCCCACCGTGGGCACGAGTAGCCAGCACTCACCGCAGTCGTCCACCGCAGCGCTCACACTGCTCGCGCTCGGAGTCGTTTACGGCGACATCGGGACCAGCCCGCTGTATGCGGTGAAAGAGACGTTCAATCCCGAGCACGGCATTGCGCTCAACACCGAAAACATTCTCGGCGGGCTGTCGGCGATTTTCTGGGCGCTGATGATCGTGGTGTCGCTGAAGTACGTGATGCTCGTGCTGCGCGCGAACAACCGCGGCGAGGGCGGCATCATGGCGCTGCTCGCGCTTGCCACCGCCTCGATCCGCAAGCATCCGCAATGGAGCGCGCCGCTGCTGGCGATCGGCGTGTTCGGCGCCTCGCTGTTTTACGGCGACGCTGTTCTCACGCCGGCCATTTCCGTGCTTTCAGCGGTGGAAGGGTTGCAGGTCGGAACTTCGGCGTTCAAGCCTTATGTCGTGCCGCTTGCCACCGGCATCCTGATCGCGCTGTTCCTCATCCAGAAGCACGGCACAGCGCTGGTGGGCATGCTGTTCGGCCCGGTGTGCGCGCTCTGGTTTTTCTCGATCGGCGCCTCGGGCATCTGGAACATCGGAAAGAATCCGCAGATCCTGGAGGCGCTGAATCCACTGCGCGCGCTGCACTTCGTCACCGGGCACGGCTTCGCCTCGTTCGTGGTGCTCGGCTCGGTGCTGCTCGCCATTACGGGCGCCGAGGCGCTCTACGCCGACATGGGGCATTTCGGCAAGAGCGCCATCCGCATCGCGTGGTTCGGCCTGGTCGCGCCCGCGCTGGTGCTGAACTATTTCGGACAGGGCGCGCTGCTGATCGCCGACCCGAAGGCGCTCGAGAATCCGTTCTACCTGGCTTACCCGTCCTGGGCGCTCTACCCGATGGTGGCCCTGGCGACTGCGGCAACCGTGATCGCTTCACAGGCGACCATTTCCGGGGCCTACTCCATGACGCAGCAGGCGATCCAGCTCGGCTACCTGCCGCGCATGACGATCCACCATACGTCGGCCCGGACCATCGGACAGATCTACGCCCCGGTCGTGAACTGGATTCTCCTGTTCGCGGTCGCAGCAGCAGTAATCGGGTTCGGCTCCTCGACCAACCTCGCCTCCGCCTACGGCGTCGCCGTGATGGGCACGATGCTCGTCACCACCTTCCTCACGTTCTTCGTGATCCGCTATGGCTGGGGCTATCCGCTCTGGCTGTGCCTGCTCGCCACCGGCTTTTTCACGCTGATCGACGCCACCTTCTTCGCCGCCGCGATGCACAAGGTGCTGGAAGGCGGCTGGTTCCCGCTGCTGCTCGGTGCAGGCGTGTTCATGATCATGACGACCTGGCGGCGCGGCCGCGAGATTCTGTTCGCCCGTCTGAGCGCCGCGGCGATTCCGCTGCACGCCTTCCTCGAGAGCCTGTTCCGCGCCCCGCCGCAGCGCGTGCCCGGCACCGCGGTATTCCTCACCGCAATTCCCGATATCACGCCGAACTCGCTGCTCCACAGCCTCAAGCACTACAAGGTGCTGCACGAGCGCGTGGTGTTTCTCACCGTGGAATTCCTCGACGTGCCTTCGGTCCCCCAGGAAGACCGTGCCGCAGTGGAAAAGCTCAATCAGGACTGTTACCGCCTTTCGGCGCGCTACGGCTTCATGGACCGGCCCGACGCTATCGCGGCGCTCGAGGCGGCGCGCGCCAAGGGGCTCGATCTCGATCTGATGGAGACCTCGTTTTTTCTATCGCGCGAGAAGATCATTCCGGCTGCGGGCACGGGAGGCATGATGCTCTGGCGCGAGCGGCTGTTCGCCGCCATGGCGCGCAACTCCGGCAACATCTCCGACTACTTCAACATCCCGCCCAATCGCGTGGTCGAGCTCGGCACGCGTATCGAGTTCTGACGCTACGCGCCTTGCTTGCGGCAGACGAGCAAAACCTCGTCCACATTTTCGGCGTCGATCATCCCGGGGGCAAGGGCGAGCTTCTTCTGGAAGCGCACGCCGAGCGGCATGAAGACATGGTTGTACCACCACAGCGCCTTCCCGCGCTGGTGGGTGAGAGCCCACATGGCGAGGTCGACCAGGCGCGAGGATTTCGGCCGCATGCCGTAAACGGCGCTTTGCTCCACCCGGAAGCCGTGCTGCGCGAGCTTGGCGAGGAGCCGCCCGGGCTCGTAGCGGCGGCGATGCCCGACGAAGTCGTCGAACGCCGTCCAGCGCGACGGATGCAGCGGCACCGAGAGCAGGAACGCCGCGCCGGGCGCGGCCACGCGCGACAGCTCGGACAGCGCCCCATCCTCGTCGTCGACATGCTCGACGATGTCGAAGGCGCACACCAGATCGAACATGGCGTCCGGAAACGGCAGCGCGCTCACCAGGCCCAACATCGCGTTGGCGCCGCGCCTGCGCAGCTTGGCAATCGCGGGCGCGCTGATGTCGACGAAGTGCGTCCCCTCGATCGGCAGCCTCGGCCTCAGCCCCGGAGCGACTTCGAGCCGCGGTCGCGACGGCGAGATCAGGGAGCACACCAGCGGCCAGGTGTTGAAGCGCTCGGGCTCGACCAGCCGCGCACCCCTCCACAGCGGGTCGTAGAAGCGCCGGTTCGCTTCGAGAAGCTCGGCGTCGCTGCGGGAGCGTGACGGCGTTCGAGTCACCGCGCAGTCACGCTATGTGGCTGGCGCGCCCGGCGGGATTCGAACCCACGACCCTTGGCTTCGGAGGCCAATACTCTGATCCGCTGAGCTACGGGCGCCCACGCGCTAGAATCATACCTTTATCCCAAAACAAACACCCCAGTGAGCGAGCACGGCACCGCTACGTCTTTCATCAAGACCCCGCAGCAGCTGATCGTCGTGATCCTGCTTTCGTTCCTGGTGCCGATCGTCGGCATCGTCCTGCTGGTGCAGCTCATCATGAGCCCCCAGAGCGCCGACCCGGGCGCGATGACGCCGGAAGCCGTGGCGGCGCGCATCCAGCCCGTCGGGCGGCTCGAGTTCGGCGCAGCGCGCGGCGCCGCGGGCGCGCGCAGCGGCGAGGAGATCGTCAAGTCGGTGTGCGCAGCCTGCCATCAGGCCGGCGTGGCGAACGCGCCCAAGATCGGCGACAAGGCGGCGTGGGCACCGCACATCAAGGAAGGGCTGAAGGACATGCTCGCCACTGCGCTCAAGGGCAAGGGCGCCATGCCGCCGCGCGGCGGCGATGCATCGCTCTCGGACGACGAGGTGGCGCGCGCCGTGGTATTCATGGCGAACCAGGCTGGCGCGAGCTTCAAGGCGCCCGCCGCGCCGAAGCAGAAGCCGGCGGCGGCCGGCAAATAGCCTGGCCCTGCAGCTGCTTTTCGTCGTCGATCCGCCCGATACGCTCAAGGCGTACAAGGACACCACGGTCAGCATGATGCGCGCCGCGCAGGCGCGCGGCCACGGCGTGTGGGTGTGCGAAGTGAAGCATCTCGAGTGGAAGGGCAAGACCGCCGCCGCGGCCACCCGGATTTCGCTCACCGACAACGACGAGGACTGGTACCGCGCGCACCAGACCGAGATGCGGCCGCTCGCGCAGTTTGCCGCGGTGCTGATGCGCAAGGATCCGCCCTTCGACCTCGAGTACGTGGTGAGCACCTGGCTGCTGTCGGCGGCAGTGCGCGAGGGCGCCAAGGTGTTCAACGCTCCCGATGCGATCCGCGACCACAACGAGAAGCTCGCCATTGCCGAATTTGCGCGTTTCGCGGCGCCGACGCTGGTCACGCGCGAGCCCGACCGTGTTCAGGCGTTCATCGACGCCGAGCGCGACGTGGTGCTGAAGCGGCTCGACGTCATGGGCGGGGAGAACATCTTCCGCGTGCGCGCCGACGATCCGAACCGCAACGTCATCGTCGAGACCATGTCGCAGGGCGGCTCGCGCAGCGTCATGGCGCAGCGCTACCTGCCGCAGATCACGGAGGGCGACAAGCGCGTTCTCCTGATCGACGGCAGGGCGGTGCCGCACTGCCTCGCGCGCATTCCGAAGCCCGGCGAGTCGCGCGGCAACCTCGCCGCCGGCGCGCGCGGCGT
>Ga0137374_10002020_pt1 | contig 23777 bp, 17 predicted proteins | sample SagtaG_20_FD_104811 | JGI IMG/M metagenome (GOLD analysis project Ga0137374, IMG submission 104811) | Vadose zone soil microbial communities from Sagehorn Ranch, Mendocino, California, USA - Sage1_R_100_16 metaG | ecosystem: Environmental > Terrestrial > Soil > Vadose zone | place: USA... | reverse complement strand
GCGACTGGCGGAAGGGATTGCGAAGGCGCTTGATTGAAACGTGAGGCGTGAGGCGTGAGGCGTGAGGCGTGAGGCGTGAAACGTAAAACGTAAGCGCGGGAGGGGTTCAGGATCGCATTCCAAGGTCCGCACCTCTCTTACGTTTTACGTTTTACGTTTTACGTTTCACGCTTCACCCTCCACCACCATCCTCATGAGCAACGCCCCGCACATCCTCGTCACAGGCGGGGCCGGGTTCATTGGCTCGCACCTGGTCGAGCGCCTGCTGGCCGAGGGCGAGTCGGTGGTTGTAATCGATGACTGTTCGACGGGCACTTGGGAGAATCTCCGCGCGGTCGCGGGCCATCCGGGTTTGAGGACCATCGAAGCGATGGTTTCCCAAGGCGAAGGGCTGGCGGAGTTGGCGGCCGGAGCACGATGTATTTATCACCTTGCGGCAGCCGTTGGAGTCGAACTGGTCGTGCAATCGCCAGTTCGGACGCTCCAGACGAACCTGCGCGAAACCGAAGCAGTGCTCGAGGCGGCGTGCCGGTGCGCGACGCCCGTGTTGTTCACCTCGACGTCGGAAGTTTACGGCCGAAGCCATCGCGAGGCCTTCTCCGAAGAGGATGATTTGATCATCGGCCCGCCGCACGTCGGACGCTGGAGCTACGCCTGTTCGAAGTTGATGGATGAGTTCCTGGCGCTGGCCTACGCGCGGGAGAAGGGATTACCGGTGGTCATCGCGCGGCTGTTCAACACGGTCGGCCCGCGCCAGACCGGTCGTTACGGGATGGTGTTGCCGCGCTTCATGGCGGCGGCCAGGGCGGGAACGCCCCTGCGAGTATTCGGTGACGGCACGCAGACGCGCTGCTTTTGCTCCGTGGCCGACGCCGTGGAGGCGCTGGTGCGGTTGCAACGAACGCCGGCGGCGCTCGGGCAGGTGTTCAACGTGGGAGGCACTGAGGAAGTGAGCATCGCTGAACTCGCGCGCCTGGTCATCAAGACGCTTGGGTCTTCCTCGCCCATCGAGCGCGTCCCGTACACCGAGGCCTACCCGCCCGGTTTCGAGGATATGCGGCGGCGACGGCCCGTGGTGGACAAGCTGGAAAAATTCACCGGTTTCCGTCCCGCGACGCCTTTGCGAAGGATCATCGAATTCACGGCGGGGTTGTCCTGACGGCGTGGAAATGCGCCGCTCCATCCGTTGAATCCGTGTCATCCGTGGTCAATCCCCTCCCTCGTGCCCACTCACCACACGCTTCCATGCCAGTTTTGCTTCCTTGAAGTTCAGCAGCAGCGCCACCTCCAGTCCACTGATGTTCAGGTAGCCCAGCATCTGCGCGATGTGCGTGTCGTTGAACGCCGTCACCACTTTCGGGTCGACGATGACCTTGCCGTCCACGATGAGGTCGGGAACCAGCTTGCCGATGAATTGGCCCCGATAGTGGACTGGATACTCTCGCTGTTGCTCCACGGTGTGCCCGCGCGCCACCAACTCGATCACCAGCGCGTTCTCATACAGCTTCTCGTCCAATCCTGGCTTCAATTCGTTCAATACTGCCATTGCCGCGCCAATGATGTCGCCCGTCAATTCTTCGTGCTTCATGGAGGGAAATTAACCACGGATTACACGGATGACACGGATGAAGAAGAAGCTACGCTTCCTATCCGTGAAATCCGCGTAATCCGTGGTCAAAAAAACTCCGTGGTGTGCGGCTCGACGAATCGCATTACATCCTCCTGGGCGTGGCGCTGGCGGGGTTCATCGGCGCGGCGGCGTTTCAAGGGCGCGACACCAAGTCGTGAACGGGCGGGCGCACTGCATCCAGCACCGAAACGGCCGTTATTGTCGATTGTTAGAATTGACCCCGTTCTGATAGAGGCTTGTGAAAAAGGCTGAATCCATAATTCAGGCCGGCGCCACGGTTATCACTGGAGCTTCTTGAGCACCTTGGTCTGTCTCTTAATCGTCTTGGTGCTTACCTGATACTCAACGAATACATAGCCGCCGCTGGGGTCTCGAAGCTGACGCCAACTCGTGCGCGTAGTTTTGTCGCCAACACTCACGTAAACATTGACGTCCAAACCTCTCTGTGCTGCCTTCTCTGCCTCTACCAGTGCCACGTCGTATGCGTGCTGAATCGAGGGAGCTTCTGGAAAAACTAACGTGAGTGAAAGCCATCGTCTCTCTGGCTTGATGCCTTGCAATGTCTTGTCCTCTTTGGACTCGATGTAGTATGCGCCGGTGTCTTGGCCGCTACGCTTGACGCCTCTAAACTCGTCCATCGTCATGATCCGCTTGTCTGCAGCCTTGTAAACGAGCGACCCTGAATACTGCGTCTGCTTCATCGCCTCATCTCCGACGAAAGCCATCGCAAGGATATCCCGTGACGAATCAACCAGAACAGCAGACTCCAGAGCACTCCGAACAATCTTGTCAACGGTCGCGGGCGCGGGTGGCTTGCCAAAGAACACAACATCGCAGACCAGCCCACCACCTGGGACATCCTCGAATGTGACTTCGAAAACCTTCCGTGAGGCCGCAGCAGCACTGGTTGTCAGCGTGGCCGCGATGATAAGCGTAGTGATGGATGCGCGCATGGTGTGAATGTTGAAACTCAGAAAATCATCTTCGCTCCGTTGACGGAGGGGGCGCTTCGGGTGGAATCCCAACTTCCTTTGCCGCCTCCAAAAAAATCCGCTTCTGCAAAGTCTCACAATCCTTCTTCCACTTTGTCTGAACTTCTTCTTCTGAATGGCCAGAATCAGCGGCCAGAAAACGAGCAAACATCATGTGCAGGTTGCGAACTTCTGCCCGGAGGCCGGAGATGTGCCACAACACTTTTCGGGCAAATTCTTCGGGGTCTGGCTTTGGCATATGAACGTGGGGTTCGGCCTAAGATTGCTATTGGTCACGAGCGGCCCGCTGCCGGTCTGGCTCCAGCGCACGGCGGCTTCATGCCATTCATCCTGGGGATTGAGCAGCTCCAGGAAATACGCGGTGTCGGCGAAGGTCACGGTTTGCTCTTGGGCGCTCCGTGGAGGTAATGGTCGTGGTTTTCGGCGAGGTCCGGCGGCAGTCCTTCGGCCTTGCCCGCCCACTTGCTCAAGAGGTTCCACAACGGGCCCGGTGGCCCGAGTTGCACGAGTTCTTCGACCTTCGCCTTCACCTTCCGCAATTCGTCACGCGTCAGCTTCGGCAGTTCGCTGATAATTTCCTGTGCGCTCATGATAGACTATTCGGCCAGACCGCCCGCAAAGACAAGCCTGCGTACGGCCGCGCCTCACGGATTGGGTGGAGGCCGAGCGGGATAGGGAGTTAGAAGGACGCCCCGCGGCCCATTCACGCTTTCGCCTTCACATTCGCCCACACGTGCACGTGCGGATCACCGCGGAAATACCAGACCATTGCGGGGCCTTCGATCTGCCACACGTCCCAGACGCCGTCCTTGCCCACGTCCTGGTTCTTGTAGAACGCCATGTGCAGATGATCGAAACCATTGCGCTCGATCAGTTTCATTGCCTCGTCGGCGTCGGCCTTGCGGAAGGGCGCCAGCAGGTCGGCCAGGACTTTGCGGACGAGTGCCTTCTGGTCGCGCGCAAGCTCAGTCATCGGGATGCCGGGCAGACCGGTCTTGTTGCCGGAGAGCTTGATGGTGTCGGTGCCCTTCTCCTCGCGGCTGTCGCCCAGCAATGCGACGTCGCGCTGTTTGCCACTGAGTGAACCCCAGACCTCGTTGGCCCGCTTGGCTTGGTACCAGTAGGCGTTGCCCGGATGGTCGGGCTTCTCATTGAAACCCTTCGCTGCATGTCCGTAGAAAATCGGCCCGCCGAACGCGGCGCCTTCCACCGAGTCGCCGTCGCACCGGCGCGTGCAATGCCGGCCGGTGATGACGAACTCGAACTTGCCCGTGCCCGGCTCGCCAAACAGCGCGACTGAAGTGCCGTTGAACCCGCCGGCGCTGCCGCCGTCGTGCTCGACCTGCTTGTAGACGGTGTCGGCGTATTCGGGGCTGTGCAGGCCGAGGAAAATCTCTTTCACCATTTGCTGCTGATCCTTGGTGAAGAACTCGCCGAGCTTCTGCTCGGTGATGTGCCAGTTGTTGTCCACCTTCGAGCGGAGTTCGTGATTGAACGGGAAACAAACGGCCTTGCGCTGCTGGTCGGTGAGCGATTTGTGGAACGTCGTGACAAGCGTCTCGGAAGCGGCCATTTTCGCCGGCCTGGCCGCGGCGCTGGCGGGGAAGGCCAACGGCATCGCGGCCGCGGCGGCGACGGTGGTGACGGTGGTCTTGAGGAACTCGCGGCGGGTAAAGGGCGCGCCGCCTTCGCAATCGGGGCAGGGGGTTGTATTCATGCGGCAGGCATACTCCCTCGCGCCGGAAATTGCCAGTGAAGAATCAGGCCGATTTGGAGGCGGTGCGGGGAGGGGGAGTGAGGGAGTGGGAAAGTGGGAAAGTGGGAAAGCGGGAAAGCGAGAGAGTCGGGGGAGTGAGAAGTAAGAGCGCTGAACCTCTGCCGCGTTCGCACCTTCCCACTTTCTCACTCCCTCACTCCCCCACTCCCTCAACCCCGTATTCCCGCACCCCGCAAGTTGCGCCGCGCGGCCGAGCGCGAACTGCCAGAACTCCCTTTCCCCGGAGCCCGCGTTGTGGTTGACTGTGCCAGCGGCTCGCTCCCGTAGCTCAAATGGATAGAGCAGCGGTTTCCTAAACCGCGGATCCCCGTTCAATTCGGGGCGGGAGTACCAACCAAACCACTCCACTCCCGGAATCCCCTAGCGCGTCAGGCGCGGTTTTGCAGCGTTGAACCGGGGCCTCTCTCATCGTTAGTTCCGGCGTGAAGCATTGCCTCGAAGCAAACGTATGAAGCCTAAAGACAAAAAGACTTCGTCCCTGCCTCAATCCCAGTCGCCCCACGCCACCAGGCGCAAGAAGACGCCGCAGGCACATCTTCGGCTGCACTGCACCACAAACGAGCGCGGGATGGTCGTCGTCTCGTATAAGCCGAGCACGTCCTGGAAGCCCGCGCACTCCTGAATTTCCACCCATGATAAAGTCTATTCTCGCGGTTCTCTTCGGAAGCATTCTGATGGCGCAAGCCGGCCTGTCCCGTCTGGAGGCGCTCAGCATGCTCGAAACCGGCGACCGGGATTCGGCGGTCGGCGGCGTCGGCGAAGTGAGCCGCTACCAGATGCAACCCAGCGTCTGGAAGCAATACAGCAGTTCGCAGGCGTATCGAGATCCGGTCGTGTCGCGGCAGGTCGCAGGGCAACACCTGGACTTTCTGGAATCGAACTTCCGCAAGCTCGCAGGCCGGGAGCCGAGCGAGTTCGACGTCTACGTGCTCTGGAACGCAGGACTTGGTTATTATGCGAAAAGAGATTTTTCACCGGCGCGCGTTTCGCCGGTCGTCCGGGAGAGAGCGGAGCGGTATGTGAACCTGCGGCAGATTAGGTAGCCGCGGCTGCTAGGGGGGCGGGCTGGAAGGGAAAAGGGCCAGAACAGCAAACCCGTTTCCTCGCCGAGCAAATCGTGGAATTCATCCGGCGGAACTTCTGAGCCGACGGTGAACTCCGACGGCATCCACCGTTGTCACTCGCCGACGAGTTTCAGCGCGTCACGCAACACATTGGGATGAACGCGCAGGCCCGCATTCACGATGGACTCGCACACAGCTCTGGCAGAAGGAATCAGCCCTCGAACCTTGGCAGCGATGATGACTCCCAGCGTGCCGCGAACCGGGATGCGTTCGACAGTTGCGCATTTCCGTGCCGCACGGTCGTCGAGAATTGCCTCGAATCCCCGGTGTTGATGCGCCCAACTCAGCACCGCCGTTTCACCCGCGCCCAAATCCCAGACTGCCACGGCGGGACTGGCCGTAAGATCGGGTCGGATCCACGACGCGCCTTCTCCTCTCAGCCAGGCTTGCGCCGGATCAATGGGGCGCCCGCCCTGAACTTCAGCGACGACACTCGCGGGAATGACGAGTTGTTCCGTCAGCTTCGGAAGCAGGCCGATCTGAGCGACCTTGGCGAGCAGGATGAGCGGCGAGGCGTTGACGACCCACTTATTGCTCACGCGCCAGTCCTTGGGCAATTTCCTCGACAGTTTCCTGGATCGGGGAGACCTCAAAGCGCGCCAGCGCGTGGATGAACTCGTAGCGGCTCAATCCGGCCAGCTCCGCGGCCTTCGCTTGGGAGAGCTTGCCTAGTTCATACCACTTCACCGCAGCCGCAAGCGGGAGTTCGCGCGCCATCTCCGCCGGCTCCGTGCGCAATGCCGAGAATACGCCTTCCGGAACTTCCAGCACCACTTGTCTGCTCATAACGCCGGCAGTCTGCCACTCGCCGCGCCTCCAGTCAAACCGCCTGACGACTCCAGCGTCGGATCGCACTCGCTTCTCTGCCAGATGCACGGCTTTGGCGGCGAAGCGCAGACCCGCTTCCTCGCCGAGCAAATGGTGGAAATCTTCCGGCGGCAGCGTATGGTTAGCTCATCTCGAGAGCGCCAACGCGACGGCGATACTCTTCGCGGCGGCAATGCAACATGCCACAGCTATCAGGACCAGCCACCTGTCGCTGAAGCCACCGCTTAAAAGAAACCCCAGTAAGTTAGCTTTCTCATTGGTTTCAGAGGTTAACCAGTTCATGCGGAAGCGCAAGCCCGCGAGGTGCGCGAACATCCCAACATAATTCGTCGTAGTTTCAGCGCCGATTCCGCCGTCGAAGCAACCGCCTGTCGCATGCTTGCGCCGGGCAGTGCTGTTTCCCATTTTCATAAAGTTGCCCAGGACACTCCCGCCCGATTCGGGGCACGCGACTGCTCGAAATAAACAGGAGCGCCGAGCTCCCGCTCGGCGCGATCCTGTGCAAGCGCCCCGAATCTCGCCGAGCAGGAGCTCGGCGCTCCGTCATGCAGGACCCTTCATTTCTTCTTCGACTCGCGCGTCCCGGCCTGCTTGAATGTTCGGCGTCATTATGCGCCGCTTTGCCTCAATCGTGCTCCTGCTGGTTCTGGTCGGGCTCCATTCCCTTGCCCCCATTCCCCTGCCTGCCGCCGACGCCCCTGCCACGAACGACTACGCCGCCGTCGACGCCCTCTTCGCAAAGCACTGCCTCGATTGCCACGCCGCGCAGGAGCCGGAGGGCAAACTTGTGCTCGAAACGTTCGAGTCGCTCATGCGCGGCGGCGAGGCAGGCAAAGTGCTCGTGCCCGGCAAGAGCGCCGAAAGCCTGATCGTGAAAATGGTCGAAGGCTCGTTCGAGAAGGACGGCAAAAAGAAAATCATGCCGCCCGGAAAGCGGAAGAAGCTTCAGCCCGACGAAATCGCGCTGCTGAAAAATTGGATCGACGGCGGCGCCCTGCCCCCGAAGCAACCGGCGAAACTCGTCCGCGAATTGATCACGCCGAAGATCCAGCCCACTGTCCCGCCGCGCCGGTCGATCCTCGCGGCCGCTTGGTCGCCGTCGTTGAAGCTGCTCGCCCTGGCCCGCCACGGGGAGGTCGAACTCTTCTCGCCCGAGTCGCGCGCGGTCGTTCGCAGGCTCACCGGCCATCGCGGGCAGGTCAACGCGCTCGCCTTCTCCGCCGACGGCAAGACGCTCGCCAGCGCCGCCGGCGAGCCGGGGCTTTTCGGCGAGGCGAAGCTCTGGGACGCGGCCGAGGGAAAGCTGCTCCGCACAGTCGAGGGCCATCGCGACGCGATCTACTCCATCGCCGTTTCGCCCGATGGCAAGACGCTCGCCACCGGCAGCTACGATCAAAAGATCAAGTTGTGGGAACTCGACACCGGCAAGGAACTCCACACGCTGTCCGCTCACAACGGCGCCGTCTTCGACCTTGCCTTCCGGCCGGACGGCAAAATCCTCGCCAGCGCCAGCGCCGACCGCACGGTCAAATTGTGGAACGTCGCCACCGGCAAGCGCACGGACACGCTCTCGCAGCCGCTCAAGGAACTTTACGCGGTGGCCTGGAGCAGCAGCGGGCGGCGGCTGTTCGCCGGCGGCGTCGACAACCGCATCCGCGTCTGGGAAGTGAGCGAGGCGGCGGCCGAAACGACCAATCCGCTGCTTCTCTCCAAGTTCGCCCACGAAGGCGCGATCCTGAACCTGGCCCTCGCCCCCGACGGCAAATCGCTGCTCTCCTCGGCCGACGACGGCACGGTGAAACTCTTCAGTGCCGCTGATGTGATCGAGAAGCTCGCGTTTCCGTCGCAGCCCGATCTCGCGCCGGCGCTGGCGTTCATCGGGGATAAGACCATTGCCGTCGCCCGGCTCGACGGGGCACTGGAATTCTACGACACGACGAGCGGCAAAGTCGTCCCGCCGCCCGCGCCGGAACTCAGCCGCGCGGAGCCGCGCGGTTTCCAGCGCGGCCAGCCAGTGGGTCTGACGCTCTTTGGCAAGAACCTCGCCGGTGTCACGAATCTGGTCCTCAGCCACCCGAAACTAACTGGGGAGGTCGTCTCGATCAGCAGCGCGACCGAAGTGCTGGTGAACATAGAGTCTGCCAGCGATCTGCCGCGCGGCGCCTACGAGTTGTCCGTGCGCGCCGCCGGGGGCGAGAGCGGCAAAATCAAGCTGCACATCGACGACTTGCCGCAGGTCTACGAATCGCATGCGACGAACGCCGAATCGCTCCCGGTGAGTTTCTGGGGCGCGCTGGATACACCGGCCGATAAGGACGAATTCAGCTTCGCGGCGAAGGCCGGGCAAACGCTCGTGCTAGACCTTGCCGTGAAGAGTCTCGGCTCGAAGATGGCCAGTCCTTCGATCACGCTCCTCGACGCCCGCGGCACGGCGCTGGAGAGCGACAGTGCGTTCGACGGCAGCGACCGGTTCATCGCCTTCCAGGTCCCGGCCGATGGCCGCTACACGGCCCGTATCGCCGACCAGATGCTCGCCTCGTCGTCCGAGCATTTTTACCGCCTCTCCGTCGGCGCGCTGCCGGTCGTTACCAGCGTCTTCCCGCTCAGCGTCGGGACGAACACCGAGGCCGACGTCCAACTCGCCGGCTTCAACCTTCCCGCCCACGGGACCGCGCGCGTGAAGACCGGCGCCTCCGGCGAAGTGGACGTGCCGCTGGACGTGGAGAAGTTCCGCGCGCGCCGCGCCTTCAAGGTGCTCGCCGCCGCCGGCCCGCAATTGGTCGAAGCGGAACCGAACGACGCCCCGGTGAACGCGATGCCAATTCCAGTTCCTTGCGCTGTCAACGGTCGGATCGACCGACCCGGCGTCGCCGACCTGTTCCGCTTCGAGGCGAAGACCGGCGAGCCATTGATCCTCGAAACCGACGCGGCCCGGCGCGGTTCGCCGGTGGACACACGGATCGAAATGCTGCACCCCGACGGCAAGCCCGTCGCGCGCCTCCTCTTTCAAGCCGTCCGCAACTCCGCCGTCACCTTCCGCGGCATCGACTCGGTGACGACCGACTGCCGCGTCGAGAACTGGGAGGAAATGGAGTTGAACGAGCTTCTCTACCTCCAGGGCGAGGTGGTCAAGCTGTTTCGCGCCCCGCAGGGACCGGACTCCGGTTTTCTGTTCTATGCCTCGGCCGGCAAACGCCGCGCCTTTTTCGACACCAGTGCGACGGCGCACGCTTTGGATGAACCTTGCTACATTGTCGAGCCGCACCCGCTGGGCGCGAAGCTGGCGCCCAACGGGCTGCCGACTTTCACGCTGCACTACCAGAACGACGACGACGGCGAGCGCCGGCTCGGAAGCGACTCCAGGCTCACCTTCACCGCGCCGACCAACGGCAGCTATCTGGCGCGAGTCACGGACACCCGGGGACACGGCGGCGACCGTTTCGCCTATCGGCTCGTCGTGCGCGAGCCGCGGCCCGATTTCACCGTGAGCCTGGGCGGCGCCAACCCGACGATTCACGCGGGCAGCGGCCAAAGCTTCACTGTGACCGCCGATCGGACCGACGGTTTCGACGGCGAAATTCGGGTCGACATTACCGGAGTTCCTCCAGGCTTCATGGTCACGACGCCGATCGTCATCCAGGCCGGACACAATGAGGCGAAGGGGACTTTGCGCGCTGCCCTCGACGCGGCCAAGCCGCAGGACACCAACGCCAGCGGCACGAAAGTCACCGCCAGCGCGAGCGTAGCGGGCAAATCTGTCACGAAGGACGTGAATAATTTCGGGAAGATTACGCTCGGTGACAAACCAAAGCTGTGGGTCTCGCTTGAACCGTACCACGAGATGGCAACCAACCACATCGATCCCGCCTCGGCTCTCGCTCCCCAGCCCGAAGGCCCCCTCTCCCCCTCCGAGGGGGAGAGGGCCGGGGTGAGGGGGGAGCCCAACAGCTTCCCGCGCACGAACCTCACAGTGAGCGCCGCTCCGATCGAACTCATCATCGCTCCCGGCGAGCGCCTGCCCGCCTGGCTCAAGATCAAGCGCAACGGCCACGAGGATTTAGTCACCTTCTTCGTTGAGAACCTGCCCCACGGCGTCATCGTCGATGACATCGGTCTCAACGGAGTGCTTATTCCCAAGGGCGAGAACGAGCGGAAGATTTTCCTCAGTGCGGCCAAGTGGGTGCCCGAGCAGGAACGCTGGTGTTACGCCATCGAGCAAAACGCCGGCAAGCAAACCTCGCGGCCGGTGCTCCTCAAGATTCGCAAGCCCGCGCCGAACCAGTCCGTGAGCTCGAAATGAGGCGAGCCACGGATTCTCACAAGGTGCTTGAGGGCACGATGGTCCGTAGCCGCCGACGTGAGGAGGCGGACAACGTGGACGCGCAGTCCATCCGCCTCCTCACGTCGGCGGCTACGATCCACGGTGAGAAATGCCGGCCAGCCCGATTGCCCCGAGCTTGCCTCGCGATTCCTTTGATTGCTGCGCTCCTGGCCGCCGGCTGCGGCTCAAAGTCCACGACCGCCCTCGACCTCGCGGGCCGCCCCGTCGATCCCCTTCAAGCCACCAATGCAAAGGCAGTCCTCCTGCTCTTCGTCAGCAGCACCTGCCCGATTTGCAATCGATATGCCCCGGAATTTCGGCGGCTGCACGAACGTTTCGCCCCGCGCGGCGTCACGATCTGGCGCGTCTATCCGGACGCCGATGACACCGCCGCTGTCATCCATGAGCATCAGCGCGAATTCAGTCTGCCGGGCAACGCGCTTCGCGATCCCGCGCACGCGCTGGTGAAGCGCGCCGGAGCGCAAGTCACCCCCGAGGCCACCCTCTACCTGCCCGGCGGCAAGCAGGTTTACCGCGGGCGCATCGACGATTGGTACACGGACTTCGGCAAGTCGCGGCCCGAGCCGACGCGGCGCGATTTGCAGGAGGCGCTCGAAGCTGTGCTCGCGGGGCGCTCCTTGTCCAATGCGACGACGACGGCCATTGGCTGCCGAATTGCCAGGAGGTAAGGCGGCGTGATCACTTTCTCCCGCACCCGGAAAGAGCGGTGGCTGCGATAACTGTTTCAGCTTCGCTTTCCGTGAGGAGGCCGTCCTCAACGTACGCCTCGACAACTTCGACCACCGCGGACACATACTGGCCGTGATTCTTCCACGTGCCGCCGGAAAGCGGTCCGGCACAAGGGACGAACTGCTCGAAGTCAAGCGGGACCGCCAGCCTCACATTGTCAAAGTAAACATCCCCGGGAATACTACCCCGGTCAAACCAATCCTCCAGCATGAGTTGGAAGCTGGTCAGGCTGTTGGCAGTCACGACCTCGGTAAAATCCACCTCGTAATGGTGCCATAGCCCGTCGGCCATCAGCACGGTTGCCACCGAAGCCGGCACGTTCAGGGCGGGCAGGTAAGTTCCCGCCAACCAATAGTGCGGAAGGATTCCGTCAGGATCGGTGGTGACGCCCGCGAAGCCGCCGTACTCGGATGGAGGCACTCCACCCATGGGCAGACCCAGAAAGTCAAAGCTCAGGATGAAACGCCGTGGCAGCACGTCCACCGAAATTGGGGATGCGCTGAAGATGTCCCCGCCAGCGTTCACGCCGGTAAACGTCAAAACGTGGTTGGTGGAGTTGAGAGGGTCAGTGACAATCTGTCCGTGATGGGGGACGCCAAGCTTACCTGTCCATTGATTGAGGTCGCCGCTCTCAAAGCTGTCCTCGAACGGCGTGAACTGTGCGCGAACGGGAGGCGCCACGGCCAGGAAGGCCAGCAGCACTCCCGGCAGCATGAGTGATTTCTGTTTCATTGGATTTCCTTTTTGTTTTGCAGCGATCGACATTCCGACGTGTGCGAACGCCGCCTGGACCCAAGCTCAGCGGTGGCGGCCACGGGGCGCGACGATTGGAACACCAGCGCGAAGCCGCCGTTGCTGCAGCGCATGGCTATTAGGCGGCATGGTCATCAGCATCACTTTTTAGATAACACGAAACATCCGTTCCAGCAATCCATCACTGGGCGCCATTTCCAGCTCCGTCCGGGGCGCAATCGTTGTCGAAACCGTCCGCCAATGATCCTCAACCCCGGCAGGGCCGACATCCTCTGGACGATGCCGCCCCTACGGAGCTTGGGATTCCACTTCGGACGCGATGCTACAAAGATGCCGCGCCTAAGCCGCTGTCGCCTAACGATCAAGTTCAGCGACCGGCGCTGGCAACGCCGCTTCGCCGGCACCGTGAATGTTGTAGATACCGTGACCCACGAACTGAAACGCTTGGCGCCCTCGCCTCCATCGGGCACGCATCCCGAGTAGCTGCGATCGTGAGGTCGCGGGCGGGCTGCTTCCTTGGAAATCACAGCCAAGGGTAATAGCTATGAGCATTGGCCCGCGACCTCGCGGTCGCGGCTACACGACGAAAAAGGATTCAGTTCAACGCCGCCGTCGCGATTTCCGCCAGCGCGGATTCGCGCTCGGGGCCTTTGATGAAATCGAGCGAGCGCATGAAGCGGGCCTTGTCGGCGGCGGAAGCGTTCTTGTCCGTGACGATCTTCACGATGAGGGCGGGCACCTTGCTGGCGCGCGAGCGCCAGATGATCTCGCGGCCGGTTGACGTGTTCCAATTGCCGCTCACGGCGTCGAGCCAGGCGTCGAAGCAGGCATTTTCTTGCTGGTCGGCGGCGATGCCGAGGGCTTCGAGAGACCAGCGGTCGCCGACGGTGTACTGGGTGGCGAGCGTGGCCCAGAGCTTCGGAGTCAGCGGCGAGGAGTTGTGACGCAACGCGATGGCGCACTCGCGGCGAACTTGCGCGGACGGATCGTGGGAGAGCGCCGTGACCAGCGGGATGACGTCCATCTTGAGCTGGCGGGCGCTGCGCAACGCGGCGATGCGAATATCGGGATCCTTGTCCTGGAGCGCGCCGAGGAGGAACTTCCGGCCACTGTTCTCAAGGCGCGCCAACAATGGCAACGCGCGGGCGCGCATCCGGGCGTTGTCGTCCTCGTAGAGGTTGAGCAGTTCCTGCTCCGCCTTCGAGCCCATGCCGTTGAGTGCGGTCCAGGCGAGGTAGCGTGTGGCGTGGTTAGGCGAACGCAACGCGGCGACGGCGCCCGAAGCGCTGTTAAGATCGAGCTTGGGCGCGCTGGGCTTGTGGCCGGGCGGCGCGAGACGATAGACCCGGCCGGTCATCGTCTCCAATTTGCGATCGGCCATGTTGTGCCCGCCGACACCCGCATCGTTCCAATCGCACACGTAAACGGAGCCATCGGGTCCGACGCACACGTCGGAGGGCCGATACCAGGAGTCGCTGCTCGAAAGCAGGTCTTCGATCGTGGCCGCGTAGCCCGCGCCGCTGTTCTTGACCGGATACGCTCGCACGACGCGCGGGCCGGCGTCGCAATGCAGCATCTGGTTGCGGAAGACGGCGGGCAGCAGGTCGCCCTCGTAGATCGCAATCCCCGTGGGCGAGCCATTGCCCGTGTGGAGCAGGTTGGGCACGACGCCGGGATCCTGCTGATACCAGTGATAGGGCGGCCGTTGATCCTCGGTCGCGCCGTCGGCCTGGGCCTTCTTCCAGGCCTGGCCCCAGCCGGCGCCCGTCATCTCGTCGGTGAAGCCGTAGTTGCCGAACTCCATCAAGTAATTGATGCGCACGCCGCGATTGCCGTCGTCGTCGTTGTCGGATTGCCAGATGGTGCCGAACGAATCGACCGCCAGCTCGTAACTGTTACGGAAGTTCCAGCCGAGCGACTCGACCCCCGAGCCGTCCAGGTTGCAACGGAAGGCCATGCCCTGGCGGTAAGGCTTGCCGTTGGTCTTCACCGGATTGCCGGCCAAATCGATGACCGTCTCCGATTCGTGCTCCGGCACCGGGCCGTTCAATGGCATCGCCAGGGTGCCGCCCCGGGGCCGGCGCAGTTCCTTCACCTCGTTGCCGAAGTTGAAGTAGAGCCTGCCGTCCGGGCCGAACACGAACGCATGCAAGCAATGGTCGTGGTCGCCCTTGGTGGTGTCTTCAAAAAGCAACTCGCGCCGGTCCGCTTTGCTGTCGCCGTCCGTGTCCGTGAGCACGAACACCCACGGGGAACTGGAGACGATAGTTTTGTTGCCAAGCACGCAAATGCCCAGCGCGGTATTCACGGTCGGGTCCTGGTAGAAGACCACGGCCTTGTCGGCAGTCCCGTCGTGATTGGCGTCCTCCAGGATCAGAATGCGGTCGCCGCCTGGGCGGGGCGTGCCCCAATCCTTGTGCATCGTGAGCCGGTAATTGGCCCCCTCGTTGATCCAGACCCGCCCCCGCTCGTCCACATCCATGTCGGCGGGATTCACCACCATTGGCTCACAGGCGAAAAGCGTCGCCTCGACGCCGCTGGCGGCTGTGAGCTTTTTCATGTCCTCGGCGGCGGCCGCGGGGCCGTTGGGGTGCGGAGGAGGTGGAGGCTTGGGCTGTCGCTCGCCGTCGGCGGCAAGACCGGTGGCAGCGACGAGTGCGATGGCGACAGTGGGCCAGGCGAATGGATGCATGGAATTCATTCAAACGGGAAACACCGACGGCTTCCAAGCCGGAAAATTCATAACGCTCGATTGCAGCGCAGACCTGAACGAGGCAGGAGAGCGGCGGGGGCATGAGGATGAAGCGATTGATCGCCCAAGCGCTGGCGCGAGGCAAAGCAAAATCTCTCGTATGACCCGACCAATCCGTGGCAGTTGGACAATATCGCCGCCAGCGCGGCCTTAATTGGTCTTCGATGAGGGACGTTCCACGGGTTCAACCAGCCTGATCTGTTGGGCATTGATGAACTTGAATCGGCCCTGCTCATCGTAAAGAGCGACGGTTTGCCGATCCGGGCTGACCATCAGGTAATCGGTATGCGCCACGACGAAATTTTGCTGGTCATCGAGCACAATTCGAACCGGTCGAAAGGGCTCGGCATTCATCAACTCTTTGATCTCGTCGACGATCATCGCGCAGAAAATAAACCTCTCGCTTCCAAGAAACAAGTTTCTTCTGCCGGCCGGGCCGTCAGGCCAGCACCATGCGCATCGGGATCAGGCGGCGCTTGAACGGATCGAGGACCAGGCCGAGGCTTTCCAGCGTGGTGGCGCCTAGCAGCGGTTCGTCGCCTCGTTCGCCGAAGATGACTGGAGCAGCGCCGCCCTGGCCCTGAAACTCGAAGTAGGCATCTCCCACCTGCCGGGTAATAGCCGTGCCGTCGGCGAGCGTGAAGTCGACTTTTCGATAGGGCCGAATGCCGAGCTTCCTGAGCAACACGGCGGGCACCAGGCTGTAGACGGCACCAGAGTCGATCTGGAATCGGACCGCAGCTTTGCGGCGGGCGCGGCGGCTCTCCTTTACGAGGAGCTTTTGACTGGTCAGGCCCATAACTGCCAGCAGCGTAAAGCAAGCGTTCTCCTTCGCCAAGGGGGGAGTACTCACTTTAGAGCCTGACTTGCTGAAGCGGACTCTTTGTTTGCAATCGACTCTGCGCTCTGCCATTGTCTCTCGTTAACCTGCGTGCTCCCCGGTGCATTAAACCCGATGAGGGCGTGTATGCGGCCAGCCCGATTGTCACAATTGTGTAACGGACCGGCGGGCGCGGTTGTCAAGTTGCGGATCAACTAGCGAAATGAATATAAAGTTCCTCAGGATTGTGGGTCTTGGATTCGCGCTGGCGGTGGCGGCGTCGGCGCAGGCTGCATCGGTCACCTACTTCGGTTACGGCAGCGCCTGGCCGTTCCGCCTTGGCACGAATGAGGCCTCGGCGCCCGATCCGACGACCTGGCGGACCAACTTGGATACGACGGGCTGGAGCCTGCCCGTGACGACGCCAATTGGCTACGGGGATCCCGTCCCCGTCACGATCATTCCGGGAAGCGCCGCGACCACGCCCAATTGGTTGTGCATTTTCATGCGACGCACGTTCGTGGTGGCTAATCCTGCGGCTCTGGCCAATGCCACGCTCTCGATCAACATCGACGATGGTTACGTCGTTTGGATCAACGGCACTGAAGTGGGCCGTTTCAACGTGCCCGCGGGGGCGCTCACCATTGCGTCAGCCGCCGTCACGGCGGGCGAGCCGGTCATACAGACGCACGCCATCTCCTCCGCCGTTCTGCGCGCCGGTACCAATGTCATCGCCATCCAGGCCTTCAATGCCAATCTCACCAGCTCCGACCTCTATGTGGATGCCAATCTTGTGGGAACCATTGACGACGTGGCGCCGGACATCTTGTTCCAGCTTCCGTACGCCGGCTCGACTCTGCCTTCCCTGACGCAAATCGAAGTGGACTTCACCGAGCCGGTCACGGGCGTCAACGCCGCCGACCTGCTGATCAACGGCAACCCAGCGACGAATCTGACGGCCGCGAGCAGCAGCGGATACGTCTTTCGGTTCCCGCAACCACCGCTCGGGCCGGTCTCCGTGCAGTTCGCCCCGAACCACGGCATCCAGGATTTGGCGGCCGCGCCCAACCCTTTCGCGGGCGGGAGTTGGACCTACATCCTCGACACCAACGTCGTCGTGTCCGAGGAAATCCGCCTCAATGAGCTGGTGGCCGCCAACGTCAGCGGCCTGAGGGACGAGGACAACGAGCCGCAAGACTGGGTCGAGTTGAAGAATTTGAGCACCAATTTTGTCAGCATCGCGGGCTGGTCGTTGAGCGACGACGAGGACACGCCGGACAAATGGGTGTTCCCGGCCGTGACCATCGGGGGCGGCGGTTATCTGGTCGTTTTCTGTTCGGAGAAGGACCGCAAGCCAGTCGCGCCCGGCAGCAAGCTGCACACGAACTTCAAGCTCAGCCCCGATGGTGAGTTCCTCGGGCTTTACAACGCCGACGTGCCGCGCAAGCTCATCTCTTCCTTCAACCCTTATCCCAATCAGCGCCGGGATTACTCTTACGGCTACGATCCGGCCGGCCAATTGCGCTACTTTGCGCTGCCGACTCCTTACTCGAACAACCCGCCCAGCAGCATCACTGGCATCGTCGCGGACGTGAAGTTCAGCGTCGACCGCGGCTTCTTCACCAACGGGTTCTCGCTCTCGCTGACATGCGCCACGCCCGGCGTGACCCTCCGCTACACGCTCGACGGCAAGGCGCCGACGACCACTGTCGGCTCGATTTACTCGGCGCCGCTGCCCGTCAACAACACCACGGTCCTGCGCGCCTTCGCTTACAAGGCCAACTTCCTGCCCTCGGACGTCGACTGCCAGACTTACATTTTCCTGAGCGACGTGATCACGCAGTCGGCCAATGGCGCCGCGCCGCCCGGCTGGCCCGCGACCTGGGGCGGCAACACGGTCGACTACGGGATGGACCCGGAGATTGTGACCAACGCGCTCTATCGCGACACGATCAAGGACGACCTCAAGTCGATCCCGAGCTTCTCCATCGTAATGAATCTCGACGACATGTTCAACGCGGCGACGGGCATCTACGCGAATCCGGGCGGAGACGGTCCCGCCTGGGAGCGGTCCTGCTCGATAGAACTGATTCATCCGGAAGGCGAGAAGGGCTTTCAGGCCAACTGCGGCATCCGGCTGCGCGGTGGGTTCAGCCGCAGCACGACGAATCCAAAGCACGCCTTTCGTTTCTTCTTCCGGCAGGAGTACGGCCTGTCGAAGCTCAATTTCCCCTTCTTCGGAGCGACCGGCGCGAAGAGTTTCGACAAGTTCGACATGCGCACGATGCAGAATTACTCGTGGAGTTTCCAGAACGACAGCCGGATGATCTGCGTGCGCGACTCGATGAGCCGCGACGCCCAGCTCGTCATGAACGGACTCGGCACCCGCGGCGATTTCTATCATCTTTACATCAACGGCCAGTATTGGGGCCTTTACAACAGTGAGGAGCGTCCGGAGGCGGCTTACGCGGAGAGCTACATCGGCGGCCGGGAAGAGGATTACGACACCATCAAGCAACTCGACGGCTACATCAGCGGCGCCACGGACGGCAACAATGACGCCTGGTTCCGGCTGTGGTATGCCGCCACGAATGGCTTCGCCAATGACGTGGACTATTTCAAAGTCCAGGGCCTGAACGTCGACGGCACGGTCAACACCAACTACGAAAACCTCGTCGACGTGCCGAACCTCATCGACTACATGCTCGTCATTCTCTATGGCGGCAACCTCGATGCGCCGATCTCCAACTTCATCGGCAACGATTCGCCGAACAACTGGTACGGTTTCCGCGACCGCACCGGCCAACACGGCGGTTTCCGTTTCTTCTCGCACGACTCCGAGCACACGCTGCTCAACGTGAACGAGGACCGTACCGGGATCGTTGATTTAATCAACTCTGGCGGGTTGTACGGAGTCATTAACCCCGACTGGACGTGCGGCAACCCGCTCACGCAGGCGCAAGGCGTCCTGGGCGCGCGGGATCGCTCCACCCCGCAATACATCTGGTTCCGCATGCACCAGAACGCCGAGTTCCGGATGCTCGCCGCCGACCGCATCCAGAAACACTGCTTCAACGGCGGCGCGCTCTCGGTCGAGGGGATGCGCCCGATGTTCATGGCCCGCAGCAACGAAATCCAGCGCGCCATCGTCGGCGAGTCGGCCCGCTGGGGCGACGCGAAAAATGCCGTTCCCTACACTCGGAGCAGTTGGATCAGCGCGATGAACGCGGCCATGGGCTTCATCAATGGCCGAACGGCCGTGCTCATCTCTCAACTCCGCGCCGACGGCCTGTTCCCGAACGTCAGCGCGCCGAGCTTCAACACCCGGGGCGGCGCCGTTTCCAACGGCTTTACTTTGTTCATCACCAACAATGCAGCCGGCTCCGTCGTTTATTATACGCTGGACGGCGCGGACCCGCGCGTGCGCGGAGGCAATATCGCCTCCACCTCGCTGGCGTACACGCCGGGCACGCCGCTCGTCATCAACTTCCCGACCACCGTCCGCGCCCGCTCGCGCAGCGGCACCACCTGGAGCCCGATCACCGAGGCGACGCTCTATCCGGCGCAGGACTTCAGCGGGCTGCTGATCACGGAGATTATGTTCCACCCCCCGCAGGGCGACACCCTGGAATTCCTCGAGTTGAAGAATGCCGGCTCGAGCATCCTCGATCTGTCGGACATCGAATTCAGCGAAGGGTTTCAGTTCACGTTCCCCTATGGAACGCGCCTGATGCCCGGACAGTTCTACGTACTGGGCCGGGACCGTCAGGCGCTCACCAACCGGTATCCCGGCCTGACCGTCGACGGCCTCTACACCGGCCACCTCGATAATGCCGGCGAAAACGTCGTGCTAAAGTCCGCCGTCGGCACGAAGGTGCTCTCGGTGGAGTACAAGGACGGTGGGCGCTGGCCCATCTCGCCGGACGGGTTTGGCTACTCACTGGTGCCGCGCAATCCCAACGCCAACCCCAATCCTGACAACCCGACGAGCTGGCGGGCGAGCACCAACCCCGGCGGCTCGCCCGGTTCGGATGACCCGGCGCCAGCCATCCCCGCCGTGGTCGTCAACGAAGCGCTCACCCACTCCGACCCGCCGGCGGTGGATTACATCGAGTTATACAACCCGACCGGGGCCGAAGTCGACCTGAGCGGATGGTTCCTGACGGACGACCGCGCCGTGCCGATGAAATATCGCATCCCCAATGGCACAACGATTCCCGAAGGCGGCTACCTCGTTTTCAACGAAACGAACTTCAACCCGACACCCGGCGCCTACAACAGCTTCTCGCTCAGTTCGCAGGGCGAGTCGGTTTATCTGATCTCGGGTGACGCCGCGACGACCAACGTCACGGGCTACAGCCACGGGTTCAGCTTCGATGCAGCGCCCGCGGGCGTGACGTTCGGCCGGCACGTCATCAGCACCGGCGACGAACGCTTCGCCCTCCAGAGCGCGCCGACGCCCAACGCGGCCAACTCCGGGCCGGCCGTCGGCCCGGTTGGCATCCGGCAGTTCATGTATCATCCCAATGACCTGCCCGGGGGCCTTGACAATCAGGCCGATGAATACATCGAACTGCGCAACATCACGGACTCGCCCGTGCCGCTTTTCGATACGGCCCTCCCCACGAACACCTGGCGGCTGCGCGGCGGCGCCGAATTCAATTTCCCGACCAACGTCACGCTGGGCGCTCACCAGTCGTTGTTGCTCGTCAGTTTCGATCCCGCGAACCCCGCGCTGCTTTCGGCGTTTCGCGCCAAGTACGGCGTGTTCAGCAGCATGCCGACGTACGGCCCTTATTCGGGCAAGCTCGATAATTCGAGTGACTCCTTGAAGATCCAGCGGCCCGATTCGCCCGAGACCAACGGGGTCCCTTATATCCTCGTGGACGGACTCGATTACCAGGACGCCGCGCCATGGCCGCCGGGCGCCGACGGCAGCGGCCAGGCCCTGCAACGCGTCTCACTGACCTCTTACGCCGATGACCCGGCCAACTGGATCGGCACGGCCCCGCTGACGATTCTGGGCATTACTCCGCCGGGCGCGAATGTCCGCGCCGGCACCAACGCCGCGACGGCGATCAACGTGACGTTCACGGTCAACGCCGTCGGCACCGGCGCTCTCACTTACCAGTGGCGCAAGCAAGGGGTGGACCTTCCCGGCGCCACAAACGATTCGTTCAGCATCGCCGACGTGCAACTCGAGGACCAGGGTAACTATTCGGTTCGCGTTTCGGACCAGTCGGGGTCCGCGGTCAGCCCCAACGCCTACCTGGGCGTGTTCATCGTGCCATACTTTCTCCAGGCGCCGCTCTCGCAGACGGTGGTGCGAGGACAAACGGTGACGTTCAGCGCAGTGATTGCCGGCAGCCCGCCGCCGTTCACCTACACCTGGAAGCGCAACTCGGTCACCATCGCTGCTCATGTCTCGAGCGCGACGACGGACTACTACACCTTCGTCGTCACAAATGCCCCGGGCACCTACCCGTGGCGAGTGGTCATCACCAACTCCGCGACTGCCGACGCCGGGCTGGTCAGCGGCGTCAGCCATTCGCTCGTCGCCAACATGGTCGTCCTGGCCGACACCGACAACGACGGCGTTCCCGATGCCTGGGAGACAGCCAACGGCTTCAGTCCGACGAACGCCACGGACGCGGCCCTCGATGCCGACGGTGACTCGATGTCCAACTGGGAGGAGTACATTGCCGGCACCAACCCGACGAACGCGCTGAGTTACCTGAAGCTGGACGCGTCGCTCGGCAATGGCCTGGTCAACCTCAGCTTCCAGGCCCTGAGCAACCGCACCTACGCCATCAATTTCAAGGACGATCTGGGCAGCCCCTCCTGGACGCGCCTGGCCGAGTTCCCGGCCAGGAATTCAGACCACATCGAGTCGGTGGCCGACCCGAACTCGTCGACAAACCGGTTTTATCGGCTGGAAACCCCGCTCAGCCCGTGAGGCAACGTAGGGCAGGCGTCTCGCCTGCCCAGCGCCGAAGGCGCGTCTCAGTTTGGCCGCTTCGCGGCCAGGGCAGGCGAGACGCCTGCCCTACGCTGGAGCCGCCTTTCGGTGGGAGCCAATGAGAGAATTGTAACTTCAGCCAGGGCTTGGCGATGACCCCACCCCGTGTTACATTCTGCAAACATTTTGTTGGCAACTCCAGCGGCCTGATGTACTAATTCCTATGCACCTGGCCTGAGCAACGATGACTGCCATATTCTCGACATGCTTCCGTCGACGCTTCTTGGCACTGGCTGCGGTGTTGACGATGCTTCTGCCGGCGGCCGGCCGCGCCCAGGTAATCATCAACGAAATCCTGGCGGCTAACGGTGGTTCCATCGCGCCGCTGGCCGAGATCACGGATTATTTCCCCGAATACATCGAGCTTTACAACGCCGGAATCACCAATATCGACCTGGGGTCCGATGGCTGGACCATCACGGACAACCCGAACGTGACCAACAAGTTCCAGTTCCCGCCCGGGACGATGATCTACGCGGACTCCTTCCTGCTGCTGTTCTGCGACAGTGAGACCAATTTTCCCGGCATCCACGTCGGCTTTTCGCTCGATGCCAAAACCGGCGAGGACATCAGCCTCTTCAAGCGGTCCGGCGCCAACTACGTCCGCGTCACGCACACTACTTTTGGGATTCAGGTGCCCGGCTACTCCGTCGGGCGGCTTCCGGGCGCCAACGCTGACGCGGAATTCACGCTGAACTTCCCGACGCCCTGCGGCGGCACCGTTCCATGCCTGGCCAACACGCCTGCTCCGTTCGTCCCCCCCCCGTTCACCAGCAATCAGTTCACGCTCAAAATCAACGAGTGGCTGGCGACCAACTCCGCCGGGCCCCACGAGGACTGGTTGGAGATCTACAACCCGGATACCAACATCGTCGAGCTCTCCTATCTGGTCATCTGGGACAAACCGGAAAGCCTGTTCAGTCCACCCGACCTACAACACAACGAGGGCGGGCCAAAACCGGTGCCAGCCCTGTCGTATATCGCCCCGCTCGGCTACGTGCAGTTCTTCTGTTCCGGCGACATCCGTTCGGCCGCCAACAACCTGAATTTCAGCATCAGTAGCGGCACTGGGAATGGTCCGTCGGCCAGCGGCATTCTCGATACGCTATACCTTCATGCTCCACCCCCAAGCCGAGCGACGATCATCGACGTGGTTCAGTCCCGGCTCTTTCAAGCGCGGAACATCTCCGAGGGCCGTGTGCCCGACGGCTCGAGCCGCATCGGCGTCTTTCCCAACCCCACGCCCGGAGAGGCCAATTTCGGGCCGATCCCCGAGATCAACATCAACGAGGTGCTCAGCCACACCGACCCGCCATTGGAAGACGCCGTCGAGTTTCAGAACGTCTCCACCAACGTCGTCGACATGAGCTACTGGTGGATGAGCAACAGGCGGAACCATCCCAAGCTGTACCAGTTCCCGCCCGGCACCCTTGTCCAGACGGGCGCGTTCCTGGTCGTTTACGAGCACGAGTTCAACGGCCCGCAGGTCCCGGTGGAGCGGCGGTTCACGTTCAACTCCGCCCGGGGCGACGAGTGCTACATCTTCAAGGCCGGCACCAACGGCGATTTGCTCGGCTACCGCAAGGGCGTCTCGTTCGGCGCGGCGGCCAACGGCTATTCCTTCGGCCGCTATGTGACCAGCGACACCAACGTCGAGTTCGTGGCGCTGAGCGACCTCTCCTTCGGCACCTTCGTGCGGGCCGGCATGGCGACCAACTTGCTCGACTTCTTCCGCACGGGCCGGGGGGAATCCAACGCCCCGATCCGCATGAGTCCCGTCGTCATCAACGAAATTCACTACCACCCGATCGAGTTCGACGGTATCGGCGGCACCAACGACGACAGCCTGCATGAATTCATCGAGCTGCGCAACGTCGCCTCGACGAACGTCCCGTTGTATTACAATGCCCAGGTTTCCTCGGGAGAGAACCCGGCGTTCCTCACCAATCGCTGGAAGATTCGGGGGAACGTCGACTATGAATTCCCGAAAACCAGTTTTCCGGTCCTGGCG
>Ga0137374_10002013_pt1 | contig 23806 bp, 23 predicted proteins | sample SagtaG_20_FD_104811 | JGI IMG/M metagenome (GOLD analysis project Ga0137374, IMG submission 104811) | Vadose zone soil microbial communities from Sagehorn Ranch, Mendocino, California, USA - Sage1_R_100_16 metaG | ecosystem: Environmental > Terrestrial > Soil > Vadose zone | place: USA... | reverse complement strand
TGACCTCGACGAGGACGAGAGCCTGGCGCTTGCCTACAGGGAGCTGGACGCCTATCGCGCCGAGCGTGCCAAGGCCATGTAGGTGCCTCGCGTCGTTGTCGACCCCGGTGTGTTCGTCTCAGCACTGATCGCGCCGAAGGGAACTCCCGCACAGCTCCTTGACCTCCTGCTGGAGCAGCGATTCGAGCTTGTTGTCTCGCCCCGGTTGCTCGCCGAGCTGACTGGGGTACTCCTGCGCGACCGGTTCCGGCGATACGTCACTGCTGCCGAGGTTCGCGAGCTTGTCGCCGACTTGGCGGCGGTTGCCACCGTGATGCGGGACCCACCTGTCCCGGTCCTGACGCTGCGGACGTTCCTCGATCGCCTCGGCGGGTTCGCCGAGGGCTGACTACGCGAGATCGCGTGGGCGTCAGGTGGACGACGACCGAGAACTCCTGAGGGGTGATGTCGGACCAGATGTCGGCGCCGAGGGAGCACCGACCCTCGTAAGGCACAGCGACCCAAGGAACAGCAGCGCGACGCGGAGCAGTTCCCCCGGCAAGGTCAGCCGTCCGGACAGCTGGCGGGCCTTGCCTTCCAGCGCCACGGCCTGCTCGTCGGCCGGTCGCGAGCGCTCGTCCGCCGTGCAGCAGCCCCTTGGTCCGAGCAGGGCAGCCTGCCAGCCAGACGACCATCAGCGCAAAGCACCGCTCGGCGCTACGCTGTCCGTCGCAGAGCCGCGACTGCCTGATAACTGCCGGTAAGCTGCCGGTAAGCTGCCGGGCCAAGAGTCACCCCTTGCTGTTCTAATCGTGCCAATGGTTTCCCTCCTGCGCTGTCGGGTCGCACCGAAGGTGTCGCTGCTTCACGCAGCCGGGAACCGTGTACGGCACCAGACATCGTCGATCATCCGGCCGGACGAGATTCCACCAAACCTGGGCGTCGCTCGTGCTCGCGCGGGTTCGCCTTTGAGTCTGAAGCCAGTCGAGCGGACCCAGCGCAGCAAGCCCCGCAGCGCTACAGAGGAAAGGAGCACGTCATGCGCCAGGCATTTGCAACGCTGGCCGACCGGTTGGTCAGCCTGGTCGTGCCCAAGACCACGGCCGCGGCCTGCGCCTGCCAGCCGGGTGATTGGACCTACGTGTATTGCGGCTGTCTTTGGCCATACAAGCGTCACAAGCGGTGCTATGTGAACTGCTACTGTCAGCCTACCAGCAACTGTGGCGCCTGCTTCGTCTATACACACTGCTGATGACGGAGCGAGCGGCGCGGTCGGCCATTGAGCGGTTCGGTGGCTGGCCGCGCCGTCTGTGCCGGAGAAAGGCGCCGCAATTCACCGGGGCATGGCGTGGGCTCCCGCCCCGGACTGTCGAGAATTGCGCATCAAATCCTCGCTGAGGCGAATCAGCTATGCCGGAGATGGCGATGGTGTACGTGCTCGTTGGGTTGATGGCGGTGTTGTGGCTGGTGTTCGGGGTCTCCGCGTGGAGCAAGGTCCACAGCGGCGCGGCGCGGCGTTCCTTCGCCGGCTCGCTGCGCCCTCTGGGCCTGCTGCCCGACCGGCTCGTCGCCCCAGTGGCCACTGCGGTCACCGCGGGTGAGATCCTGCTGACGGTCGGCTGTACGTGGGCGATGCTCGCCACCGTGGCGCTGCCGGGCGAGCGGGTCGTGGTGGTCGCCGTCCTCGCCGCGGCGGGACTGCTGCTCTCGGTGCTGACCCTGGGCGTCGGTCTGGCGCTCGGCCGCGGCGCGAATGGCCGGTGCGCTTGCTTCGGGGCCACAGAGCGCCCGCTCAGCCGTCGCCATCTGGTCCGCAACTCGTTGTTGCTGCTTATTGTCGCCGGCGGCCTTGCGGGCGTGGCGACGGCACCACCCCGGCCGGCGCAGCCGGCCGGGGTGGTGCTCGGCCTTGCCGCAGGACTGGCCGCCGCTCTTGTCCTCATCCACCTCGACGATCTGGCCGCGCTGTTCGGCCCGGTCCGCAGTGCCGGACCGGGCTCTCAAACAAGGAACTGACATGGCCTTCCTCGCTGCCGCCGTCACGGTTGTCGGCGCGCTCGGCGTCGTGAACCTGATATTTTCCTTGGGCGTCATCCGCCGGTTGCGTGAGCACACCGAGATACTTGATCGCCTCGCTGCTGGCGGCGGTGCGCAAGGGGACTCGGTCATGCTCCCACCCGGCGAAACGGTCGGGGACTTCGTGGCCACGACCGTGGATGGCGAGCAGCTCTCCCGCGAGGAGTTGGCCGACACCACCCTGGTCGGCTTCTTCTCGCCAGACTGCGAGCCTTGCAAGGAGCGGCTGCCGCAGTTCGTGGACTATGCCGAGCACCACCAAGGCGGGCGGCGTCAGGTGCTCGCCGTGGTCGTGGCTGATGACGAGGACGGCGCCGGGCCAGTCGTCGCCGAGTTGGCCAGCGTCGCCCGAGTGGTCCGTGAGGTCGGAGCCGGGCCGGTCCCCAGGGCGTTCGGCGTTCACGGCTTCCCAGCGTTCGCGCTGGTCGAGTCGGGAGGCGTGGTGCGGGCCAGCGGCTATGAGCTGTCCGCGCTTGCAGGGCCCGCGGCGGTATGACCGGTGCGCCCGGTGCCCATGAGGGCGGCGAGCGGCCAGGTCGCGTCCTCAGGGGTGCGGGACCTGCCCTGCTGATCGCCTGGCGCGCCGCCCCCGGGTGGCTGGCGGGCCACGGCGTGGCGACCATCGTCGCCGCGGTCGTGCCGGTCGCCACGGTGTGGCTGCTCAAGGCCGTGCTCGATGCGCTGGCCTCCGGCCGCCGTGCCGCTCTGCCGCCGGGCCTGATCGGGCTGGTTGTCGCGGGTCTGGCGGCCGCGGCGCTGCCGCCGGCCACAGAATATCTGCACAACCAGGCCGGCCGGTCGATCGGGCGTCGCGCGCAGTCGGACCTCTATATCGCTATGGAGCGACTCGTTGGCCTTGCCCAACTCGAGGATCCGGCCTTTCGCGACCGGCTGAGGATGGCCCAGCAGTCGGGCCGGGCCGGGCCCGGACAGGTCGTCGACGGCGTGGTCGGGGTCTGCCGGGGTCTGATCACCCTCGTCGGCCTCATCCTGGTACTGGCCGCACTCAGCCCGGTCATGGCTGGCATCGCGCTCCTCGGGGTCGGACCCGCGCTCGTGGCGGAGATCCACCTCAGCCGGATCCGCGCCGGGATGATGTGGCAGATCAGTCCTGTCGAGCGCCGTGAGTTCTTCTACGCTGAGCTGCTGGACAGCCTTCCCGCGGCCAAGGAGCTGCGGTTGCTTGGCCTTGCGGGGTTGTTCCGGCGACGCATGCTCCACGAGCTCGGGGTTGCCGACGCGCAGCGCCGCCGCGTGGACGGCCGCGAGATGCGGGTCCAGATCGGCCTGGGATTCCTGTCGGCCGTGGTCGCGGGTGCCGGGCTGGTCTGGACGGTCAACGGTGCCGTGCGGGGACGGTTCAGCATCGGAGGAGTGTCCGCGTTCATCGCGGCGATGGCCAGTCTGCAGGGCGCGCTCACCGCGCTTGTGGCGCAGGTCGCGAACGTGTACCACGCGCTGCTGCTGTTCGGTCACTACCGCGCGGTGCTGGCCGCCGAGCCGGACCTACCGGTCGCGGTGCATCCCCGGCCGGTGCCACCGCTGCGGCACAGCCTCGAGCTCCGCGATGTCTGGTTCCGCTACGGCCCCGATCAGGGATGGGTGCTGCGCGGGGTCGACCTGGTGATCCCGCACGGCGCGGCGGTGGCGCTCGTCGGCCGCAACGGCGCCGGCAAGAGCACGCTCGTGAAGCTGCTGTGCCGGTTCTACGACCCAGAGCGAGGCGCAGTCCTGTGGGACGGTGTCGACCTGCGCGACCTGTCCGTCGTCAAGCTGCGCGAGCGGATCGGGGCGGTGTTTCAGGACTACATGTCCTACGACCTGAGCGCGTCCGAGAACATCGGCCTTGGTGACGTCGCCTTGCTGGATGACGAAGGGCGGATCCGCGCGGCTGCCCGGCGTGCGGGCATCGACGCGACGCTCGACGAGTTGCCGCGAGGCTACCGCACATTGCTGTCCCGGATCTTCGTCGATTCCGCTGACGCCGCTGATGCGGCGACGGGTGTGCTGCTGTCGGGCGGCCAGTGGCAGCGGCTCGCGCTGGCCCGCGGGTTCATGCGAGATCGGCGGGACCTGCTGATCCTCGACGAGCCGAGCGCAGGACTGGACGCGGCCGCCGAGTACGAGATCCACCACGGGCTGCGCCAGCACCGGGCCGGCGCGACCAGCGTCCTGATCTCGCACCGGCTCGGTGCGGTGCGAGACGCCGACCGGATCGTGGTACTGGCTGACGGTCAGATCACCGAGCAGGGCACGCACGCACAGCTTCTCTCCGCTGATGGCGACTACGCCCGACTGTTCCGACTGCAGGCGGAGGGCTACCGCGACGAGCCGGATGCCGCTGGCGTCGACGCTGTGACGGTGCGTGGAGCGCTGCCATGACCTGGGTATGGGTGGTCGTGGTTGGGATCGTCGCGGCGGTCGTCGGCGCCGCGTGCGTGCTGCGCAAGCGGTTCGTGGCTGTGCGAGTCGAGGGCGCGAGCATGGAGCCAATGCTGCGGGCGGGAGACCGGGTACTCGTCCGCCGGGTGGACTTGGAGCGGGTGCGTGCCGGCCAGCTCGTCGTCTTTGCAGCCCCGGCCGTCGTCGTCGCTGTGCCAGACAACCCGCCATGGCTGATCAAGCGCGCAGCGGCCCTGCCCGGCGACCCGGTTCCGCACGCTCACGTTCCAGCATTGCCCGTGACCGACCGGCAAGTCCCCGCCGGCCGGTTCATAGCCCTCGGCGACAATGCGGCGCACAGCCACGACTCTCGGGCCCTGGGATACATCGCCGGCGAGGCACTGCTCGGGGTAGTCGTGCGCGTCATGCGACCATCACACACCCGCAAGCCGCTGGTCGCGCAGGCTGTGGCGCCGACCAAGCGGCCGGAGCGTGGCGGCGCTCCTGACGGTCCGTGCGCGAGTGGACGCCGCCCACCGACCCACGCGCCGCACCGCGGGGCTCAGCCGGAGGGGCGACCAGGTCAGGGCTGAGGTCGGTCGGCGAGGGTGGGGATGCCGCTCAGTGCATGGGGTCGGGGGCGGCGTGTGTGGGCCTGCTGGTCGACTGCAGGGTCTGCCAGGACCGCCACGCCCACCCTACGCAGAGGATCGACCAGATGATGCCGCCGGCACGGAGAGCCAGCTGGGCGGGTGGCCGCCGATGCCGGAAGGCCATCCGAACAGCAGCTTCCAGGCCGCGTCGCTGGCGGCGAAGGTGGCCCACAGTAGCGCCGACGGTGCGAACCGCGAGCCAGCCCTGCAGCTCATACAGGTAGTGCTGGAGTCACGATGCGGCCGCCGAGTTCCCGCAGCCGCCGCTCGACCAGCTCATGCCAGGGCGTTTCCTAGCTCAGGGGGTCAGAGACCTGCGGGTCGGCCACGATGCGCTCTTGCAAGGACCGTCTGAAGGACCGTCTGGTCGAGATCCTCGGTTTGCCACGCCTCGTCCAAGTCGACCTGGCCGCCGCGTAGCTCGGCGCGGCAGAGCGCTGGCGACCACGTCCGCCCGCAGCGTGAGCGGCCCCAGGAGATCATCACACCTTGCTCCTGCGCAGAGGCCGCACCCTGCCAGCGACAAGCTCGCATCGCCATGCCAAGGCTCGCCGACTTGACACGACAGATATATGATACCTGATGTGCCATCAGGGGAGGCGAGGCAGGGAGGCAGGGAGGAGGGAGCGAACGCCATTGATATGGGTCGTGCACCGACGAAGAGGCCTCGGGATGCCATGAGGCTCGGCCAACCGCGGTCGAGGCTTGAGGGCTCGCCGGGCCACCCGTCCTCCGGTCCCCGCCCCGCGATCAGCTTGCAGCGCGTCGGCAAGGACTTCCGCCTTGACCGTGGAACCACTGTCCGAGCGCTGGACGACCTTACCCTGGAGGTCGAGGATGGCCAGTTCATCGCGCTCATCGGGCCGTCCGGCTGCGGGAAGTCAACGGCCCTGCGCCTGATGGCGGCTCTCGAGGAGCCGACTTCGGGGGCCGTGTTGATCGAAGGCGCGCATCCGAGGAAGCAGTTCGAGACCGCCGGCTCGGTGTGGCGTTCCAGGATCATGCGCTCCTCCCATGGCTCAACGCCTGGGACAACATCGCGTTGTCGTTCCGAATCGCTGCTCAGAAGGTCGACGAAGACCGCGTGCGCAGCCTCGTCGAACTCGTCGGCCTCGAAGGGTTCGAACAGGCAAGGCCGAAGCACCTGAGCGGAGGCATGAAGCAGCGGGTGGCCATCGCCAAAGCGCTGGCCCTCGCGCCCGACATCCTGTTGCTGGATGAACCGTTCGGATCGCTGGATGCCGTCACCCGCCGCCGCCTCAACCTCGAGCTCCAGGCGATCTGGGTCGAGCAATCGGTGACCACGGTCCTGATCACCCACTCGGTGGACGAGGCGGTCTTCATGGCAGACCGGGTCTATGTCCTGTCCCCCCGGCCCGGCCGGGTGAGCCTCGTACGCGAGATCCCATTCCCCAGGCCCCGCGACCGGAAGCTCACCTTGATTCCGGAATTCCACGCCCTGACGGACGATCTCCACGTCGCCCTCGACACCCAGGCGACCCCGCCCGATGTGCTCGGAGAGCTCGAATGACGGCCGTGCGTGGCGCCCGGTCCGCCCGTGCCCAAACCTCTGCGAGCACGGGGTCGCTGGCCGGCGCATACCGTGCCGGGCTGGGCATTGCCGGGCTGATCATCTTCGTAGTCGCGTGGGAGGTGATCGGCCGGACGGAGGCGTTCGGCCGCGCCTGGCCGCCGTTGACCACCGTGCTGGACCAGTGGTCCGAGAGTCGGTCCTCACTGCTCTCCGCGCTCGCGGTGACCACCTACGAGGCCGGGGTCGGGTGGGTGGTCGGGACCCTGCTGGCGTTCCTGTCTGGAGTGGTCGCCGTGTTCATCCGCTCGATGCGTTCCGGTCTCCTGCACGTCGCCGTGGTGGTCAATTCGATCCCGGTCATCGCGCTGGGGCCGGTCCTGATCTCCATCTTCCCGCGTGAGGTCGCCCCCATGGCGCTGGCTGCGATCTCGGTCTATTTCACGACGCTGGTAGCGACGACGACAGGGTTCGCCGCGACCAGGGCCGTCCACGAGGATCTGTTCACCGTGCTGGGAGCTGGGACCCGGGAGCGGTTCCGCCGCCTGCAGCTGCCCACGGCGCTCCCGCTCATCGTGGACGGCCTCAAGCTTGCCGTCCCCGCCGCTGTGCTCGGCGCCATCCTCGGAGAGTGGTTCGGGTCCCCGCGCGGGCTGGGGCCGATCCTGGTCGCGACCATGCAGGACGCCGTCTACCCGCTCTTGTGGGCGACGGCTCTGACCGGCGTGGTCCTCTCGCTGCTCGGGTTTGGGCTCCTGGCCCTGCTCCACCAAGGAGCAAAGGAGCGCTATGGCTAGCTCCGGCCCCCCAGGCGTCACCAAGGCGGCTTCGTCGAAAGGAACCGCGGTGCGGCCCGACGGGCGCCCACCGCGGGCGAACGCAGCCGCGCGCTCGTCCACCGCCAAGTTCCTGGTTCGGTCTCTCGGACCGCTCTGGGTGGTCCTCCTCCTGGTCGGCGTCTGGCAGGCGTGGGTCTCAGCCTTCGGGATCGACCGCCTGGTCATGCCAGGGCCCCGGGATGTCTTCAGCGAGTTCGTGAGCAATCCCACCAGGTACCTGCCCGACCTCGTGATGACGGTGAAGCACGCCGCCATCGGTCTGGTCCTGGGAACGGCCCTCGGCTTCACGCTCGCGGTGGCCTCGTGGTTCTCCCCGCTGCTGGGCGGGATGGTGTCGATGCCGGCCATCCTGCTCCGGGCGACGCCGATCGCCGCTCTCACCCCGGTGATCGCTCGCATGTTCGGCTACAACGACAACAGCGTCATCGCGGTGGTGGTGCTCATCTCCTTCTTCCCGACCTATGTCTTCGTGGCCTCGGGGCTCCGCGCGGTGTCCTCCATCTCCGATGACCTGTTCGCGGTACTGCATGCCGGTCGGTTAATGCGGCTGAGGCACCTGGCGCTGCCGTCGGCAGTGCCATCCCTACTGCTGGCCCTACGCGTCACGGGGCCGATCGCGGTCCTCGGAGCGCTGGTAGCGGAGTGGCTGATCGGGGTGGAGGGACTGGGTGCGCTGCTGTCGATCTCCCGGTTCACCTACCAGGTCTCGATTGTCTGGGCCGGCGCGATTCTCGGCACGCTCCTTGGGGTCGTCACCTTCGCTGCAGCCAGCAAGCTCGAGCGGATCGGGGTGGAGCGATGGACCTGACGGCCTGAGCGGCGGTGGTGGGACGCCGGTGTGACCGGCTGATCTCGTATCGGAGTTCGGTAGCGGTGGGAAGGAGGAGAAGGGATGGGTTCTCGGAGCGCTTGGGGTGATGCCTTGCTCGCCCGTCGCTACTCGCGACGCGAGGTCATCAGGGCGTCGGGGGTGGCGGCGGCCAGCCTGGCACTGTCGGGGCCGCTCCTAGCGGCATGCGGGAAGGACGAGGGCGGAGCTGGGACCAGCGGGCCGACGACGGTCAGCAACCAGCTCAACTGGCTCGAGAACGCGGAGTTCGCGGGCCACTGGGTCGCCGACGACCAGGGGTACCTCAAGGAGCAGAACATCCAACCGAAGTGGATCACGGGCGGTCCGAACGCGCCCCGTTCCGAGGGCGTCGTGGTCGGGGGCCAGGCCGACGTCGGGATGTCCAGCTTCATGGAGACGACGGTCCGCGCGATCATCGAGGGTGCTCCGATCAAGATGGTGGGGGCGTTCTTTCAGCACAGTCCCCTGGCCCTCATGTCGACCCAGGCCCATCCCATCCGGACGGCCGCGGACATGACCGGTAAGCGGCTGGGCGGCCCTCCCTTCCTCCAGCCGAACATCGACTCGCTGTTCCGGGCCAACGGCATGAAGGTCGACTACAAGTTCGTGCCGGTCGGAGGCACCGAGCCCGACCCGCTGCTGAACAACGAGATCGATGCCCTCTACGTGTTCGTCACCAACCAGCCGTTCATCTACGAGCAGGCGGCGAAGGAGAAGCCGGTGCTGCTCCGCGACTCGGATAACAGGTTCGACGTCTACTCGAGCCTCTACTTCGCCCGCACCAAGGACATCGAAGGCGCACGCCGGGATGCGCTGGTGCGGTTCTTCCGCGGACTGGTCAAGGGCTGGGAGCACAATCTGCAAGACCCGAGGCTCGGTGCGCGCCTGGCCGTCGAGAAGTACGGGAAGAACCTGGGATTGAACCTGGAGCAGCAGATCAAGGAGAACCAGACCCAGAACACCCTGGCCATCGGGGACATCACCCAGGAGAAGGGCCTCCTGCGGCTGAGTGAGCAGTTCATCGAGCAGAAGGCCTACAAGAGCTTCGAGGCCGCCGGGGTAAAGGGTCTCCCGGAGATCTCCAAGCTCGCCGACTTCTCACTGTTCGACGATGTCTTCGGGGACAAGAACCGGTTCTACCTGGATCCCGGCCAAGACCTGACGAAGCTGGTCCAGTCCAAGCTCACCTGAAGCGCCTGCGGTACGCGGGCGGGGCCGGCATGCCGACCGACGAGGAGATGCTGGAGGTAGCCCTGGAGGAAGCCCGGGCGGGGATGGCCGAAGGAGGGGTGCCGGTCGGGGCGGTCTTCTACCCGGCAGTTCGCCTTCCGGCGGGTCGTCATCGGTGAGGCGACCAACTTCGACATGGGGACGGTGGAGTGGTTGCGGGATCTCGGCTTCGAGGTCCGCAACCTCGAGTCGCCGGTGGCCATCGAGCTGCTCGGCCGGTGGATTCGGGAGAACCCCGAGCTGGTCGCCGAGGACGCCGGGCGGTGAACCTGGGAGGAGGAGCATGAGCGTCAAGGTCGCCCTTGCACAGTTCGTCGGGGTGGAAGACCGAGAGCGAAACCTACAGCGTATCGAGGAGCTGATGGCCCAGGCGGCCGACCAGGGCGCCAAGCTGGTCGCGTTCCATGAGCTGAGCACCACCGTGTACTGGTGCTACCTGAGGGACGACCGGTACTTCGACTGGGCGGAGCCCATTCCGGGCGCGAGCACTGACCGGGTCAGTGAGGCGGCGGAGAAGCACGGGCTGCACGTGGTGTTCCCGCTGTTCGAGCGGGCGGGCCAGCAGACGTTCAACACGGCGGCGCTGATCGAGCCTGGCAAGGGCGTGGTCCAGCGCTACCGCAAGTCCCACGTTCCGACCTCCCGACAGTATGCCGACCAGCGAGGCGGCGAGGAGTCCTACTACTTCACCCCCGGGGACACGGGCTTCAAGGTGTGGAAGACGGACCTGGGACTCAACGTCGGCCTGCTTATCTGCTACGACCGGCATTTTCCAGAAGGGGCCCGCGCGTACGGCCTGCAGGATGCGCACGTGGTCTTCGTGCCGACGGCCTCCTATCGCAAGTTCATCATGGGCCAGCTGTGGGAGCTGGAGCTCCAGGCGATGGCGTGGCAGAACACCTACTACGTGGCCGGGATCAACAAGACCGGGCCTGTGTACGGAGAGAGCTCCGACCACGTCTATCCCGGTCGCTCGGTCGTGGTGGACCCCGAGGGGACGATCGTGGCCCGCGCGGCCGGCGAAGAGGGGCTGATCACCGCCGAGATCGATCCGGCGAGCGTCGCCAAGACCAGAGAGTACCTGCGGTTCTACGAGTACCGGCGGCCCGAGCTTTACGGCCTCCTGACGGAGGGAGCGCGTTGACGGTACGAAAGCAGCGACGGTCGGACGCGGGAATGGCCATCGACGCCCGGAGCGGGCTCGACGCCCTCCAGGAACGGCTGCGGCAGCGGTATGCCAGTCCCCGGCCCCGGTCGCGCGCGCTGTTCGCGCGCGCGCTCGCCTCGCTGCCGGGAGGAAACTCGCGCTCCCAGCTGTACTTCGCCCCCTTTCCGACGTATCTGGTCAGGGGGGAAGGCGCCACGGTGGTCGACGCCGACGGCTTCCGCTATATCGATCTGCTCAACAACTACACCAGTCTGATCCATGGGCATTCCGCGGCGATGGCGGCTGGTCCAGGTGTGGCCGGGACCGCCTTCGGCGCCCCCACCCCGCTCGAGGTGGAGATGGCCGCGGAGTTGTGCGCACGGCTGCCGAGCGTCGAGAAAATCCGCTTCACCAACTCCGGGACCGAGGCCGGCATCTATGCGATCCGCACGGCCAGGGCGTTCACCGGCCGGACCGGCGTGGTGAAGGCGGAGGGTGGCTATCACGGTGGGGCGGACTGGATGCAGGTCAGCGTCAAACGGCTCGGCCCCCCGGGTCGGAGTGTCCCCGAATTCGGCGTCACCCCGGGCACGGCCGCCGAGACGCAGGTGATCCCCTTCAACGACGTGGACGGCGCCGTGCGGGTCATCCGCGACGTCGGGTGGCGCTGCGCGGCGGTCGTGGTCGAGCCCATGCAGGGATCCGCGGGAGCCATCCCAGCGGACAAGCGGTACCTGGAGGCCCTGCGGGACGTGACCACCGAGGTCGGCTCGCTGCTCGTCTTCGACGAGGTGATGACCTTCCGGCTCGCCCCGGGGGGCGCGCAGGAGCTCTATGGCGTCGCCCCTGACCTCACGACCTTGGGCAAGATCATCGGCGGCGGGTTCCCCCTTGGAGCTTTCGGGGGGCGCGCGGACGTCATGGAAGTCCTCGACCCACGGCGCGACGAGGTGCTGAACCACGCTGGGACCTTCAACGCGAACCCGGTTTCGCTGGCCGCCGGCCTGGAAGCCATTCGGCGGCTGACGCCCGAACGCATTGCCGAGATCAACAGTCGCGGTGAGCGGCTTCGCGGCTACATCGCCGAGCGGAGCCGGCAGGCGGGCGTCCCGCTCAGCGTCTCCGGGATGGGCAGCCTCCTGCAGGTCCACGTGGGCACGGAACCACCGCGGTCCTACCGCGAGGCCGCCGCTCGTCCAGGCCTGGCCATCGGATGCCTGTTCCTGTTGCTGCTGCTGAACAGTGTGTACATCGCGACCCGCGGGCTGATGAGCGTCTCCACGGCGATCCAGGATGAGCACCAGCACGACGTCGAGGTCGCCCTCGGCGAAGCCGTCGATGAACTCCGACTGGCCGGCCTCCATGCGGCCTGAGCCGGGCCGGTGGACCAGCCGATGGCCCTCGATCTGCTGATCCGGGACGTACGGGCGATCACGCCCCGAGGCGTCGTGCACGCCGACATTGAGGTGGCCGGTGGCCGCTTCGTCTCCGTTGTCGACGCCGGACGAGGGGCCTCGGCCGCTCGGACCGTCGAGGGCGGTGGCCGCGAGGTCTTTCCCGGCGCCATCGACCCGCATGTCCACTTCCGGGGCTTCCCGACCGTCGGGGTGGAGGGGGACGGCTTCGCCGATGTCGCGGAGGCGGCCGTGCGCGGCGGGATCACCTCCTACCTGGGTTTCGTGATCGCCCCACCCGAGATGCCGGCCGTGGAGGCGGTCCGGTCCGTCATCGCCCATCAGGGGTCCGTGCCGGTCGACTTCGGCCTGCACTACGTCCTGTGGCCACGACCGGACCGGCTCGACGAGATTCCCGCGCTGTGCGGGCTCGGGGTCCGGTCCTACAAGCTGTTCTTCGCCTACCCCGAGCGCGGGTTCATGTTCGAGGGCCCCGTTGCCCTCGATGCGTTCGAGCGGATCCGGCGTGCCGGTGGCCTCGCCCTGGCGCACGCCGAGGACGGCCACACCATCAAGTGGATCGAGGACCGGGCTCGGGACCGGCTGGGTGCGAGCGCGACGATTCAGGACTACCTCGCCTCGAGGCCGGAACGCCTGGAGGTGGCCGGTGTCGAGTTGGTGGCCTTGTGGAGTGTCCTGACCGGGTGCCCGCTCTACCTGGTGCACCTCTCCACCGGAGCGGCCGTGCCGGCGCTGCGCGCGATGCTGGCGGCGGGCGCCGACATCACGGTCGAGACCTGCCCGCACTACCTGGTGCTCGACCAGCGGCGCGTGGAGGCGCTCGGCCCATTGGGGAAGTTCGCGCCGGCCGCCCGGACGGAACGGGACAACGCGGCCCTGTGGGAGGCCATCGCGTCCGGCCTGATCTCGACGATCGGCTCGGACCACGCGGGACACGTGCGCCAGGTCAAGCTGGAGATGGGAGCTGAACACGGGATCTTCGGGGTCCCGTTCGGGATCCCGGGGATCGAGACGTCGTTCCCGCTGATGTACACCCACGGAGTGGTCGCGGGCCGCCTCACCCGCCAGCAGCTCGCCGCGATCACAGCGACGAACACGGCCCGGCGGTTCGGCTGGTTCCCCCGAAAAGGGGTCATCGAGCCGGGAGCGGACGCGGATGTCCTGCTGGTGGATCCGGACGAGCAACGCACGGTGCATGCTGCCCAGCTTCGAAGCCGGGCAGCCTACTCACCGTACGACGGCATGGCGCTCCGAGGGTGGCCGTCGCTCGTCATCCGGCGAGGGCAGGTGGTGTACGAGGGGTTGGACGTGCATGCCGGCGGGGGGCGGTTCCTCGAGACCGATCCTTCATCGGCGAGGACAACGGGGAGGACATCATGAAGCAACAGACGTCGGTCGTGTTCCGTGACGTCCGGGTGCTGGGCAACGAAGAGGGGTCCGCCGAGCGCAAGAGCGTGTGGGTCCGGGATGGGAAGATCGCGAGAGTGGACGGGGAGCCCCCCGCCGGTGGTGGGTCGAAGGTCGTGGCCGGCGAGGGGCTCACCCTGATGCCCGGGCTGATCGATGCCCACCTGCACGTCCTCGGGATCTCCTCGTACGACTTCAACGCCTGGATGATCGAGGATCCCGCGCTCCACGTGGCGCGTGGCGTCGGGGACATGGCCAAGCTCGTCGACGCCGGCTTCACCACCGTCCGGGATGCGGGGAGCGATACCTCGCTCGGGCTGAAGGCCGCCCAGCGGGAGGGTTCGATCAGAGGGCCCCGGATGTGGGCCTCGGGACGGTGGATCTCCTCGGCGGGAAACCTTCCGGATATCTCCCACCTTCCCTTCTGCGTGACTCACAACCGCGGGATGGGCGTGGTGGCCGACGGCGTGGACGAGTGCCGTCGGGCGGTGCGCGAGCAGATCCGGGCCGGAGCGGACATCATCAAGATCGCCACCACCGGTGGCATCGATCCCTCCTTCGTGGTGGCCGAGTACACCTGGTCCGACGATGAGCTCCGGGCCATCGTGGACACCGCCCACGGCTTCGGCCGGCGGGTCAGCGTGCACAACAACGTGCTGCCTGGCATCCCTCCCACCGGGATGTGGCGAGCCCTGGCTGCGGGGGTCGACACGATCGACCATGGGTACTTCGTCCCCGACGACGTCCTGGCGGCGATGGCGAAGCAGGGGACCTGGCTCATCGTGACGGCGAGCTACCTGAAGCTGGTCAGCGAGGGGGGGCGTGAGTACGGGCTCTCCGACATCTACGTGGACAAGGCCACGCTGGCCCTGGAGTCCGTGCTGGATACGATCCCGCGGGCCAGGCGGGCCGGGGTCCGGATCGCCTGTGGAAGCGACCTGCTCGGCACGCCGTTCGATCCCCACGGCACCAATGCCATGGAGCTTGGCATCCTGCGCGACGCCGGGTTCAGTGACCGGGAAGTCGTTGAGGTGGCCACCAGGAGGAACGCGGAGGCGCTGGGGATCGACGGCTGGACTGGCAGGATCGCCGAGGGGTATGCGGCGGACCTGCTGTTGGTGGAAGGCCGTCCCGAAGAGGACATCGAGGTCTTGACCGATCCGGAGCGGATCAAGTACGTGATGGTCGCCGGCGTCGAGCAGAAGGACGAGCTGTCGATGGACCGAGCCGCGTCAGGGCTCGGTGGCTGAGATGTCGCGCGTCGCGGAGGGGATCGCCGAAACGCTGAAGGCCTACGGGACCGAGTACTTCTTCATGGTCACCGGGGGAGACCAGGACCTCTGGATCGCCCTCGCCGACCAGGGCATCCGGATGGTGAACTGCCGAAGCGAGCAGGCGGCGGTGTACCTGGCCGACGGGTACGCGAGAACCAGCGGCAAGCCCGGCTTCGTGTACGGGCAGTACGGCCCTGGTGTCGGCAACGTCGTCGGCGCCCTCGCCGAGCCGTACTGGGCCATGAGCCCGGTGATCTCCCTGACGACCTCGATCCGCACCACCACCCGGGATCGGTTCGAGTACCAGGAGCTCGACCAGTTGCCGATGCATGCCTCCGTGACCCGGTGGAACCGGGCGGTGGTCCGCCCGGAGCGAGCGCCTGAGATGGTTCGGGCGGCGATCAGGGCTGCCACCGGCCCGATTCCCGGGCCGGTCCATCTTGAGATCCCCTCGGACATGCTCCGACTCGACGTCGAGCCGGGCGAGGTGCGTGCGGACCCCCCTTTCGGCCGGGTGCCGTCGGTGCGGACCGCCCCACCCGCCGGAGCGGCGGCCGGGATCGTCGATGCCCTGCTCGAGGGAGAGCGTCCGGTCCTGCTCGCCGGGAACGGCGTCCTGCTCTCGGAGGCGTGGGACGAGGTGGCCGCCGTGGCCGAGCTGCTGAGCGTGCCGGTGGCGACGTCGATGGGCGGGAAAGGCGCCATCCGTGAGGACTCCGACCTCGCCCTCGGGGTGATCGGCCGGTACTCGCGCAAGGTGGCCAACGACATCGTCCGGGATGCTGACCTCGTCCTGGTGGTGGGGTGCCGGCTGGGAGGCCTGGTCACCGACTCCTCGACGATCCCGTCGTCGTCCGCCCGGATCCTCCACGTCGACCTCGACGCCGGCGTGCTCGGGGCGGTCTACCGTGAGGAGCTCGGGGTGGTCGCCGACGCCAAAACCACCCTGGCGGCGGTGGTCGAGGAACTGCGGGCCAGGGGGATCCACCGGGATCGGACACCCTGGGCGCGGCGTGCTGCTGAGCGGACCAGGGAATGGTGGGAGGAGGTTCGCCGCCAGGCGGCTCGGCCGCCCGGTCAGCCCATCCACCCGGCGGCCGTGATCGAGCGACTCAGGGCCCAGCTCGCCCCTGACGACATCGTGGTGGCGGACACCGGCTACATGGGCGCGTGGACCGGTGCGGCGTTCCCGGTGACCGTTCCCGGGCGATCCTTCCTTCGCGCCAACGGTTCCCTCGGCTGGGCGTTCGCGGCAAGCCTCGGCGCGGCCCTCGCCGCGCCTGGCCGCCGGGCGGTGTCGGTCACGGGCGACGGGGGGATCGCCTACCACCTCATGGAGGTGGAGACGGCACGCCGTCACGGGATCCCAGCGGTCTCGTTGGTCATGAACAACCAGTGCCTGGCGTTCGAGTACCACGAGCAGAAGCTCAACTGGGGGAACCGGGTGGTCCCGGAGGTGAACGACTACCTGGACGTGGACTATGCCGCGGTGGCTCGGGCCATGGGTGCGCGCGGCGTCCGAGTCGCCGAGCTCGCCGATCTGGGCGACGCGCTGGCCGAGGCCCGTGCGGCCGACGAGCTGACGCTCCTCGACGTCCTGGTCGATCGGGAGGTGGCTGGGCCGGTCACGGTCTACGAGTCCGCGTTGACGCGGACGATCTGAGGCGCGTCAGGAGTGGTCGGGCGCCGCGGCGATCGCCTCGATCTCGACGAGCGCCCCCATCGCCAGGTTCCGCACCTCGACGGTGCTGCGCGCCGGTTGGACCGAGGCCAAGCGCTCGTCGAGCGCTCGGGCGATGCCGGGGTAGTCCCGCCTCCAGTCGACCAGAAACACGGTCAGCTTCACCGCGTCGTCCAGGGACGCGCCTTCGGATTGGAGCACCTTGTCCAGGTTGGCGAGCGCCTGCCTCGCTTGCTCGTAGGCGTCCCCCTTGACATTCCCGTCCAGGGTCTCACCCATCTGCCCGGTACAGAAGATGAACTGACCGGAACGGACCGCATGGGAGTAGGACGCCGCGTGCGGTTCGGGGACTCCGGAGGCGACGACCACTTTTCGATCATTCATGGCTTCACCGAAGATATACTATATATCAGAACCCTGGGCGAGGAGTGGCATGCGCATCCCCCTCGATCTCGGCCTCTCCCGCGAGCAGCGGCTCGCCGAGCTGAGGCGGGACCTGGTCAACGCGGCCTGCCTCCACGGCGAGTTCGTCCTGTCCTCAGGCGTGGAGAGCACGGTCTACTTCGACAAGTACCTGTTCGAGACCAAGCCGGGGGTCCTGCGGCGCACCGCCAACCTACTGGCGGAGCTGGTTCCCCCCGAGGCCGATCGCCTGGCCGGATCCGAACTGGGCGGCGTGCCCCTCGCCACGGCGGTCGCGCTCGAAACGGGCCTGCCGTTCCTTATCCTCCGCAAGCCCGGCAACGGTCATCACCGGAGGATGATCGAGGGGGAATCGTATGCCGGGGAGCGGGTCGTCCTGGTGGAGGACGTGCTGGCTACTGCCCAGCAGGCGGTCCAGGCCGGCCAGCTGCTGAGGTCGGCTGGTGCCGACATCCTCCTCGTCCTCGGCGTGGTCGACCGGGAGCAGGGAGCCACGGAGCGGCTCGCCTCCATCGGCCTGCAGTTGAAGGCGCTGTTCCGGCTCTCCGAGCTGGGGATATGAGCCGGCATGGACGATGAGACCGCCCACCTGCTGGAGCGCTGCCGGATCCGGCCCGATCGTCAGGGTGTCGCGGCGGGCGAGGGCCGGTTCGGTCCCTGGCCCTTCGACCTGCTGGCGGATCCGGAGGCGGCCGACCGGCTGGGAGGGCTCTTGGCCGACCGCACCCGCTCACTCGACCCGAATGTCGTGGTCGTGTGGGAGGGCTGGCCGGATCTCCTGCTGGGCTTCGCCGTCGCCCGACGACTAGCGGTGCCCGTGCTTCGAGCGTCAGTCCAGGAAGGCCTGATCGTGTGCGACGGAACCCTACCTGAGGTCCCCAGGGCCGTCCTCGTCGGCGAAGGCTTCACCGACCGGGCCGTGGTGACAGCCGTGGACGCCCTGGTGAAGCATGGATCGGGGACGCTCGAGGGTGTCTTCTCGGTGTTCGGACCGGACTGGCCGGAATCGCACCCGGTGGTCGTGTCGCTCGTCGATGGGCCGGCCGCCCCGGATGAAGGGGCGCGGGGATGACGGCGACTCGGGACCCCTCGTCGAGCACCGGTGATAGCGACAGCCGAGCTGGCGTCGAGGAAGGAGTCCCGACCGAATCCGTTCCCACGCCAAGGGCGGACGCGTCCCGGATCTCGGAGATGATCTCCAAGATCTCGGCCATCGGAGTCGATCCGGCGGGAGGCATCTCCCGCCTCGCCTTCTCGCCGGAGGAGCGCGAGGCCCACCGGCTGGTGGCCGGGTGGGTCGGGGACCTCCTGCTCCGGGTGGTCGAGGACGCGGCCGGAAATACCCTGATCCGGCGGCCGGGCCGGGATCCTCGGCGACCAGCCATCGCGTTCGGTTCCCACCTCGACAGCGTCCCTCGCGGCGGCAGGTTCGACGGGGTCGCCGGCGTGGTCGCCATGGTCGAGCTCATGACCTTGCTCGAAGAGGGAGAGGTGACCACCGAGCACCCCCTGCTCGGCGTGGCCTTCGCTGGCGAGGAGGGGGCGAGGTTCGGGGAGCCGTGCATCGGGAGCAAGGCGGTGGCGGGTCTGTGGGAGGGGCGGGACCTCGGCTCGGTGGTCGATGCCGGCGGCACCACCCTGGCCCAGGCGATGACGGCGGTCGGGTTGGAGCCCACCCGGGTCCCAGAGGCCCGGTGGCCCCCCGGTACCATCCGGGGCTACTTCGAGCTGCACATCGAGCAGGCCCGGACCCTCGAGCAGGAGGGGCGGCAGGTCGGGCTTCCCGACGTCGTCTCAGGGAGCACGCGGCTCCAGTTCGTGCTGACCGGCAGGGCCGACCACTCCGGAGGCACCCCCATGCTGGAGCGGGCGGACGCCCTGATGGCCGCCTCCGAGGTGATCCTCGCCGTGGAGGCGCTGGTGACCGATCCCTACCACCGCGGTACTCGAGGGACGGTGGGGCGAGTGGACGTCGAGCCGAACAGCCTGACCACGATCCCCGGACGGGTGACCATGACGGTCGACATCCGCGACCTGGACGGGGACCGGCAGCGACGGACTGCCGAGACGCTCGTGGAGACGGCGCTGGAGATCAGTCGACGTCGCCGGGTGCAGCTCGGAGTCCACTTGCTGGCGGACACCTCACCCTCGGTCCTGTCGGTCTGGTTGCGCGGCGTTCTCCGGGAGGTGTGCACCCGACTCGGCGTCTCTCACCGGGTGATGACCTCCGGTGCCAGCCACGACGCCCAGATCCTCGCCCGGATCGCCCCCGCCGCGATGGTGCTGGTTCCCAGCAGGGACGGTCTCAGCCACGTGCCGCAGGAGTGGTCGAGCGTGGCGGACATCGCCCGAGGCGTCGAGGTGCTCCGCGACTCGATCCTGGAGGTCGATCGCCAGCTGGGGGGTTCACACCACCCCGGCGGCCTGTAGGCCCTCCACCTCCTGATCGGAGAACCCGAGCCAGCCGAGGATCTCCCGTGAGTGCTGGCCGAGGAGTGGTGGGGGAGACGACGGCGCCCGCGCGCCGCCGACCGCGAGGGGGGATGCCGTGAACGTGACCTTCCCGGCCTGGGGGTGGAGGTAGCTTCCGATCATCGCCCGGCTCTGGACCTGAGGGTCCTCGAGAACGGCGTCGAGGTTCTGCAGGGGATCCAGGGGAGTCCCGCCGCTCGCAGGCCGCCGATCCAGTGCTCTGAGGTCTCCGTGACGAGCACCGCTTCGAGGATCTCGTGGAGTTCGGCGCGACGGACCACCCGATCCGAGTTCGAGGCGAACCGAGGATCGTCAGGGAGATCCGGGAGGCCGAGCATCTGGCAAAGGGACTCCCAGTGATCCTTGCCGCCGGTTCCCACGAGCGTGATGAACCCATCCTTGGTCCGGAACACCTCATAGGGAGCGAAGAAGGGGCTGGCGTTCCCAAGCGGCTTGGGGAGCACTCCGGTGGCCTGGTACTCCGTCAGGAGCATCGGGAGGAAGGAGACGGCCGTGTCGAGCAGCCCCAGGTCGATCCGTCGGCCTCCGTTCCCCCGTTCCCGGGAGAGGAGGCTGGCGGTGATGCCGAGGGCGGCGTACACGCCCGTGCCCAGGTCCACGATCGGGACCCCGACCTTGGTGGGGGTTTCCTCGCCGGGACCGGTCACCGCCATGATGCCCCCCCTGGCCTGGGCCATGAGGTCGTAGCCGCCCAGCCCCGCATTCGGGCCCGTCTGCCCGTACCCGGAGATCGAGCAGTAGACCAGCTCCGGGTTGACGGCCCGGAGGGTCTCGTACCCCACGCCTAGCCGCTCGGCGGTCGCCGGCTTGAAGTTCTCCACCACGGCGTCCACCCGATCAGCCAGGCGACGGATGACCTCGCGAGCCTCGTCTCGCTTGAGGTCGAGTGTGAGGCTTCGCTTGCTCCGGTTCATGCTCAGGAACGAGGTGGACACCCCGCCGAGGAAGCTCGGGCCCTGCTGCCGATAGACGTCCCCCGTCGTGGGTGGCTCCACCTTGATCACGTCGGCGCCCAGCTCGGCAAGCAGCATCGTGCAGAACGGTCCGGAGACGTACTGGGTGAGGTCCAGCACGTGGATGCCTGACAGCGGCAGGCCGCCCTCACGCACGCCCGCGACCGCGGGTTGCCCGGTCATGACGCGTCGGCCTCTCGATGCCGGCCCAGCACGCCTGCCAGCACCTCGGTCATCTCGCCGATGGTCACTCTGGCCCTGGCCGCTTCGATCATTGCCGGCATGACGTTGCCGCCCGCGCCTGCCGCAGTTCGTAGCTGGGCCAGTGCCTGCTCCACCCGGGCCGCCTCCCGTGTGGCCAGGACGGCTCGCAGGCGATCGGTCTGGCGGTCCGCCTCGTCTCGCGAGACTCCCTCAACCTTCCCGAGGCCCTCGAGATCCGGAGCGGACGACCCGGGCCCCACCAGGTGATTCTGGCCGACCACCAAGCGGGTTCCGTCCTCCTCGGCGGCCTGCAGCTCATACGCGGCCTGCCGGATCATCCGCTGGGGCTCGCCCCGCTCCAGTGCCGCCAGGAGGCCACCGCTGGCCCGGATGCTCTCCACGAGGGCCGAGACCTCCGTCTCGATCTGGTCGGTCAACCACTCCACGTAGTAGGAGCCGCCAAGCGGATCCGCGACCTTCGCGACACCGCTCTCGTGCGCGATGATCTGCTGGGTCCGGACCGACAGCAGCGCCGCCTCCTCCGACGGGATCGCGTAGGCCTCGTCGTAGGAGGGGACGTGGCAGGCCTGAGCGCCAGCCAGGACACCGGCCAGGCACTGGAGGGTTCCGCGGATCACGTTGTTGATGGGCTCGGCGTGTGAGAGCGAGGCTCCGCTGCCGCCGCAGAAGAACCGCATGCGCATCGAGGCAGGATCCTTCGCCCCGAAGTCGTCGCGCATGATGGTCGCCCACAGGCGGCGGGCAGCCCGGATCTTGCAGACCTCCTCGAACAGGTCACGCTGGCTGGAGAAGTGGAAGCTCAGCTGGGGAGCGAAGTCGTCGACCATGATTCCCCGGCCCAGCATGTGCTGCACGTACTCGATGCCTGCGAGCAGGGTGAAGGCGATCTCCTGGATCGCATTGCACCCCGCCTCCCGGGAGTGGTAGCCGGTCACGGAGACCGGATTGAACTTCGGGACCTGGCGGTAGCAGAACGCGATGATGTCGCCGGTGAGCCGGACCGATCCCTGCGGCGGGAAGATGTACGCCTTCCGGGCGATGAACTCCTTGATGATGTCGTTCTGCACAGTGCCCCGCACCTGGCTCCACTCGACACCCTGCTCCTCCGCCGCGACCAGGAACATGGCCAGGATCATCGGGGCGGTGGCGTTGACGGTGAAGTGGACGCTGATGTCGCCCAGCGGGATCCCCCGGAAGACCTCGGCCATGTCCTCCACGGTGTCGATCGCCACGCCGACCCGCCCCACCTCCGTCCGGGCCGAGGCGTCGTGGGAGTCGAAGCCCATCTGGGTCGGGAGGTCGAGGGCCACGCTGAGCCCGGTCTGCCCCCGTTCGAGGAGGTACCGGAACCGGGCGTTGGTTTCCTCGGCGGTCCCCGCGCCCGCGTACTGGCGGATCGTCCACAGCCGGCCCCGGTACATCGAGGTGTACGCCCCGCGGACGAAAGGCCACTCGCCCGGGAACCCAAGGCGGTCGAGGTAGCGTCCCTCGTCCAGCTCTTGCGGGAGGTACAGGGGCTCCAGCTCGATCCCGGAGTCGGTGGTAGCCTCAGGCAGCTCATCTCGCTCGTACCGGTCTCGCCACTGGGCGGCCCGTGCCTCCAGGCGGGGCTCGTCGTGCAAAGGATCCCGCTCCACACTCATCTCCGGTCCTTGCGGCACCGCGTTCGATCAGGCCGTCCCCGCATCGGTACCCCCAGCCGCCGATGGCGCCGGCCACTCGTCCACGAGCCGCCGGAGCCGGTCAACGAGCTCCCGCCGGTGCGAGCCGGTCGGGAACACGTCCGCCACTCCCATCTCCCGCAAGCCCAGGGCGTCCCGCGGGCCGATGGCGCCTCCCACGACGACGGGGATCGAGACCTCCTCGCGGCCAAGTGCCTCGAGGACCTCGGCCGCCACCGGGAGGTGCACCCCGGACAGGATGCTGAGGCCGATCACGTCCACGTCCTCGTCGATGGCGCTCCGGACGATCTGCTCGGGAGTGGACCGCAGGCCGGTATAGATGACCTCGAAGCCCGCGTCCCGGAGCGCCCTGGCGACGACATGCACCCCCCGGTCGTGCCCGTCGAGCCCGGGCTTCGCCAGGAGGATCCTGGCACGGGACGCGCGGTGGCCGGGGCCTGCCGTCATGACGGCGCCACCTCCATGACCGGAGGATGGCGGTGCAGATACCGTCCCGACCCGGGCTCTGCCTGGACTCGTCCACCAGCCAGGACCACCTCACCGCGGCGCACCACCGAGCGGACCCACCCGTGGACCATCCGGCCCGTATAGGGGTTCCAGTCGGCCTGCATGTGGAGGGTGGAGGGCTCGATCTCCCATCGGGGATCGGGGTCGAACACGACGATGTCGGCGTCGGCGCCGGGCCGGAGCGTCCCTTTCCGGGGATACAGGCCGAAGATCCGTGCCGGATTGGCGGAGAGGACTCCGACGAGCCAGGAGGAAGAGAGGCCGCGGTTGCGGACGCCCTCCTCGTAGAGCAGGTGGAGGCGGGTCTCGACCCCGGGAAGTCCGTTGGGGATGAACCGGAAGTCGTCCGCCCGCGCGAGCTTCTGCTCCCTGGTGAAGTCGCAGTGGTCGGCTCCGACCACCGCCAGCTCGCCGGTGGCCAGGCCCTCCCACAGCGCGTCCCGGTCGGCTGCTTCCCGAAGGGGCGGGCTGCACAGGAACAACGGTCCATCCGGGCCGGTGCGCTCCTGCTCGGTCAATACGAGGTAGTGCGGGCAGGTCTCGGCGGTGATCGCCGTGCCTGCCCGGCGGGCCTGCCGCAGCATCTCGAGGCCCTGCCGGGATGACAGGTGCTTGATGTGGAGTCGGGCCCCGGTGACCCGGGCGAAGAACGCAGCTCGCTGGATGGCTTCCGCCTCGACCCACCACGGCTTGTGACGGTAGTGGGCCGCATAGTCGAGGTCGCCCGCGGCAACCAGCTCGCGCTCCCGGGCATCGGCCACCGTGCCGTTCTCGGCATGGACGCAGATGGTTGCGCCCAGCCGGGCCCCTTCGCGCATCGCCTCGACCAGCGTGGCGTCATCGGACATGATCCGCCGCCGGCTGTAGGTCAGGTAGACCTTCCACGACACGGATCCCTCGGCGAGCAGCGCCGGCAGTTCGGCGACCAGGTCCGGCCGGGCGGTCAGGACCGTATGGAACGCCACATCCACGCTCGTCGCCCCCATCGCCTCCTGCCGTCGAGCCCTGAGGTATGCGCTCGGGGTCATGCCTGGGCGGGGATACGCGAAGTCGATGATG
>Ga0137374_10001978_pt1 | contig 23951 bp, 20 predicted proteins | sample SagtaG_20_FD_104811 | JGI IMG/M metagenome (GOLD analysis project Ga0137374, IMG submission 104811) | Vadose zone soil microbial communities from Sagehorn Ranch, Mendocino, California, USA - Sage1_R_100_16 metaG | ecosystem: Environmental > Terrestrial > Soil > Vadose zone | place: USA... | reverse complement strand
GGCCATCTGCGAGCTGCTCGACCTGACCGATCACATCCGCGAGATGATTCTCGATCGCAAGCCGATCTCGGAAGTCAAACGGGCCGCGCGCGAGCAGGGCATGCGCTTTCTGCGCGAATCCGCCGTCGAGCGCGTGCTGCACGGCCTCACTACGCTGCGTGAAATCAACAAGGTGACCTTCGTCGAATGAGCCGATCCGGGTTGCTGTTGTCGCCGCCGCCGGATGTCGGCCTTTCCATCGAGGCGAGCCACATCGCCGCAGCGCGCCTCGCATGGCGCGGCGCGACGCCGACGGTCGCGTCACATACAAGCGAACCGCTGGCTGCCGGCGTCGTCACGCCCGCGCTCGCCGCCAGCAACATTGCAGACATGCCGGCCGTGAGCCGCGCAATCCAGCAGGCGGTCTCGCGGCTCGGCACGCGAACCCGGCGCGTGGCGCTCGTCCTGCCAGACACGGTCGCCAAGGTGTCGCTGGTGCGATTCGACAAGGTTCCGTCGCGACAAAGCGATCTGCAGGAGCTGGTTCGCTGGCAGATTCGCAAGAGCGCGCCCTTCCCGCTCGAGCAGGCGATCGTCAGCTTTACGCCGGGCATGCGTCCGGCCGAAGGCGGTCAGGAGTTTGTCGTCGCCGTCGCGCGCCGCGACGTCATCGAGCAGTACGAACAGGCGTGCACGCAGGCGGGTGTGCATGCCGGTCTGATCGATCTCGCCACCTTCAGCGTGATCAACGGCGTGCTCGCCAGCCGGACCGCGCCCAGCGGGGACTGGCTGCTCGTGCATGTTGCGGCCGCGTACACCACGCTCGCGGTCGTCCGCAACGATGCCGTGATCTTTTTCCGCAATCGAACCGAGGAGGACGCCGAGAGCACGCTGGTAGATTTGATGCACCAGACCGCCATGTACTACGAGGACCGCCTGCAGGGCGGAGGCTTCACTCGCGTATTGATCGCGGGCGCGACCGGGGCACCTGGGGGCACCGACGCTCTGCTGCGGATTCTAGAGGAACGTCTCGGCGTCGCGGTGGAGGCGCTGGATCCGCGCGCAAGTGCCGCGCTTTTGGATCGCATCACGGCGTCGCCTGAACTCCTTGCTACGCTTGGTCCGCTCGTGGGCATTCTGCTTCGCGAGCGAAGAGCCGCCTGATCGAATGCTGCGCACGAACCTTTCCACGCGTCCCTTCTACAACGAGCGCGCCGTGCGCGGCGGGATCGCCGTGCTCGTGCTGCTGGCCGCGGCGCTGACCACGTTCAATGGCATGCAGATCATGTCGCTCAGCAGCCGCAATGGTGAGCTCGCGTCGCGCGCGGAGGCGGCCGAAAACAAGGCACGCGAGCTGCGCAATCAGGCGCGGGTCGTTCGACAGTCGCTCAATCGCCAAGAAGTCGATGCTGTACAGGCCGAGGCGCGCGAGGCCAACCTTCTGATCGATCGGCGCGCGTTTTCCTGGACGGATTTGTTCAACCGGTTTGAAGAAACCCTGCCGCCCGACGTGCGAATTGTCGCCATTACGCCGCAGACCGACACCGAAGGGCGGATGCTCGTTGCGGTCACGACGATCTCGCGCAAGTACGAGAACCTCGACACGTTTGTCGAGCGGCTCGAGGACACCGGCGCGTTCAGCGGCGTGATCTCGCGTCAGGACGAAACGCTGGACGATGGCACGCTGCGATCGGTGATCCAGGGCTATTACAAGCAGGTTTCGCGACCGGCGGCCGTTTCGTCCCCGCCAGCGTCTGATTCAAACGACGCTGCCGCAAACACGTCCCCGGTGAATCGGTCGCCAACGACCGCCAAACCGCGTCTGCGTTCTGCGGAGGGCAAGCCGTGAGAGCGTTGCACTCCATCGCAACGACGGTGCCGTGGTCGCGAGTCGTCCGGGAACATCGCGCCGCGCTCGTGCCGCTGGCACTCGCGCTGGCGATCAACGTCGGGCTCCTGGCTGTGGTCGTGCTGCCGCTCTCGCGGAGAGTCGCGGCCAACGAGCAGCGCACCGATCGCGCGACCCGGGAGCAGGTGCTGGCAGCCGCGGAGTTCCGGCAAGCCGAAGCCGTGCGCGAAGGCAAGTCGCGGGCGAGCGTCGATTTGCAGACCTTCTACAAGGACGTGCTTCCGGCGGATGTTGCCGCCGCTCGACGCGTCGTGCAGTCGAAGATCAAGGGCCTGGCCGACGCGAACCATGTCCATTACGAACGGAGCAGTGCCGACACCCAGGAGATCAAAGGCTCGGAGCTGGAACGCCTGACGACGTCGATGACCTTGACCGGGTCGTACGACAACATCCGCGCATTTCTCTACGAGCTCGAAACCGCGCCGGAATTCGTCGTGATCGACAACATGGTGCTGGCCGAAGGGTTCGACCAGAATTCACCGCTTTCGTTGTCGGTCGAGCTCTCGACGTATTACCGGGCGCCCGCGGCGCAAAAGACGAGTGCGCCGCGCGGAACCGGGACAGGCACGAATGGCCGCTGAACGTCGGACGCTGTGGCTGGCGCTCGCGTTGGTCGCGGCGCTGGTCGTCGCGGCGGTGGTGTGGACGAGCGGACGATCCGGAACGTCCACGCCGGCGCCGCGCGCGGCGACGGCGGCACGGCCACCGGGAGGCGCGCCGCCCGTGCCGAACGAGGCGCCAGCACACGTGAATCTCGACACGTTGAAAGTGGATCGCGGTGAACCAATCGACGCGGGACGCAATCCATTTCGCTTCGAGCCGCGTCCACCGCCTCCGGCGCCAGCACCGTCGGTGTCGACGCCGCTGCGGCCTGGCAACGAGGGGCCCGTCGCGCCGAGTGTTCCGGCGGTGCCCCCCGGCCCCCCGCCGCCGCCACCGATCCCGTTGAAGTTCATCGGCCTTTTTACGCAGGGCGGTGTGCGCGTTGCCGTGTTGACGGACGGCAAATCCTCGCCTCAAGGCGGCAAAGAGGGCGATATCATTCTCGGCCAATACCGCATCTTGAAGATCGGCAACGAATCGATCGAAATGGCCCATCTCGACGGCCGCGGCCGGCAGACGATTCGGCTCACGGGCCAGTAGGACATCGATATGAGTTCCCAGTTGTCAGTTTCCGGTTCAAAGTTTAGTTTTCAGTTCGAACACCAACTTGTAACTGAAACTTTGAACTGGGAACTGGAAACTGGAAACTTCTACCAGGTCAGTAGGCCCGCCGGAGGAAGCGATTGCGACTGCTGAAATCGACGCTCGTTGTGATGGTGGCCGTCATGCTTGTCGCATGCGCCGCGAGCCGCGCGTTCACGCGCGGTGAACGCGCGGCGCGTGTCGGCGATTGGGATGCCGCCGTCGAATATTTCCGCACGGCGGTGCAGGAGAATCCCGACCGCGCGGAGTACAAGATCGCGCTCGAACGCGCGACGTTCGCCGCCGCGGGCGTGCACGCCGATCGCGGCCGCAAGGCCGAAGATGAAGGCCGGCTCGAGGACGCGCTCCGCGAATATCGCAAGGCATCGGAGCTCGACCCCAGCAATCGACAGGTGTCCGCGCACGCCGGCGAGATCGAGCGCACCATTCGCGAGCGGGTCGAAGCCGCACGGCCGCGACCCGAGATCGAGAAGCTTCGCGAACAAGCACGGCGGCTGTCCGCGGAACCGCTCCTGAGCCCCTCGCAGCCGCTAGGGCCAGTCCGCTTCAACAATGCCAGCCTGCGCGACATCCTCACCTTCATCGGGGAGCAAACGGGCATCAACGTGATGTTCGACCGCGACTTCCAGGACCGCCCCGTCTCGGTCAATCTCGAAGGCGTCACGCTGGAGCAGGCGCTCCAGCAAATCATGGTGTCGAATCAGCTCTTCTACAAAGTGCTGAACCCGCGCACCATCATCGTGGCGCAGGATACGACCGCCAAGCGGCTTCAGTACGAAGAGCAGGTTGTCCGCACGTTCTTTCTGTCTCACACCGATGCGACCGAAATGGCGCAGATTCTCGGTGTGATGCGCGTTGCCGGCATGGCGGTTCAGCCGCAGATCGTGCCGAACAAGACCACCAACACGATTGTGGTGCGCGCGTCTGCTGCGGTCGTCGACATCATCGAGCGAATCATCGAGGCGAACGACAAGCCGCGCGCCGAGATCGTGATCGACGTGCAAATCCTCGAGGTCAGCCGCGAACGGGCCAAGCGGTACGGCATCAGTCTGACGGACTACGCCATCGGCGGCGTGTTCTCGCCGGAAGTGGCGCCTGGGACCGAAGCGACGGCCCCGTCGAACGTCGGCTCGCCGCCGCCGTTCAACCTCAACACGATTTCGCGAGGCATCAGCACGGCCGACTTCTACCTTGCCGTCCCAGCCGCGGTTCTGCGTTTCCTCGAGAGCGATTCGAATACCAAGGTCCTGGCAAAACCACAGCTGCGCGGAGCAGAAGGGCAGAAGGTCACGCTCAACCTCGGCGAGGAAGTGCCGGTGCCCAGCACCACGTTCACCCCCCTGGCGACAGGCGGTGCGGCAGCGAACCCACTCACATCGTATGGCTACCGTCCAATCGGCATCATCGTGGACATGACGCCGCGGGTAACCTACACCGGCGAGATCGTTCTCGACTTGTCGATTGAAAACTCCGCGCGCGGACAAGACACGAACATCGCGGGGCAGAACCTCCCGTCGTTCACGTCGCGCAAAGTGACGACGCGGCTTCGTCTGCGTGACGGCGAGTCGAATTTGCTGGCGGGCCTTCTGCGCGAGGACGAACGTCGATCGCTGCGCGGATTTCCGGGCATCCTGCGGATGCCGGTCCTGTCGCAAATCTTCGCCGACAACGACATCAACATCAGGCAGACGGATATCGTCATGCTGCTTACGCCGCGCGTGGTTCGGACGCACGAGCTCACCGCGCGCGATCTGGGGAACATCTACATCGGGACGCAGCAGAACATGGCCCTTGGCGGTCCGCCGCCGCTCATTCAAGGCCCGCCGCCGGAACCTCCACCTGCGGAACCCGTCGTCGGCGCTCCCGCGCCCCCTCCGGCGCCGCGGTTTCAAATCCCGCCGGGCAGCTCACCGATTCCGGGTCTGACGCCGGTGCCGCCACCGGCCCCGACGCCGCCCCCGACAGCTCCGACGCCGACGGGTGTGCCGACACCAGCGCAGCCTCCCGTCCCAACGGTGCCCGTGACACCGCCGACCCCTGCGGAGCCGACCCCGACGCCGCCTGCGGCGCAGCCCCCGCCCGCGCCGACACCCACACCGGCGGCACCCGCTCGTGTGCTTTTGTCAGTGCCTGCGGAGATGCGCGTCGGAGGTGGGCCATACACGGTTCCGGTCTCTATTGCAGGCGCGACGCGCTTATCGACGCTGACGCTTTCAATCACGTACAACCCGGCAGTGCTTCGCGTGCGCAACGTGCAGGAAGGGTCGTTCATGCGACAGGGAGGCATCAACGCCACCTTCACGCAACAGGTCGACCCCTCTGCCGGTCGTATAGACATCGCGATCACGCGGCCGGGCGACCAGCTCGGAGCGGCGGGCACGGGCCTGGTTGCTGCAGTGCTCTTCGAACCGGTGGCTGCCGGCACTGCGACATTGAACACGAGCGGCGTTGCGGCCACGGTTGGCGGCGGCACGGGAGCGCTGATGTTCACGCCATCAACGGTGACGGTAAAGTAGAAGCAGATGAACAGGCACCGATGACGAAGTTTGCCCGGCTGCGGCGTGACGACGTGCGCGGCTACACGTTCGTCGAATTGATCATCGTCACGACGATCATCCTGATTCTTGCGTCGGCCGTGCAGCCTCTCGCAAAAGTCGCCATCCAGCGGCAGAAAGAAGTCGAGCTGCGGCGCGATTTGCGGGAGATGCGTGACGCGATCGATCACTTCAAGGACGCGGCTGATGCGCAGATGATTCCGTCGACCGAACTGAAGGTGGGGAGCGAAGGGTATCCACCCGATCTCGAAACGCTCGTCGCAGGTGTATCGGTCGCGAACGACGCGTCCGGCCGTAAGCTCAAATTCCTTCGGCGCGTCCCGATCGATCCCATCACGGGATCACAAGAGTGGGGGATGCGCTCCTACCAGGACAAAGCGGACGCCACACGATGGGGCGGGCAGAACGTGTACGACGTGTTCACGCTGTCAGACGGAACCGCGCTCGATGGAACGAAGTACAAAGACTGGTAGTTGTGGCGTTACATGATTTCGGGGCACGCGACGCACGCGGTTGCAATGCGTAAACGGAACGGCTTCACCCTCATCGAAGTGCTCATCGTCGTCACGCTGGTCATCGTGCTTGCCAGCGTCGGGATGGCGACGTACACGAACAGCGTGCGTCGGGCGCGCGAGGCGACGCTCAGAGAAGACCTCTTTCGCATACGCGACGTCATCGACCAGTACTACGCCGACAAAAACAAATATCCATCGTCCTTGCAGGATCTCGTCAGCGGCGGATATTTGCGAGACATCCCAAAAGATCCGATCACGAATTCTGCTGATACGTGGCAGACCGTTCCTGCGGAGGCTGATCCGAATAACCCCGCTGCGGAACCGGGCATTTACAACGTGAAAAGCGGATCGGAAGAGACTGCGATGGACGGATCGAAGTATTCGGATTGGGAGTAAGGAAAGAAACAGAGAGTTTCCAGTTGTCAGTTCAAAGCTGTCAGGTTCTGCGATCCGCGAACTCGACGCATCGGGCAGAAACCGCCAACTAAACTTTGAACCCTTCGACGCGGCTCAGGGTTCATCCTGAGCAACGTCGAGGGATGAACTGGAAATCGATAACTGGAAACTTCTCTTTACTGAATGATCATCGTCAGCCGCTGCTCGCCAATTGCCCCATTGCTCATCAGCACGCGAACGGTCACAACGAACGTGTCTCGCCTGGTGAACACGTGGTCGACGGTGTGTGACGTCGTCGTTTTGCCAGTGCCGTCCCCGTAATTCCACGTGTAGTTGACGGCGGATCCGCCAAAGCCGCCGGCAGCGGTCGCCGTGAACTGGATCCGATCGCCGAAGCCGACGAGATTCGCGTTGCAGGTCTTCGGATAATTCGCCGTACAGGAGAAGCCGGTGATTCCGGGATCCGCCGGGTTCGCGTCCAACTGGACGTCGACGGCGTTCGCCGGTGCAACGATGATCTGCGTCGTGCCCTCGGCAACCACGTTGCCGCTTGGATCGAGCGCCTGGGCGCGCACCGTGTACGTTCCCGCCGTGGTGTAGACCTTCGATTGAGTGCCGCCGGTCGGAGGCAGAGTCGCGGTGCCGCCATCTCCAAACCGCAGCAGCACGCTCTGGATCACCGCGTTATTCGGGTTGGTCACGGTCACAGTAAACGTGACGGGGGTCCCCACTTGCGTATTCGGTGCGGAGGCAGAGACCGAGACCCCGACGACGGCGCGCTGCACGGTGAGGCTCATCGAATTGCTCGTCTGCTGTCCCGCGATGTCGCTCACCGAGGCCGTCACCGTGTATGTGTCCGCGCGATTGTAAACATGCGAGACGGAGGTCGCCGAAGTGATGGCTCCGAGACTGGCCGGCGCCGACCCATCGCCGAAATCAAGGGTGACATTTCGAATGGCGTTCCCGTTTGCGCCCGGAGTTCCTGGGGTGACGGTAAAGGTCACCGGTTGACTCACAATCGGACTTGCAGGACTTGCCGCAAGAGTGACCGTCGGCAGCGTCGTGGCGCGGACGTTCACCTGCGCTTCCTTCGTGCCCACGCGTGCCTTGACCACCGTGTCGCGGCTGGTCACGAGGCTCGCACGCGCTTCGCCAGTTGCGTCCGTTGAGACCGAGCTGCTCGACAGTTGTCCGGCGTCTGAACTGAAGACGACAGGTGCGCTGGGGACGGGATTGCCAGACATGTCTGTGACGACTGCGATCAACTGCACGATGCCGCCGGTTGGCGGCACGGTGGCGGGCTCGGCGCGCAGGGTGACGCTCTCGGCCGCTGCGCCACCGAACGCGATGGATACGGTTTCGGCCTTTGCAGCACCGGAGGTTGCCCCGATGACGGCGGTTCCCGATTGTCCGTTGGGCCGAAACGTGGTCGTGGCTTTCCCGTTGACGGTCGAGGCTTCGGGCGGGTCGAGTGTACCGAGAGACGTCGTGAACGTCACCATGGTGCCGTTCTGGACTGGTGTGCCGGACTGTTCGATAACGGTGGCTGTGACCTGATAGGCGCCATTCTGGCCGGAGCCCACACTCAGCGCGATCGTCGACTGAGTCGGCGCCATCAGCGGCACCTTGTCGCACGCCGCAAGCAGAGCCATCGATAGAAGGAGAGAGATGCGAGCGATGGGTCGTGACACGAACAGAGCCAACAAATATACTAAATGCATGAACTTAGCGGGTCAAGGAACGCGACTGATCCGCGCCGAGGGCTACGCGATGGCGGCGCTGCTCGTCGGGCTGAGCGTCATGTCCGTCTTGATGACCATGGCCATTCCCACCTGGACGCACATGGTCAAGCGGGAAAAGGAAGCAGAACTCATCTGGCGCGGACAGCAGTATGCGCGCGCGGTGACGCTTTTCCAGCGCAAGTATGCGAATACTTTTCCGCCGACGCTCGACCTGCTTGTCCAGCAGAAGTTTCTCCGGAAAAAATACAAAGATCCAATCACGAACGACGATTTTCAGCTGATTCCCGTGGGCAGAATCGCGCAGGCGATTCAACCCCCGGGCCAGAACAATCCTTCAACTCCCGGTGGTCGCGACGGCGCAACGACTGCGACCGCACCGGCTCCGTTCGCGGTGGCTCAAGGTTCGCCGACGTCGCTGGGTACTGGCAGTCCCCCGAATCTCGGCATTCAAGGTGTCGTGTCAAAAAGCAAGGACACCTCCATCAAGATTTACAACGGCCGGCAGAAATACAACGAATGGGCATTCGTCGCCGTGCAAACCGTGCAAGCTGTCGGCTCTCAATTCCCAGGCAATGTGCCCGGCGGTCGCGGTCCGGGTTTTGGGCCGGGGGGCGGACCGCAGGGTCGCGGTCCTGGTGGCCGCGGGTTCCAGCCGATGGGACCCGGCGGGCGCCCTGCCGTGCCGTTTGGCCAACCGACTCCTTCCGGTCAACCAAATCCGTTCCAGCCGCCACCACCGTTCGGCGACCCGCGATTCAATCAACCCAATCAGCCGCGGCAACCCAACCAGCCGGGACAACCACCTTTCGGCGCATCGCCCTTCGGTTTTCCACAGCCTCCGCCGCGTCAGCCTCAACGTCCGCCGGGTAATTAGAACATCGCCACATCATCAACTCGCCACGTCACGACATGCGCTACTGCACTATGGACTTCCATCCGCGTCTTGATAGATCGCGCGAGATGACGGCGACGGCGAGTGCCGCAACACCGAAGAAGATCAGTGCGATCGCGACCGAGCCAAGCAGCGCTTGTCCAATGCCAAAGAGCACTGAATAAATAAGTGCGACGCCGCAAATCCAGTCGACCAACAAACCCGCGAGCGGCGCCGGCGGTGGTCCACCGGCGATGGCGGCAATGCGCTGCCATCCAGGTCCATCCGGGCGCGTGCGTCGATAGAACTTCACAAGGTGCTCATCGGATTCGGGAGCGGTCATCATCGTGACCGACAACCACCAGACCGTGGTCCAGGCGACGACCGCGAGCAGCGTGTATGGAAACGCGAGCGTCGTAAAGATTTTGAGCGCCGCGTAACCAGCCGCAGCCGCAATCATCGCTGTGATTTCCGACCAGGCGTTGATGCGCCACCAGTACCAGCGCAAAATCAGGACGAGGCCGATGCCCGCTCCCGATTCGAGCACGAATTCCCACGCTTGCCGGATGCTCTCCAGATAAAAGGTGACGATGGCGCCCACCACCATCAGCGCGAGCGTCGTCACGCGCGAGATCCACACGTAATGGCGTTCGTCGCCGTCGCGGCGCACGAACCGGCGATAGAAGTCGTTGACGATGTATGACGTGCCCCAATTAAGTTGCGTGGAAATGGTAGACATGTAGGCCGCGAAGAACGCGCCGAGCAGCATGCCGCGCCAGCCGACTGGCAGGTGATCGCGCAATACCATCACGTAGCCGGCTTCTTTGTCTTCGATGCCGGGATAAAGCACCACCGATACGAGTCCCACGACAATCCACGGCCACGGCCGCACGCAGTAATGCGCGATGCTGAACCAGAGGGTGGCGAAAAACGAATGCCGCTCATCACGCGCGGACATCATGCGCTGCGCAACGTAGCCGCCGCCCCCGGGCTCCTGTCCGGGATACCAGCTCGCCCACCACTGCACGCACACATAGGTGAGAAAGCTCGCGAGCGGTAGCGCGATCAACATCACGCCGGTGTCGGACGCTGACGTGGTTACAAACGGGGTGAATGAGAGCGTGCCTGGCGGAACTTTCGCGATGAGCCCGTCCAGCCCGCCGATTTCCGGCAGCCGCACGGCAAACCAGGCGAGCGCGATCGTGCCGCTCATCGCAAACAGGAATTGGAAGAAGTCGGTAATGACAACGCCCCACAGTCCCGAAAGGGCGCTGTAGATGCCGGTAATCGCAAGGCTGAGGAGGACCGCCGTCAATCGATCCCATCCGAGCGTAACGGCGAGAATTTTCGCCATGGCGAGATTGACCCAGCCCATGATCACGCAGTTGATGGGGATGCCGAGGTAGAGCGCGCGAAACCCGCGGAGGATGGCCGCGGGGCGGCCCGTGTAGCGCAGCTCGGCAAACTCGACGTCCGTGAGAATGCCCGCGCGCCGCCACAATCGCGCGAAGAAGAACACCGTCAGCATGCTGCCGAAGGCGGCGCTCCACCAGATCCAGTTGCCCGCAATTCCATTGCGCGCGACCAGGCCGGCAACGGCAAGCGGGGTGTCTGCCGCAAATGTGGTGGCAACCATCGAGGTGCCTGCCAGCCACCACGGAAGGTTGCGCCCGCTCAGAAAGAAATCGCTGACGCTCTGGCCGCCACGCTTCGAATACCACACGCCAATGGCCGCGGATGCCGCGAAATACGCGCCGATGATGATCCAGTCGACGAGCGCCAGCGTCATGACTGTTCCTGCAGGTCCTGTGCGACCGCGTCGTGAAACGCGCGTCGAACCGGTTGAATGAGATCGTTGTCTCGCGTTGGATGGACGCGGTTGCTCAGTAGGACGAAATACAGATCGCGCTCTGGATCGATCCACAGCGCCGTACCGGTAAAACCCGTGTGACCAATAGCTCGAGGAGACATTCGTGTGCCGCAGGAGGACGTTGGCAGCATTGTGTCCCACGCGAGCGCGCGCGAGCTTGCCGGCACGGTGGAGCGCTGCGCGAACAGCACCGCGTCGGCCCCTTTGACGCCGGTCGCGGCATCGTTGCGGCCGAGAAGCCGTGACAACCACCAGCGTGCGCACGCGCCCGAGCTCGCCGCCGTCCCGAAGAGACCGGCGTGCGCGGCAACGCCGCCGAGAGCCGCCGCGTTTTCATCATGCACTTCACCGATGAGGAGGCGGCCGCGCCATGAATCAACTTCTGTCGGGGCGATGCGCGCGTCCCATTCGCGGGGTGGATTGAACGTCAGAGGTCCCTCAATCGACACGGCGCCGCGCCAGTCCTGAAACTGCGCGTCCATGCTGTTCCCGCCGGAGTTTTCGAGAGCGAATCCGAGCAGGATGAATCCAGGGTCGCTGTACAACGACTGGGTTCGAGGCGAATACGCCAGCGGCTCCGCGCAAATCGCGCTCTCAAACGCGGGCCGGCCGGCCAGCATCTGGTAATACGGCTGATGAGCCGGGAGACCGGAGCAGTGTTCGAGCAGATCGCGCACCGTGACGGCTTCACGCTCGCGTCCTTTCCAACCAGCCAGGTGGCGATGAAGCGGCTCTTCGAGTCCGAGTTGCTGGCGCTGATATTGGATGAGCGCGAGGGTCGCGGTTGCGATCACCTTGGTGAGCGACGCGAGATCGAAAATCGTGTCTTCTGACGCAACGCTTGCGCCGGAGTCGTAGGTCAATCGTCCTGCGGCATGACGCCAGAGCGCGCCGGACGCGTGACCGACTTCCGCGACCGCACACGGAAAGACGCGACGCGCGACGGCATCGGCAATCACTGCGCGCGCGTGGTGGAAGGCCTCGCGATTCACGTCCGCAGAGCAGACCTGTCATTCACGGCCGCAGGCGACACGAGCGACGCGGCCCAGCCAATGGCGAACGTGGCGATCGACCCAATCAGCACGTACCACTGCCACGACACCAGGGTGGCGATCCGGACCCAGAGCATCACACTCGCGCCTCCGGCGATTCCCACGAGCGCCGGGCGTTGCCCCACACGCGACGTGAACGTGCCGAGAAAGAACACGCCAAGGATGATCCCGTTCGTAAACGAGGCAATGCCGAGCACCTCGTCGACGACGCGGCTCGATAGCTGGATAGCCGCAACCGCCACGACCATCTGCACGACCGCGAACGCGGCGGTGAGCATGCGTGACACGGTGAGATAATGACGGTCACCGCGCGTTCCGGCGGTCGCCGGCAGGTAGAAATCGTTTACGGCCGCTGCCGATGATGAATTGAGTGACGACGATAGCGTGGACATCGCTGCGGCAAAGATCGCCGCGATGACCAGCCCGACGACGCCGGCTGGAAGATGTCGAACGATGAAATACGGAAAGATGCGATCGCTGAGGAGTCGGCCGTTGCGTGTGAATTCGGCGATTTCTGCGGGCGCATGCTGTGTGTAAAAGACGAACAGCATCACGCCGATCGCGAGAAAAAGAACAAACTGGGTGAATATGACGACGCCGCTCCAGAGCAGGGCCTTGCGCGCCTGGCGCTTGTCCTCGGTGCAGAAGTACCGCTGCACCATCAATTGATCCGTTCCGTGCGTGGCGGTCGTCAGGAACGCGCCGCCGATGACTCCTGACCAGAAGGTGTAGCTGCGCGTCACATCAAATGTGAAGTCGAACAGCCGGAACCTCCCGGCGGCGCCACCGATCGAGGCAACCTCGTTCCAACCTCCGGGGATCTGACTGAGGAGCACGAGGGCCGACACGCCGGCGCCGACGAGATAGACGACAAGCTGCGTCACGTCGGTCCAGACGACGGCTGTCATGCCCCCGAAGTACGTATAGACCATCGTCGCAACGCCGATGATCAGCACCGATGCGACGAGAATCGAGAATGTCGGGTCGACTGCTGGAAACCAGGCGCGGGCCATCGCATCGGTACCGGGGGAAACACGCAGCACAGCGGCGAGCACGAGTCCGGTTGCGAAGAGGCGAAATCCATCCGCAAGGCTGCGCGTGAGCAGAAAGATTCCTGAAGCCAGCCTCTTCACGCCTCCGCCGAATCGCTCGCCGAGCAGCTGATAGACGGTGAGCAGCTGCCCTTTGAAGTACGCGGGCACGAAGATGATCGACACGATGATGCGGCCGATCATGTAGCCCATCACGAGCTGAAGGAACGTGAAGTCCGTGCTATATGCAAAACCCGGCACGCTGATGAACGTGACGGTGCTCGTCTCGGTGGCGACGATTGAGCCCATTACCGCCCACCACGGCAGTTTATGGGCCGAAACGAAATAATCCTGAATAGTGTGTTGCGATTGCGAGAAGCGAGCACCGAAGAGGACGATGCCGACGAGGTACACAACGAGAACGCCGAGATCCAGCGCGTGCACCTAATCTCCCGCAGTGGTGATTCGTTGCATCAGCCGGCGTTGACGACAACCGGCGCAGCTTGACCGCACGAACGCACACAAATCTAACATAAGCTGTAGCCATGTACGTCCTTGGCATCGATGCAGGAGGTACAAAAACCGTTTGCTATCTGGCCGACGTCAACGGCCACATTGTCGGCGAAGGCCGCGGCGGCGGCGCGAATCTCCAGGCGCACGGCGAGCTCGAAGTCGAAAAGGTTCTTCACGGCGTGATCGATCAGGCGCTTGCAGAACGCGCCGTCCTCGCCTCGTCAGTGTGCCTCGGCGTGGCGGGCGTCGATCGGGAAGAAGACGATCGCACAATCCGCGCGATCATGCGCCGCCTCGGCTTCAGAACCCACACGCTTGTCGTCAACGACGCGTTGATTGCGCTCGTGGCCGGTCTCGGCGACGAGCCCGGCGTCGTCCTGATTGCCGGCACCGGCTCGATTGCATACGGCGTCAATGCCTCGGGTTTTGCCGCGCGCGCCGGCGGCTGGGGTTTTGTGCTGGGCGATGAAGGATCGGGCTATTGGATCGGCCGGCAGGCACTCGCCGCCGTCGTTCGAGAGTCCGACGGTCGCGGCCCGCGCACGCAACTGACGCCGCTCGTGCTCCAGCACTTCAACCTCGCGCGCATCGATGGCCTGGTCCGTGCCGTTTACGATCGTGGTCTGCATCGGCAGGCTATCGCTTCTATTGGCGGAGTTGTCGAGCGCGCTCGCGCGATGGGAGACATCGCGGCCGCGGAGATCCTCAGCAAAGCAGGCGAGGAGCTGACACGCGCCGCCGCGTCGGTCATCTCCCGGCTCGAGATGCGTGGCCAGGCGTTCGGCACCGTGCTCGCCGGCGGCATGTTCCGCGTGATCCCATGGCTTGCAAAAGACGTGACGCACCGGATGGCGGAGGTTGCACCGCGCACGACCGTGAACACGCTGACGTGTGAACCCGCGCTCGGAGCGGTGCATCTGGCCCTCAAGGAATTGCGCGTTGGCGTGTCCGTGCCGCCCTATGTCGAGAGCGTGGCTACGTGAAGCTCGAGGTGTACGAATCAGAGCGCACGTTGGCACAGGCGCTGGCGGCGGTGGTTGCCTCCGCGATCGAAGTCCGGCCCGACATCGTTCTTGGTCTTCCCACGGGACGCACGCCTGTTGCGCTTTACGCTGAGCTCGTCAAGCTGACAACCGATCGCGCAATCGACTGGTCGCACGTGCGAACGTTCAATCTGGATGAATTCGTGGGGCTCGGCGATGGCGCCGCCGGAAGCTACCGGCGTTTCATGCACGATCATCTATTCCGCCACGTCCCGATACGACCCGAACACATTGGCTTTCTCGATGGACGCGCCGCCGATATCGCATCGGAGTGCGATCGGTACGAGCGCGCGATTGTCGCGGCCGGCGGCATCGACGTGATGATCCTTGGCATTGGGGCCAACGGTCACATCGGCTTCAACGAACCGTGCGATGTCCTGCCGGCGCGCACCAACCGCGTCGTGCTCGAAGAAGGCTCGCGGGCCGGAAACGCGCTATGGTTTGGCGGCAGGATCGAGGCGGTACCGCGCGAGGCGTTGTCGATGGGGATGGGCACCATCCTCAGCGCGCGCGAGATTGTGTTGATGGCGACAGGCGAGCGGAAGGCAAACGCGGTGCGCGAGATGATGGTCGGTGGCGTGACGACGAGGCTGCCGGCGTCGTTTCTGCAGCTGCACCCACACGTCACGGTGATGCTCGACGAGGGCGCCGCGGTACGTTTGCCCGCTACTCTTCGATGAGTTTCCTGAGTCGGGGTTCGATGTCTTCGCCGATCGCGTCGCGGACGATGTCTTTTGCTTTCCTGAGGCGCGCGAGCGCCTTCGAATACGAGAGTCCCGTCTTCTGCATCACGATCGCAGCCTTGACATTCAGCTGCGCCTTCTTGAGCAATCGATCGGCCTCGTCGCTGTCCACGCCCGTGACAATCTGAAGAATGCGGCGCGCCCGATCGCGAAGCTTTTCGGAATTGGTCTGGACGTCCACCATGAGATTGCCGTAGGTCTTGCCAATGAGGATCATCGCGGCGGTAGTAAGCATGTTCAGCACGAGCTTCGTCGCCGTGCCTGCCTTGAGCCGCGTTGATCCGGCGATGATTTCCGGCCCGACGGCGGGAGCGATTGTGAGGTCCACGAACGTCTGCAACTCGGTCCGCGGATCGCAGGTGATGAACACAACGCGTGCGCCGGCTTGCCGCGCGCGGGTGAGTGCGCCTCGAACGAAGGGCGTCATTCCGCTGGCGGACACGCCGACGACGACATCCGTCCGGGTCGGCTGTAGCCGCTGGACCTGTCGCGCGCCCTCCTCGTAATCGTCCTCGGATCCCTCCGTTGCCTTGACGATGGCCCCTTTCCCGCCGGCCATGATCGCTTGGACCAGCGACGAGCTCGTTCCGAACGTCGGCGGCATCTCCGCTGATTCGAGAACGCCCAGGCGGCCGCTCGTTCCGGCGCCGACAAAGACGATGCGTCCGCCCTTCCGCAGGGCTTTCGCGAGCATGTCAGCGCCGAGCGCGATGCGATCGCGTTCACGCTGCACGGCCGCAAGCACCTTGCGATCCTCGGCGAGCATGAGGTCGACGATGCCCGAGGCAGGTAACTTGTCGATTCCGAGACTGACCGGATTAATGGCCTCGGTGGGGAGACCTTGCCACTTCGAGCGTGTGGGCATCTGACAGAGCTTCGGACCGCGCTTGAGACAAATCGTGATACTAGCATGTAATCTGACAATAGATGAGCGCGCTCATTGACGACTACCTCACACATCTCAGGCTCGAGCGCCGTCTCGCCGATCTCAGCATCGAGAGTTACGGGCGCGATCTGAGCGAGCTCTACCGGTTTGCCACGAGCCGCGGCAAACCTGTGGAGGCGCTCGCGCGTGGAGATCTCGAGGCGTTGGTGCGGGAATTGATGAGTGGCGGCCGGTCGCCGCGGTCAGTGGCTCGGCTGGTTGCGTGCGTCAGAGGTTTCTATCGCTTTCTGCTGGTTCATCAGCACGCACGGACCAATGCCGCAGAGGATCTGCACGCGCCGCGTTCGTGGAAGGTATTGCCGAAGTTTCTATCAATCGAGGATGTCGATCGACTCATCGAAGCCGCCGACATTGCGACTCCAGCAGGCGTTCGCGATCGTGCCCTCATCGAGCTGTTGTACGCGACCGGCCTCCGCGTTTCGGAGCTGATCAACCTGCGACCGCACGATCTTCATCTCGATGAGGGGTACCTGACGACGACAGGTAAAGGCCGCAAACAGCGGATTGTGCCGCTTGGCGATGCGGCGGGGCAGTGGGTGACGCGATATTTACGTGAGGCGCGGCCGGCGCTGCTCGGGCGGCGCTCTTCGACGAAGCTCTTCGTAAATGCACGCGGCGGCACGTCTCTCACGCGCGTCGGGTTCTGGAAAATCCTGAAACGCTACGCGCGCGCGGTCGGTCTCGCGCGGCAGGTGAGCCCTCATGTCTTGCGGCACTCGTTTGCGACACACCTGCTCGAGCGCGGGGCAGACCTTCGCGCGATTCAACTGATGCTCGGCCACGCGGATCTCTCCACCACGCAGATTTACACACACATCCTGGATGCGCGGATGCGCACGTTGTACGAGCGGTTCCACCCGCGTGCCTAAACGGCGCATCGTTCGAAACACGAGTATCGCAGCTGCGCTCGCCGTGGGCCTTGCCGCCGCAATCACGGGCGCCTTGTTACCTCCGCGCGCGGTGGCGTCCTCGCCGCCGACGTGGCATTACGCATGGCCGGTCGTGCGCGGGGCGTACCACGTTCATTCGACCAAATCAGACGGCACGGGTTCTCTCGATGAGATCGCCCAGGCCGCCGCGCATGCTGGACTGCAGTTCATCATCCTGACGGATCACGGGGACGGCACGAGACGGCCGGAACCTCCGTCGTATCGAGCAGGCGTGTTGTGCATGGACGCGGTCGAAGTCAGCACCCAATACGGGCATTACGTCGCGATTGGCCTTCCGCAAATGCCCTTTCGCCTGGCGGGCCATCCGCGTGATGTCATCGAAGACGTGCACCGGTTTGGCGGGTTCGGCATTGCTGCGCATCCGGCGTCGGCCAAGGCGATGCTGCGGTGGGACGATTGGGACGCGCCGTTCGACGGCCTCGAGTGGCTGAATGCTGACAGTGAATGGCGCGATGAGTTCTGGACGTCGATGGGCCGGGCGCTCCTGACGTATGCGTTCCGCCCGACGGAGACGCTTGCCAGTCTGCTCGATCGGCCCGCCTCAGTGCTCGCGCAGTGGGATCGATTGTCGCGACAACGGCACGTCATCGGTCTCGCGGGGAGCGATGCGCACGCGCGACTTGGGTTTCGTTACACCGCCGAACCGTACGACACCAACGACCGTTTTTTTGTGCGGCTGCCGTCGTATGAGACATCGTTCCGCACGTTCTCCAATCACGTGGTGCTCGACGGGCCGTTGACGGGAGACGCCGCATTTGACGCCAGCAAGCTGCTGGGCGCCATCCGCAAAGGCCGGCTGTTCACGTCCATCGACGGCCTCGCGGCACTCGGCGCCTTCGAGGTGAAAGCGGTCAGCGGATCGCGCTTTGCGCGTGCCGGCGAATACATCGACTCGCCCGAGGCGGTCCAACTCGAGGCAGACATTGCCGCGCCTGAAGGGACGCGACTCGTCGTGTTCCGGGATGGCGTGTCCATCTACGACACTGGCTCCAGCAAGCTGCGCGTCGATCTCGGTACTGAGCCGGGCGCCTACCGTGTCGAGGCGCATTTGCCGGACTCCCTCCACTTGCCATCCGTACCGTGGCTGGTTGCGAATCCCATCTACGTCAATCTCGCATCGACGCACGCGAGGGCGGTGGTTCCACCAGCGCTTCCGCAGGGGGATGTTCGAATCCCCGTGGCAACGCAGTCCTGGCATTCCGAATCGGATGGCAGATCCAGCAGCGTCCTGTCAGCCGGCTCACTCCCGGACGGCACGCGTGCATTGCAGTGGCGATTGCGGCTGGCCAAGGGTCCGGCCTTCTCGCAGTTTGCGGCCATCGGGTTCCCGGTCGATCGCGGTGTGCAAAACGATTGGCTTCAGCTTCGAGGCATGTCGAATCGGCCGATGCGCTTCTGGGCGCAATTGCGGGCGCCCGCCGTACGGGGCGGAGAACGATGGGCGAAATCGATCTTTCTCGGTCCGACGCTGAGCACCGTCGATCTACGGCTCGCCGATTTCCGGCCGATCGGCGCGACAAGCTCGGAACATCCCGCATTCGACCGCATCGAGTCGCTATTGTTGGTAGTCGACACGCTCAACACGCTCCCCGGCACCGACGCGACGATCTCGATTGCTGACTTGTGGCTGGTGAGATGAAATAGGGGGGCTTAACCTAAAGGCCAAAAGGAGTTTCCGGCTACTGTTCGTACCTCTTGCTGACGTCCCAGATGATTGTTGCAATCCCGGTCGCGAGCAGCACGCCGGAGAGACCGAGAATCGCGAGCGCGTCTCGTACGGCAGCAATTCCGTAGCCGCCGCGCTCGAGCACGCGTGCCACCGCAAAGAAGCCGTACAACATCACTGGAAGCGCGATCAAGCAGAGCGCGACGCCAACGCCAAATCGCACCGCCGATCCGCGGCGAGGCGAGAAAGCGCCGCCTGGCGGGTTAGTGCGGTCTTGCTTCACGTCCGTACCGTCAACAGCAGGTAGGCGGCGGCTGCGCCGAACAGCACGTTTGGCGCCCATGCTGCGAGCGCCGGCGGCATCAGCCCCGCCGCCCCAATCGCCGCAAACACACTGATCATCGTCCAGTAGACGAGCGCGAGCACGATGCCGACGCCAATCCCGTACATCGCACCGCGTCTGCCCGTGGTCGTCCCGAACGGCACGGCGATCAGCGTCATGATGATAGTGACGAGCGGAAACGCCACCTTCCGGTGCAGCTCGACTCGGTACTGGAGAACGTTGTAACCACTCGCCATGAGGCTTGCAATGTAACCGCGCAGCTGTCCGAAGTTCATTTGCTCGGGTTCCGGAGCTTCAGTCACGAAATAGTCTGCCGGTTCGAGCGCCAGGCGTATCGATTGGAAAGGCGTGTACCGCGTGACGTCGCGCTCGGGGAATTCGCGCTGCCACCCGTTCCATGCGACCCAAGGCTCCGCGTCTGCGGCGACGCGCGGTTGAAAGCTCGCCTGGATGGCTTGCGTGCGCTTCGTCAACTGCAGCGTGGACGGACTGAATTCAAACACGGCAAGCGCGTTCAGCTCCTTTCTTCGCGGATCGTAGTACTCGTAGTGGTACATCTCGCCGCGCCGGCCCATCAACCATTTCCGATTGGCCAGAACGTCGAACGTTTGTGGCGTTCCGCCACGCAGGAGGTGATGCACGTATGACGCGCGGCGGTTCGTGATCGCGAGCACTCGCTCCTCGAAGGCGAACAGAATGCCGCCGGCGACGATTGCGAAAATCAATAGCGGCGCGGACGTGCGATAGAGGCTGACGCCGCACGCGCGCATGACGACGAGCTCGCTGCTTTTCGTGAGAAGCCCGATGGTGACGAGCGCCGCCAGCAGGACCGAAATGGCCAGGATGTAGTACAGGAATTTCGGCGTCGACCAGGCCATGAATTCAAGAATCACCCGCAGCGACACCTGCCCTTTGAACCATTTGTCGGATTGATCGATGAACGTCGAGATGTAGAAAAGCCCAAGCATCGCGAGAACGGAGAGCGAGACCATTCGCAGATAGATTCGCGCGATATACAAATCCAGCAGATTGGGGCGGGGCAGTCGCAGATGCGGGATGCGGATGACGACGACTGGCCGAGCCGCCGACGCCCGGCGCGTTGCGGCCGCAGCAGCTCCTTCAACCACGGCGCCGGTCGTCGTCTCGTCAGCCGTTGCTCTGCGCAGGCCAATCCTCGGCATCGCCGGCAGGCTGATTCGCAGCGGCGCATCCGCGCTTCTGGCGCGCGTCCACAGCAGAATGGCGCCCATCGCGCCGATGACCATATTCGGGAGCCACATGGCGAGCCAGGCCGGCACGAGAGCGCCCTTGGCCACCGCGTGCGCGGTGTACATGACCACGTAATAGAGGAAGATGACCGCGATACCGACGACGAAACTTGCGAACTTACCGTCGCGACGATTACTGAGTCCCAGACCAACTCCCGTGATTGCGAACACGAAACACGCGATCGGAATCGAGAACTTCTTCTGGATTTCGATGATCTGGTTATGGGCCGACAGGCCGCGGCCCTCGAGCTCCGCTCTGCGCTCCTGAAGCTCCGCGATCGACATCTCGCGATCTCCGCGCGCAGGCCCGTTCCGCGGGAAGACGCTCTCTGGGTTCAACGAGAGCACCATCTGCTTGAAACGCACGACTTCGTACACCGCAGGATCGGACGCCTGCGTCGTGTGCCTGGTGCCGTCTTCGAGGACCATCTCGATGGTTTTGCGATTGCGATCGACGACCATTTGTCCGGTGGATGCGACGAACACCACGGGCTGACCCGACTTCCTCGTGTTCACGGCGAAGACGCCTCTCCATCCACCGCCGGCCGGAATTTCACGCACGTAGAGAACCGTGTCAGGGAAGTCCTCGAAGAACTCCCGTGCGCGCACCTGACCCTCCGCCCGATCGGCCACGATGCGGAGGGTGATCTCGCGATAGTTTTGATTCTCGTTTGGAATGGCGTCGATCAGCACCCAGGAGGTCGCGGCCCAGAAGACGACCGCGAGGATCAGCACGGGCCTCAGCATGCGGAACGGACTGATGCCGCACGCCATCATCACGACAATCTCGCGATCGCCCGACAGCCGGCCGAGCGCCACCAGAATCGCGATGAGAAACGCCATCGGGATGGTCAACCCCAGCGCCTGCGGGACCAGGGTCGCAGTCAAGCGGAGCAGCGTCGGCCAGGGCACACCCTTCGCGATGAGCTGCTCGGCCATGTCGAGAATGAAAGGGATAATCAGGATGAACGTGAAGACGAGCAGCGCAATGACGAATGGCGGCAGAATCTCGCGAATGACGTAGCGATCGAGCAAGCGCACGAAATCCCATGGTACCTGTTTCGGGACAGCAATGACCAAGCTTGCGATCCTGTGGCACATGCACCAGCCGTACTACGAGGACCTCGCCAGCGGCGAGCACATCCTGCCTTGGGTGCGGCTCCACGCGACGAAGGATTACTACGGCATGGTCGCGCTGCTCGAGGAGTTTCCTCGTGTGCGCGTCACCTTCAATCTCGTGCCGTCACTCCTGATTCAAATACAGGCCTTTGCGGAGGATCGCGCGAAGGATCGTCATCTGGCAATTGGCTTGAAGCCGGCGGATACGCTCGACGCCGACGAGCGACGCTTCCTTGTGGCGAATGGATTTCACGCTGCGGTCGAGCACATGATTCGCCGCTTTCCGTACTACTTCGCGCTGTATGGACGCCGTTCGTCGCCGGACACATTCGACACGGCGGATCTGCGCGACCTCCAGATTTGGCACAAGCTCGTGTGGATCGATCCAGACTGGCTCGCCACCGATTTGCGCCTGCGAAAACTCGTCGAGAAGGGAAGCCACTTCAGCGAAGACGACAAGAGCACGCTGCGCGACATCGAGCTCGAGCTCCTCAAGCGGGTCATTCCAGCGTATCGAACGGCGGCCGAGCGCGGGCAGATCGAGCTTTCAACGTCACCGTTCTATCACCCGATCCTGCCGCTGCTGTGCGATACCGACGTTCACTTCCGAGCGCACCCGGAGTCTGCGCTTCCACGGGGCGTCTTTCGATGGCCAAGCGATGCCAGCCTGCAACTCGATCGCGCGTTTCGACTGCACGCGTCGTTGTTCGGGAGCAGGCCGCGCGGCGTGTGGCCATCCGAAGGATCCGTGTCGGGCGAGGCGATTGCTCTCATCGCCGAGAGCGGCTGCGAATGGATTGCCACGGACGAAGCGATTCTCGCGCGGTCCATTGATCGCGCAGTGACAGCGGAATCGTTGTACCGGCCATACGAAGTGTTCGCAACTTGCGAGCCGCGGCAGTCCAAACGCCCCATTCGGTGTTTGTTCCGCGATCATGGCCTTTCAGACCTCATTGGCTTCTCGTATCAGGGATGGGCTTCCGGCGCCGCGGCGGAGGATTTTGTGCGGCGCGTGCGCGACGCGGGAAGACGGTTTACGGAAGCCACGGGCGGGGGAGATGCCGTCGTGACGGTGATTCTCGACGGCGAGAACGCATGGGAGCATTACCCGAATGGCGGCCGTGCCTTTCTCAGAGAGCTGTACAGGCGATTGGAAGAGGCCGCCGACATTCAGACGGTGACCATGAGCGAGGCCGCAGCCGGAGGGGCGGAGGCGCTGAACACCGTGTACCCCGGCTCGTGGATCAACAGCGACTTCTACATCTGGGCGGGACACGCCGACGATCATCGTGCGTGGTCCCAGCTCGCCGATGCGCGGCGTATGTATGACGTGCATGCCACCAACGTCTCGGTCGACGCCCGCGAGCGCGCCTTGGAGGAGCTCCTGATTGTCGAAGGAAGCGACTGGTTCTGGTGGTACGGCGACGACCATTCCTCCGACCAGGATCGCGATTTCGATGATCTGTTCCGTCGCCATCTTCGAAACGTCTACGTGGCGCTTGGCCTGGTCACCCCGGACGGGCTGTTTGTGTCGAACATCACAACAGAATCGATGGTGAGCCTGCTGCGACCGGCTGTCTGGCTCACGCCGGCGATCGACGGCGAAGTCACGGGATTCAGCGAATGGATTGGAGCACTCTCGGCGTACCTCGCTGGGGGAGGCGGCACCATGCAACGGGTTTCAAGCCAGCTCGTTCGGCAGGTGTTCGTCGGAATCGGGCCCTTGCACATATTTGTCAGGATTGACGGCGCTGGGCTTGTCAGCGGCCTGGCAAGGCGTCAGTGCGGGTTGGCGCTCCTGACCGCCGGCAGTAATCCGCGACGGGTCGGGCTGTGGCCCGCTCCCGCTCCTGACATCCAGATTGCGGTCGGCGCCATCGTTGAGGCCGCGGTCCCGCACGGGCTGCTAGTCGATGGCGGACCGGCTGGAGGCGACCGGCCGGGCGATGCGCGGCTACAGTTCAGCCTCCTTGTCACCGACTCCGGGAACCACGTCATCGAACAGCATCCCGCGGGCGACCCGATCGAAGTCGACGGAGTTGGCGAAAACATCGAGTTGCTGAATTGGAGAGTCTGAGCGTATCGGCGCGTTCCACGGACGAAGTTTCCTTCAGATAGCCGACTCCGCAGGCCGTCCACAATTCGTCCACAGGCCGTTTTCAGGCCTGATCTGGCCTGAGTCTGATAATAAGTGTTATGTTAACCAAATCCCGGGGAGGCCTGTTTGATTGGGC
>Ga0137374_10001925_pt1 | contig 24189 bp, 22 predicted proteins | sample SagtaG_20_FD_104811 | JGI IMG/M metagenome (GOLD analysis project Ga0137374, IMG submission 104811) | Vadose zone soil microbial communities from Sagehorn Ranch, Mendocino, California, USA - Sage1_R_100_16 metaG | ecosystem: Environmental > Terrestrial > Soil > Vadose zone | place: USA... | reverse complement strand
AATCACGTTGAGCCGCTCGTTCAGCACCGTCGGCTGCTGCGTCACCTGCGTGTCGCGCAGCGGCGCATATTCGATTGTCAGCCCGAGCAGGATGCGATCGTTGTCGAGGAGCACCGGCTCTGCATCGACGTTCAGAACCGTTCCCACCATGCCGAGGTCGCCGCGACGGGCGTTCGCGTTCGCGCGGACACGGCCCGAGGTTTGATCGGCCACAATCAGCGAGACAGTCTTCTTGTCCGCGGCGGCCGATCCGGTCTGATCGCTGATCGTGAGATCGATCTGCACGTTCACGTCGCGCACGGGCGGACGACGGCTGAGCGGACGCGGGTCGATTATGCGAGGCTCAGGACCCGCGCCAGGCGTCGCCGGCGGCGCCTGTGTTCGCGGCTGCGCCGGCTCCCGGGGCCCGCGAGGAGCTGCAGGAGCAGTGGGCGGAGGCGCAGGCTGTTGCGCATCGACGACTACAGCTTCGAGCGCCTGCGCTCCGCGCGGCAATTCACGACTCGGTGTAGCGCACGCGAGCAAACCGAACGACACGAGCAGCACGTTCGATCCCACCATGAAGTTCACTCCTTTGGTTCATGACTCGCTTCGTCTTCGAGCGAAAGATTCGCCACGTCCAATGGCGCCACGTCAACCGGCGTCACCGTCAGCGCTTCTGTCGCCAGTGCGTTCAGCGCGAGCCTCGGCGGCGTCGCGAGCGGCTCCATTGCCCCGTCGTCGTTCAACCGCAGCTGCCGTGGGCGTGAGCCGGTCGAAGCCGGTTGCGAAACAACGGCGTCCGTCGCGCCTCTTGCGGCCGGCGGAGCCGCTGCTTGAATAACCGCGGCATCATTCGACGTCGATGCCGAAGCAACGGGCGGCGCGGCGATCTGGTTGCGATCGAGGCGCGGTCCGACCATCGAGATGACGAGCGTCGCCGTCGCTACTGCGACCACGGCGATCGCCGCTTTCCACCAATCGACGCCCGTCGCTTCGGAAGGCGCGAGTCGGCCGACAATCCGCTCGACGAGCAGCGGGTTCGCCGGCGCGTGTGTCAACCATGCTGCCACGCGGTCGATCGTTTCATCGAGCGTTTCCGTACTCACGTGCGATCTCCAAAGCCAAGACGTTCGAGTTTGTCCCGCAGAATCCGACGGGCTTCGACCATCCGCCATTTGACGGTTCCGAGAGGGATCCCGAGCAACTGTGCAATCTCCTCGTAGCGATGCTCGCCGCTTGCCGCCAGCAGGAAGGGATCACGCAGACGCGGCGGCAGCGATCGAATCAACTGGGCGACAACCCTGTCTCGCTCGCGCGTGAGCAGTGCCCGGTCCGGTCCGTCTGCGGTGGCCGGAAAATCGTCGCACGACTCGATTGATTCGCTGCCTCGAAGACGCTTCAGCCAGGCGTCGACCGACCGCCGACGATCCAGTGCCTTGCGCCACGTGATCCGAAGCAGCCACGCGCGGAAGGCGGCCGGATCGTCGAGGCGATCGATCCGGCGCCATGCCGTGAGACACGCCTCCTGCACGGCCTCGTCGGCATCAGGAACATTGCCGAGCGCCGCGAGCGCGACTCGCCGAGCGGCCCGATGGTGCAGCTCGACGAGCGCGCTGAACGCCCCGGCGTCGCCCCGGCGCGCGCGCGCCGCAAGCTGGGTGGTTTCCTGGTCGAAGGTGACGTCCTGCATCGGCAGAACGGCGCGTCCGACAGCCGTCACGCCAGGTTTGCCCAGCAGAGCGTCGGCCACTCGCATGCCGATCAGACGAAGAGGGTCAGATACCGGTTGGATTTTCGTTCGGTCTGGATACAATCCGCGCATGGCGCTCGTTTCACCGCGCGTCAATGTCGGCGAGGCGGTTCCTGCCGACTACCCCAGCATTCGCGAGATGCTGCAGGAGTATGCGGCATGGCTCGCCATCGACTTGTCGTATCAGGATTTTGCGCGCGAGGTGCGGGATCTTCCAGGTGAGTACGCACGGCCGCGCGGCGGCCTCTTTATCGCACGAAAAGACGAAGAATCTGCGGGCATGGTCGCCTTCCGGCCGTGTTCCGATGGCCGGGCAGAGATGAAGCGGCTCTACGTGCGGCCTCGCGCGCGAGGCAGCGGCGCCGGGTATCTCCTTGTGGAGCGCGCTCTTGCGGAGGCGCGGGCGGCCGGCTATGAGGCGATGATTCTCGACACGCTGCCGGTGATGGGATCCGCACAGCGGCTGTACGAGCGCTTTGGCTTTCGCGACGTTGCGCCGTACTACGAATCGCCTGTGGCGGGAACGCGTTATATGGCGCTCAACCTCTAGGAGCCTAGTGTCCCGACGCCTGCCGAGCGCGTTGCGCGAGGCCTACCGAAGGCCCGCGGTCGGGCCGATAGACTTCATATAATCAGTTACAGCGCTTCGGCGAACTAAACCCTGCCCTATCATCTACGCAGTTGCAACGCGCACGACATCTTCTGTTCATCGGTCTGACCGTTGCCGTCGCGCTGACCGGGTTGCACCGGTTGGCGGCGCAAACACCCGCATCTCAGCTCCGCCTCCTCACACGCGAGGGCACAAAACCGCTGCCGACGGTCGTCCAGAACAACCAGGAATACGTGCCACTCGAAGACCTCGCCTCCGCCTTCGGGCTCACGTTTCGTGAGGATCGACTGGCGGGCGGTCTCACCATCACGGTCCGCGGCCGCACGATCATCCTGAGCGCCGATCAGTCCGTCGTCTCGGTAGGCGGACGGCTCGTATCCCTCACGACCCCTCCGGTCCGGCAGGGCACGCGGTGGCTCATCCCGCTGGACTTCCTCCCGCGCGCGCTGGCGCTCGCGATGGATACACGCATCGAGCTTCGCCGCGCCGCGCGCCTGCTCATTGTTGGCGATCTTCGTGTGCCGCGCGTCGTCGCGCGTGTGGAGTCATCGAGCGCGAGCACCTCGGTCACCTTCGACAGCACGCCGCCCGCGACTGCCCGCGTCACAGCCGAACCCGGTCGTCTCATCGTGTCGTTCGAAGCCGATGCGCTGGATCTCAGCCTGCCGTCGCTGCCAACGCAAGACTTTCTGCAGGCGCTCCAACCCGGCGACACGCCGTCGACCGCGCGGCTGATGACCGGTCCGCGGTACGGCATGCACCGCGTCACGACGTCACAACCCGACGCGAGCAGTTCGCGCGTCGTCATTGACTTGTTGCCGGCAGGCACGGAAGCGCCGGCACCGACTGCGCCAGCGCCCGGCCCGCCGGAGGCGCCTCTTTCGATTCCGTCGCCCGCGACGGGCGTCAGAACGATTGTCATCGACCCGGGTCATGGCGGCGACGAGCTCGGGGCGCAGGGTTCGCACGGAACCATTGAAAAAGACATCACGCTTTCCGTCGCGCGGCGTCTGCGAACGCTCATCGAGAGTCGCTTGGGCCTTCGCGTCTTCCTCACGCGAGATGACGATCGGACGATGTCGCTTGACGATCGATCCGCCTACGCGAACAGCCAGAAGGCGGATGTGTTCATCAGCGTCCACGCGAACGCCGCCGTCCGGCCGGCGATGAAAGGCGCCGAAGTGTATTACCTGACGATCGATCGCGCGGATGCGGAGGCGCGCCGAATGGCTGAATCGTCTGACGCGCAGCTTCCGACGCTGGGCGGCGGCACGCGCACGATCGATTTGATCCTGTGGGAGACGGCGCAGACGCGATATCTCGAGCAGTCAAACGCGCTTGCCACTATCGTCGAGCGTGCGCTGCGCGCGCGCGTGCCGATGTCGCCGCGCGCCGTGCAGCAGGCACCCTTCCGCGTGCTCGTCGGCGCGAACATGCCGGCCGTGCTCGTGGAGATCGGCTACCTCTCGAATCCCGATCAGGAGCAAGCGGTCGCGTCGGGCAGCTATCAGGACCTTGTCGCACAGGCGCTTGTCGACGCAATCGTGCAGTTCCGCGATCTCGTCGAGCGCCCCGGCTCATCCCGCCAGCAGCAATGACCCGGAAGCGCGCGATCGCTGCCGCCGCGATTGGCGTCGTTGCTGTCGCGCTCGGGGGGGCGCTCATGATCGGCCTCGGACGCCTTCTGCGCACGTCCGCGCCGCCCGAACCGGTTGATACGCCCGCGCAGCAGACCGGCGCGGGCGGAGCCGCCGCCGTGCCGCATATCAAGGCCACTCTGTTTTTCGCGTCCGCCGATGGTCTCGGGTTGGTGCCGGTCGAGCAGGATGTTCCGCTGGCGCAAGGCACCGTTGCTCAAGCGCGCGCAGTGGTCGAAGCGCAACTTGCCGCGACGGCGCCCGAGCCGCTCGCCTCGACGATTCCCGGCGGTACGAAGTTGCGTGCTCTCTTCGTAAGCGAACGCAACGAAGCGTTCGTCGATCTCGACGGTACGGTGCGCGCGAAACACCCCGGCGGCTCGATGAACGAGCTCTTCACCGTCTACACAATCGTGAACGCAATCACGACGAATCTGCCCGACGTGCAGAACGTGCAGCTTCTCATCGACGGACATGAAGTCGACACCCTTGCCGGCCATGTGGACTTGCGCCGCCCCTTACGAAAGAATGATTGGCTGAATGCGCCTAAATGATCGCGCCCCTCACGAGCTGCGCCCCACGATACTCACACCGCATTTTCTTCTCCACGCCGAAGGCTCCGTGCTGATCGAAGCGGGGCGGACGCGCGTCATCTGCACGGCAAGTGTCGAAGATCGCGTCCCCCCGTTTCTGCGCGGCACCGGGAAGGGCTGGGTCACCGCGGAGTACGGCATGCTGCCGCGCGCAACGTCCACGCGCACCACTCGCGAATCGTCCGCGGGCAAAGTCGGTGGTCGGACGATGGAGATTCAGCGGCTGATCGGGCGCTCGATGCGCTCGGTCGTGCGATTGGGCGACCTCGGCGAGCGGACCGTGTGGATCGACTGTGACGTGATTCAAGCCGACGGCGGCACTCGCACGGCCTCGATCACCGGCGCGTTCGTGGCGCTGGTGCTCGCGCTCGGCCACATGAAGCAGCAAGAGATGCTGCGTGCAATTCCCGTGAACGACTACGTGGCCGCCATCAGCGTCGGCATCGTCGGGGGCATGCCGCTGCTGGATCTCGCTTACGAGGAGGATTCGAAGGCGGATGTCGACATGAACGTGGTGAAGACGGGCGATGGCCGCTTCGTCGAAATTCAGGGCACCGCGGAAGCGGAGCCATTCGGCAATAACGCGCTCTCGTCGTTGCTCGATCTTGCCGATCGCGGCATCAACGAGCTCATCGCGAAGCAGCGCGAAATCGTCGGCCCGATCCTGGGACGGTGAACACGTGTGCCGCGCGGACCGTCCCCGCATCTATGCAACTGCTCCTCGCGACAACCAACCCGAACAAGATTCTCGAAATCCGTGAGGTGTTGTCGATGTTCGCGCGGCTGAAGCTCCGCGCGAGCTGCAACGGCACGCACAGCGCCGCGGACGATGACATCGAGCTCCTCACGCTGGCCGATCTCCCGCCGATTCCTGCACCGGAAGAAACGGGCGCCACGTTCTGGGAAAACGCGCGCGAGAAAGCCTTGGCGTACGCTCGGGCATGCGGCCTCACTGCCGCCGCCGAAGACTCCGGCCTCGAGATTGCCGCGCTTCGTGGTGAGCCCGGTGTTGCCTCGGCGAGGTTTCTTGGACCCGCCACGCCCTATGCGGAACGGTTTGCCGAAATCTACCGGCGTCTCGAGCAGGTACACGGCGCGATCAGGAGCGACGCTCGCTTCGTCACGGCGCTCAGCGTTGCCCAACCAGACGGCACACTCCTCTTCGAGACGGAGGCCGTGATCGACGGAGAGATTGCTCCAGCGCCAGCCGGTGCTCATGGATTCGGATACGATCCGATTTTCTTCTACCCACCTTTTGCACGCACGACCGCGGAGCTGACAGTGACGGAGAAGGCCTCGGTGTCACATCGCGCCCGTGCGTTTCGCGATTTCATGCGGTGGTATCGCGCCAGACGCGTATAATCCGCGGCGCATGATTCAGGAAGAGCGCTCCGAGCGAAGCCGCGGCGCGATTCTCAAGGCGGCGCTGGAGTTGTTCTCGCGTCAGGGCTACCGGGCAACCAGTATTCGCGACATCGCCGCGAAGGCGGACGTTTCCACGGGCAGCGTCTATCATCATTTCAGCGACAAGGAGGAGCTCTTCGAGACCTTGCTGCGGCAGTTTCGCACCATGGTCGAATCACCGGAGTTTCCACTCTACAAAGTCGTGGAGCGAGGAGCCTTTCCCGACCGATTGGAGGAGATCGGCCGCGTCTGCCGCGAGATCATCGCCGAGCACCGCTCGACCATCGCGCTCATCTACGTCGACGTCGTCGAATTCGAAGGTCTCCACATTCGCGAGTTCTATCAGGGCATGGCGACGCTCTGCGAGCGCTTCATCGCCGACCACAAACACGAGCTGCCGATTGTCGAGCGGCTTCGTGCCGGCGTGCCTCCCGCCGCCGCCATGCTCATGACGTTTCGAATCTTCCTGTACTACTTCGTCCTCGAATTGCTGTTCGGGGTGCCCAACCACTTTGGGTTGAGCAGCGACGAGGCCATCGGTGTGATCTCGGACATCCTTCAACACGGCATGTTGAAGCGCACGTAACGTCGCGCGGCGCTACGCCATTCCGAGCTGCCGCAGCTCGTGTTCGACGGTGTGCCCCAGTCCTTCTTCGAGCGGACGGGCGGTAAATCCAAGCTCACGCTGCGCCTTCGCACTCGATCCGAGCCACGTCGTCCCGGCCATCAAACGCAGCATCTCCGCCGCATACGGGCCTCGAATGTTGATTCGCTCGAGCGCGGAGACGATCCACGCGAGCATGCGCATGACTGCCGCGGGTGCATGGATCCGAGGCGGCCGCTTGCCCGCAATCTTGGCAGCCAGCGTCATCGCCTCCGCAAACGTATGCGCGGGACCTGCGAGGAGGTAGCTCTCGCCAGGCCGTCCGGCTTCCATCGCCTGCCTGAGACCGCGCGCCACATCCTCGATGTATCCCCACGAAAATGCGCAGCGCTTCGGCGTGGCGATCAGGCGTCCGCGCAGCAGTTGCACCAGCGCGGCATGAACGCCGCTTGTGTCGCCGGGCCCGTAGACGAGACCAGGCATCGCAATAATCAACGGCAGTCCGGCGCGCATGATCGGCACAGCCACTTCGTAGTGCGCGATCCATTTGGTGCGGTCGTACTCGGTGATGAACGGTCCGCGCGAATAGTAGCTTTCGTCCACGATCTCTCCGCGCGTGTCGCCGAAGACGCCGATCGTGCTGACGTAGACGACGCGAGGAATCTTCAGATCGCGCGCGGTTTCGAGAACATTGCGCGTGCCTTCGATGTTGATTTCGGGCGCGGCGGGATTTCGGACGCCGATCTTGTACCACGCCGCGGCGTGAAAAACGCCATCTACACCGGCCATCGGCGGGCGAAGAGAGTCGCGACGAGTGATATCGCCGGCGTGCAGCTCGGCGCCGAGCGTCTTGAGTAGCGACGCCTTCTGTGGAGATCTCACCAGCGCGACGACCTGATCGCCGCGTCCGATCAATTGCTTGCTCAGTTCGCCACCGAGGAACCCGGTCGCGCCCGTGACGAAGTATCGCACTTGGATGACCCGGCGATCACAGATTACACGGCTCCGGCCACTCCCTACTGCGCGCGTGCTGCGGGGACAAGCTCCTTGACGGGTGGGCCATCTTCGGTCAAGAGACTGTCGGTCGCCGCTGCGGCCGTGAATGCCGTGTCAGCTTCGGCCCGATTGCCCTGCTCTTCAGCGCAGACGCCAAGCAGATACTGCACGGTGCCGCCGCCGACGCCCGGTCTGTCGGGAAGCTGCACCTGTTTGAGCTCCACGCGGGCAGCGTTGCACTCGCCGACACGAATCAGTGCAACGGCGGTGTTCAAACGAATCACCGATTGCTGGAAGGGATCATTGGTTGCCGCCAGCCGCGCACGCAGATCCAGCAGCGCGCGGTTGGCAAGAACAGCCCGGTCCGAGAGTCCCATCAGGAGCGGTGTGAGAAACACCTTCAACTCGGCGCGTTTGGCGGTGCCCGACGCATCGTGCAGCTCCAGAGGCATCGTGTCGCCGTCGTGGCGCGCCGCCACCAGCTTCGACAGTGCAGCAGCGTCCGCGACCGGCTGTCCATCAACGCTGACGATGACATCCCCCGCCTGGACTTTTGCCGCAGCCGCGGGGCTGTTCGCGTCGACGCCGGCGACAACTGCCCCGGCAACGTCGGCCACATCGACTGCGAGCAGGCCGATGGAAGGTCTGACCAGCGGCATGGTGCGATCGATCCGCTCCACCGCTGCCGCGATCGACTCCGGCCGATCGAGCCGCACGTCGAGAACGTCCGGCATTCCGCTGCCAGGCGCGAGAATTGAGACAACCACTCGATTGCGATCGAGAGCGGTAACCGAGGCCACGCCCTGTGTGCCAAACATCTCGCTCAGTTTCGAGGACGCATCGCTCCGGACGGTCTTGCCAATCTGAGCGGCCGCGCCGAGCGGCCTGGCTTCTGCGTCCATGGCGAGCCAGTTCGCAGGAAGCTGACTGGCCTTGAGCGCTCGATCGATCTGATCCACAGGCAGCGCCAGCAGCGTCACGCCCTTGGCCCCGGAGAAGGCGCGCTCGACGCTCAGCCGCAAATCCGGATCGGTCGCGCCGGACTCACTGCTCGCGGACACGATGGCGAGTGCGGGCTTGATCACGCCGTCGACGACGATCTTGTCGCCGGCGCGGACGTCGAGGCGGCGCGAGTCGCGGCCGAACTTCGATCGGACCTCGACGAGGTGCGCGCCTTCGCAGAGCTCCGCCGTCGTGAACGGCACGACGCCCAACTGGCGTCCGTCGATGTACACCTGTGCGCCCGGCTCGTTGGCCTGCACCGACAGGTTCGCCACGGCCGGCTGCATCACCACGGGACCGACATAGACATCGTCGGGCTTCTCAATCGCAAGCTGATTCGAGACGCGGACCGTGCAGTCGTGGCTCAACTCGAGGGTGTGAGTGCCAGGAGTGATATCCGCCAGCACGAGCGCCGCCGAAACGTTCCCGGCACCAGCACCGGCTTTCGAGACGAGATCCCGATATTCACTCGACGGCGGACCGGCCGCGGTTTTCCCCACTTTGGTGCCGTCCAGCGCGACATCAACGTCGGGCGGCACCGTGAGAACGTGAATGACGGACGAGATGCGCTCCAGTGGAACCGCAACCTCGGTCGCTTCTCCAGCCTTCGCAGTAATCGGTTGCCTCACCGTGCGATAGCCGCGCTGCTCCACCGTGAGCACATGATCCCCCGCCGGAACTCGGACGCTTCCGGTCGCTGGCATGGACACATCGTCCAACGTGATCTTTGCCGTGGCCGGCGTGACGTTCAGGTTCAACGTCGCAAGCGTCGCCGCAACAGTTTCTTCGAACAGCGTCACGACGCGTGGCGACACCTGTCCCGTGAGCGTGTAGTTCGGATTGAAACGGAGCAACGCGACAAAGTCTGTCCTGGCTTCTTCCGGATTGCCCAAACCGAACCTGGAGCGCGCTCGCATCTCATAGGCGTTTGCAAGACGGTCTCGGCGCGCGCTGTCCAACGGCGCGCTCGATTCGAGAGCCAGAATGGCTTCATCGAGCGCCTTGATCGCGCTTTCGTACTCGAGCGCTTCGAACAACCGTCTGGCATCGAGATACAACGCCTCGGCATTTGCCTGCCGCGCCGACGACACGCTGGCGGACGCTGTCATGAGTCCAAGTGCCAATACCACGACGAACACTCGACGACCCGGAGTACGCGTCATTGGAATACCTGAATGCGCTGAAGGCTCTCGTCGTACACGTACAGTCGGCCGGCGTTGTCGACGGCGAGCGCCCTGGGCCGCTTGCCCACAGGCACCGTCGCAATCAATCGATTTCGAGGGCTGAACACAAAAACCGCGGCCTTGTTGCCATCGAGAACGTACAAATGTCCGAGGGCATCGAAGGCGAGATCTGCCGGGTCGCCGAATTGATAGCCCGGGCCTGAGGCGGAAATCCTGCCAAGCGTCTTGCCCTCTCGATCGACAATGACGATGGCCTTCGAGTCGCGATCGCTCATCGCAACGTCGTCCATCGAGTTTCGTGCCAGCCGCTCAGCATCAACCGTGGCGAAGTTCGCGACGAACTTCCCCGCCGGCGTCAGGCGAATGACCGTTTTGCCGCTGTGATCCGCGATCAGCTTCTCGCCCGTCGACAGCGTCAGCGCCGCGGGAATCTCCTCCACCGGCTTGGGCAGGCGGCCAATCTGCGGAATGGCGACGGCAACGGCTGGAGCGCCGTCAGGAATCAAATTGTCCTTGCGGACGATCACCACACGATTGGGCGGCTCGATAAAGAACGCCGAGGCATCGGCGGCGGGGATGGTGCGTGCAAATGCGCCTTTCTCGTCGAACACGGCCACGCCCTGCTTCTGCCCAAGCAGAATGCGTCCGCTGTCGTCGATCTTCAAGCCGATCACGTCTTTGAATTTCGACGCCTCGCTGCCAACGAAGTGAGCCGTCGCCGAAAAAGGAGTTTTCGCGCGCAAATAGAGCCGGTACAGAATGGTGTTGTACGCGAGCGCGGTGCCCGCTTCGCGCGATCCGGGAACTGCTGTCGAATCCGCTGCAGGCGCGGAAACGCCTGTGGCGCGCGATCGGAGGCAACGAGCGCAACGACTGTCGCGAGATCTGCGCGTGCGCCCCACGTGGACCGCGGGAATTCCATGGATACCCGACGAAAGCGATCGAGCGCCTCATCGAGTCGACGTGTCAAACGGAGCGTGTCGCCGGCGTAATAGCGAGCGGCGGCCACGGCTTCCGACGTCGGAAAGAGCCGGGGCACACGCTCGAAGCTTGCGAGCGCAGCTTCGACTTCGGGAGCGGAGCGGCCCTTCGCGATGCCGAGACGTCCGATCACGACGTACGCCATGGGCGCGGAATCGGAATTCGGATAGTCCTTGAGGAGCTTGTCCGCCGATGTCTGCGCGGAGCCCTGGTCGTGTGCGACATCGAGCTGATACAGCGATATCTGCAGCAAGGCGTCGTCGGCAACGCTGCTTTGAGGGAACGAGTCGACAACGACCTGAAAGTCCTTCAGCGCCTCCGCATAGCGCGCGTTTTGCAGAAAGGTGAGGCCGCTTTCGTACTGGCGCCGCGCAAAATCATCGCCGCTCTGCGCCTGGGGCCGCATCGCGATCAGCGCAAAGGCAAGAAAGACGAAGCCGAGCGCGCCGAGTCGCCGCGTCAATATATCCTCGCGGTCGTCGTCTGATTCGGCGTGATGGTGACGACCTGCGCCGGCGGGTTCTCTCCACTTGGACATTCGGTATCTACTCGATACTGACCGGCGGCAATAGGCAGGCGCGTGATCGGCGGGAATCCGAGAACGTGCTCCCCGATCTTGACGTTGCACGTCTCGTGACGCGTGAGGACGGTCAACTGGCCCAGGGCCGGAGCGTGATAGACGATTGGCTTTCCGGCTGCGCGCATGGAGGCTGCAAAGAGGTATTTCTCCGCAGTGATTCGCAGGTTGGCCCCCTGCGGCACTTTCAGGTTGTGCGCCTCGCCCGCTGGTCCGATCAACTGCGAACCGTTCCACACCTCCACGGGATAGCCGCTGTCCACTGTCACCGCGACGATCACCGCTTCGGCGGGCGTCAGCTTGTAGGACACGGAACCGCTGCGAACATCAGCATCGACGAGCTCGATTTCCTGCGCGACGAATCCCGCTTTCGACAAGCGCAATCGGTGCGGCCCCGCGCCTGAAAGTGTCACGGATGCTGGTGTGATTTTCTTCGTATCGCGGCCATCAACAGACACAGCCACGCCTGCAGGTGTCGTATCAATCTGTAGCGACGACTCCAGTGGCGTCGCTGCCGCGGGTAGAGTTTCCCGCGGCGTCCGCGCCGCGTCCGCAGGACTCGGCGCCGCAACCGCAGCCGCGGGCGATGTCGCACCTGAGGCGACCTCTCGCCCCCACATGGCAAACGCCGCCGCCGCTCCGGCAATGACAACAACAGCAGCAATACTCGCCAGTGCGACCCGCTTTCGACCGCTCGCCGCCGCGGTGACGGACTTCTCGCCGCCGCTCTGCGCACCCTGCCCCAGGGCGGCGATCGTGAGATCATCGTCGACGCCTCTCTGAAACTTCTGGACTTCGGCCGGCGTGGCAAAGCGCGTCTCTTCCAGCGAGACAGGACCCTGACTCGAAGCCTGCAGCGCCTGGCGGATCCATTGCAGCTCTTTTGCAAAGTCGCCTGCGGTTTGAAAACGATTCGCCGGTTCTTTGGCAAGTGCTTTGTTGACGGCGGCAACGAGTTGTTGCGGCAAGCCAGGGATGACCTCGTCGAGAGCCGGAGGGTCGTCACGGAGGAGCTTCATGACCGTCGCAGTCAGCGTCTCCGCCTGGAACGGTTTCCGATTTGCGAGCAGCTCGTACAGAACAATGCCGACAGAAAAAATGTCCGAGCGCCCGTCCACCGATTCGGACCCTGACACTTGTTCGGGCGACATGTACATGGCGCTGCCGAGCACGTCGCCCTGACGCGTCATCGTCGACGTTGCCAGCTTGGCAATGCCGAAATCGAGCAGCTTCACCGCGCCGTCCGCCAGCAGGAAAATGTTTGCCGGCTTGATGTCGCGGTGGATGACGCCCTGCTCGTGCGCGTAATTCAGCGCGTTACAGAGCTGCACGATGACATGCAGCTTCTCGTCCAGCGCCAGCGGAATGGGGGACGCCATGCGCGCCTGCAGACTGCTGCCCCGCAGGAACTCCATGACGATGTACGGCGTGTTGTTGTCTTCGGCGAATTCGAAAACGGTGACGATGTTCGGATGCTGAAGGCGGGCGGCGGCGCGGGCCTCACGGTAGAAGCGAGGCCGCATCTGTTCCGCGTCCTCGGAAAAGTCGACGAGCATCAATTTGATCGCAACTTCCCGATCGAGCACCGGATCGATGCCGCGCAGAAGGACGCCCATCCCTCCCCGGCCCACGCGCTCGAGAATCTGATAGCGACCGATTTTTTCCGGGTTGGGCGAAGGCGTCACGTGTTCCTCGATTGCGTCAGACAGCCGGCTCGATGCAGTGTGAACCCACGCGACTAATGAGCCGCTTTGCGCAGACGATTGACGCGATCCATCGCGATCATGCGATTGGGATCCGCGGGCGGCAGCCACTGGACGGCTTTTTCGTACTCTTTGATTGCGTCAGCGGACTGACCCAGCGTGTCGAATTGCCGCGCGTTCTTGAACGCCGCAGTGCCTGCGACTCTGAGCTTGCCGCGAACCTGCCGCGCAGCCTCGGCGAGTCCAGGCACGTCGGCGTACATTCCGTGCGCCTGGTCGTATTTCTGCAGCGCGCCGATCCACTCGCCGGCCGCATCGAGCCGCTTGCCCGCTGCAAAGACGTCGGCCGCGCGCTGGGCTGTTCGCGCGCGTGACAGCAACTGCGATGCATCCCGATAGGACGCGTCTTCTCCGACGATCGCGTCGAAGGCCCGCGCAGCTGCTCCAAAGTCACCGCGTTCGAGCGCGGTGCGGGCATTTGCATACCGCGCAGCAAGCTCCGCCGTATGGCGAGCTGTCGTCGTGTCCGTCGTTTCGGCGAGTCGCACGACCGGCGACGCGTCGCCAGTCGCGGGCGGCTGTGTCGCATTTGATACAAGTCGTGGAGTGACGGCGTTGGGTGCCGATGCCTGCGGAGACGGCGGTGTCGATGACGCTTCAGCATGTGAAGTCGATGGCGCGGCCGCAACGTCGAGTGACCCTTCCTGGCTGCGGTTGAAACCAAACACCCAGGCGAGCGCGGCGAGACACATGATGGCGATCGCGCCGGCGAGAATCAGTTTGCGAGAGTATGAAGAACCGCGACCGCCGCGGCGCTTGTTCGGTTGCGCCGCCTGCGAGCGGACCAGAACGATCTCGTCCAGTTCGGCCGTCGGCGCAGCAGGCGCAAGTCGAGGCCGCGGCGTTTCCATTGCGATCCCGTCCAGCGGAATCGGAACGGTGTCGTCCTCCCACGTGTCCTGCAGCCTCAAATGGTAAGTACCGAGGACGATTTCGCTGTCACGTGCAACTTCGGCCTGCTCGATCCGGCGGCCGTTCAACCAGGTGCCGTTCTGACTATTGAGATCGACGATCAGGAACCGGCCGTTGTCGTAGCGGAGCTCCGCGTGAGTGCGTGACACTCCTTTTGCGGCGTCCGGCAAGACCACATCGTTGCCGGCCGAGCGGCCGATGCGAATCGTGTTATCGCTCAGCGTGACTGCCCGCTTGGAGCCGTCGGCGGCGACGATCAAGAGTCTGGACACGTCGAAGCCCTTAATTCGAGTGGAGGACGGACGAATTCCCTGCGGACGGGATGTCGCCGCGAACGGACGAATGGCGGCGTTGCCTTGTAACGGTCAGCACGTGCGAAAAACGGCGGTTGATGACGATGGCAATGGAGTAGGTCGCGGCCGCCGCAATTGCCAGCGACAACCCGAACCAGAGGAGGAGGCTCCACCCAGAGTTCTCGGCCGAAAGACGAAGCAGAATTAGGGGAATGGCCGTGGAAGTACACACAATTGCAGCGAGCGCCGTCAGCCGGCCAAACACGAACCCGTCGAGCGTCGTTTCCACGCGCGAAGCTGGGGCATCTTGTCCCGGTTGTATTTCCAGCGGCGAGAATGCCTGCGACGAGGTCGGTTCTACCGCCTTGTGCGCCGGCGATGTTGGCGGACGGAAAAGACGCGTTGCCTCTTCGTCCGGATTACTGGAGACGCCCTGCCGGCCAGGAAGCGGCGCACTGTCGGTCACCAGAGAACTCACACCGGTTGCCGGCTGCGGGCGCCGACTGACGACGGTGGCGTCAATGTCGACATCGTCTACAGTCAAGGCGGCCGACGCGCGGCTCACGACATAGCGCACGCGCAGCGGACCGATCTGAACGACGTCGTCCGGTTCCAGCGCGCGCTCGGCGGTCCTCGCTCCGTTGACGAAAATTCCGTTGCGGCTGCCGAGATCTCGCACAGTCACTCGATCGGCGGCCGGAACGAATTCGGCGTGTCGCCGGGACAACAGCGCATCGTCGTGGCTGATGTCGCAGGCCGGGTCGCGTCCGACGACGAGTCGCTCGACGAGGGACAACTCGCGCTCGCGCTTTCCGTCGTGGACGACCAGCGTTCGACTCATGTCAGGCGTCGGGTGCTTCGTGGTAGTGCGGGCCTTCTTGACGGCTGTAGCCACGGCAAAGATGGCTAGCCGCGAAATGGCCACGTCTCAACGGTCGGCAAAATCCAGGGCACCGATGGCTCAGATTGTAGCTGAGCGGCGGCGCTATCGGCTGGCGCTACGTGTCACTGCCGGAAAAACTGCGCAAAAATCGGGTGGCTTTCGCCCGCCATGACTCGCCCACCGGTCCCGAAGAGGGCGTTGATGTCCGGTTTCGTGAGGCGGACGTGGCGAAGGCGGCGCCGTCTCTCATGGCGGCCAGTGCCGCAAGCTCCGCATTGTGACGAACCTGCAGCGCTTCAAGCGCGGCTTGAGCGACGGCGCGATCGACCGGCTCCATCAGCGACGCGTCACGCGCCTGCGCCGCAAACGTTGGAAATCGTGCTTGAAGACGGGCCACGGCCTCATCGCACGCCGCGTCAATTCCGGCCACCCCGCGAGAGCGGCCAAGCGTGCGGCGCTCCTCGATGGTCTTCAATGTCTGCCGATACCGGTCGAGTGCGCCCTGCAGAACGAGATAGGTTGCGGCGTGCAGGTTGCGTCGAGCGCGCTCGAGATCGGCGAACATGTCGGCCGAGTGTTGATATCGCGCCTCGGGATCTTTCGTGAGGCCTTTCATGATCACGCGCCGCACGCTCTCCGGCGCGTCGTTCTCGGTGAGCGGCGGAGGATCGTCGAGCGCGATCGCCTGCAGCATCTGCCGCAGATCGCGCGAGCCAAACGGCGATCGCCGAGTGAGCATGTAATAGAACACGGCGGCGGCGGAGAAAACATCGGATCGTGCGTCGACGCGGCGGCCTTGCGTCTGCTCCGGCGACATGTATTCGGGTGTGCCGACGAGAAATCCGCTCGCGGTGAGGCTCGAGGTCGACAAGCGCGCAACGCCGAAGTCGAGAATTTTCAGCGTGCCGTCGTGTTGGACGAACAGATTGCTCGGCTTGATGTCGCGATGAATCACTCCGGTTTTGTGAGCGTTCTGCAAACCTTCGCAGACTTGCATCATCAGATCGAGCTTGCTGTCCACGGTTTGCGCGGCGGGCGTGCCCAGGAAGTCAGTAAGCGGTAAACCTTCGAGCAATTCCATGACGATGTATGGGCGACCGTCATCGTCGCCGAGATCCAGGACGGTGACGATGTTTCGGTGCGCGAGCTGTCCGGTGATCTTCGCTTCGCGATAGAAGCGCTCCCGCATCTCGGGTTCCTGGTCGAAGTTCCCGAGCATCAGTTTGACGGCGACCCTTCGATCGAGCTGCTCGTCGACGGCGGCGAACACGACCCCCATCGAGCCCCGGCCAATCTTGCCGAGGATCCGGTAGCGTCCGATCAGTTGTGGGTGCGGCAGCCCGCCGGGCGAGGCGCTGTCCGGCGCGTCCGCCATCAATCGGCCTCGTAGCGCAGCACAAGCGCGGTCGCATTGTCGCGCGAGCCGAGGTCGAGGGCACGGGTCACCAGTGCCTGCGCCGCGCGCGCAACGTCGGAGGTTTCCGAAAGTACCTGCTGCAGCGTCGCAGGCGGCAGCACGCCGTGGACGCCGTCGCTGCACAGAACCAACATTTCTCCGGGGTTGAGCGTCCGTTCGGACAGGTGCACGTCCACGGCCTCGCGCGCGCCAAGCACGTTGGTCAGCACGTTGCGCATGGGGTGATGCGCAATCTCCTCGGGCCCGAGCGATGGATCGTGGGCCAGTATGGTGGCGGCCCAGGAGTCATCGGTCGTCAATTGTTCCAGCTTGCCGTTTGCGAACAGGTAGATTCGACTGTCGCCGACCGATCCAATCGACACTTGCGAGCCGTTGACGAGCACGCCGACGAACGTGGTGCCCATACCCGCGTAATCGTCGGTCACCTCCGCCGCCCGGAGTACACGCCGATTGGCCAGATGAATTGCGGTCCGAAGACGGTTTCCGTCGAACGACAGCTTCGGATCGACGCCGTAGGGCCACGTGACATCGGTATCGCTGACCGACAGCGTGATGAACGTCGTCACCGCTTCGACCGCCAGCTCGGAGGCGACTTCACCGGCGCGGTGCCCGCCCATGCCGTCGGCGACAGCAAACAGCCGCAGCTCGGGGTCTGAGATGAATCTGTCTTCGTTGGTTTTTCGAACGCGGCCGGTGTCCGAGACGCCGTGTGCAACTATCAAAAATCCCGCCTCTCCCTCACGCGCTCGGGATCTTACCCCGCTGCCGGCCGATGGGTCCATGAGGAGGAAAAATGCGGCGCCGAGCGTTGACAGCGTGCAGTCGTGGATGTAGCGTCACTTCGGCATGCTCATCTATGCGGCGATCGGCCTGGTCGGCTTTCTCATTCTGCTCGCCATGCTCGTCGTCGGAGATGTATTCGGCGGCGATCACGACATCGGCGGCCATGACGTGGCGCATGGCGAGGCTGATGGCGGCGGACCAAGCGTGTTCAGCGTCCGCATCATGGCGTCCTTTCTCACGGCGTTTGGCGTTGGCGGCGTCATTGGCCGTTACTACGAGCTGTCTCACCCGGCCGCATCGGGCGTCGGCGTGGTTCTAGGCGTCGTCATGGCCGCAGTTGTTTATGAATTTGCGAAGATTCTTTACGGGCAGCAGGCGTCAAGCGAGCTTCGCATGACGTCTCTCGTCGGCAAAACAGCGGAAGTATCGATTGCGATTCCTCCCGGGGGCGTGGGTCAGGTCACGCTCGTCGTCGGAGGCGAGCGGACGGAGCATATTGCGCGCGCGGTGGCCGGCGCCGCTGTTTCGCAAGGGACGGAAGTCGTGATCACGGGGCGGCGTGGGGATTCGTTGTTGGTGTCGTCGGCAGGTGCGCCGGCGGCCGGAGGTACATCATGAGTTTGCTTGGCATCGAGCTCGGCGCAGTGACCGTCGCGCTCGCGATTCTTCTCGGCCTGCTCGGCCTGTTTGCCGCAATGTCGCTCTTTGCGCGCAATTACATCAAGGTGCCGCCATCCATGGTGGCGATCTTCTACGGCCGGAAACATTCCATCGAGGATGACAAGGGTCAGCGTTCAACCGTCGGCTTCCGTGTCGTCCGCGGCGGCGCAGCGCTGCGCGTGCCGGTGCTCGAGAAGGTCGAATATCTGTCGCTCAATATCATCTCGATTCCGCTGAAAATTTCGCGCGCCTACACCAAAGAGGGCGTGCCGGTCACCGTCGAAGCGGTCGCGAACGTGAAGATCGCCGGCGACGATTCGTCGCTTCGGAGCGCGGCGGAACGGTTCCTGGGCATGACCACCGAGAAGATCAAGGATGTGATCTTCCTCACCCTCGAAGGTCACCTGCGCGCCATTCTCGGCACGCTGACCGTTGAAGAGATCAATGCCGATCGGCAGGCGTTCGCGCAGAAGATGACCGTCGAAGCAGCGGTCGATCTGAAGAAGATGGGTGTGAACATCGACATCCTGACGATTCAGCAGATCAGCGACGAGCAGGGCTACCTCGACGCGCTTGGCAAGAAGCGCACCGCCGAAGTCAAACGCGACGCGGTGATCGGCGAGGCGCAGGCGCAGCGCGACGCGATGATCAAATCGGCGCTTGCGGATCAGGAAGGCAAGACCAAGCGCTACGAAGCGGATGTCGCGATCGCGCAGTCGCTGCGCGACAAAGAGACGAAGCAGGCGGAGTTCGACGCCGCCGTGCAGGCGAAGACTGCTGAATCGGCGCAGGCGGGACCGCTGGCAACCGCCACCGCAAAACAGCGTGTCACGGAGCAGGAAACTCGCATCGACCAGGTCCGCAAACAGCAGGAAGTGCTCGTGCAGGCGCAAGAAGTCGCGCGGCGCGAAAAGGAGCTGGAGGCGACCGTTGTCAAACCGGCCGAGGCCGAGCGGCAGGCGGCGATTCTGCGTGCCGAGGGTGAAAAGCAGGCAACGATTATCCGCGCCGAGGCCACCGCGAAGGAGCTCGAGTACGAAGGCGCGGGCGAGGCCGCGAAGATCGAGAAGATCGGACGCGCGGAAGCCGCCAAGGTGCTGGCGATCGGCGAGGCCGAAGCCGAAATCGTGAAGAAAAAGCTGCTGGCCGAAGCCGAAGGTCTGCAGAAGAAGGCCGAGGCGTGGAAGAACTTCAACGACGCCGCCGTCCTCAATATGGTGGTGGACAAGATGCCGGAGCTGGCGCACGCGTTTGCGACGCAGCTCGCCGGGATCGACAAGATCAACATCATCGAGATGGGCAACGGCAATGCCAGCGGATCCCATGGCATCGGCAAAGTCATGGGGACCGTCGGCGGCGGCATGACCGCGATGTTGTCGATGCTGAAGGATCAATTCGGGGTGGACATCGCCCGGCTGATGCAGGCGAAGACGGATGCGGTGACCGCGGACGCGGAGGGCAAAGGCGCAGTGGCGCCGCTACCGCCGGCGAGGTAATGTCCCATTGCCTCGCCAAAGGCGACGCGAGATACATGACCCGCACGGCGCATTTTCGTTTCATTGCGATCGTCCTGTGCTCGTGGACGGTATTCGCTACACCTGCCACGACCGACGCGCAGTCGTCCCGAGCAGACGATTTCTCGCCGCTCCTCGGTGGGTGGACCTTGAACCGTGATTTGAGTGCGCGCGGACCGGCCGCAGAGCCTCGCGCACGCGGCGGCTCGGAAGGGCGTCGAGGCGGCCGCGGCGGCTCCCCCGCAGGCGGCGGCTCGCGCGGTGGCGGCCGCATGGGTCGCTCGGCATTCGATCCTGAGCAGATGGAACGTGCAAGAGCAATCGTCGAGGAGCTCATGATGCCGTCGACGCGGTGGGTGATCACGCGATCGGAGCAAGGTGCAATCGCGTTCACCGATGCTGAAGGGCGTTCGATGAAATTCGTCCCCGATGGCAGGAAAGAGAAGCACCAGTTGGCGGGCGGAACGATCGAAACGCAGACGGCCTGGAAAGACGCGCACCTTCGTCAAGAGATCTCGCTGCCGGGTGGCATGAAGCTAACGCGGACATTCGCCGTCATGCCCGACCCCAGACAGCTTGTCGTGTCCACGACGACAGAGGGCGGACGTGGTGGCCGCCGGCCGCCGACTCGGTTCGTCTACGAGGCCGATCCCGGGCGGTGAGCTCACCGCAAGCGATTTGACGGGCTGCGCCGGGAAAGTCGCGTACAATTCCGCCATCGCACGAGACATGAGTCATGGTCACAAGATCGATCGTCGTCGTGTGCTGCAGCTTGCAGCGACAAGCGTCACGGGCACCGTGGCCGCTCGATCGATTCGAGCGGAGTCTCGCGGCCAACAGCCGGGTGCGGCACCCGCCGATCCCTTTGCATCTCCGCCGGCGCCGTCAGCCGATGGCCTGATCGATCCATCCAGCGTAGCGAACGAAACGTGGACCGAAGCATGGGTCTGGCGGCCCGAAGAATGGCCCGATGACGCCCTTCATCTGAACGTCGTCGAGCTCAATCGCACGGGCCAATCGGTCGCGCCCGGACACCAGTTCCCCGCTCAATTCAGCTTCGGCGGCATCAGTCCCGCCCCGACCATCCGGATGCGGGGCGACGGCACGCTTCGCGTGAAAGTGCGCAACCTGCTTGGAGTCAATCACGGACAGATGGCGGTGGGTCCGAGTCCGGACGCCGCGGAAATCACGCCGGCCATGCAGTTGGAACTGCAGCAACGCGTGGCCCGCGCGGCTCGAAAGCCGCTCCCCGAGAAGCCCGATCCCGATTTCAACCCCTTTGCCTATCTCGACGCGCTCTACGAAATGATCGGCGTTCGGCTCGTGGATGGTCACTGCATGACCGAGCCGTCGAACACGCAGCATGCATCCCACGTCACCAACATTCATACGCACGGCTTGCACGTCCAGCCCAACACCAACCCTGGGAAGCAGACGCATTCCGACAACGTGTTTCTTCGCATCATTGCGCGCGGCGACTGGGAGCTCCGGCGCAAAGCGGGCAGCTGTCCGCTCGGACCGAACGAACAGGTCGGCGACGCCGACTACGAGTATTTCCTTGGCGACGTGCTGCGCCGGCACCGGCGCGCGGGGGACCCGGCGATGCCGCAGCCGCCTGGCACGCACTGGTACCACCCGCACGCGCACGGGTCAACGCACGACCAGGTGTCGAGCGGCATGGCGGGGTTTCTGATTCTTGAAGGTGATGTCGACGAGCGAATCAACAAGGTCCTGACCGGCGAGGAGCATCCCGACCCTGAAGAGAAGACTGGCTCGCACGACTATCGCGAACGGCTGGTGTTCGTCCAGAAGGTGCTCGTATCGTCTGCCGATGCGAATACCGGTCCGCGCCGCCGCGAGCGATTCCTTTCCGCGCCGGTACCTCCGCAAGGCATTCCCACGCCGGGCGTCATCTTCATGCGACCAGGCGCGGTGGAGCGATGGCGCGTGCTCAACGCGAGTGTCGACGGCCGCGGCTTCAAACGCTTCATGGTGCTCGAGGGCGAGTTCGTCTCAAAGCAGGGCGCGTTATGGCGCGTCGTAGCCGGTGAAAAGGCCGACCCAACCCGGCGCCTGGTGCTGGCGAGTGCGGCGGACATCAATAGCGCGAAGCGCGCAATCTATCAGCTCGCAGCCGATGGCATCACCCTCGTCACCGTGATCGATGGCAAGGCGCGCTACACGATCAAGGATCTGTCGCGACAAAACGCGGGCACCGAAGACCAGCTGGCCCGCTCGCGCCGGGACGGAGAGCATCCCTTTCGCGGGCTGCTCACGAACGTCGAGGACTGTTTCCGGGATGGCGCAGGGATCCGCCGCGCGTTTGTGCGGCCCAACGAAATCTATCTCGCGACCGGGAATCGCGCGGACGTGTTCTTCAAGGCGCCAATCGATGGCGTGGGCCGCACGTATACGATTTTCGCGCAGGAGGTGCTGCTTCACACCGACAATTTCCAGCAGCGCCTCCAGATCGGCATCGCGCGAGGGAATCTGAGTTCATTCAATTCAGGGAATCCGGCCCCTGACGACATCGTGCTCGGCCACGTGCACGTGCGAGGCACACCGGTCGAAGGCGGCGATTTCGATGTGATGAGTCTTGTGGATCGCTTGCCCGACGTGCCGCCGTTTCTTCAGCCGATCTCCGACGAAGAACTGCGCGTGCCGGCAGAGGAGGCGCGGCAGCGTGGCGTCGACACCGGCAGCTACCGGACGCGCCTCGTCAGCTATTCGGGATACGGTGGAGCGGACTTTCCGTCTCTGCCCGCGCCCGACACGTTCGCCGCGGCGCATCCTGAATTGAAGCAGCTTTCGTGGAACGAGCATGGCGGCGTCAAGGTGGTCTTGCCGCCGATTGGCCGTACCATGGCCATCAACAGCCGCCTCGATAGCGAGGCCGCCGGCTTGCCGCCGGCGCCGCGAAAGTTCACGCCGGATGATCCGCACCGGCAACGGGTGCTCGTCGATACCGCCGAGGAGTGGGCGCTCTACAACTGCTCCATCACCTTGTGGAGTCATACCGACCGGCAACGCTTTCCGCAGCCGGGGAGTTACGGGTCTCACTACTGCGCGTACCCCATCTCACGCTCGGAGGGTCAGGCACGTTTTGCCAAAGATCCCGAGTTTCGCATTACTTCGAAAGGCGCAGACCACCCATTTCACATCCATATCAATCCATGCTGGGTGACTCGCATCGAGGTGCCGGACGAACGCGGCACGCTGCACAACATCCTGGACGAGCCGCGCTGGATGGATACGTTCTGGATTCCTCGCAATGTCGGACGCGTCGTGTTCCGCACACGTTTTGCCGATTACGTCGGACGATGGATTCACCACTGCCACATCCTGCTGCACGAGGATCACGGCATGATGCAGGAGGTCGAATCGTCACCCCGCGCGGAGGAGAGCAATTATCGGACTCGACAACGCGTGGCCTCGCACGACATGCCGAGCTCGCAGGTCTCTGACATCTATTCGCGTCCGTCGCTCGAGATGGCGTACAGGCAAGGGTTGACCTTCGTAGATTCGAATCCGACGACAGGACAGGCGTTTCCTGGTTTCGAGCTGGAAATTCCGCGTCTGGATGAGCCCGTCGGCTAGCGCCCACGCTGACGCACTCAATCACCGGCGGTGTGTGCCGCCGCGCGCAGAACACTCGACCTGGAGATGGCGTGCCACGAGCGAGCCGAACCGATGGCGCAAACGCAGGTCCGGTCCGCCTTCGCTCCCTTCGGCGCGATGGCCTTCGCAGGGCTTGCCTAGCCGAAGCTCGCGCTACGTGTTACAAGCGTGAGCGCCGGTGTTCCAGAAGGTCCGCCCTCGCTGACGCTACGGCGGACACCCTCCGCATATTGATGAAGTCGCTCGCTGGCTTGCCAGCCCTGGCTCGCTCGTCGTTCATGCGAGCCTAAAGATTGGAAGAAAGGACTCGAACCTCCACGCCTTTGCGCGCAGCAAGCTCGGGTGCTCTTCCCAACGGGCTTTACTCGGGGCGCACGTTCTCGGCGCGCGGACCTTTCGGGCCCTGGCCAATCGTGAAGCTGACCTTTTGCCCTTCGCGTAAGTCGTCATAACGCCCGCTGGTAACCGCCGACTGGTGGAAGAAATACTCCGTACCATCGCCCGCGGCGATGAATCCGAAGCCCTTGTCCGTCATGCGTTTGATTGTGCCGGTAGTTGTATTTGCCATAGTCTGATTCTCTGAGTGATGCGCGTTACCGACGCGCAGTCGGACGGCTCGTTCGCACATGCGTCGCACACGGACCGCATGGCTTGGAGCGCGTTAACGGGAGCGGAAGGGGCAAGCGAAAGGTCACGGAACAGATCGTCGTACGGGGTCCTTTTGACTTGGTGCGGAAGAGAGGACTCGAACCTCCACGCCCTTGCGGGCACAAGCTCCTGAGGCTTGCGCGTCTGCCAATTCCGCCACTTCCGCACTGAAGTGAAACCGCGCCTCGCACATGCGAGGTGGGCAGGAATCTTCAATTATAGGGCACGACGGGGCATGCGCACTTTTTGGCCGTCCCTCACGGAGGATTCGCCCGGCCCCCCGCAACCCGCACTCGCGCGGTGCACTTGGCACTTGGCACTTGGCACTTGGCACTTGGCACTTGGCACTTGGCACTTGGCACTTGGCACTTGGCACTT
>Ga0137374_10001923_pt1 | contig 24214 bp, 23 predicted proteins | sample SagtaG_20_FD_104811 | JGI IMG/M metagenome (GOLD analysis project Ga0137374, IMG submission 104811) | Vadose zone soil microbial communities from Sagehorn Ranch, Mendocino, California, USA - Sage1_R_100_16 metaG | ecosystem: Environmental > Terrestrial > Soil > Vadose zone | place: USA... | reverse complement strand
CCTCGGAATGGACTTATCTCAAAGGCTTGGTATGTTTGCGCAAGTTAATAACGTCAAAAAAGTATATAATGAATGACTCAATTTTATTTTCAAAAATTATGATTGTTATTCCAAAGAGAACTTTGGATTCTTTACGAGGAGAGATTGATGAAGCACTATAAATACTTGATTGTTGGTGGTGGGATGACGGCGGATGCTGCCGTGCGCGGTATCCGCGAACTTGATCCGAATGGATCGATTGGGGTAATTGGTAAAGAGACTGATATGCCTTACGCCCGCCCTCCGCTCACCAAGGCCATGTGGAAGGGACGTCCATTTGAGAAGATCTGGCTGGGCACTAATAAACTCAACGTTGACTTTCATCTCGGTTGCGAGGTGCTCAAACTCGATCCCGTTGCAAAACTTCTGGGCGATGATTTGGGTGATGAATATACTTATGATAAGCTCCTACTTGCAACAGGGGGTACACCCAAACGCTTGCCGTTTGGGGAAGAACATATTATTTATTATCGCACTCTTCAGGATTATCAACGTTTGCGTGCAATGACAGAGCAAGATCAGAATTTTCTTGTCATTGGCGGGGGCTTTATCGGCACAGAAATTGCAGCCGCATTGAGCATGAACGGCAAGCAGGTCACTATGGTGTTTCACGAAAATTCGCTTGGTGAGAAGGTTTTTCCGCCGGACTTGTCGCAATACGTGAATGATTTCTATCGCAAGAAAGGTGTGGACCTGGTGCCTGCTGAGGAAGTCAGTACCGTCGAGAAAAACGGCGACCGCATCACGGTCCGGACCCGAGGCGGGCGCGCGTTTGAAGTAGATGGAGTAGTGGCTGGGCTTGGAATCCGCCCGAACGTCGAGCTTGCTGAATCGGCCGGTTTGAAAGTCGAAGATGGCATCATCGTGGATGGGGAATTAAGAACACCTGATCCTGATATCTTTGCCGCCGGTGACGTAGCGAATTTCGTCCATTCTGCTTTGGGAAAACGCGTGCGTGTGGAGCATGAAAATAATGCCGTGAAGATGGGCAAGCAAGCTGGACGTAATATGGCTGGCGCGGACGAAACTTACGTCCACACACCGTTCTTTTATTCAGATCTGTTTGAATTGGGTTATGAGGCAGTTGGGGAACTTAATAGTAAACTTGAAATATTTGCCGATTGGCAGGAGCCGCTCCAAAAAGGCGTGATCTATTATCTTGAAGATGGCCGCGTGCGCGGCGTGCTGCTGTGGAACGTATGGAAGAAAGTTGGCGAAGCGACGGCTTTGATGGCGGAGGAAGGGCCGTTCAAGGCAGAGGATTTGAAGGGGAAGATAACGGGGTAATCGGTAACTAAGTGTAATCTTTTACTAAATTCTGTGCAAAGTAAAAAACTCGGCGGTCTGCAGACCGCCGAGTTTTTATTTTTTATTTTCATCCCCCAGATTTGCAATTGCCCTCAACAATCCAACCACCATCAAACCAAGTTGGAAACCTTCTCCGGTTGTGATGGCGATCTCACGATTGTTTCGTTCCGCCTGGCGGTTGAGCAGCATAGCTGCAGCAAGACCGGTTACTGCGCCAAGCAGTGTACCAGCCAAAAGAACTCTGCTATTGTTTTGCATAGGTTATGTCCTTCCAAAAAAGGCTTTGATTCTTTCTAGAAAACCTGCCACGCCGAATACCGGCTTTACGATCAAATCAGCAGCGCGAATAACATAGCTACGTACTCTGTAAACATAGCCCTGTGCAAGGCAAGTATATCTAGGCAAGATGCCCATTAAGCGGCCGAGGAGATAGATCAACCCAATAAATAATGCCAGGAAGATCAACCCGCCAATCATGATAGGAATAGTAATCCAAATAGCTGAAATCGCGGCCCAACGGGTTGGATCCGTAGCATCGCGGAAAGTAGCTAGGCTGATCAAGACGATCATGCCGACCAACAATAAGCTTGCCAAGATAACTGGCAAAAGGATCTGCGATACTCTCTGCTTGCGATAGAGTTTATACGAGTAATGTTCGGGGCGAGGAAGTTGAGCTTTCATTATTTTCATTGTAGCATAATCAGGAATGCATTACATGCTGTTTAACGAAGTTTATTACTAAACATTATTCGGCAAATGGGCAGAGCTGATTTAAATGTAAAGAGCGACCCGGGTAGGTCGCTCTTTGGCTTTTATCTGCGATTTCTTAGGAAGGTTGGGATATCTAGATCGTCGCTGTTGATGCTGGGGTTAGATATCGTTTCGCCGCTGTTTCTCATCTCCGCACCCACGTTGACAGACTCTGCTGGACGAAGATAAGGGGTCGAAACCCCGCCCGAATGCAGCGAGGAACCGGAAGCAGATTTCTCGTTACGCGGGCGCTCGAGCGCACGTCTCGGAACGCCGCTGCGTTCAAATCCGGTCGCGATGACCGTCACGCGAATCTCGTCACCCATGTCTGGATCAATCACCGCGCCGAAGATCATATTGACATCAGGATGCGCGGTCTCGCGAATGATGGCTGCAGCTTGATTGACCTCGAAGAGGGTTAGATGCGGCCCACCTGTCACGTTGAAGAGCACACCGCGCGCGCCGTCAATTGTGATATCGAGCAGTTGACTCGAGATCGCCTGTTCGGCGGCTTCTTTGGCGCGGTCATCACCAGTGCCACGGCCAACTGCCATGAGCGCCGCGCCGCCTTCGGACATAATGGCTTTAACGTCCGCAAAGTCAAGGTTGATGAGGCCAGGGATGGTAATGAGTTCCGAAATACCCTGGATGCCCTGATGCAGAACTTCATCGGCCATGCGAAAGGCGTCTTGCAGGCTGGACTTTTTATCTGCTATTTGAAGTAAGCGGTCATTCGGAATCGAAATGAGCGTGTGCGCGTGCTCTTTCATTTTGGAAATGCCCGCTTCTGCAGCTTGTGAACGCCTGCCACCCTCGAACGTGAAGGGACGAGTGACCACGCCGATGGTGAGCGCACCACATTCCTTCGAGACCTGTGACACAACGGGCGCCGCGCCTGTGCCTGTGCCGCCACCCATTCCCGAGGTGACGAAGACCATATCCGCACCTTTGAGCACGTTATAGAGTTCGTCTGCGGATTCTTCCGCAGCTTTGCGGCCAATCTCAGGATCACCGCCCGCGCCAAGGCCGCGGGTGAGTTTGTCACCGAGGCGCACGCGGACGGGAGCCTTTGAAAGGGTGAGAGCTTGGGCGTCAGTGTTGCAAGCGATAAATTCGACACCTTGAATGCCTTCTTCCATCATGCGGTTGACAGCATTCTGTCCACCGCCGCCAACGCCAATCACTTTAATGCGGGCAAAAGCTTCATTTGATTGTGGATGTTTTCTACTCGAGTCCATTTGTTCCTCCTGGCAAGGAATGTTGCCAATCTAAATAAGAATACGAAGTTTTGATAAGGTAGGAGAGAGAGATTGATTTCTTCATTCACACTGAGCGGAGTGAGCCGTTAGGCAAGCGCAGTCGAAGCGCCGGATTCATTCTTTGAAATTGCCTGCGGGTTTCAACACCTGCACTGCAACCAACGCAGTGCGGTGCATGTGTACGGGCTGAGAAGAGCTCAACCCTCCACTCAGAGCGGAGAATTATGGCAATAATCTTTTCATCCAATTCTTAATTGCATCAAAATCCATATTACTCTCTCCTTTCGAACGGCGGCGTTTACGACCGCCGTTTGCATACGCTAGATCATGTTCATGCATGGACACAGCCCAGCGCAAAAGACCAACACTTGTGGAATACGCGGGTGAATTAAGTTTATCGATCAAGCCTGTCAGGTTCTCAGGTCCGGCTGTGCGGACGGGCATTCCTAATACTTCAGATGCAACGCGTTTAATACCAGGTAGAGCGGATGTACCGCCTGTCAACACCATACCTGCAGGAAGAAGACCATCATAGCCAGAGCGTTTGATCTCTTGCAGGATCAAGCCGAAGATCTCTGCGATGCGTGCTTCGATGATGTGTGCCAGATCCTGACGATTGATTTGAACGGTATGCTCTTCGCCAAAAGGAAGGATAGTGAAGTACTCCTCGCTTCCAACCTCTGACCGAACGGCATGTCCATGCTGCCTTTTCACTTCTTCCGCCTGACTGATTGGCAGGCGCAAACCATGGGCAATATCCTGTGTAAGATGATTACCACCGACTGCAAGCACCATCGTATGCCATATATCACCATCCACGTAGATGGCTAGGTCGGTTGTACCGCCACCGATGTCACAAACCGCCACACCCATTTCACGTTCATGTTCGGTCAGAACTACTTCGGCGGAAGCAAGCGGATTCAAAACAAACTGCTGAATTTCTACGCCTGCCGCGCCTACGCATTGACGTAAATTGTCCACGGTCGCGGCCGCGGCTGTGATAATGTGAGTCTCTACTTCCAGCTTGAAGCCGTGCATGCCAGCCGGCATACGAATGCCATCTTGTCCATCCACATTGAAGCCGCGTTGGATAACGTGAACGATTTCGCGGTCATGTGGGATGGCAACTGCCTGGGCTTGTTCGAGAGCGCGCGCCACATCTATTGCATCAATCATTCCATGGGGCACGCCTGCCGCGCCGCGGCTGTTTACAGATGAGACATGCGCGCCCGCCAGGCTGACCATGGCGGTGGTGATCTCAAGTCCCGAGGTATGTTCAGCTTGTTCTACTGAACGTGTAATCGCCTGCGAAGCCGCGCCCAGATCCACAATATTACCCTTGCGGATTCCATTGGACGGTTCGATACCCACGCCGAGAATGCGAATGGAATTTTCTTCCTCCACACGCCCAACGAGAGTGCAGACCTTTGTAGTACCAACGTCTATACCAACAACAATTTCATCCATAATCTCACCTATTCACCTAGTTCACTTTTTGGAGGCACTTTCGCCATTCGATAATAAGGAGCGTCTGGATAAATGACGCTGATAAATTCCGGATATAGTCCGCGTGCCATGAGTGAATCCACAAGTGATTGATATACGCGGGCTTTCAAAGGCATATCCTTTGAGCCTGTGCCAAAGAAAACTTTCCAGCCGCGGCTGTCAGTCCAGCCAAGACCATTGCGCGAGTCGTACGTCATCGAGGTGCCAGCGGGCACACTTGGAGCCAGTACGAGAATTGCATCAACCATATCTTTTGAAAGATAAGGTGAGGGACTGAGCGGATCATCCAGCGAAGCAATATCTGCGGGGGGGGTTGCAAGGCCAACAACAGGCACAAGACCAGTTCCGTCTCCTTGCGGACGAAGCGCCACGCCAGAGGCATCAATCCAGGTATAACTTTCGCCTTGTTGCCATACAATGACAGGCTGCCGCTCAGTCACATAGACATACACGTAGTTTGGCAAATAAACATCCACTTTGAACGAAGATAGATCTGGATAATTCACTCGCAGGCGAGTTTCAACTTCATGAGGTTGAATCGTGAAAATGGATTGACCAGCAATGCCCAGCGCGGTGTTGATCTCTTCAACGGTCAGGCGATTATTTCCAATCACAGTGGCCCAGGTCGCGTGAAAGTAGGGGAGAGTCCAAGCTAAAAAGATCGCCGCGCTCAGGATCAGGGTCAAAGAGAAGGATGCGAGTCTAGAACCAGTGCGTAGAAACGGTAGCACGAGCGTCGATCTTTGTAAATCAAGGCCCGATGCGCCCACAGCCACGTTGAAGCGCCGGTTATTCGATCCACGCCTGGGCTTTTTCGCGACGAAGCCCTTGCTGCGTACAGGCACAGTTTGTACCGGCTTATAAGCGCGCTGCGTAGCCTGCTGCACCCGCTTCGCGTTCTCTCTTGTAAGTCGCTGGCGCACAAGTTCGGCACGGGATCGTTCACTCTTCCTGCTCATGTGTTCCTCTTGTGCTCTGTGCGGTCTCGATCGGCCTTGCGTTCGAGAGCTAGTTCAATCAATCGGTCGACCAGCTTTGCGTAGAACAGTCCACTAGCTTCCCAGAGTTTTGGATACATACTAATAGAGGTAAAGCCGGGCAGACTGTGCAACTCGTTGAGATAAATCTTGTTCGTCTCTTTCTCGACGAAGAAATCTACACGAGCCATCCCCGCGCAATCAATGGCTTCATAGGCACGCACAGCGTATTCACGAATCTTGTCACTGACTTCGCTTGGCAATCGTGCAGGGATGATCAAACCTGATGTACCGTCTATGTATTTTGATTCATATGAATAGAACTCACGGCTCGGCAGGACCTCACCACAGACCGAAGCCTCAGGGTGCTCGTTACCCAGTACACTGACTTCGATCTCATAAGAATTTACCGCACCGTGCTCAATCAGTACGCGGCGGTCATAGCGCATAGCTTCCATCAACCCTTCACCCAAATCGGAGCGTGAACTGCACTTGGTAATGCCAACCGATGAACCCAGATTGACAGGTTTGGTAAAGAACGGGTACGCGCCCATCTTTTCAGCTTTTTCAAGCACCGCGTGGGTATCTTTCTCGATCTCACTACGCAAGACCACAATCGAATCCACAATCGGAATGTTGTTGGCGCGCATCACATCCTTGAAAATGCCTTTATCCATGCCCACCGCGGAACCAACTACACCCGCGCCCACATAGGCAACGTTCGCCATTTCAAATAAACCTTGTATCGTTCCATCTTCGCCGAAGGGACCGTGAAGAAGAGGGAAGAAGATGTCTATGTCCGCGAGTTTTTCGAGTAGTTCACCGTGCTCCATATTACGTATTATATAAAGTGCGGAATGAGAAGGTTCACTAGGAAGGACAACATGATTAAGTTCGCAGAAATCTCCTTTTTCAAATGCGTTAATCGTATTATTACCATTCAGCCATTCACCATCAAGTGTGATGCCTACCTGAGTCACTTCATATTTTGCAGGGTCGAGCACATTGAGCACCGAGCGCGCAGACATGAGCGATACCTCATGTTCGCCCGATCGACCGCCGAATATCACTGCAATACGAAGTTTCTTGTTTGACATCTCAACTACCATTCACCAACCAGCTCAATCTCCAATTCCAATTCAACACCACATTTCTCTTTCACAGTCTTGCGCGTTAAATCAATCAAGGCACGAATGTCACTCGCATTGGTCTTACCGTGATTGATAAAGAAATTTCCGTGCAGCGTGCTGATTTCAGCGTTGCCGATGCGGGTGCCTTTCAATCCCGCGGCTTCGATCAATCGGCCTGCGAAATCGCCCGCAGGGTTTTTGAACATCGAACCCATGCTGGCACCGGGCGGTTGCGAGGCTTTGCGGTGTCCGCTGAATTGTTCGATTTTAACAGACACTTCTTGTTTTGTCGCGTTTTTTAAACGCATTGCTGCCGAGAGTACTATTGCATTAACTTCACCGCGTTTCAAAATACTGGTGCGATAACCATACCCCATTTGTTCAACTGCATATTCCTCGCGGCCATTTTTTGTCAACAGTTCAGCCCAAATCAAATTACCTGCGGTATCGCCACCAAACGCACCAGCATTCCCATACACGGCGCCACCAATTGTGCCGGGGACTGTCGCGCCCCATTCGAGTCCTGAAAAACCTTTGGACGCGCAACGATTTGCAAGATTACTAAAGACGACACCCGATTCGCACCAGACTTTAGGTTGGTCGCCGTTAAAGAATTTCACTTCCTTCGCCCGGTTCAATATCACAACCCCTCGCACACCCTTGTCACTGACCAGAACGTTTGAGCCGCCACCGAGGATAAAGTAACGCATGCCTTGTGACCATATCACTTGCATCACGGCGGCAAGTTCGTCCGTAGATTTGACAGTAACCAGCACATCCGCTTGCCCACCAATCCGCGCGGACGTATATGGTGCAAGTGAAACATTTTCTTGCACTGCATCACCGAAGTGAATACGGAGCACGTCGAGGGGTTTGGCAGGGTTTGTCATGGTAGAGTCTAGTTACCGGTGATCAGTTATCAGTATTCAGTCATTATTCCACTGATTACTGTTTACTGTTCACTGATTACTGGGTTTTCGTCAAATGTTCAATAAGCTTTATAACTGCTTCCTGTTGTGATAAGGTCTTTTTCGATTTAGTCGCGGGCTTCATAGCCGCGTTGACGCGGTCATTCTGAGCGTGGACTAAAATCATTTTTAGTGGTGGCATGCCAAGGCCTGCTTTGAGCGAAGCCGACGTGGTCTCGGCATGATATACGCGTTTATCCGAGTCCACGGTGGTCCTTCGCGTAGTAGCCTTACGGGACAGCTTTGGCTTCTTCTTGGCTGTATATCTGCGCTTGGTTTTTTTCTTTTGCTCGGCCATTCTGTACCTCACAATCCTTTCAGTACATTCGTACTGATCTGATCAGCGTCACCAGCAGAGAGAACGAGTAAAACATCGCCATGACGAAGATGCTTGAGTAAATATTTCGTCGTGTTTTCTAGGGTGCCTGTGAACTTAGCATCGGGGTGGGGCATCGCACTCACAATTTCGGCAGAAGAGAAATTTTGCGTCCTTTCACGGGAGGCATATATATCTGTGACGAGTACATGGTTTGCATCGCTGAAGGCCCGTGTGAATTCGTAGAAGAGAGTTTGCGTGCGCGAATACGTATGCGGCTGCCACACAGCCCAGATGCGGTGCTCGGGATAGCGAGTGCGAGCAGCAGCGAGGGTGGCCCGAATCTCGGTGGGATGATGTGCATAATCATCTACCACAATGACGCCTTTGCGCTCGCCGCGCACTTCGAAACGTCGGCCTGTGCCTGTGAAGAGTGCGAGTGCATTGGCCGCTAGCTGGATAGATAAACCCATTGTCGCTATAACAGCTAATGTTGCCAGTGCATTAAGCACATTGTGTTCACCAGGCACTTGCAAAGAGACGTTTACCGAATCAGCTCCAGCATCAGCAATATTGGTCATGGCACTGAAGTTGTAGCCGCCGCGGTCATTTGGTTTGAGTCCGCGTGCTTGCACCCACTGTGGACTGGTGATGGTCATTTCGCTCTGCACACTATAGGAGACCACATTATTACCTTTTCGACGAGCCTGGCCGAGAAGACTGACTGCCTGTTCATCTTCTGCGCATACAATGAGCGTGCCGTCTACAGGAAGCAGTTCTACAAAACTTTGGAATGCAGCCAACATATCTTCAAACTTGGGAAAAATATCAGGATGATCATGTTCGATGTTGGTGATTACTTCGATACGCGGTTTCAGACCGAGGAACATGCGATCATACTCATCTGCTTCGATGACGAAGGGTTCACCCTTACCGGCGTGGGCATTGACCTTGAGATTGCTCATCACGCCGCCAATGATGAATGATGGGTCACGGCCAAGCATATACAGTGCCCAGACAATCATGGCAGTTGTTGTGGTTTTACCATGTGTACCAGCGACAGCAATACCCGTTTTGTTATCCATCAGCTTGCCGAGGAAATCAGCGCGTTTATAAACAGGGATTCCTGCTCGCCCCGCAGCCTCGACCTCAGGATTGTCGTCCGCGATCGCGGAGGAACGTACCACCCAATCGGCTCCCGTCACATTACGCGGATGATGGCCGATGAAAACAGTCACGCCATCATTTTGCAGGTCAAGCGCGAACTGCGATGGGACTCTATCTGAGCCAGTCACTGTGTAGCCGCGCTCCATAAGGAGGCGTGCTATTGCTGAAAGGCCGGAGCCACCAATGCCGATGAAGTGAACGCGGGTCATAGTTCGATAGTTCAGTAGTTAATGGTTTCTTAGTTCCGTCGTTGCTATATATAAACGACGATAATAAAGATAAGTATGATAATGACTGCAAAGTAGATGGTCGGTTCGCCAAGCCAACGCGGTGGCATATATTGCATCATTAGGTTGACAGAGTTTGCTAGCGGCGTGCCAGGAACCGGCGCTGAAACGATATTTGGCCAAGGATAATTAGCTTGATTTAGGTAATAGAGGAGTGTGCCTGCAATCAAGTATCCATTGAAGGCACCCAGCACCCCGCCAAAGAGCGAGTCTTGCAAGCGCTCACGCACAGCTTTGGATGCAAAGCGTGGGATGACAAGCACGGTTTGATAGCCGAAAAATACCAAGGCCAGTAAGACGATGCTACGGATCCAAAAAAGTGACTTGCTGTCATCAGGTAGATCACGAACGATGGGAATATATTTATCCAATAGATGATTGACTGCCAGTGCCGTGATGACGGCGAATGCCACCAGCAATTCCTTTGCCCAGCCACGCATCGCGCCAACAATGGCGAACAGAATGATATACATCCATAAGAGGTACACAATGCTCATCATAAGGGCTGTGCTCCTGCCAGTTTGAACAACTGGCTGGCAATTGCGTCTGCGGCATTCGGGCTGGCTAAAGATTGCATGGCAGCGCGCATTGCTTCACGCTTGTTGGGATGATCGAGCAGGCTTTTCGTGACAACCAATAAATTTTTTTCGAGCAATTCATCTTGTAAAATCACAGCCGCACCGCGCTCGGCGAGATATTCCGCATTGACTTTTTGGTAGCGCCATGCAAACGGATATGGCACAAGAATGGCGGGTAAACCAACGAAGGGATATTCTCCTAAAGTGGATGCACCCGCGCGCGAAACGACCAAATCTGCAGCAGCGAGTGCTGCGCCCATTTCGTGCAAATAAGGCATGATGTGATAATGCTTTGAAAGCACTTCAGGCAATTGTTTATAAGCCGCTTCTATTGTGGACCAATCCAGATTGCCTGTAATGTGAACAACTTGTGCCATCTCCAATAGTGACTTGATGTGTTTAAGTACAGCCATGTTGATGGATCTTGCACCTTTGCTTCCACCAACGATAAGCAGGGTGAAGTGGTGGGATGAAAGGCCAAGATGCTGAGTCGCTTTATCGCGAGACCAGCTCGCGAGGTCCGCGCGAAGCGGGTAGCCTGTGATGGTGATTTTTTCCGGCTTTGAAAAATATTTCTTTGAGTCGGGTACAGTCACAGCGATGCAGTCTGCAAAACGCGAGAGGAATTTCAGCGCGAGACCTGGTTCGATATCGGGAACATATAACAGAGTGGGAGTAGCGCGGCCAGCAAAGGCCATGGGCGCAGCCACATACCCGCCGGTGAAGAAGAGCACATCAGGGTGGAAATCCCTTAGGATGCGGCGCGACTCCATAACACCGCGAGTTAATTTCGTGATGTTACCGGGCAGTGCGCGCAGACCTACGCCATGCACGCCCGCGGCTGAGATGGAGTTATAGGAGATGCCCGCGCGTTTCACGAGTTCCTCTTCCATACCGCCTTCGCCGCCAATCCACAACGTTTCAAGGTTGGGATTTTTTACCTTTAGCGCGTATTGAACGGCTAGGGCGGGATACACTCCGCCGCCGGTTCCACCCGCGCATATCAACAGCCGCACCGTAAGACCTCCATTCTTCATCCGTCTTTGTGCCATCTCCCTTTTGACGGGAAATGTTGAAGAGAATTCCGATCGCTGCGAGCGTTGCTACGAGATTCGAACCACCTGCGCTGATAAAGGGCAGCGCGTTGCCCGCAAAGGGCAAAAGACCAACCATCACAGCCATATTGATGAGAGCTTCAAATCCAATCCAAAAAACAAGACCTGACGCAATCAATGTACCGAGCATATCGGGTGCACGGCGCGCAATTACAAAACCGCGCCACACGAGAATCCCATATAGTCCGATAAGTGAAACCGCGCCAAAGAGACCCAGTTCTTCAGCCACCACCGCAAAGATACTATCGGTAGGAGGTACGGGTAGACCTGTTAGCTTGGCTCGCGATTGACCGAGTCCGGCGCCGAACCAGCCACCATTGACGATGGCTTCAAACGAACGGCGCACATGATAGGAAGCCTGCAGCGGGTCCTTGATGCCAGCAAGGAAATCGTTAACGCGCTCGCGCCCCGTGGGACTGATTTGGGTAATCAACCATGCGGCTGTGACTGACACAATCAACAGAACGCCAATTTGTTTTAAGTCGCCGCCTGCAAGGAAGAACAGCACGCCACCGAGCACGAACACAGTACCGGCCGCGCTCAAATCAGGCTGCTGGTAAATCAAACCACCTACGATACCAAGGATCACACCAAGCGGGATTAAACCAAGGGAAATATCGTGCAGGTGTTCACGCTTGGAATAAAGCCATACACTTAAATATAGAATTGAAACCAGTTTTGCTAACTCGGATGGCTGGCATGAGCCTTCTGCACACAAATTGCGCTTTGCACCAAAGCGAATCTCGCTCATCAAAAGTACGCTGACTAGTAGAAGAACAGTGAGCGCCATCGCAGGCAAGACGAACTTGCGCCAATTGTGATAATCAAAGAAAGTCAGCACAATCGCGCCAACCGCGCCCAAACCTAGCCAGGTCAATTGCCGGTTGAACATATGCATCGGGTCGCCATATGCACCAAATGAAAAATCCCAAGAGGCAGAGAACAACATCAACAACCCGAATACAACCAACGCAATCGTGACGACCAGTAGCGGCATGTCAAAGCCGCGCATGAATGCGGTAAATCTGGTCTGTGCGGACCGCCGTTCGTTTACGAAAGTTCCTGTACCCATTTTCTAAAGGCTTCTCCTCTCTCTGCAAAATCCTTAAATTCATCGAAACTTGTGCCGCCAGGTGAGAGCAGGACAATGTCTCCTTCTTTTGCTACTTCCGCGGCTTTGACAATGGCCTCTTTTAGATTTTTCGCGTGCCGAATGTCAACGCTTCCATTCTTGACCTCTGGACCTGCCACCGCTTTTTCAATTTTTTCCGCCGCCTCACCGAACAACACCACACGATCAACGCGCTTATGGACTAGGGCGGCAAGGTCTTCCCATGGCAAATCTTTATCGCGGCCGCCGAGTAAAAGCACAATGGGCTCATCAAACGAGCGAATAGCAGCCATGCTTCTTTCTGGTGCGGTTGCAATCGAGTCGTTGTACCAGCGCACCCCGTGCAGTTCACGGACCAGTTCGAGTCTATGTGCAACGCCGCGGAATTCCTCGACAGCTTCGAGCATGGCATCCAGCGTAAAATTAGCGGCGTGACCAATCACTAACGCGGCAAGGACGTTGCTTACGTTGTGGTCACCGCGCAGGTTGATTTTTTCGCGCTGGATCAGTGGAAGATATGCATTGCCATCACGCAGGTTAAGCAAGCCATCATGCAGGTATGTTCCATCTAAGCCTTCGTCAAGTTCATGCAAGCTGAAGGTAAACAATCTGCCTTTTACTTTGTTTCGCAAGCTCCACGCACCCTTATTATCACGACCCAAGATGGCTATATCTTCTTTGCTTTGAAATTCAAGGATGCGTGCCTTTGCAGCAGTGTAGGCTTCCATCGTACCGTGACGATCAAGATGATTTGGCGTGATATTGAGGATTGCAGCAATGTTTGGCGAAATTGTCATCTGATCTAATTGAAAGGATGAGATTTCTAAAATCGCCAAATCATTAGCTTTCATATCATCCACATGGTTGATGAGTGGGTCACCGATATTGCCGCCAATAAATACAGAAGGCAGCGCGTGGAAGGCAGAAGATTCACTATTCTGCGTTCTGCCTTCTACATTCTTCAAAGAGAGCTTCGCCATTTCACCGACGAGCGTAGTCGTGGTTGTTTTGCCAGCGGAACCCGTAATGCCAATTGTTTTGCAAGGAACAACTTCCATGAAAATCTGTGTATCGTTGGTGAGACGAATCCCGCGCTTGATAGCTTCCTGAACAATAGGGAGGTTAAGCGGGACTCCTCCGGATAGACAAAGTACATCGCACTCATCCAAAAGGTCAAGCGGATGGCCGCCCAGAGCCCACTTCACATCCATATCTCCGAGAGAGGCGCGGGCTGCGGATAATTCATCCATGCCGCGCGTGTCGCTCAAGGTCACGCGTGAACCGTGACGCGCGAGCCAGCGTGCGAGAGCGATGCCTTGTCTCGCCGCGCCAAGGATAAGAGTGTGGGTTCCGTTCCAGTCAGTCATAAATGATGTGACGTCGAGAGACGTAGTACTCCCATCAGTCCAATCAAACAAAAGATAAACCAATACCAAGCAAGGCTGCCATCAAGCCAATCAACCAGAAGCGTTGAACAACCTGAGTTTCACTCCAACCAAGCAGCTCGAAATGCAGATGGATTGGCGCCATCTTGAAAAACCTTTTGCCTTTCGTCAATCTAAAATAAGCGATTTGAATGACAACGCTGAGCATCTCGCTCAAAGGAATAATGCCGATGATTAGTAGCATCGGCCATTGCCCGGTCATCAATGCGACAGTGGCGAGGGTCGCGCCGAGGGCGAGCGAACCAGTATCGCCCATAAAGAGTTCAGCCGGATGTACGTTGAACCATAGGAAACCAAAGATCGCGCCGACGAGCGTGAAACAGAAACGCGCAATATAGACCTGTTCCTGGATCAACGCGATGCCGCCATAGGTCGCGATGGCCGTAGCGGAAATCAGGCCGGCAAGGCCATCCAGTCCATCTGTGAAATTGATCGCGTTGGATTCCGCGACGATGATGAAAGCAGCGATCGGTACGTACCACCAGCCGAGTTCCACTTCAAAGTTCAGGCCGGGAAAAAATACATCGTAAACACCAAGCACGTATTTCAGTACCCAGGCAGTACCCAGCGCAAGGAGAACTTGGAAGGCGAATTTCGTGCGCGCCCGCATCCCTTCGCCTCTGCGCCTGCCGCGGATACCTTCCCAGTCATCTATTGCTCCGAGGGTGGCGTAACCAACCATGACGATCATTGGAACAAGAATGGAGCGCCCGATTCCGCTAACGCTCAGACCAATCAAAGCCACTGCGTTGAGCAGACCAGTGAGCAGTAACACTGGCACAATGAACATCACCCCGCCCATGGTTGGCGTACCCATTTTTATGCCATGGTGGCCCGGTTCATCCACGCGGATAACCTTGCCGATTTTGAAATGACGCAGAATGCGAAGCAATGGCCCACCCCAGATAATCGTCATCATGAATGATAAACCAGCTAGAGCGAGGGCCAATGCTGTCTGCCTCATGATCTTGCCTCCAGTGAAGCTGTAATGCGATCCATACGCAATCCGTGCGAGCCTTTGATTAACACTGTATCTTTGGCAGAGAGATTCTTATTTAACCAATCCACAATTGGTTCGGATTCGTCAAATTCTAAGATATGGGCAGGTTTCATGCCCGCGCGACGCGCGGCGGCCGCAATCATATGGCCGCGTTTGCCCAGGGTAAGCAGGACCTTGGCGACTTGCGCGGCGCGCAAGCCGACCATTTCGTGACCTTGTCTTTCATATGGACCAAGCTCAAGCATATCGCCAAGCACAGCGATCTTGCGTCCGTCCATTTCATCGAGCAAATTCAGTGCGGCTAGCATGGATTCTGGCGAGGCATTGTATGTATCGTCCAGGATCAACGCACCTGATCCACTGCGTACAGCGACCAAACGCAGTTGTGCATATCCTTGTTGCAAGCCCTCGAAGATTTCCTGCCAAGTCAACCCGTCAACAATACCGACCGCGGCTGCACGTAAGGCGGTATGGACGGAGTGTCGCCCAATCATCGGGACGCGTGCGTGCAAAGTCTCATTTTGATAATGCAAGCGGAAGCGAATGCCTTCTAGGCCTAAGCCTTCAATGTTGTCAGCCCACAAGTCCGCTTCGGAGGAAAGGCCATAGAAGAAAATACTCGCTTTAGTCTTTTCTTCCATTTTGCGGACCCAGGGATCGTCGAAGTTTAACACAGCTACGCCCTCTTCGGGCAATGCCTGCACTAGCTCTGATTTTCCCTGAGCAATCGCTTCCTGCGAACCAGCACGCTCAGCATGGACTGTACCGACGTTGGTCACCACACCAATTTGCGGCAGGGCAATATCACATAGGAACTGGATCTCACCCGGCACATAGAATCCCATTTCCAGTACGGCGCGCTGGTAACCGGGACCAAGTCTCAAAATAGTAAGAGGCAATCCGATTTCATTGTTGAGGTTTCCCGGATTTTTGAGCGTGCGGTAACGCGTGCTAAGCACTTCAGTAACCACTTCTTTCGTGGTAGATTTGCCTACACTACCCGTGATACCAATGACTCGCAAGTCCAATTTGCGGCGCCAAAAGCGCGCAATTTGTTGAAGCGCGGAGATGGTGTTGTTGACGCGCAGACAGAGAGGAGAAGATAGATCGAGAGAGGATGTCGAAGATAAACCGCCGCGCAAGTCGAGGGTCCGGAAAGAGGCGGATGTATCCTTCTCCGTTAAAGCAAAAGAAGCCCCCCTGGTAAATGCTTCTTCAATAAAGTTGTGTCCATCTACACGCTCGCCAGGAATCGCCACAAACAGCGAACCTGGAATGACCTGACGCGAGTCGATAGCCGCTTCGGTGATAACAGTCGTGGCGTATTCAGGTCGGAAGGCAGTCAGCGCTTCCAAAGCGTCGGCGAGGGTTAGCATGTTATTTTGATACGAGTTGTTGTCGAACAGAGTCTGGAGGGATATCGAGCATGACAACAGTTTTTGCAGCCATTTTCGCGAAAACGGGAGCAGCTGTTTGAGAACCCCAGATCGATTCTGATGGTTCTTCTAGCCAAACATAGATCATGAATTGGGGGTCATCTGCAGGGCCCCAGCCAATAAAGGATGCATTCGTGGCTGTGCTATCGTAATAGCCGTATGGAGTTGGGATTTGTGCCGTTCCGGTTTTACCTGCAATTTTATAACCAGGTACAAGCGCATCAGACGATTCTTGTTCGAGTGACACGGCCAACATGCCATTCAGTGTGTCAGCAGTTTGCTCAGAAATGGGCGAACCAGCGAATTGTGCGGGCGCACTATATTGACGGCCCTCGCGCACCATTGTATGTAATACATGCGGTATGACCGTCCGTCCATGATTTGCAATGGACGAGGCGGCCATCATCAGTTGAATGGGGGTAGCAGCCACGCCTTGTCCGAACGCATTTGTACCGAGATCAACAGGATACCAATCCGAATCCCCCGGGACCTTTAGCCTGCCCGCCGCTTCACCCGCCAGGTCAATGCCCGTCAGATGCCCTAACCCAAAGTTATCCATATAATTATAAAAAATTTGTGGGCCCATTTGGGTAGAAATCCATGCCAGGCAGACGTTGAGCGAATGCTGCAGACAGCCTGTCATATCCTGCAAGCCCCAAGCCCCGTAATCCCAATTTCTGATGGTTGCGCCACCGACGAGGATTTGACCTGTATCAAGGAATTGTGTCCCGGGTACAACAGTGCCGCTATCGAGGGCAGCCGCCATAGTAAGAATCTTGTACACAGAGCCGGGTTCGTACGGCATAGAAATGGCAGGATTGAATTCACTGGCGTTTTGGTAGATGACCCCATAATTCCAAAACTGATTCAAGTCCATGCGCGGAGTAGAGGCCATGGCAAGGATCTCGCCATTGCGCGGATCCATTACTACAATTGTGCCTCCCTTAGCACCATAGGTATCAATCCCATCATCAAGAATGCTTTCCGCAGCAGCTTGCAAGTCACGATTGACGGTCAGGATTAATGTAGTACCGTCAGGAACGTGAGGAATATCCATTGCTTTATTTGGATCTGTGGGGATGACAACGTGCACAGGATTGCCTGCAAGCAGCGTATCGTATTTCTCTTCCACGCCGAAGTAACCGCGTCCCTCGCGGTTTACGAAACCAAGTATGTTTGAAGCCAGAGAACCTTCGGGATAACTGCGTTGTGGGTGAGCCTTGAATTCCAAGCCTGTCAGGCTGCCAAATACACCGGCAGAGGCCTGACCTTGCATTGTAGCCTTGAGTTGCTGCAAGGTTGCAGCTTTATCGGCTTCCACAAAATCTTTAATTACGACATATGAAAGCCCTTTGGGCGGGGTTTGAAGCAACGCTAGGGTTTGAGCGTAATCAACACCAAGTTCCACACTTAATGTCATCGCCACGGCGTTTGGATCTTCGACGGCGGTCAAATTAACGCCCACTTCATACACAGTCTTGTTACCTGCGAGTAAGTGACCATTACGATCGTAGATTTCACCCCGGTCTGGATAAAAGGTCTTTAGCTCGCTCGCATAGTTCGAAGCTTGCTGGCGGAAGATGGCCGCTTCTTGGCTATTCTGAATGCGCATTACCTGGAAGATGATAGCAAGCGCGAAGAACCCCAAAAATCCAGCCAGTGTCATTGAACGCCAGGCATACTGCTGCCTCATCTCAAGCCTCTGGGAGATAAAGAGATACTTTGTGCAAACCAGTCCAACAAAGATTGCGTGTATTCAGGTATGATCTTTGGCGCGCTCAATTGAGGTTGTGGCGCAACTGCAGCAATTTGAGGTTGTGGTGCCGAATAGCCAGGGACAACCAGATATTCAACTGCATTTGACTCTATTGGCTGGTAACCGAGAGACTGTGCACGTTCCTCCATCACGCTGGCGGATGTCAGGACTGCCAGTTCGGTTTGCAAGTCTGCACTGGCTTGTTGGCTGGCTGCTATGCCAGCTGTGAGATCTTGAATCTCACGACCTGCGATGGCAGCTTGTGCAGTTACATCGAGGTATAACGCGGCGATCATCGCAAGAGTGACCACTGCCAGCAAAATATTGCCGATCCACTGTCGCTGAATGCGCCAGGGTGCAATCTTGTATGCATGGACGAGGTGATTGATGTTCTGTAGATTCATGCTCTCTCGCTCTCAGTCTCCGACCTTACGAGGGTTCAGTCCATTCGGCTTCGCCTCAGGACGTACCTTCGCAAGGTTACAATTTTTCAACAACTCTAAGTTTTGCACTGCGTGCCCGCGGGTTACTTTCAACTTCCTCTTCCGTAGGCGTAATTGGTTTTTTGGTGACTAACTTCAATGTTGCTGTGCGCTCGACTTCATATATCTTTTCATATGGTGGATTGACAATATCTTTACTCTGCTCTCTGAAATAGTCTTTGACAATTCGATCTTCCAGCGAGTGAAAGGAGATCACTGCAAATCTGCCTGCGGACCTTAGAGCCGCTACTGCTTGAGGAAGAACTTTCTCCACCGCCGCCAGTTCATCATTTACTGCGATACGCAGTGCTTGGAAGGTCCGTGTAGCGGGGTGGACGCGCTCTCCTCTTCGGGGAGATACTTTTTCGATAACGGCGACCAGCTCACGGGTTGTGTGAAGCGGTCTATTTTCCACAATAGCATGTGCAATCTTCCGTGCGTTCCGGTCTTCGCCATAGCGAAAGATGATGTCCGCTAGTTCTCTTTCATCCAGCGTATTAACCAAGTCTGCTGCGCTTTGCGTTGCAAGTGGACTGAAGCGCATGTCCAGTGGACCTTCATGCAGGAAGGAAAAACCTCGGGAGGGCGAGTCGAATTGCATAGATGAGGCTCCGAGGTCGAGGACGATTCCATCCAATGCGTTCCAATTCGCGGCCTTGAGTTGATCAGCTAAAGTGATGTAGGAGGCCTGTACGAGACGTATGCGCTGCTCGTAAGGAGCCAAGATCTCACGAGCAAGTGCCAGCGCCTGTGGGTCTACGTCAAGACCAAGCAGGAGCCCGTCTGGTGCACAGGCCTCCAAGATACCGCGGGCATGTCCGCCCGCGCCCAATGTACAATCTACATATCGGCCACCGCGTTTTGGTTGCAACGCCTGTATAATCTCTTTGTAAAGTACAGGTTGGTGTGATGCTGTCATTATGTCGGGGCTGGCCTTGCGCCTGCCCATATGGACGACCGCAAGAGTCGTCCTTACGAGTTGTATTTTGAAAGGTCAAGTGTGGAGAAGCGCTGATTGTTGGCTTCAGTGTCCTGAAGTTGAGCCATCTCCGCATTCCATTCAGCAGGTCTCCAGACTTCGAAATAATCACCTTGACCTGCTACAATTGCCTCACCATCAAGCTGTAGAAAGGCCCGCAAGTTCTGCGGGATAAGGATACGCCCGACTTTGTCGACTTCGATGGCGTAAGCGTTTGAAATAATAAGTCTGCGCAGGAGACGAGCAGTTGGATCGGCAAGGTTCATAGACTCGATGCGCTCGTAGACCTGCATAAAGTACGCCTCTGTCATCACCATGAGGCATTTATCAAAGCCCTGAGTGATGTAAGCTCCGCCCTCCAGCAACTCTCGGAAGCGTGCGGGTATCATGAGGCGACCTTTATCATCGAGGTTGTGCTGGTAGTGACCTAAGAACATTTGTGCTATAATGCCTATTAATACATTGAACGCCGGGAAGCCCGGCGCTCTTACCACTTTCTACCACTTTCTACCACATTATTATACAGATTTCGTGTAAAAAAATCAAGTGGTAATTTAGGTTATTTGTCAATTAATCGCTGGTTAGAGGGTTTTTGGAAAACATTCACAGGTTTATCCAATCAAAGATAAATACAATCTCTTGATGACTATCGGAAGTGGTATCCAATCTATTATTAACTTACAGTTCTTCATTGAAACTTTAGATAAGAAATGATTTTCACTCTGCTTGAATCCCCAAATTGGAAAGATTATGCCTTGCTTGATAGTGGTGATGGTCTGAAGCTCGAACGCTTCGGCAAATATATATTTGAGCGACCGGAGTCTCAAGCAATGTGGAAGCGTGCTTTATCTGAATCCGAATGGAAGAACGCGCACGCGGTATTCATCCCTTCAGGTGAAGAAAGCGGTGGTCATTGGGAAATCAAGAAGCGGGTTGATGAGAAATGGGTGATGAAGTATCCCCTCACCTCCACCTATCAGGCAGAGGAGCAAGAGATGAGGGAGTTGCGATTTTGGGCTATGACAACTCCCGGACGACATCTAGGTGTCTTTCCTGAGGTCGCATCTCACTGGGACTTTATAGCTGATCTGATTCAAAAAGCGAATCTTGATCCTGAACGAAGTGGAAAAGGTCCCGTTAATGTGCTCAACCTATTTGGTTATACAGGCCTTGCGACCCTTGCTGCAGCTGCTTTTGGTGCAAAAGTAACTCATGTGGATGCATCAAAGAAGTCTGTGAATTGGGCGCGCGAGAATCAGGAATTATCTGGGCTAAGTGATAAGCCCATTCGTTGGATCGTGGAAGATGCATTGAAATATGTTCAACGTGAGGCAAAGCGGGGTGTAAGGTATGACGGTATCATCCTTGATCCACCGAAATTTGGACGCGGACCCAAGGGCGAAGTGTGGGAAGTATATAAATCCCTGCCAAATCTATTGGCAATATGCCGCGCTTGTCTAAGTGAGCGACCTCTGTTTGTAGTAATCACTATTTATGCGGTGCGCGCTTCGGCAATTCACGTCGCGCAGGCACTAGATGAGATGATGAAAGGATTTGGGGGAAGTATAGATAGTGGAGAATTAATCATACGCGAACAAAGTGCAAATCGCTTACTATCACAGGCGGTATATGCCAGGTGGCAAAGCGAATGAAAAAATCTCCGAGAGAATTTAGCTTCGGAGATTTTTAGATCGTTCCTTTGAATATTGTAGTGGGTAAAAACAAAGGGGCATATAATTAGTGTCCCTTTAGGAAATCTGCTCCGTGCTTTTTATGAATAAGCCATCTCTTCAACTTCTACGGCGCGCCTGCGTGACTGGCGTTTAAGTAATTTTTCAGCAATCATACGTTCCTGGCGCTTTTGACCAGAGCGAATGATCAGCTTCATGAATTTATTGTGATTGTAAACAGGGTCGTTTAACAGTGAGAAATCAGCTGATCCAGGTTCTGTGGGTGGATAAAAGATCCCGCAATTCGGGTTGATCTCAAGCATATAGATTGTGCCAGTAGCGTCCATTCGGAAATCGCAGCGTGCGTAGCCATTGCCACATAATTCTTTAAATATTCGCAGGGTTTGCTCGCGCAAGATCTTTTCGATGCGCGGCTCATTGACCGCAGCGACGGACATCTTCTCGTATTCAACCCATTTCATGTTGTAGTGCTTGAATGACTCACCTTTGGGAAAAATAAACTCAACTGGCTTGAAAGTAATCGGCTCTTTGAGGTTATCCGGATTTTCAGCGATGAGGCATGTAAACTCGCGACCTTCGATAAACTCTTCGATCAAAGCACGTCCGAAACTATTGATCTCAACTTCCATCTGAGTCTTGAGTTGTTCCAGGTTTTCAACGCGTGATTCGCGGCGAATACCGACGCTGGCATAACCGTGCGGGGGTTTGACTAGCATTGGAAAGCGAAGCCGCCTGGTTACTTTTTCAGCATCTTGCACCCTGCTGATGAATACCCAATTGGGTGTAGGTACAGATACACGCTTTGCGGCGTTTTTCATTTCATCACGCGTGGGATCAAAGAACTTTGAATCTGCACCGGTATAGGCCGCGCCAGTCTTTTCCAGCGCGCGTACGAGACCAATCCCAGATATTGGTTCATCTGGTGTGCCATCGCATAAATTGATGAATACATCTACACCTTCATTCATCAAATCTCTTATTTGTTTTTCAACGTTATCCGGTTGCACAAGATGTTGTTTCCATTTATAACCTTTCATATAAGGTGAAGGATTATATGGAATATCATCTTGATCTGGAACGCTTGTCAAAGCACAGATATACATGATATTTCCTTTTTTATTTTATAAGTTATCGTGATTCAATTTGGTTGAATCGCGAATGCATGGCTTTGTAATCATTGATCGATGAATGCATTGATGAAATTGATGACAAAGCCTTCATGCACATACACATTGTATCTTGTTGTTGATTTATGTAAAGGGTTAATCACATATATTTATCTTAAAATATTGAATACCATTTTTTGTTAAGATCGTTAAGGTTATTAACGTTTTTAAGAAAAGCAGCGGCCGAGTCGGCCGCTGCTTTTTGTGATCAATCGGAATCTAAAGTAGTTTATGCTCTCCAGAATTGAGGCAAATGTGTTTTATACGTATCGAGATAGTCATCTAGAATATTTTTTGCGGTGGTTGCATCTGTAATCATTGGATCAAGCAACAGGCATTGTAGCGCTTTTTCATAACTACCTTCAATCACCGCATCTACACATAATTTTGAAACGATAAGTTCGCGGCGATTTAATTCTGCAACTGGCTCAGGCAATGAACCCATATGAATCGGATGAATTCCCGCGCCATCGACAATCACGGGGGTTTCAACTGTTGCACCCAATGGCAGGTTGGAAATCTGCCCTACATTCGGGAGATTCGCAGCAAGATGATAATGGGTTCCCGCGCAGGTAATGTTTTCAATCATCTCAAGCGCACCTTCAGAATCCGTTTCAAGCAAATTTTCAATAGTGAGATTTCCATTGGCCATTTCGTTCAATCGATCTAGAGTAAAGTCACGCAAGCTGGCCATCGTTTTCCAATCATACAAGCGGATATTAAACTTCTCCCATGGTTTGGTGACCGGATCGCTCACCAACGAGAGATATTCACACAGGTGAGTATCTCCAGGTATCGGAAACAGACCGAAGTCCTGAAAGACACGGCGGGTGAGCGGCTCAAAGCTTGGTTCAAGTTCAAAGAAACGTTTGCGGAGAAGCGGATAGAGATCCTCCCCGGTACGTTTGTCGTGGATGGAAATAATCCATGAAAAATGATTCGTTCCCGCAGCACGAATATTCACCAGTGGAACCGTCTGCTGAATGACCAAATGCTGAAGCGGATGTTGTAGAATGTCTGCATGCATCCCTTCAAGGCCATCCGGGACTTCAATATCCAGATCTTTTGCAAGCGCAACCCCAACCATGCCATATCCGACATAGATTTGATGACATAATCCAACGGTTTTAATCCTGCTATAGCGATTCACGGCATCACAAATGCGCACCATGGGGTTTGTGAAATTGATAAACCATGCATCAGGACAAGCCTGCTCCATAGCATGTGCAATTTCCATGACTGGACCGATATTGCGAGCGGCATGAGCAAATCCACCAGGCCCACCATTTTCACCATAAGGCTGGTGAACGCCGTGCTTCAAGGTTAATTCATAATCTGATTTCCAGAGTTCTTCGCGAGGACCTACTTCGATTGCAGATACCACGAACTTCGTGCCATCCAGCGCATCGTTGTGATGTGTATGTGCGCTGATATTGAATCCTGCATTCCATTCTTTGTTTAACCTATTTGCCAGCCGATGGACAATATCCAGACTTTGTACATTTCTATCTACCAAGCGAAGTGTTGAACCTTTTAAATTATTTGAACGAAGAATAGCGGAAAGAGTGTTTTCTCCGAATGATGCACTGCCCGCACCGATGACTGTGATAGTGGTCATAGATTTTCCTTAATAAAAATATTGTGTAGATTTCTTCAACGTGCTAATTGTACATCCTGTTTCCATCACTTCTAGATAGCCAGTGCGCTTAGATTTTTTCAGTGAATAAACAGCTGGTTTAGATGCTAGT